>Ga0335070_10003275_pt1 | contig 18869 bp, 15 predicted proteins | sample Lox_Sample_13_FD_206722 | JGI IMG/M metagenome (GOLD analysis project Ga0335070, IMG submission 206722) | Soil microbial communities from Loxahatchee National Wildlife Refuge, Florida, United States - Lox_Sample_1.3 | ecosystem: Environmental > Terrestrial > Soil > Wetlands | place: USA... | reverse complement strand
TTCTCGCCGATCGCCGACTGCACCTCGGCCAGGGGCACTTTGCGCAATGGCTTATTCTTCGCCTGTTTAATGCCGATCAGCGTGGCGTAGCGCAGCTTGTTGATGCCCGATTGAATCGTCAGCACCGCGGGCGTTGGCATGTCGACGTACTGGAAATATCCAGCTTCGAGCTCGCGCTTTACGCGGATGCCCGAGTCATTCTTCTCAATCTGCATGATGATGGTGGCGTGCGGCCATCCCAGCAGTTCCGCCAGAATGACGCCGGTTTGCGCATAGCCGTAATCGTCGGATTGCAGGCCGGTGAAGATGAGGTCGAACTGCTCGTCTTTAATTGCCGCGGCGAAAGCTTTCGCCGTGTTGAAAGCATCCAGCCCGACAAACTTGTCGTCTTCGAGATGGATGGCCCGGTCCGCCCCCTTTGCCAACGCCTCGCGCAGCACTTGTTGCGCCCGCGCCGGACCACTGGTGATCACGACGACTTCGCCCTTGTGCTTCTCGCGCTGACGCAGGGCCTCTTCGAGCGCATAAGCGTCAGGCTCGTTGACCTCGTACGATACGTCCTCGCGGATCCAGGTGCCCGCGTCGTTGAGCTTTAGCGGTGCATCCTTCTGCGGCACCTGCTTCATGCAAACCAGGATTTTCAAGAGCGTCACTCCTTACCTTGTGGCTTCAGCAAGCCACACGCAAACTGGTCAGTATAAATGACTGTGCTGTTATGGAGAAAATGGGTCCGCAACGAGCGAAACGGGCGAGATCTTCTCGCCCGTGATGAAGATCACAATGCCGCGAACTAGTCTTTCATCATGGCGTCGATGGTGGAGTAGAGCTGGCTGTTGTCCTTCACCTCGACGTAAGGCTTGCTGGGTTTGCGGCTGCTGACGATGTAAACCGTAGGGGTGTGATCGAGTTTGATGGCCTTGCCCAGGTCGCGATCGGCATTGACCTGCGCCGCGAGCTTCCCGCCGGGATCAATCACAAAAGGCAGGTCAACTTTGTGTGCCGTGGCGAATTTCTCCGCATAGCCGCGCAGGTTCTGAATGTTGATTTCGAGTTGGCTCTCAAAAATGTAGTCCCGAAAGTCGTTGCCCAGTTGCTTCGAGTGCGTGTCGAAATAGCGAGCCATCACGGCGGCCTGATACGACCACGGGTGCATGGGGAGCGGGAAGTCGTGACGGATGACGGGAATCTTATAGTCCTTCGCCGCCTTCTCTAGAAGGGGCGCCGTACGGCGGCACATGGGACACTCGAGATCTTCGAAGACGACGATCGCCACCTGCGATCCCTTGGGCGGACGCAACACGGTTTCAGGCGTATCTTGCGCCTTCAGGAAGATGGGCGCAGCGCACAGGAAGAGCGCGAGCGCGGCGATGTGCCGCGATAACAGGTTCTTTATCAGCTTCGTGGGCATTCGGTTGAAACACTCCCCTTATTCATTAGACGCAGAAGGCATGCGCCAGGCAGCCTGCACGCACCGCGCATGGAAACAAGTGTATCTATGGTAACCGATGCCGCTGGAGGATGTCTGCGGCCGGTCAGGGTACCGAGGTGCATCGTCCGTAAACCTTTGTGCCGCGAAAAGATGAGTCGCAACGCGCTATAGTGAAAGGTTCCGCATCCGTCCATGGTGAGAGTGTCCAGGTCGTTGCGCCTGCGAGCGTTTGCCGCAGCGTGGATTGCATTCACGCTCCTCTTTATCTGTGCTTGTAATCGCGGGCGTCATCGCGTGCTCGAGGTCGCCTATGTTTCTGCGCCCCAGGTCGCGTTGCGCGATCAAGTGGCCGCGATCTACAACCGGGTCGGCACGGTGAAGAACGGTGAGCGCGTCGAAGTGGTGGATCGCGAAAAGCGCTTTGCCCGCGTCCGCAGCGCCAGCGGACAGGAAGGCTGGATCGAGCAACGCTTTCTGGTCGACCAGAAAACCTACGACGGGTTGCAGAAGTTAACGCAGGACAATCTGAACGACACAGTGCAAGCGCCCGGGGTGCTGCGCAACGATACCAACCTCCACATCACGCCTGGACGCGAGACCGAACACCTGTATCAACTGACGTCGGGTGCCAAGGTGGCGATACTTAAGCGCGATACCGCGGAGAAGCAGGGAATTGCCGTGGCAACCAAGCCGGTTTCCGCCAAGGGCAATGCGAAGGCCCCAGCGGGCCCCGTCCTCGAAGACTGGTATCTGGTGCGTGACGCCAACGCTCGCGTCGGCTGGGTGCTGTCGCGAATGGTCGACGTAGATGCCCCGATGGACATCGCGCAATATGCCGAGGGCCAGCGGTTCGTCGCCTTTTTCGTCCTGAATCAGGTTGCGGACGGCGACAAGAAAGTCCCGCAATATCTCTGCCTGCTGACCGAGCCGCACGACGGCCTGCCCTACGACTACGATCAGGTCCGAGTCTTTACCTGGAACGTCAAGAAACACCGCTACGAAACCGCCTACCGCGAGCACGGGGTGAACGGCGTCCTGCCCGTCACGGTCACCACCGGGAGCTTCGACAAGGAAGGAACCCTGCCCGTCTTCACCCTGCGCATCAAGGACGACGCGGGAAACATAACAGAGCGGAAGTACAAGCTGAACACGCCAATCGTAAAGAGGGTGCTAGCGCCGGGGGAGTCAGCTGTGAAGACTGTCGCTAAACATCGCCGCTAACATTCCAATTACCATAGTCATCAACCTAGAATTCTATGTATTTTAGGATTACGATCCCGCCTCTCATAACTAAACAATTGAAACATATGTACTTACATCCAGTCTGTCTTTGGATTGTGACTTGCATTATATGTCTACGACCCATTGTTCAGGTCTGGATTGTCGACCCTTCAAATTCTGAAGAAACCCGCGCAGACGGGTGCAAGAGGCGTGAATTCTAGATTCCCAGCGCAAGAATCTTCGAACTATACGGATTGTCGAGTCGGATCGCGAAATCGGTCTGTGAAACCCTAAGCCCGAGCGCGCACGTGAGTCCGAAGCAGCGAAATTCTAAGGAGGCAAGGAAATGCGTTTCATAACGATGAATAGGCTATTTGCCATTCTTGCAATAGCCCTATTAGTGCCCAGTGTGGTTTTGGGTCAGAGCGCCACGACCGGCGCCATTTCAGGCACGGTCGTTGACCCATCCAACGCCGTTGTGGCCAATGCGACCGTGACCCTAACCAGTTTGGATACAGGCGTCACCTCGAACACGACCACCAGCGCATCTGGCGCTTACAGTTTCCCACTTTTGACGCCAGGGCAGTACAAAGTTACGATCAAGCAGCAGGGATTCCGTACGACCGAGCAGACGGTCCCTGTCGCTGTGGGTCAGACCGCGACCATTAACATTCATCTGTTGGTCGGCCAGAGTTCGGAAGTGCTGGAAGTCACCAGCGCGGTTCCGCTGATTCAGACTGAAGACGCAAATATTCAAACCACCTTCAGCGCGAAGCAGGTCGACCTGCTCCCCAACGGTGGTAACGATCTTACGGCAGTGGCCAATACCTCGCCCGGCGTTCAAATCAACACCTCGAGCGGCGGCGGATACGGCAACTTTACAGCTTTCGGTCTGCCTGCGACCTCGAACCTGTTCACGGTTAACGGTAACGACGAAAACGATCCGTACCTCAACCTGAATAACTCCGGCGCTACCAACCTGCTGCTCGGCAAGAACGAAGTACAGGAAGTCTCGGTCGTAGCCAACGGCTACACCGGACAATACGGCCGCATGGCGGGCGCCCAGGTGGATTACGCCACAAAATCCGGCACGAACTCGTGGCATGGCAACGCTCAGTACTTCTACAACAGCGCCGGCATGAACGCCAACGATTGGTTCTTGAACCAGTCCGGCACTCCGCTTCCCAAAGAAGTCAATAATCAGTGGGCTGCATCAATCGGTGGCCCAATCAAGAAGGACAAGCTGTTCTTCTTCTTTGACACGGAAGGATTGCGATATGTGCTAGGCACGGCCCAGTTGGTTGTAGTTCCGACGCCGGCTTTTGCATCAGCAGTTGTGGACAACCTGCCTGCGAATTCCGCTCTCTGGGGTGGATTCGAATTGGACAATTCGGCGGCGTTTTACACTCAGATGTTTAATACGTTCGACTCGGCGCCTGGCATCAGCAGAGCCGTCCCGGTCGATAACAGTTTCGACGGAACCAACAACCTCGGTTGCGGAGATTTGAACGTGTTCTCTCCGGACCTCGGATATCCCGGCGCCGTTCTGCAAGGGCTGAGCGCCTTTGGCGGCAACGGTACCGATAACCCCGCTTATGGCGGGCCGGTCAACCCCGCTACGAACGAAGGCGGAGGCCAACCCTGCTCGCAATACTTCCGCTCGAATGCGGGCCAGTTGAGCCATGAGTACATCATTGCGACTAAGGTCGACTACAACGTCAACAACAACGACAAGCTGAACTTCCGCTTCCGTGCCGACCGTGGTCTACAAGCCACTTATACGGATCCGGTCAATCCGATCTTCAATGCGGTGAGCGGACAGCCCCAGGACGAGGGTCAGATGAACTGGACCCACACGTTTGGACCGCGAGTGCTGAACTCATTCATTATGTCGGGCCTGTACTACAGTGCGTTCTTCAAGTCGGCGAACCAGAATCAAGCCACGGCTACATTCCCGTACGCGCAACTGTGGTTCGATACCAACTCCTGGTCGAGTATGGGCGGCGAGAACTACGCTTTCCCGCAGGGCCGCAACGTGACACAGGCGCAGTTTGTGGATGATCTCTCTATCACCCGCGGTGCCCATGAAATGAAGATGGGCGTAAACTTCAAGCGCCTCGACATTACTGACGGCATTTTCGGTGCGCGCGCGGTGACGCCGTTGACCGAAGTTGCATCGACTTCGGACTTCGTCTCCGGCTTCATCGACGTATTTGCGCAGCGTTTCCCCACTCGACTGGAGCAGCCCATTGCCATGTGGAGCATGGGTCTTTACTTCCAGGATCAATACCGAGTCAACCGCGATTTGAAACTGACGATGACGCTGCGCGCGGATCGAAACTCTAATGCGGTGTGCCAGACCAACTGTTTCACTTCTCTCAACGGAGGGGATTTCAAGCAGATCACACACGATGCGACAATCCCTTACAACCAGGTGATCAACGCTGACCAGCACACAGCTTTCCCAGCCATCGAGAAGGTCGTATTCCAGCCCCGCTTCGGGTTTGCTTGGACCCCGATGGGACACCAGAACACAGTTCTCCGCGGCGGTGTTGGATTGTTCTCGGATCTGTATCCCGGAACGATCGTAGACAGCTTTGCGCGGAACTCCCCTTCACTGAATTCCTTCGTCTTGGGTGGCCTGCCGTATTCTCCCGATGAGGGAGTAAACGGAGCCACTCAGATTGCATCTGATACCAATGCTGCGTTTCTATCGAACTTCAACAGCGGAGGGAACGCGCTGACGTTGACTACATCTGCGCCGACCTTCAACTCGGTTGCTTCCACCGTCAAGAACCCCAAGTACCTGGAGTGGAATTTTCAAGTCCAGCAGGCGATAGGCACCAAGATGTCCGTCAACGTGAACTACGTCGGGAACTATGGATACGACGAGTTCATTACCAACAATAGTGTCAACTCGTGGTCTTCCGCCGGATTCGCGGGCCTGGCACCAGCCGTCCCGGATCCGCACTTCAAAGTAGCTACGCTGCTGAATAACACTGGGGTTTCTAACTACAACGGCTTAACTGCCACTGTGAACCGACGCTTTACGAAAGGGTTTCAGGGGTCTTTTAACTACACGTGGTCACATGCCCTTGACGAGGTGTCCAACGGTGGTGTTTTGCCGTACAGCGGAAACGATAGCCTCCTGGGACAAATCGATCCCACGAATCTTCGTCATCTGAACTACGGAAATGCTGACTATGACGTTCGGCATAACATCAGCGCAAACTATGTGTGGGAACTCCCTTTCCGAGCCAGTGGATTCGTAAACAGGCTGGTGAGCGGATGGATTCTCTCCCAAACGTTCTTCTGGCGCAGTGGATATCCTTACACAGTGACGGACGGAGCCGCTCCGTTGGGCGCAGTGGCGGGATTGCATAATGCGACCAGCCTTACCATCATGCCTGACTTCCTCGGTGGACCCACTCCAAGCTGCCTGTATCCTGGAAATGCAGCCAATCCAACTCAATGCCTCTCTGGTAGTCAGTTCGTGGGCATAGGCTCTGAGACGGACTTTGGAAACATTCCCCGGAACGCTTTCCGCGGTCCTCATTACTTCAACAGTGACCTCAGCGTCGTAAAGAACATCCCGCTCACCGAGAAGGTAAGCTTTGGAATCGGCGCGAACGCGTACAACGTGTTCAACCACGCGAGCTTCGCCAACCCGGTGCATGACATCAGCAGCGGCTCATTCGGACAGATCCAGTCGACAGTGGTACCGCCAACTAGCCCGTACGGTGCGTTCGTCGGATCGGCTGTGTCAGGACGTCTTCTGCAGGTGCAGGCGCGGTTGACCTTCTAACCGATCCAAGCAACTGACTTTGAGGCGACCTCGAAAGAGGTCGCCTTATTTTTTGTGCTTGGTGCGGCGCCTTACGGCGAGGTCTCGGGAAGACTAGGGCCGCGAACGAGCCCGGCTGGCTAGCCGGATGCGGAGATTACACGCGTCCGGCGAGGAAGGTGACGCACACCTTTATGCTGCCACCCTGCAGTTGGGCAAACGCAGAGGAGACAAGCAGCGGCGATATGTACAGCAGGCGGCATCCCATACCTACCTCCACGCCGCAGGGTGGCGAACACCTGAAGGTCTTGCAGAGAATCTACAACGAGTTCCTACGAGAATGACAGCGGTTTGTCACTGATCTGTACGATGACCCAGTTGTCATTCTGTTTGTGCAGCTTCATCCACACCTTGGTGTCTTTCTTCACATCTTTCGAAACATCGTGCGGCCCGGCGTTCTGCCCGGGAGCTCGGTTTCGATCGAGGTCGCCTCCTATGTCGACGTGCTCTTGCTGGACATAACGCTCCGTCCGCCGCGCTTGCACGATGGCATCATCGTTGAGTTTTTGTGTCTCTAGCGGCTGCAAACTCACGTGAACATTTGAAACGTTGCCGTCCTCAAAATGCTTCTTGATTTTGCTGTATTCCTTCTTGTCCTTTTCCAAGTCAGGCCAAACGGCTAGTAAGTCCGGCATGCTTCTTCTTTCGGAAGCCGAAATGTATTTCTTTAAGGTGTCATCCATTCCATCCGGCATTTTGGATTGCGCAGAGGTCTCTGCGGCAGTTGGAGTCGGAGCCGCACTTTGCCCCATCAAAGCCGAACATAAAAGAAGAACACTCGCAGCTGACAAAAATACTCTCATCGGCAGAAATTCCTTTTCCAGGGCGGCATTGTAGGGGAGTCCGCCCAGTGGATTGACGAACGACGATATTATAACTATTTCCCGAAGATCACCGTGTTCGAGAAGTGTGACGCTGCGGCCATGTAGAACAACAGCGGGACCGACAGGAAGAAGTTCGTCCGCGAGGCCAGGAAGGCCTGGCGGGCTAGCTTGGCGGCATCTTCTCTGGGCGTGCCAGCCAGCACGCCGCGGATGATTTTCTTATTATTCGGCCAGATCACTCCCCACACGTTGAACAGCATCACGATGCCCATGCCTCCGCCGATGCCGATGCAGAGCACATGGTTGTCATCGCCGCCGACGGGCGTGTAGTGCACGAAGATCCAGCCGGCAGCATAGACGACGACCGCCGTGATCGCGCCCAGGATGTAGCCGCTAGGTGTAACGAACTTGATGAGCAGATACAGAATCGCCCAGGTCACGATCCAGAGCAGCAGGAAGAACCCGGTCGTTTTACCGGCGCCACCACCTTGCAACTCGGCGTCGCGGCCGACGAGGAACTGTCCCCAATACCAGCCGCCAACGAAGACCGTAACTAGCGAACTCCAGCGAAACCAGTTGAGCGCGGGCAGCGTGAGGTTCTCGAAAATCTTCGGCTTGGCTGCGGCGTCCACCTGCTTCATGAAAGGGACGTTTACCAGGTTGAAGAAATACAGCAGGCCGATCCAGAGAATGCCGGCAATGAAATGGAACCAGCGCAGGATGAGTTGGGTTGCTTCCTTGCCCGTAATCTCGGGCAACACAGCCGCTGCCATGGCAACAAAATGATGCATGTTTCCTCCGCAAGGGACTGCAGATTGAAATGGTTGCAAACGCGGCTACGCACCGCACCAATGACAAATGAGTTGAAATGAGTCGAGGAAAGTCTGCACTTTGTAGGTGCAGGTGTCAACAGGATTGGAGTTTCAGCGGCTACTTATTCGCGGCGACGTCGATGCGGGATTCGGCGCGCTGCAGGGCATCGAGAGCGCGTTCCACGTCGATGCTGGGGTCGCCGCAGGTCAGGCGCTGTTCGGCGCGCTGCTTGGCTTTTTCGGCACGAGCCACATCGATTTCCGATGGACGCTCGGCCGACTCGGCGAGGATCGTCACTTTGTCAGGCAGAACTTCGGCGAATCCCCAGGCAACGGCGAGCCGCTGCTCGGTGGAATTCTCGCGGTAGATGATCTCTCCGACGGAAAGCTCCGTAATGAGCGGAGCATGGCCCGGCAGGACGCCCAGATATCCGTTCTTGCCGGGAATCTGGACTTCCTCCGCCGCCGTTTCTACAACTTTCTTCTCCGGCGTGACGATCTCGAGTTTGAAAGTATCGGCCACTGGTTCTTCTTCGTTAGCCGTTGGCTTGTACGTTTGCGCCGGCGATGCTCTGCCAGCGACGAGCGACCATCGGCCAACGACAGTTCTTACGCTGCTGCCTTCATCTTCTCCGCGGCTTCGAGCACTTCCTCGATGGGGCCTTTCATATAGAAAGCCTGCTCGGGAATGTCGTCGTACTTGCCTTCGACGATGGCTTTGAAGCCCTTCACGGTGTCGGCGATCTTGACGTACTTCCCCTTCGCTCCGGTGAACTGTTCGGCCACGTGGAAGGGCTGCGACAGGAATCGCTGAATCTTGCGGGCGCGGGCGACGGTGAGCTTTTGGTCTTCGCTCAGTTCGTCGATGCCCAGAATCGCGATGATGTCCTGCAGATCTTTATAGGTCTGCAACGTCTTCTTGACCTGCTGTGCGACGTCGTAATGTTCCTGCCCGACGATGCGCGGATCAAGAATGCGCGAGGTGGAAGCCAGCGGATCGACCGCAGGATAAATTCCGATTTCCGTCAATGCGCGCGAGAGCACCGTGGTCGCGTCGAGGTGAGCGAACGTCGTGGCCGGAGCGGGATCGGTCAAGTCGTCCGCCGGAACGTAAATCGCCTGGACTGAGGTGACGGACCCTTTCTTGGTCGACGTAATGCGTTCCTGCAGTTCGCCCATTTCCGTGGCCAGGTTCGGCTGGTAACCCACGGCGCTGGGCATACGGCCGAGCAGCGCGGACACTTCCGAGCCAGCCTGCGTGAAGCGGAAGATGTTATCGATGAAGAGCAAAGTGTCGGCGCCTTCGGCATCGCGGAAATACTCGGCGACCGTGAGTCCGGTCAACGCCACACGGAGACGCGCTCCTGGCGGCTCGGTCATCTGTCCATAAATCAGCGCGGCCTTCGACTCGGCAGGCTTTCCGGGCTTGATCACGCCCGACTCGGACATTTCCAGCCACAGATCGTTGCCTTCGCGAGTACGCTCGCCGACGCCGGCAAACACAGAGTAGCCGCCGTGGTTCTTGGCAACGTTGTTGATCAACTCCATGATGACGACGGTCTTGCCCACGCCGGCGCCGCCGAACAATCCAATCTTGCCGCCCTTCAGGAACGGCTGGATGAGATCGATGACCTTCACGCCCGTCTCGAACATTTCGGCGGTGGTGGCCTGTTCGTCGAATGCCGGAGCGAGGCGGTGAATCGGCAGCCTCTCTTTGAACTCGATCGGGCCCAGTTGGTCGACCGGTTCGCCGATGACGTTCATCACGCGGCCCAGAGTTCCGCGGCCCACGGGAACGGAGATCGGTCCGCCCTGGTCAATGGCTTTCATGCCGCGCACCATGCCGTCGGTTGGTTCCATGGCGACGCAGCGCACGCGCCCCTCACCCAGGTGCTGCTGCACTTCAAGGATGACATTGATTGGCGTGGGGACGTCGAAGCCGTCGCCAACCACCTTCACGGCCTGATAAATCGGAGGCAGAGTTCCCTCGGCAAATTGCACGTCGACCGCGGGTCCTGCGACTTGGATGACATGTCCTACGTTTTGCGCCATAAGAGCTTCGAGCTACGAGCTATGAGCCGCGAGTTAAAACCTCGCGACCAGCATGCTGGCTCTTAACCTCATTTCCTCAGTCTTAATCGTCGCCGCTTTGCTCGAAGCTCGAAGCTCAGAGCTGGCAGCTTCTTCACATTGCGGCGGCGCCGCTGACAATCTCGATAATCTCTTTCGTGATCTTGGCCTGACGCGCGCGGTTCATGACCAGCGTCAGCGAATCGATCATGTCGGTGGCGTTGTTGGTGGCCGAATCCATGGCCGTCATGCGGGCAGCGTGCTCGGCTGCTACCGACTCCAGCAACGCGCGGAAAATCTGGATGCTCACATACTTCGGCAGGAGCGCCTTGAATAACTCTTCGGGCGGTTGCTCGTAAATGTAGTCGACCTGGGCCGTGCCGAATTGCGATGCAGCCTCTGGAACGCCTTCGGTGCCGTGCATGCCAACGCCAGCGCTGATCGCGGCTTCCTTGGCTTTCTTCTTTTCTTCTTCCGTTGGCTCCTCGGCCAGGCGCACTGCCTGCTCGCCGATCTGCTCAATAGGAAGAATTTGCTCCACGATCAATCGCTGAGCAATGACCGACTTGAACTCGTTAAATACGACGTAGACGGCGTCGATTTCCTCGCGTTTGTAGCGGGCAATGACGTTTTCAGCCAACGCTGACGCCTGTGCGAACGCAATCTTATTCAGGATACCGACGTGCTCGCCGGTAATCTGGATTGGAGCGCTGCGCTCGCCGGCTTCGGCTTCCGCCTCGATCGATTCCGCAAGATCGGCCAGGCTGCGGGTTTGCACTTTGGCGGTAGGGAAGCGGCGGCGCAGGAAGTCGCGTCCTTTGCGGCCTATCGTTTCAATATCGACATTCTTGCCCGATTTCGATTCCAGGAATCGCGCGGCCGCCTTGGTAATATTCGCGTTGAACGCGCCCGCCAGGCCCTTGTCGCCGGTAACCACGATCAGCAGAATGTTTTTTTCTTCGCGCTGCGCCAGCAGCGGATGTTTGGGTTCGCCAGTCTCCGGATCATAAATCTCGGCGCGCGCCACCAGCGATTTCAGTACATTCGTCAACATCTGCGCGTACGGACGTGCCGACAGGGCACGCTCTTGGGCGCGTCGCAACTTCGCCGCAGAGACCACCTTCATGGCCTTGGTGATCTGCCGCGTGTTGATCACGCTGCGAATGCGGCGCCGGATGTCGAGAATGTTAGGCATAATCAGTTGCCAGTTGCCAGTACCCAGTTCTCAGTCAGGACCACTTAGCTCAGTTTGATTGCGATCTGAGGACCGAAAACCTTTACTTCGCTACTGCTTGTCGTGCGGCCACAAACTGCTGTTTCGCTTCCTTAATCACGGCCTGCAACTGCGACTTGAGCTGATCATCGAGAATCTTTTTCTCCATGATCGTGCGCAGGATGCCGGGATTTGTCGAATCCACGTACTTGAACAACTCCGTTTCAAACTCGCGCACCTGCGCCACCGGCATATCGTCGAGAAATCCGCCAGTGCCCGCCATGATGATGAGAATCTGCTTGGAGAAAGGCAGCGGCGAATATTGTCCCTGCTTCAGCAGTTCCACCAGCCGTTGTCCACGATTCAACTGCGCCTGCGTGGCTTTGTCGAGATCGCTGCCGAACGCGGCGAAGGCGGCCAGTTCGCGATACTGCGCCAGTTCCAACTTCAAGGTGCCGGCAACCTGCCGCATGGCTTTGATCTGCGCGCTGCCGCCGACGCGGCTCACCGACAATCCAACGTTAACCGCGGGACGGACGCCCTGGTTGAACAAGTCGGTTTCGAGATAAATCTGGCCATCGGTGATCGAGATGACGTTCGTTGGAATGTAGGCCGAGACGTCTCCCGCCTGCGTTTCAATGACCGGCAGAGCCGTCAGCGATCCGCCGCCGTTCTTGTCGCTCAACTTGGCCGAGCGCTCCAGCAGACGCGAGTGGAGATAGAAAACGTCTCCGGGATACGCCTCGCGGCCCGGCGGACGCCGCAGCAGCAGGGAAATTTCGCGGTACGACGCGGCGTGCTTGGAAAGATCGTCGTAGATAACGAGCGCGTGACGCTTGGAGTCGCGGAAGTATTCGCCCATCGCCGTCGCTGCGTACGGCGAGATGTACTGCATCGGCGCGGGCTCGGAGGCGGACGCGGCTACGACGATGGTGTATTCCATCGCGCCGGCATCTTCCAGAATCTTCACCACCTGCGCAATCGACGAGCGCTTCTGTCCGATCGCATTGTAGATACAAATGAGATCGTTGCCCTTGCTGTTGATGATGGTGTCGAGTGCAACGGCAGTCTTTCCGGTCTGGCGATCGCCAATGATCAACTCGCGCTGTCCACGGCCGATCGGGATCATGCTGTCGATGGCCTTGAGGCCGGTTGCCATCGGTTCGCGCACAGGCTGACGATCAATCACGCCGGGGGCGATGCGCTCGAGGGCGATGAACTTATCAGTCGAGATCGGGCCTTTGCCGTCGATGGGCTGGCCCAGGGAATTCACGACGCGGCCGATCATAGCCTCTCCGACCGGCACGCTCATGATGCGGCCGGTGCGCTTGACCTCGTCGCCCTCTTTAATTTCGGTGAATTCGCCGAGGAGTACCACGCCGACCTGGTCTTCCTCCAGGTTCATGGCGATTCCGGCCACGCCGTGAGGAAAGGACAACAGTTCGCCGGCCATGACCTTGTCGAGGCCGTACACGCGCGCAATGCCGTCGCCCAAGGTGATGACGGTGCCGGTTTCGTCCACGGAGATCTGCGACTCATAGTTCTCGATCTGCTCGCGGATCAGTTTTGTAATTTCGTCTGCTTTGATCTGTGCCATAGAATCAGCTTTGAGCTGCGAGCTTTGAGCTACGAGCGAGCAGCTTTCTTTTCAAGTCCGCAATCATTACTTGTACTGCCACCGCGAAATGTCGCGGCTCGAAGCTCGTAGCTCATCGCTCAAGAGCTAATAGCTTCCTTCATCTTTTCCAACTGTCCCTTTACCGAACCGTCGTAAATCGTGCTGCCGACGCGGACCACCGCGCCGCCGAGCAGGGAAGCGTCCAGGCCGTATGTTGCCCGGACTTTCTTTCCCGTCACCTTTTCGATCTGCGCTTCCAGCGCACGTTTCTCCGGGTCACCCAACGCGCGGGCGCTGGAGATCTGCGCTTCTGCCAATCCCAATCGCGCGTCGATTTCCCTGCCAACTTGCTCCACGATTCGGGGCAAGAACGCTATGCGCCGGTGATCGATGAGGACCGCAACCAGATTACGAACTTCCTTATCGATGCCTTCCCGCTGCACGATCGCGTCGAGCAATTTGCGCTTCTGATCGGCTGGCACCGCGGGATTTTCCCAGATACGCCGCAGATCCGCACTTTCCGTCAGGAGTCGCTCGATCTCGCGCAGACCTGCGATAGCTCGATTCGCATCGAGTTTTGCGGCGAAAACGACATCCGCGAAGGCCCGGGCGTACGTGCTGGCGACAGAAGCCAAAGTCTAGTTCCCGTCCTTTCCCGGAGTCTCGCTTCCAAGCTGCGTCGCAAAATTGCGAACGAGAGCCTGGTCGGTGGCGGCATCGACTCGAATCTGTTTCTGCGCCAGCCCCACAGCCAGGTCGGCGGCATGCGCGGTCAATTGGCGGCGCGCTGCTTTTCCGGCGGCAGCAATTTCCTGCTCGGCAGATGCGACAATCTTGTGGGCGTCTTCGCGGGCGGCAGCCTCGATGCGCGCTACTTCGGCCGCACCTTCTTTTTCGGCACTGTCGCGCATGGCCGCGATTTCCACATCCAGTTTGGCCAGCCGCGCTTCAATTTCCGCCAGCTTCGCCTTGGCATCTTCGCTGGCCTTCTGCGCCTCACGCATCGCCTTCTGAATGGCGGCAGTGCGGTCGCGGAAGATTCCGGGCAGGAACTTCTTGCCGGCCCAGACCAGGACGACCGCGATCACAGCAAAATTCAAAATCACGCTCAGCCAGTACGACTGCTGCAGATTCAAGCCGGTAATCTTTGCGATGGCGCGGACCGAGGCGGATTCCTTGAACTCCGCCATCTCGTCTTTTTCCTGTCCAGCGGCTTCGCGGCTCTCGTGCGCCAACTCGCGCCCGGGCCGAACACCTTCCTGGTTGCCTCGTTGCACTTGCGCCGGGGCTGGCGCCGGAGGTTCCTGCTGCGCGCGAACTCGCACGCTCATGGCGCTCAACATCAACAGAGCCATCGCGCCAGTCGCGAGAATTCTTCTAGTGGAGGTCATCAGCGCCCCGCTCCTGCCGGCTGAAGCACACGGCGAACGATCTCTTGTGCCAGGGCGGCGACATCCCCCTGCAACGCTGCCTGCGCTGCGAAGCGGTCAGCCTCGATTTCGCGTTTCGCCGACTGCACCTGCGCCTGCGCCCGATTGCGCGCCTCAGCTACGGTGGCAGCGCGGGCTTGGGCGGCGGCTTGCCGCTTGGCTTCCTGTGCCCTGAATACGGCTGCCCGGGCCTCGCGCAGCTTTTGTTCGTACTCGGCAGTGCGCGCTTCGGCTGCGCTGATGTCAGCGCGGGATTTCTCCACAGCGCCCTCGGTCTTGCTCCGCCGCTCTTCCAAAACACGCCGCAGCGGCTTGTGTACGAGCTGTGTGTACAGCGCGTACAGCAGCGTCAGCAGAATCACCGTCGGCACCGCTCCGAGCAGTAATTCGCCTAGTTGGTGAAGAGTTTCATCCATGTGGTGATGGCGTTAGACCGGAAAATGAGGGCTATGAAAACTGTTAATACTAACGATCTTTGTAACGGTGTGTCAACGGAATCCGGACAGGTTTTGGGGATATTTCCGGGAGCGGGAAAACCGGTTTAGCGGGGTATGTCGCCGGGTGCCCGCCGCGGAAAACAGTCTGATAACAGAAGAGTTAGGAGTTGTGAGATATTCGCCGATCTTTCGCCTTTCGCTTGCCATGCAGATTCCTGCACATATCCCTTGACTTCGGGCTAAACAGGATTAGCATAGAGGTATCACCTCCGATCCAATTCAGGATCGAATGGGCCGATAGCCAAGGAATGTCACCGCTTCTTGGTTGCCGGCCCATTTAATTTTGGCCGTTAGTCGTTGGCCGATCGTCGTTCGCTCACTTCTCGCCTGCATTGAATCAGGAATCTCGTGGGAACGCGGGAGAATTTTGTCGGGGACCGCGTCATCCCGCGAGCGAAGGAAGGTTTCGCTCCGGGCCAACGACCACAGACGACGATTTCAATTCGCCACCCACCCCCGAACCCTTCTCACCACCGATTCCGGTGCTTCCACCTCTAATTCCACGTTCCCGCCTTTGTATTCCCGCGAATGAATCCGCGCCTTTGCTTCCAGCAACGCCAGCAACTTGCCTTCTTTTTGCGGGACACTCAGGTGGACGCGGCTGACTGGATCCTCTTCGATCATAGCGTCGATGCGCTCGAGCAGACGGTCCAGCCCCGTGCCTTCCACTGCGGACACGTACAAGGTCTGGCCAGTGCGCGCCGAATCGGCAATCAAACCTTCCGCCACCTCGTCATCGAGCAGATCGACTTTATTCATCACGCGCAAGCGCGGCTTCTTCTCCGCTTCCAGTTCCTTCAAGACGATTTCCACCTGAGCGTCCTGTTCGGCGGACAACCGGCTGCTCGCGTCTGAAACATGCAGGACGAGCGAGGCGCGCTGCACTTCTTCCAGCGTCGCGCGGAATGCCGAGACCAATGTGTGCGGCAGGTTGCGGATAAAACCGACGGTGTCGGACAACAGAACTTTGCGCTTGGAGGGCAGTTCCACGCCGCGGATGGTCGGATCGAGCGTGGCGAACATGCGAGATGACGACAGCACGCCTGCTTTGGTGAGCGCATTGAATAATGTCGATTTGCCGGCATTGGTATATCCGACCAGCGCAACCGTTGCGACGGGCGCGGACTCGCGGCGCTGACGCTGCTGGGTGCGAATCCGGCGAACGTTCTCAATCTGCTCTTCGACATGCCGAATGCGGCGATAGATTTTGCGCCGATCGGTTTCGAGCTGCGTTTCGCCGGGACCTCTGGTGCCGATGCCGCCGCCCAGTTGCGACATTTCGATACCGCGTCCGGCGAGGCGCGGCAGCATGTACTGCAATTGGGCCAACTCCACTTGCAACTGGCCTTCACGAGTGCGAGCGTGGCGGGCGAAGATGTCGAGAATCAGTTGCGTTCGGTCGATGACTCGCCGGTCGACGATTTTTTCGATGTTGCGCTGCTGCGACGGGCTGAGGTCGTGATCGAAGAGAAGAACATCGGCGTTAACGGCAGCGGCAGCTCCTGCAATTTCTTCCAGTTTCCCGGCTCCGACAAGCGTTGCAGGATCCGGCTTCTCGCGCCGCTGCAGAATCTCTCCGGCAATCTGCGCGCCCGCACTCTCCGCGAGCGTGCGCAGCTCAGCGAGAGATTCGTCCGCGTCAAACTCGGGGATGCTGGGCTTGCTCTCCGCTCGTCCCGATGCCCCCTCTTTTCGCGCGGTTTGCGACGTATTGGCGGCATCCCGAGCCGCCGCGGCCTGAGCCGTCACGCTCCCGCGCGTCCGCCGCGAGCGCACATCCAGCCCGACAAGGAACGCCCGTTCCTGCGCGTTGTGTTCGCGGGCCACGTCGACCATGGGCACACGCCCACCGTCGCGCTTTGTATCGCGGGATTTCTTGCGAGTAGAACTTCCCAAGCCGAAACGCTATCCTTCGGTGCCCGAGGCCGGTGCTGCCGAAACAGGAGCTGCAACGGCTGCCGCTTTCTCCGGATGCGGCACGTGGGCTACATGCGTCGACGCCACCCGTCCCATGACCACGGTCGAGATGGCGTGCTTGAAGATCAGTTGCTCCTGACCGTTCGCCTCCAGCACCACGGAGTACTTGTCAAAAGAGCGGATGCGGCCCGTTAACTTGACCCCACTGAGTAGATAAATCGTGATGCTCGCTCTCTCTTTGCGGGCCGTGTTGAGGAAGGAATCCTGAATGTTTTGCGCCGGCTTATTGCTGTCCATCGCCGATCTCCTCTTTTTGTGAACTGCGAACCATCCACTTACCCGCCCAACTTCGGCCAAAGGCAGGTGCAAAGCCAACAGCATGTTCCCAAAGACTTCCCGCTACCTTGGGAACAAGGGGGGACAACCCTGCCCGCCGAGATTTTCCGCTACGGTTGCACCGGCTAGCAGGCAATGTGTGTAAGATACGGCGATCCGCCGTGCATTTCAACTCGGAAGTGACAGAAAACGCTGCCCGAGGCAAACTTTTTCTGCCGCTTCCGCTGCCGCAGTTCCGCGAGCGTACAATGGCGCTTCCCGCTCGCAGGAGGCCGTCTCATGAAGCTGTCTCTCGTCCTGATTCCAGGGGTGTTCCTAATGTCTACCTTGGCGTGGCCGCAACAGGCTAAGCCGGCACAAGCCCCAGCCCCGCAGCGTCCGGAGTGGCTGGTGACGCCAGAGGTCCATCCTGACAACAGCGTGACCTTCCGCTTTCTGGCACCGAATGCGCAGGAGGTGAAATTGGAGCGGGAGGGCGCAGAGCCGATCGCTATGCACAAGGACGATCAGGGCGTATGGAGTGTGACCACGCCTCCACTGACTCCGGACTATTACGGCTATTCAGTGCTCGTCGATGGCGTGCGCATGCTCGATCCGTACAATCACTTGCTCGTTCCCAACCTCTTGACGCCCGCCAACGCTGTGCACATCCCCGCGCCGGGACAGCCCTGGGAAGCGACGGACGTCGCGCACGGGGAGATTCACCATCATTTCTATAAGTCGGCCGTGGCAAACGACGACCGCGACTACTACGTTTACACGCCCGCGGGATACGATCCCACGGCAAAGAAGACATATCCCGTTCTCTACCTGCTGCACGGTTTCAGCGACGACGCCAGCGGATGGACCGCTGTGGGCCATGCCAACGTCATTTTCGATAACCTCATCGCGCAAGGAAAAGTGAAGCCGATGATCGTCGTGATGCCGCTCGGCTACGGCACCATGGAGATGATTCGGCTGGGTTGGGGTGCGTGGGACCACCAGGATGTGCGCAACGAAAATTTTGTGAAGTTCGCCAAGGTCTTGCTGACTGAAGTGATGCCGAGGGCCGAGAGCGAATACCGCATCACTAAAGATCGCAACTCACGCGCAATTGCGGGACTCTCGATGGGCGGATCGGAATCGTTGCTGACCGGACTCAATAACCTCGACCAGTTCGCCTGGATCGGCGCCTTCAGTTCCGGCGGAATTCCCGAAGACTTCGACAAAGATTTTCCCGGCCTCGATGCCCAAGCCAATCAGAAAATCAAGTTGCTATGGGTGGCCTGCGGCACGGAAGACCATCTGATCGACGTGAACCGCAAGATCCGCGGATGGCTTAAGGAAAAAGGCATTCAGCATGTAGACATCGAGACTCCCGGCATGCACGAGTGGATGGTGTGGAGACGAAACCTGGCGGAGTTTGCGTCGTTGCTGTTCCGCTAAAAGCCGCGTTCCTCTTTATGGCACTTTGACGTGGTCGCGAGTCTCCGCCGGAACATACTTCACAGCCGCCGTCCGCTCCAGTTTGTCCCACGCAAACTTGCGGCCTTCGAGCGCGCGCTTCAGTGTCTTGAATAGCACGATAGAGAATAGCTGCCGGTACGCGAACCGTTGCAGCCAGACCTGGCTGAGCAGCAGCACGTCTTCTTTGTCATCGGGGCGGCGGCGTTCTAATG
>Ga0335070_10003274_pt1 | contig 18872 bp, 17 predicted proteins | sample Lox_Sample_13_FD_206722 | JGI IMG/M metagenome (GOLD analysis project Ga0335070, IMG submission 206722) | Soil microbial communities from Loxahatchee National Wildlife Refuge, Florida, United States - Lox_Sample_1.3 | ecosystem: Environmental > Terrestrial > Soil > Wetlands | place: USA... | reverse complement strand
GACGATAGCGTGGTTTGCCAGCGGCGGCGGCAGCTAGAGTAGCTCACCAGCCGCCAGCCGTTGCACCAGTTCCTTGTCGGCGTCGAGGAAATCGAGCGTGGGCAGGTCGCCCAGCTTAACCCAGCGCACATCACGAAAGATCCGATTATGGAGTTCCCTCCGGTAGCGATCGACCACGTAGAAATGCAGGTTGACCGAGTTTCCGTTCTGGTAGGTGTGCAAGACCCGGGTGACGGCGCGGCCAATCTCCGCTGCGATTCCCAGTTCTTCCTCGAGTTCGCGGCGCAGCGCTTGTTGCGGTGTCTCTCCCGGCTCGATTTTGCCGCCGGGAAACTCCCATTTGAGCGGAAGCGCCTGGTGTTCCGTCCGCTGACAGCAAAGCACCTCGTCTCCCTGCAGGATGAGTGCAGCCACGACTTGCTTGGTCAAAGGAGGGTCCTCGTTTCAAGGGCGCTTGCCTGCGAGGCTATCACAACGTGGCTAGACTCCCCTTCGAATGCAGGATTATTTCGGTACCGTGCTGATCTGACGAATGCCGGCCGGGCGAGAGCAGCTTGCAGGGTGTAGTGCCCATTCAATGGCACGCAGGCCGTCAAGAAGACTTGATGCCGGCGTGTTGAGCATTTCGTCGCGAATGCAGAACACGCGCTCGGTGCGAGCGGCCGGAGTTCCGCCCCACTTGCGTTGTTCGACGATCTTCTCCAGTGGGACCCGGTCGCCCGCGCCGCACCACGCCGCCAGCAGGGCGTCGGGTTGCGCATCGGCCACCGCTTCGGCGGTAATGACCTTCCCTGGCTCCCCGACAAACTCTCCACCCGCGGCGGATATCAGCTCCGCCACCCAAGGCTGAGAAGCGATAATCGGCTTGCCCCACTCTTCGCAAAAGACCTTTGGTCTCGCGTTCGCGTCATAGTGATGGTTATGAACTTCCTCGATCGCCTTTTGCATTGATGAGACGACGTCTTTACCTCGTTCCGGTACGCCCATGACTCCCGCAATTGCCGTGATGTCGGCATAGATATCGGCCAGGGTTCGCGGCGCCAGGCCCAGAAAGCGGATTCCGGCTTTGAGGATTTCACCGACAGCCTCCACTTGATACGGCACGCTGGCGATGGCGAAGTCGGCACCAGCGGCACGAATTTCCTCGGCTTGGCTACTCCACGAGTCGGAGACGATTTGCCGTGAGCCGTCTGCCGCTTCAGGGCAGACGTCGGCGCAATACTTGGTGCAGGCGACGACACGGCCCAGTAACCCGAGGTCCTTCATCGTCAGGGTTGCGCTGGGCTGCAGGCAACATACGCGTTGGGGAGTGAAGTCGGTCACGGTGAATCGACTCGATTATACGAAGGAGTGAGCGATGCTTTACTCTGCTGAGCAGGTATGTATTCGCCACAATTGCTTGATCACTTCGAACACCCTCGGAACACGGGGGAGCTTGCCGGTGCTGTCGCGCAGGCGCGGGTCGAAAACCCGGCGTGCGGCGACATCCTGGAGCTCTCGATCAAGGTACGTGAAGGACGCATCGTCGCAGCGCGCTTTAAGGCAAAGGGCTGCGTTCCGGCCATGGCATGTGGCTCGCTGATCACCGAAATGGTGAACGGCATGGAAATTGGTGCAGCGCGCACGATCGATAGCGAGGCGGTCGCAATGCAGATGGGAGGATTACCGCCAGCGTCGCGGCATGCGGCACAGCTGGCGATCGATGCACTCAGAGCGGTGCTGGAGAGGACACCCGCGAATGTTTAGTCGCAGCTTGAACTTCGTGCTATTTGCGCTGCTGTCCTGTCCAATGGTCGGCTACGCTCAGAATGACTGCATACCGAGCCCGAACCCTCCGAAGCTACCCGTGGTGCGCGCGAGTGGGCGTTTCAACTCGTTCGCGGCTCCGCTGCGGGTGGTGCAATTGGCGGGGATCTCCGATAGCTGGAAGCCGACGCGCCGTGAAATCGGGACGGTTCCGGCCGGTACGGTGGTCCAGGTATTGGAGGATCTGATCGTCGTTGACGCGCCAGACATTGTGTGGGTAACGAACTCTATTGACAGGCTGAATCTTAAGACGGGCGAGAAAATTCTGCGTTACGCCCGTCTTGGGGAGGGCTGGGCTGACCTGTGGGCGGAGGGCTGCTGGTACCAAGCGGCAAACGCCGACTTCATTGTCGAACCTGACGGCGGAGGCTGTGGCGGCGCCCGATGTTCGGCGAAAGTCACGAAGATGGGGAGTCAGACATGGTGGTTTCGCATTCGGCGTCCCGACGGAAAGTCAGGCTGGACACAAGGCCAGAATCTCGACGTGTCGGCGGGTGGGTAAAAGCTCGCAATCTACAGGCGTCAGACCCTTCAGCCCCTTGGCTAGACCGTCTCCAGCTCTTCTTCCAGTAACTGCTTGTTGTAAAGCTCGGTGTAATAACCGTTTCGATCGATCAACTCGTCGTGTGTACCGTATTCGACGATCTGGCCGTCGTGCAGGACCGCGATGCGGTCGGCATTGCGCACGGTGGACACACGGTGGGAGATGAAAATCGTAGTCCGGCCGTGCATGATCTCGCGCAGGTGATTGAGTATGCGGTCTTCTGTGTGGGTGTCCACGCTCGAAAGCGCATCGTCCAGCACGAGGATACGGGGATTGCGAATCAGCGCCCGCGCGATGGCGGTGCGTTGCTTTTGGCCACCGGACAGGGTGAGCCCGCGTTCGCCAACCACCGTATTGTAGGCCTCGGGGAAGCTTTCGATATCGTCGGCGATGCTGGCGGCTTCGGCAACGCGGCGCACATCGGCGTCGGTGGCATCTTGCACCCCGAAGGCGATGTTCTCGCGGACGGTGTCGCTGAAGAGAAACGTCTCTTGCGGCACGAACCCGATGTTCTTGCGCAGCACTTCCAGCGGAAATTCGCGGATGGGGCGGCCATCGATCAGCACCGATCCCGGCTCGGCGTCATAGATGCGCGGTATCAACGAAACCAGCGTGGATTTGCCTGATCCGGTCGGCCCCACGATGGCGAGGCTGGTGCCGGCGGGGACGCTCAGGTTCACGTTTCGCAGTACATCGTCATCGCCGTGCATGCGCCCCTGTCCGTTTTCGGCGGACTTCAGGGTCCGGCCATAGCGAAAGCTCAGGTTGCGGAACTCGATGTCGCCCTGAACGTTGACAGGCGCGCCTTCTGCGGGGACATCAGCGTCGGTGACCTCCGGCTTCTCTTCCAGTATGTTCTCGATGCGCCGCAAGGACGCCGTGCCACGCTGGAAAATATTGATCACCCATCCCAGGGCGATGATCGGCCAGGTCAACTGCACCATGTTGGTATTGAAGGCGGCGAAGTCGCCGACGTCGATACGATGCTGGATGACTTCGCGTCCACCAACAAAGAGCACAATGACGATGGCGAATCCCAGCAGCGTTTCCAGCGTCGGCCACAACATGCCCATCAGCCGGACCAGCTTCAGGCTGCGTCCGATGTACTCTTCATTAGCGCGCTCGAACAATTCGATCTCGGCCTCTTCCTGCACGTAGGCACGAATGAGGCGGGCGCCGGAGAAATTCTCCTGAGCGCGGGCTGAAATCTCGGAAAACATCGCCTGTATGCGCTCGAACCGCTCGTGAATTCGGCGGCCAAAGTACTGCACCACGATGCTGAAGACAGGCAATGGGAGGAATGCATATAGCGTGAGCCTGGGGCTGATGCTCAACATGAACACCAGCGACACCGCCGTGAACACCACCGTGTTCGCGGTGTACATGATGCCGGGGCCCACCAGCATGCGCACCGCATTCAGATCGTTGGTCATGCGCGCCATGATGTCGCCGGTGCGCGTCCGCTGATAGTAGCTGTAGGACAAACGTTCCAGGTGGGCGAACAAATGGTTGCGCAGGTCAAACTCGATTTCGCGTGACACCCCGATCAGTATCCAGCGCGTCAAGTATTGGAAGATGCCCTTGGTCACGGCGACTGCCAGAAGGTACAGCGAATACTTGAGCAGAGTCGGCGTGGTGACATGCGTGTTCAAGTCGCGTACCGCATTTCGAATGACCATGGGGAACAGAATCCACACGGCGTTGTGGCACAGCACGCACAACGCGCCGATGTAGAACGTGCTGCGATACTTCCGGAGATAGGGAAAAAGCGGACGAAGATGGTTGAACATGTCTGCGAAGAAAGCCGAGCGATCGGATGCAGTCGTCGAAGTAACTTAGATGATTGTACGGGAGAGGCGATTCGGGGACCGAATGGACTAAGTCGGTACCCGAAGCAGCAGATATCCTCCCGCCAGGGCGAAGATGAAGTCGGGCGCCCACGCCGCCAGCAGAGCCGGCAACTGATTCGCATTTCCCATGGCCTCGAACAAACCTGCCGCCACCCAATAGACGATGGCAATTCCCAGCGCAATCGCCACTCCCGCCAGCGCGCCGCCGCGGCGTTTCTGAGCCGAGAAGGGAATGGCCAGCACCGCCATCACCAGGGTGATGAGGGGAAAGGCCAGCTTCTTCTGCAGTTGCACCTTCAACCGGACGGTATCGAACCCGCTTTGTTGCAGGTCCTGAATGTAATTGCGCAACTCCTGATAATCCATTTCCGACGATTGACGGACTTCCTTCTTGAAGTAGCTGGGGTCTTCGCCCAATTCGTTGAAGGTCGACACATCGAATGTCCGGTATTCCTGAATGGAGGTTCCATCAAGGGTGCGCACCCAGCCATTTTCGAACACCCACTTTTTCAATCTGGGCTCCCAGTGTGCTCCGTCGGCATGAATGCGCCTTGTCAAGCGGAACGTCGCCGGATCGAACTCAAACACTGAGATTCCTCCGAAACGGTTGGCGTCAGGGTCGAACACCTGGTAGTAGTAAATCTGATTGCTTTCGCCAAAGATCCACTTGCGGTCCGCCTGCAGGTAAGTCTGCGGCGGTTTGCCCTTGATCTGGTTGCGTAGGATCTCCTGCCGGCGGTTGGTTGTCGGAATATAGACCTGGTCGAAGATAAACAGCCCCATGGCAAAGAACCCCGCCAGCACAATGACGGGCAGGGTGGCGCGGTAAATGCTGATGCCGGTGGCCTTCATGGCAGTCAACTCGCTCGATTTCTGCATCAGGCCAAAGGTAATCAACACCGCCAGCAGGACTGACATCGGCGCCATGAGATAGATCAGCGACGGACTGAGATTGAGCAGATATTCGGCGAGCATGATGAACGAGACCTTGTTGCGCACGATGTCGGTCAGCAGCTCGAAAAATGTAAAGACCAGCGCCAGGATCAAAAATGTCGCCAGGATCATCACCAGGTACATGGCGAAGTCCCGCAGAATCATGTCATCCAGAATCAGCGGAAATTTTGCCCCATACCGTCGTCCTGGCTGGCGGGAACCCGCGCGCAACCATCCGCGCTCCCGGGTCCCCAGCAGTCGGTCGCCGATGGCGGCCAGCCTCGCTCGTAGTTCTGTGGTGATTCGACTAAAACCGCTGAAGTCGAGCGGCATGCGATCGACGCGCCACAAGAGAAACAGACCGCAGAGGAAGAAAAAGAAGTTGCCCGCCCACACTCCCAGCCAGGGCGCCACCTTGCCCTGGCGCGCCAACGACACGCCCACCAGCGAAAAGAAGTAATAGACAAACACCAGCAGAATCGTCAGGACGAATCCCGCGCTTCTGCCCCCCTTGCGGGCCGAAAGTCCCAGCGGGATGCCTACCAGGGCCAGCACCAGGCAGGCCGCGGGCAGCGCGAACCGGCGATGGAACTCTATCTCGTAATAACGCGCTTTGAGGTAGTCGTAAGACGAGGTTACGGGGTCGATCTTGACCAAGGCTGCGCCGGCGCCCCGTTCGCGTTTGGCATTGCGCAGAAGACTGTGGAGACTCAACTCCGCCACGGGGAGCAAATCCCGCGGCCCGCGGTCCGCAGCCGACGGCAGTTCAACCGGGATATCGGTACTCTCAAAAGTCGTGATCGAGTACTGGTCCCTGGCCTTTGGAATTAATTCCTGCTGGGTCCCATCCTCGAGATGAAATCTCACCTTGTCGGTGGACTCACTCAACAGCGCACCACGCTCGGCCAGGGTGATCTTCGGGGAAGCTGGATTAGAGATGTCTGCCAGAAAAATGCCCCGCCACAGCGATTGCCCCTTGGACGGGACCGCATCCTGCACATACAGAACGTTGTTCTTGAATTCTTCGTAGAACACCCTGGGCTGGATTTCAAAGGAGGCCTGCGAGCTCTTCAGCCGGTCCTGCAGATTGCTGAGCGCTCTTGCCGCTTGCGGTGCGACGTAAACGCTGTTGGTCATCCCCAGCAGCCAAGCTGCGACCGCAAATATCGAGACAACCCGCAGGAACATCCCCGCCCCCATTCCGCTGGCGCGAATTGCGGTGACCTCGCTATCGGCGGCGAGTCGGCTCAACCCAATCAGGATACCCACCAGGGTCCCCATGGGAAGCGTAATCATGAAGGTCGTCGGCAAGGTGTACAGAAAGATTTCGCCCACGCTGGGCAGCGGCGCGCTATTGCGGACCACCAACTCGAGCAGGCGTCCGAGGTCCCGCATGAAGATGACAAACGTGAATAACAGGACGCCCAGCAGGGCGTGTGAGCTCACTTCCCTGAGTATGTAGCGGGTGAGAATGCGCACAAGTTGTTAGTGTAAAGGAAGATGGGCGACCGCGTACCCGCCGATCATGGCTCTTTGGTGGTAGTATGCGGCGCCCCTTTACGTGTAGGTACACGGTCGCATCAGCCAAGCTCCGAGTTTGGGCGTTCTTCGCTGTTTTAAACCCATCAAATCGGCTGGTACACTTGTTGCGCAATTAGTCCGAACCCATGAGTCATAACGGTCCTAAGATTCGCCTGGTGCTGCTGTGGCACATGCACCAGCCCTTTTACAAAGACATGGTAACCGGCGAGTATCGCCTTCCCTGGGTGCGCCTGCACGCGCTGAAGGACTACTACGGAATGGTCAAACTCGCCCAGGAATTTCCCGCGGTTCATCAGAACTTCAATCTGGTTCCGTCGCTCATTGCGCAGATTCACGATTACGTTTCCGGGGAGGCCCATGACCCCTTCCTCGATCTGGTGTCCAAGCCGGCCATAGAACTCACGGTCTCGGACCGACATTTTGCGCTGCAGTACCTCTTTCAAGCCAATCCGGTGAACATGATCGGGCGCTACCCCCGCTACCGCGAATTGTGGGAGCGCTACCGCACGACTGCGGATCGTCCCGAGGGGCCGGAGTCGTACTTCGTGACGCGCGATTACGCCGACTTGCAGGTCCTGTCGCAACTGGCCTGGTTCGATGAGTACTTCCTCTCCGATCCGGAGATTGCAGCGCTCGTACAGAAGGGCGAGGACTTCAGTCGCGATGATCAGGTCACCGTCATTGCTAAGGAGCGGGAAATTCTCGCCAAGGTGGTGCCGGCCTACGCCAAGGCGGCTGCGCAAGGTTGCGTGGAGCTCTCCACCACTCCGTTTTACCACCCGATTCTGCCCCTGATCTGCGACACCTACGCCGGCGAGGAGTCAACCCCGGGTCTGGCTTTGCCCACGCGTCGCTTCCGTCGGCCCGACGACGCGGCCCACCAGATTGAGCGTGCGATTCAGTTGCACCAGAGGACCTTCGTCAACCGTCCCGTGGGCTTGTGGCCGTCGGAGGGGAGCGTTTCCGAAGAAGTCCTCTCCCTCGCACATCGGCAGGGGATCGAGTGGATGGCAACAGACGAAGGCGTGTTAGGACGCAGCATTGGCTACAACTTCGCGCGGGATGGTCATGGCCGTTTGCATGGAGACAGCGCCGAGCAACTCTACAACATCCATCGCTACGAAAGAGGCGACACGCGGATGCACCTGGTCTTCCGTGATCACACTCTATCCGACTTGGTGGGCTTTGTGTACTCACGGATGCCCGCGCGGGATGCGGCCAACCACCTTCTGCACACGATCCGGGAATCGGCGCGACCAGTACTCGACCGGGGCCGCGACGCTGTCGTGTCCGTCATTCTCGACGGCGAGAATGCCTGGGAGTACTACCCGCAGTCGGGTCGCGAGTTCCTGCGCCGGTTCTACGACGGCTTGCAGAACGAACCGCTCATCGAATCGGTGACGGTCAGCGAAGCCGTCGCCCGCCACAAGGAGTCGAACTTCGGCCGCATGACCCGGCTCGTCCCAGGCTCCTGGATCAACGCCAATTTCAACGTCTGGATCGGTGCTCCGGAAGACAACAAGTCCTGGGACCTCCTCGCGGAAGCCCGCGAATACTACGACCGCCATGATAGCCGCGTGTCGGAGACGCAACGCAAGCTGGCCTGGGAGGAACTTCTCATTGCCGAGGGCAGTGACTGGAACTGGTGGTACGGGCCGGAACACCATTCGGCCAACGACCGCGACTTCGACGAGTTGTACCGCAGGCATCTCTCGAACGTGTACACCGCGCTGGAAGGCGTACCGCCGGAAGAATTGACCATCCCCATCGCCAGAGGAGTCGTGCGCCCCGTCTATCATCCCCAGACGGCCTATGTGCGCGCCAAGGTCGATGGCCTGGTTAGTGGCTACTTCGAGTGGATGGGAGCTGCCAGCTACACCTCTGACCAGCGCACCAGTGCGATGCACGGCAAGCAGTTTCTGCTGGACGCCGTGTATGCCGGCCTCGACGCGGACACATTATCTGGCCGGCTTGACTTTCACCAAGCCATACCGGTCGATCCCTATCAGATTGTGGTCAACATCGAGGTGACCCGCGACGCAAGGGACCGCAACTCACCCGTTGATTCGTATCGGCTGGTGGTCGATGCCCAGGGGCAAAAGCTGTTGAACTGGGTCCTGACCAACGGCGACGAGCGCAACGTCCTTGCCAGCTACGCCGCCAACAATGGAAACAACGGCAACCGAGGCGCGGAGGTCGCAATCGGGGAAATCTTCGAAATGCGCCTGCCATTCCAGTTGATTGGCGCCCAGCAGGGCAGCCTTATCCGCCTGCGATATACCCTCTGGCGGAATCAGTTGCCTGCCGATTCGCTCCCTGTGGAAGGCTGGATCGATCTCTTGGCGTTAACGGAAGCACAAATCGAAGACAACATCTATACCGACTCGCGTCCATAAAGCGACACGCAGTCAAAGTTTGCCCTAGCGATCCTTCGGCTTGGTTCCATCAGGCCAGAAGACGGGCCACTGCTTGGCTTTCGCGACCTCTTGCAGGTCGGCATTCGGGTTGACGCAGAATGGGTACGCCGCAATTTCCAGCATGGCCTGGTCATGCACCGAATTGCCGAAGGCGCCGTGCACTGGCTCGCCAATCACCTCCCGAATCGCAGCCACCTTCAGCTCGTCGGTGGGGACTCGGACCAGCCTGTCGGTCGCTCGACCGTTTTCGATGTGAACGCTCGCCGCCAGTATATGGTCGCGGGCGATTCCGAAGCGCTTGGCGCCGGCCTCTACGACCCAGTCATTGGTGGACGAAACCGCCCACAACTCGCATCCCGTTTGCGCCAGTTTGGCGGTCAGTTCCATCATCTCCGGAAACATGTGCGCGGCGACCACCCCGGCAAAGAACTCCTCCCCTGCGGCATGCAGCTCCTGGTCGCTGAGCCCACTGTGCATGGTCACCATCTCGCCACACATCGTTTCCTCGTCCACTTCACCGCTTTCATAGAGGCGGTAACGCTCCAGCATTCTCTTCGCAACTTCCGCGCTAACCACACCGCGCTCAATTTCCCAGTAAAGAAAATCGCGGCCTGCGTCGCCATTCCACAGAGTGCCGTCGCAATCGAACACTGCGGTTTCCAGGCGGAGGGCCACCACCGACTCGATAAAGTCAGAGGCCAGGTTCGGTGTTTCAGGGAAAGTCAAAAGGTAGTCTCCGCCGGAATGGTTTCGGAACGCAGCAGCCGTGCGTAGTCGTCCGGCGTGTCGATATTAGCGGCGATGCGAGCGTCGGTCACAGCTACATACAGGATGTGCCGCTCATGCCGGTGCTCGATTTCGCGAGCGATTGCCGTTGCCGGGGCCCGCAGAAACTGCTCCATCAAATCGCGGCCAATGAGGATGGGGTGCCCATGCACCGGTCCACCTTCGCGGGCCAGCTCGGGGACCACAGCCCACACCTCCGGGCCGGAACTGAGAAACGCGGCACGCAGCGCCTGCACCGTGCCGGGCAGGACCGGCGGACGGTCCACCGGAACCATCAGTGCCGCGTCCCGTCCGCGGTTCAGCACGTCCTGCAATCCGATTTGAATCGAGCTGAACTGTCCGCGTTCGGGCTGAGGGTTGACCACCAGGAACGCTCCATGCGCGTCCGCCACCGGCTCCAGCGCGTCCGTGTTCTCGCCTGCTACCACCACAACCAGGTCGGAGTACTGCTGCAACAGGTCGATCATCGCCCCGAGAAACGTGTTGGCAGCCGGTACGCCCTCCGCTACCGGGGGCCACGGCAGCAGCGCCTTGTCGCGCCCCATCCGCGTCGATGAGCCGGCGGCCAGAATCACGCCGCATATTCCCGCTGCCCGTACCATGGCTTGAAGATATCAAAGTGAGGGGAAGGCCGCCAGTTTGTGCCTTCCGCTTTACGAATGGTCGGCGACGTTCGCGACAGCGTCTTGCGCACCGTCAGCCGGAGCATGTCGGGTTACGTAGTCGTACGTCTTGCTCGCGACATTCGGCGTCGCGTGCCGCCGCACTGCGATCATTTCGGCCACAATGGCTACGGCGATCTCCTCCGGCGTTACCGCTCCAATTTCGAGTCCTATGGGTGCGTGGACATGGGCGAATTTCTCCGCAGGAATGCCTTCCTTCTCAAGTTCCTTGTAGATCGATATGGTTTTTCGCCGCGAGCCGATCATGCCGAGATAGCGTGTGTTCAGGTTGACCGCCCAACGCAAGACTCGCATGTCGTCGCGATGTCCGCGGGTAACGATTACGATGTAGGCCGACTCCGGCACGTGAAGCTGCTGCGTCACTCTGTCGAAATCGGCGGCGATGACGTCGCGTGCGTCGGGGAAACGTTCGCGGTTGGCATAACTTTCGCGGTCGTCCACGACAGTGACGTCGAAGCCCGCGATGCGCGCCACTTTGTACAGGTTATAAGCCACGTGCCCGGCGCCAAAGATATAGAGCAGTGCGGGCGGCAGCACCGGCTCGATGAAGACTTCCAGCGTTCCGCCGCACACCAACCCGGTATCGTACTTTGGATCGTTGTTGAGGTTAAATGTGAGAGAACGCGGCTTCTCTTCCTCCATCACCTCGCGCGCTGCCTGCCAGACCTCGGCCTCGACACAGCCTCCGCCAATGGTGCCGGCAATCGAGCCGTCGTCGCGCACCAGCATTTTGGCTGTCTGGAAAGACGGGATGGAGCCGCGCACGTTGGTGATGGTGGCAACTGCGCCGCGGCGGCCCTGGCGGCGAAGTTCGACGATTTGCTCGTAGATCTCCATGGGCGAATGCACTGATTATAGATGCAAGTATGCGAGGATGGCGGGCTTCCGGCGCCAGATAATCGTTGCTCCAGATCTAGGGACACCCTATGCTTTTCCTATGGCTGCCCTATACATCGAAAACGTGCCCGACGAACTTTATGATGCCATTCGCGCCAGGGCGAAGGCGCGGCGCAAGTCGATTGCGGCGGAGGCCCTGGCGGTGTTGGAACAGAACTTCCCCACGGCGCGGGAACTGAAGGCGCGTCGCGAGTTTTATCGCCGCGTAAAGCGCCTGCAGTCCGCGACGCCTCCAGGCGCGGGACCGTTTGCTTCGACGGAGGAGATGCAGCGTGAGGACCGGTTGCGCTGATGGACTCCGTCATCGACGCCAGCGTGGCCGCGAAGTGGTGTCTTCCGGCAGTGCAGGAGCCATTGCTGGTTGAGGCCAACGAACTTCTCCGCCGGCAGGCCACAGGCGGTGTCCGATTTCTGGTGCCCGACCTTTTCTGGGCGGAAATGGGAAATGTCCTTTGGGAGGCAGTCCGGGCGGGCCGCTGTAGCCGCCAGTTCGCCGAGTCGAGCCTGGGCCGGCTGAAGCACCAACAAATACCAACTATACCCTGTAAGAGCCTTATTGAGCCGGCCTTTGCCATCGCGGTTTCCTACGGCCGATCTGCCTATGACAGCATTTACGTGGCCTTGGCGCTTGAAGCCCGGGGGCAAATGGTAACGGCGGATGAACGGTTGGCGAACGCTTGGCTGCCCGTTTGCCGGTTAAGTGGCTCGGTGCCCTGTAGGCGTTGATAGAATTTCTCTTCGTTCAATTGTGCAGGAGCAATTATGAAAGCGGTTCGTCTTCATGAGTTCGGTGGGCCCGAGGTTCTCAAGTTCGAAGACATTCCCGAACCCGAGTTGCGCAAGGACCATGTGCTCATTCGCGTCCGTGCCTGTGCCCTCAACCATCTCGACCTTTGGGTGCGCAAGGGCCTGCCCGGCGTCAAGCTGCCGCACATCCTGGGCAGCGACATCGCCGGGGAGGTTGCAGAGTGCGGGGAATACATCACCGATTTGAAGCCCGGCACGCGCGTGCTTCTGTCGCCTATGCTCTTCTGCGGCCACTGCGAGCAGTGCAACAGCGGACGCCAGAATTTCTGCCCGCAATTTGCTGTTCTGGGCAATAACGCGGAGGGCGGCGACTGTGAGTTGATTGCCGTGCCACGGGTCAATGTCATCCCGATTCCCGACTGGTTGGGCTTCACTGAAGCGGCGTCTGTTCCCTTGGTCTTTCTGACGGCATGGCACATGCTCGTCGGCAATGCCAAGCTGCGTGCGGGCCAGATCGTGCTGGTAATGGGGGCCGGTTCCGGCGTGGGATCGGCCGCCATTCAGATCTGCAAGATGCTGGGCGCGACGGTCATTACCACGGCTGGTGACGACCGGAAAATGGCCAAGGCAAGCGGACTCGGCGCCGACCACACCATCGATCATTACAAGCAGAAGATCTCTGACGAGGTGAAGCGCATCACCAATCGCCGTGGCGTCGACATCGTCTTCGAGCACGTGGGCACGGCCACCTGGGGAGAATGCATTAAATCGCTGAAGTACGGTGGAACCCTGGTGACCTGTGGCGCCACTACGGGGTACGACGCCGCTCTCGATCTGCGCGTGCTGTTCGCCCGGCAGTTGACGTTTTACGGCTCCTATATGGGCGGCGCGGGCGAACTGGATGAGGTGCTGAAGCACGTCTTCGCCGGAAAGTTGAAACCCGTCGTGGACCGCACATTCCCGCTCAGCAAGACGCGAGCGGCCCACGAGTATCTGGCTGGCCGCGAACAGTTCGGCAAAGTAGTCGTGCTTCCCTGAAAGCCGGTGCTGTGACGCGGCTCGGCGCGACCTTCGCAGCCGGCAGCGCATCCAAGAAGATAGGTATAATGACTCGATGAATTCCGGCACTCGCATTCCTAAATTCGAGAATCCCGAGACGGGGGCCGAGCGCTTCGGCAACCTCGGTGGGTCGGAAGAAGAGCGCGCGCAAGTGCTGCGTGCAACCTTTGGCGAGCAGCAGCACGAGGGCGTAATACTGGCGTCCCTCGATAACGTCGTCAACTGGGTACGCAAGAACTCCATTTGGCCCATGACGTTCGGGCTGGCCTGCTGTGCTATCGAAATGATGTCGATGGGCGCCTCGCGCTTCGACATCGCCCGCTTTGGCGCCGAGGTGTTTCGTCCTTCGCCGCGCCAGTCGGACCTGATGATCATCGCCGGCCGCGTCTCGCAGAAAATGGCGCCCGTGATTCGCGAACTCTATCAGCAGATGCCGGAGCCCAAGTGGGTTATTTCGATGGGCGCCTGCGCGACCTCGGGTGGCGTGTTCAACAACTATGCGCTGGTGCAGGGAGTGAATCAGTGGATCCCGGTGGACGTGTATGTTCCCGGATGTCCGCCACGGCCGGAGCAGCTTATCTACGCCATCATCCTGCTGCAGGAAAAAATCAAGAACGCCAAGGGTTCGTTCAAGCGCGCGCTGAACCTTGGCTGATCTCTAATTCTCTCCGCTTTGGCGTCCGCTCCGGTGGGCGCTTTTCTTGGGCGTGTCGGTGTTACAGGGCGCATGTCGAACGCCGTGGATTGCTCCCGCAGTGCTACGCTGGTTTGAATCCGCAGCGCACGGAATCCATCCAATCGCTTGGCTTGTTGTTGGCAATTCTGCGTTCGCTTCACAAGTGGCACAATGAAAATCGGCATCACGTGTTATCCCACTTACGGCGGCAGCGGCATTGTGGCGACGGAGCTGGGTCTGGAGCTTGCGCAACGCGGCCATGAGGTGCATTTCCTCTCGTATTCGCAACCCATACGGCTCACGGAAACTTCGCCCCACATTCACTATCACGAAGTGGAAGTGTCACGGTACCCGTTGTTCGAGTATCCGCCGTATGATCTTGCCCTTGCCACCCGAATGGCCGAGGTTGCCGAGATTTACGACCTCGACTTGCTGCATGTGCATTACGCCATTCCGCATTCCGTAAGCGCGATGCTCGCCCGCCAGATGCTCGCCTGCGACCACAACCGCAAGAGCCGCAAGTTGCCCTACGTTACCACGTTGCATGGAACCGACATCACGCTGGTGGGCGCTGATCCCTCGTATCTGCCGATTACCCGCTTTTCCATCGATCAGAGCGACGGAGTCACTTCGATTTCGCAGTATCTGGCCAAGCGCACGCTGGAGGTGTTCGAGGTTACGACTCCGATCAAGGTCATTCCCAACTTCGTCAACTGCGACATCTATCACCGCACGCCTGAACTCATGCAACATCGTTCGGACTACGCCAGGCCGGACGAACGGATATTGGTGCACCTGTCGAACTTCCGCCCGGTGAAGCGCATCCGGGACGTCATCGAGATCTTCGGCCGTATTCAGAAGAAGGTCCCTGCCCGGCTGATGATGATCGGTGACGGCCCAGAGCGCGCCGGAGCGGAATGGCTGGCGGTGGAGAAGGGAATTCACGAGAAGATTCACTTTCTGGGCAAGCAAGACCGCATCTACGAGAAGCTTCCGTTGGCGGACGTGATACTGATGCCCAGCCAGCTCGAATCGTTTGGGCTGGCGGCGCTGGAAGCCATGGCATGCCAGGTCGTTCCGATTGCCACCAACGCTGGCGGAGTGCCGGAAGTCATCCAGCACGGGAAGACGGGCTTTCTCGCGGAAGTAGGGGACGTCGACGCGATGGCCAAATACGCCATCGAACTGTTCTCGGATCAGGAGAAGTTGGAAGACATCGGTGTCTCCGCGCGCGCCAGCGCACAGGCTAAATTCTGCGCGAGCAAAATCATTCCCATGTACGAGAATTACTACCGCGAGGTGCTGGATCGAGCTTCGTAAAGCGCTCCGGCCACCGACCCGCCCATCTCTTCCGCCAGCAGCACGGGCAGCACCAGTCGCACCAGGGTGCCGCGGCCGGGCTGGCTTTCCACGGTGATGTCGGCGGCGTCGCCGTACACCACCTGCAATCGCTCCGAGACGTTCACCATGCCGATGCCGGTGCCTGACGAAGTGCTGGTTCCGGAGACCGGCATGCCCACGCCGTCGTCTTCGACTTCAATCACAATGCGGCCCTCGGCAGAGCGGCTGCGAATGTGAATGCTACCGCCATCGAGTTTGTCGGCGAGTCCGTGCTTGATGGCGTTTTCCACGAGCGGCTGCAGAATCATGCTTGGAACCAGATGTTCAAGCGAGCCCGGCTCGAGCTCCTTCACCACTCTGAGTTTCTCGCGCCCGAAGCGCACGACTTCAATGTCGAGGTAGTCGTCGAGAAATTCGACTTCTTCGCGGAGAGGAACAAAGGAGTCTCCCTTGCGCAGGAGCCGCCGCAGAATGCTGCTCAGTTTGACGATCATGTGACGCGCGGAGTCGGGATCGCGGCGCACCAGCGATGACACGGAGTTGAGCGTATTGAAGAGGAAGTGCGGATTGATCTGGCTTTGCAGCGCTTCCATGCGCGCCTGCAGCAGGAGCCGTTCCTGCTGTTCGAGCTTCATTTCGATGCGCACATTGTTGAGCACTTTGAGCGCAATGGCGACCGCCATGACCGTTCCGGCATAGATCGCGAGTTCGACCAGCCAGTTGTCGCTGTCCAGCGCAAAAATGCGGCGCGGAAACGCGCGGTGCAACTGAATCCGCACAAACTCGAGTGCGAGGATCAGAAGGAAAAATGAGGTCTGCCAATCGATGAGCGACTTGCGTATGCTGCGGCGGATCCAGTGGTAGATGTTCAGGTCGAAGAGCGGCGAGAACGACCAGACCGCCTCGCGTTCGGTGGCCACGTGGCGAAGCACGCCGGCGAGGAATCCGGAGAGGATGTTCATCGGCAGCGCGAGCCACTCGCCAAATAACAGGGCGGGAAGCGACACCAGGATTCCGCCTGCCGTTCCCGCGAGGCGACCGCCGATGACCCCCATGAGGATGGCACCTTCGAACGAGATGTCGGCGGCGTAGAAGTTGCGTACAAAGTGGCGGACAATCACGCCGAGCGCGATCGGGATGCCAATGATAAGGATGACTTCGATTTTCTCGCCCAGGGTGCGCTCCTCGCGGAAGAGCAGAACGCGGAAGCGGCGGGCGCGCACCAGCACGCTGCTGATCGCCGCGGCCACGCCGAGGCGGATCAGAACGGTGACGAGAATGAGACGCGAATCCAAAATTAGACCTGTCTCCAGTTTCCAGCGGCCTGCCTTATCCTATCGCGCTGGCGGCTTCGTGCAGGGCCTGCAACGCACTGGAGGCGTCGGGCGCGCCTCCCTGCGCCATGTCGCGGTTGCCTCCGCCGCGGGTGCCGAGCTTTTGCAAAGTGGCCTTCATTAGCGCTCCCATGTCATTCGCGAGTCCTGCGGTCTGCGCAAAGACCAGCGAAGGCTGGGCGCCGCCGCAGGCCAAAAGCGCCACGACTTTGTCGAGGCGGGAGAGCTTCTGCGCCAGCATCCTCATGAAGCCGAGGTCGCGGTCGGCGTAGAACTCTACCACCAGCTTCTGGCCGCTGCCGGCAGGTCTTTCTTCAGCACTTCGCAGCAGGTCTGCGGCCTGCAATTCGGCGACTTCTTCCAGCAGACGATTCTGGGCCTTTTGCGCAGACTTGATCTCGTCGAGGGCTTTTTGTGCTTGTTGCGGCACTTCCCACAGGTGGGTCGAGAACACGGCAGCCGCTTCTGTCAGGGTTTGGAAATCGCGGCGGGCGACTGATACGGCCCGAAGCCCGCAGACGAATTCGACGCGCACGCCCTGCTTCACCTTCTCCGTTTTGCGCAGAAAGATTGCTCCAATCTGCCCGGTGCTGCGGACGTGTGTTCCGCCGCAGGCGTTCAGGTCGAAGTTGCCGATGTCGATGAGGCGCAGCTTTTCGCGCACGGCGGGAGGGATCTTGCGGACGCCCATGGTTCGCGCTTCGTCGGGGGTCGCATAGCGAATCTCGACTGGGCGATCTTCGGCGATAACTTCATTGGACAGCAGCTCGGCGGCTTCCAGTTGCTGCGGGCTGACCTCGTCGGTCGCCAGGTCAATGGTGCAGGAGTCGTCGCCCATGTGGAACGAAACCGTGGAAAAGCCGAACAGCCGCTCGAAGGCTGCGGACAGCACATGCTGGCCGGTGTGTTGCTGCATGTGATCGCGGCGGCGGACAGCGTCGACTTCGCCGCGAACTGGTACGCCAGGCCGCAGCCAGCCGGGTGGACACTCGACAAGATGCAAGACGTCGCCGGTCTCTTCCTGTTCCTGAACGTCAATGATGCGTACGCGGGAGCCGGTGGCAATCCCGTAGATTTCTCCGGTGTCGGAGTTCTGGCCGCCGCTGGTGGGGTAGAAGGCAGATCGGTCGAGCGACACGATTGCTTGCTCGCCCCGCTCTTCGACGGCGGTCACGGTGGCGTCGAATTCAAGGAGGGACGGGTTGTCGTAATACAAACGATCCATAGGATTGAGTCCCTTCCTTAGTCTAACCGCGAGCGAAGGGCGACCATTGCAAGCGGATCCAGAATTGGGAAATTGCATGAGGCGGCTGGATCCCCCTAGCTGCAAAATATCTAGAATCAATGAGTTAGCGAGTTCATCGTGCAAATTCCTGATAGCAAACGGAGTTATAGGGAAAGTCATCAGGAATAAGGACTTAGCGCTGCTGATTTGGGATCGGAGATGCGCTGCGGGGCAGGAGAGTGGCAAGAGCGGCCGTAGCTTTGGTGTCCGCATGCGGTCTGGTTGGCGGGAGACAAAAATCTCTCCCTCCTCTTCACGGGGATCATAGGAGGGGAACAAGGGGCAAGGAAAGGACGCAGGTCACATCGTGCTGTGATAAGGCCGCTCGGGCCCACGCTATCGCACGTCCAAACGAAAAGCCACACTCGAGATTTTGTGTCGCCGGCTAAAGCCGGATTCGGTCATTGGGGCGACGGCATGGACGCTGAGCTAAAGCTCAGCTCTACCAATTAGCTGGTGACTGGTGGCTGGTGAGGATTGGCCATTCACTCGTCGAGGGAGAGGCCGTAGGGGGCGGCGAGGTCGCGGAGGCTGGCGCGGATTTGTTTGTCGGAATAGCCCATCTGTTGCAGCAGCAGCCTATAGTTTGCAATCGCGGCGTGGAGGTTGGGGTGTTGGTGGCCGGTGTCGCGGGTGAATTTGAGGAAGATCTCGAGCATCCGGCGCATGAGGGGCTCGGCGTCGGCGAGGCGGTTGGTGTCCTGAAGCAACTGGGCGAGGTTGTTGAGGTCGATGGCAACATCGGGGTGGTCGGGGCCGTAGGATTTCTCGTCGATGGCGAGGGCGCGGCGCAGGAGGGGCTCGGCGTCGGTGAGGCGGTTGGTGGCCTTGAGCAACAGGGCGAGGTTGTTGAGGTCACGAGCGACATCGGGATGGTCGGGGCCGTAGGACTTTTCGTCGATTTCGAGGGCGCGGCGCATGAGCGGCTCGGCGTCGGCGAGGCGGTTGGTGGCCTTTAACAATTGCGCGAGG
>Ga0335070_10003273_pt1 | contig 18872 bp, 9 predicted proteins | sample Lox_Sample_13_FD_206722 | JGI IMG/M metagenome (GOLD analysis project Ga0335070, IMG submission 206722) | Soil microbial communities from Loxahatchee National Wildlife Refuge, Florida, United States - Lox_Sample_1.3 | ecosystem: Environmental > Terrestrial > Soil > Wetlands | place: USA: Florida... | reverse complement strand
GGCCTGGACGTGCGGAACTGCTCGACAAATTCGATGTGACGGTTGAACTCCTTCGCTCGCGCCTGGAGCGCAAGTCGCCGCAGTCGGTGGTGAATTTTTCAAGTCGCGCCAAGTGGGCAGGATGAAAGGCGACCAGCTTCGGCTGCGAACATTCAAGGGATATTGATTTTTTCGCAACTGGCAACTGGACTGGCTACTGATTCATGTTTACCTGTGTTTTCATTCCCGATTTTCCGGTTGCGGCCATCATTCGCGATGAGCCGGAGTTGCGATCGCAACCAGTGGCAGTGCTGAGTGGACGCCCTCCCTTGGAAAAAGTGATTGCTCTCAACGAGCATGCGCGCGAGCTTGGCGTCGAGGCAGGGGCGACGAAGACCCAACTGGAGACGTGGGAAGAGTTGATCCTCCGCTCGCGCTCGGAGGCGCAGGAAAATTCCACGCACAACGCGCTCCTCGATTGCGCACAGGCCTTTTCTCCTGAGGTCGAGGACACCGCTCCTGACACGGTGCTCCTGAATCTTGCGGGGCTTGCGCCGCTGTTGGGGCCGCCGGAAAAGATTGCGCGCGAACTGGCCGCGCGCGCGGCGCAAATAGAATTGCAAGCCAACGTGGCGGTAGCGGCAAATCCAGATGCCGCGCTGCTCGCCGCGCATGGCTTCCCGGGAATAACTCTGATCCCCGCGGGTCAGGAAATGCAGCGCCTGGGAAGTTTAACGGTGGACGTTTTGTTCGAGAGCTTCGCCTCCGATGCCGATCAGGCGCAGCGCTGGCTGGAAACATTTGACCGCTGGGGGATTCGCAATCTGCGCGCTCTCGGATCTCTCCCCGAAGTTCCGCTGAGCGAGCGGCTGGGGCAAGAAGGAGTTCGTCTGCAAAAGCTGGCGCGGGGCGCTTGTTCGCGCAGCTTGCGTTTGCTCGAGCCACTGCCCGTTTTTGCGGAGAGCGTTGAACTCGAGCATCCGATCGTGCTGCTTGAACCGCTCGCATTTTTGTTGAACCGATTACTCGAACAAGTATGCCGGCAGCTGGCCGACCATGCCCTAGCTGCGCAGGAATTGCAATTGAAACTGGAACTCGCCGCGCGATACGAAGATTGCGAGCTGGAGCAGACTTCCACCTTCACGCGCACCGTGCGGTTGCCGGTTCCCATGCTGGACGCGCGCGTGTTTCTGAAACTGCTGCAACTCGATCTGCAGGCGCATCCGCCGGGCGCGCCGATCGTGAAAATCCACCTCTCTGCAGAGCCGGCCCGGCCGCGGGCGACTCAGAGTGGATTGTTCCAGCCGGTTTTTCCGGAACCCGAAAAGCTGGAACTCACGCTGGCGCGCATTGCGGGAATCGTTGGAGAAGAAAGAGTGGGATCGGCGGAGTTGTTGGATACGCACCGGGAGGGCGCCTTCGCGATGCGTCACTTTGTCCCAGTCGAAACGCAGCAGAAGCAAAGAAAGAAGGAAGTGGCTGTGCAAGAGGAAGAGGAAGAAGAAGAGCTGGAAACCGTCGCGGAAGAAAAAATGAGCACGGTTATTGCGCTGCGGCTGTTTCGTCCGCCGCTGCAGGTTGTGGTGAACGTGCGCGAGGGCAAGCCGGTGAAGTTGAGATGCATTCACCGCCCCGAAATCGCGGGAGAAATCGTGTGGAGCGCCGGTCCGTGGCGTTCCTCCGGAGACTGGGCCGATCAGGAAGGATGGTCGCGCGAAGAGTGGGACATTGCGGTTCAGGCCGGCAGCAGCCTCGTGCTCTATCGCCTGGTGCAGGACAAGACCAGCGTGCGCTGGGTGGTGGAAGGGTCGTATGACTAATCCCAGTTCTCGGTTCCCAGTTCTGGCACCTACTGAAACTGAGAACCGAGAACTCCATGTATGTTGAGTTGCATTCGCGTTCTGCATTCAGCTTCCTCGAAGGAGCGTCCACCCCCGAGAAGCTGGTGGAGTCCTGCGCGAACTTCAGCATGCCGGCGATGGCGTTGCTCGATCGCGATGGAGTGTATGGATCCCCACGCTTTCACTTGGCGGCACAGAAGGCAAAGATCAAGGCGCATATCGGGGCTGAAATCACCTTAAGTCCTTTATTTGCGTCCAAAAATGTTCCACGTGGAACACGATTTGAAAATGAAAATCAATTGCAATTTGCTAAAAGCTGTAGAGAAAGCCGGCTTCCTCTTCTTGTTGCCTCGCGCACCGGTTATCAAAATCTCTGCCGCCTGATTACTTCGATGAAGCTTCGCGCCGGACGGAAAGAAGGCGGCATGGCGGAGCGCGGAGATTTCGTCGAGCACGCGGAAGGTTTGATCTGCCTCACGGGCGGCGAGGAAGGCCCGCTGGCTGCGGCGTTGGCGCATGGTGGCGCGCAAGCGGCGCTGAAGTCCGTAGAGAGGCTGACAGAAATCTTCGGCAGGAAAAATGTCCATATCGAACTGCAACGGCATTTTCATCGCGACGAGGAATATCGCAATCGGGTCGCAATCGAGATCGCCCAATCTTTGGGACTGCCGCTGCTCGCCACCAATGGAGTGAATTACAGCATTCCGCGCGAGCGGGAACTGGCCGACGCCTTCACCGCGCTACGACACCATCGCACGATTGGAACTGCGGGGTGCCTGCTGGCGCGTAACTCGGAACGCTATCTGAAAGCGCCGTCAGAGATGAAGGCGCTCTTCGCGGATTTTCCAGAAGCTATCGCCAACACGGTAGAGCTTTCTTCCCGGCTCGAATTCACGCTCGACGATCTCGGTTACGAGTTCCCGCGCTACCCGCTGCCCGAGGGCGAAACCATGATTTCCTATCTTCGCGACCGTACGCTGGAAGGGTTCCGCAGCCGTTATGGCCGCGCCAAACCCGAGATCAAAAACCGCGCCCGGCGCCAGATTGAGCGTGAACTGAAGTTGATCGGGCATCTCAAGCTGGAAGGCTACTTCCTGATTGTCTGGGACCTGGTGCGCTATTGCCGCGAGCAGAACATCCTGGTGCAGGGTCGCGGATCGGCCGCCAACAGCGTGGTCTGTTACTCGCTCGGCATTACCGCGGTGGATCCGATCCGTATGGATTTGTTATTCGAACGCTTTCTCTCCGAAGAGCGCGGTGAGTGGCCAGATATCGATCTTGATCTCCCGAGCGGTGATGAACGGGAGCGGGTCATCCAGTACCTTTACCAGCGCTACGGACAGCGTGGCGCGGCCATGACCGCCAACGTGGTGACCTACCGCAATCGCATGGCGGCGCGCGAAATGGGCAAGGCAGTCGGTTTCGATGAGGAAACGCTGAAGCGGATTTCGGCTGCGGTCGCGACCTGGGAATTCCGAGACGAGCACGATGCGCTGGACCGGCGATTGCAGGATGCCGGGCTTGACCTGGCGCATCCGCGGATTCGCAAGTATTTCGAACTGTGTCTTGCAGCACAGGATCTGCCGCGCCATTTGGGGCAGCACTCGGGTGGCATGGTGATTTGCCAGGGGCGCCTGGATTCGGTAGTCCCGCTCGAGCCGGCGTCGATGCCGGGCCGCGTGGTCGTGCAATGGGATAAAGAAGACTGCGCCGACATGAAGATCATCAAGATCGATTTGCTCGGCCTCGGCATGATGGCCGTCTTGAAAGATTCGATCGAACTGATCCGCGATCACAATAGAGAAGAGGTCGATCTGGCGCATCTTCCGCCCGACGATCCCAAGGTGTACTTCACGCTGCAGAAGGCCGATACGGTCGGCATGTTTCAGGTGGAGAGCCGCGCGCAAATGTCGTGCCTGCCGCGCCTGCTGCCCAAAAAGTTTTACGACATCGTGGTGCAGGTGGCGATTATCCGTCCAGGGCCGATCGTGGGAAATATGGTCAATCCATTTTTAAAGAGGCGGCAGGGAAGGGAAGAAGTGACGTATCCGCATCCGTCGCTCGAGACGGTTCTCAACCGCACGCTGGGCGTGCCGCTGTTCCAGGAACAGTTGCTGCGCATGGCGATGATCACGGCCAACTTTACCGGGGGCGAAGCGGAAGAATTGCGGCGGGCCATGGGATTCAAGCGTTCCGAAGCGCGCATGAAAGCCATTGAAGAAAAGCTGCGAGCCGGCATGACGCGCAACGGAATCTGCGGCGAGACGCAAGAGCAGATTATTCAGTCGATCACTTCTTTTGCTCTTTATGGATTTCCGGAATCGCATGCCGCCAGCTTCGCCCTGATCGCCTACGCCAGCGCTTTTTTGAAGTGTCATTATCTGTCGGCTTTCACCGCCGCATTGCTGAATAATCAGCCGATGGGGTTCTATCATCCGTCGACGATCGTGAAAGACGCGCAGCGGCACGGGTTGAAGGTGCTGCCGGTGGACGTGACTCGATCGGATTGGAAATGCGGTTTGGAGTCACGTCCAAGCCAGCGTTGGAAATTCGCCGTGCGATTGGGGTTGAACTATGCGCGAGGCGTGCGTGAGCAGGCGGCGCAGGCATTGGTGCGGGAGCGCAGCCTGGCGCCATTTACATCGATCCAAGATCTGGCACGGCGTGTTCCGGAATTGCGCAAGGATGAACTAACGACTCTGGCAGAGATCGGAGCGTTGAATGCAGCGGCTAGTGGGCAGTGGTCAGTGGGCAGAAGACCCGCGAAGTCGCATTTCATGCAAAATGGGGAACAGTCCACTGACCACTGGCCACCAAGTACTAAGTTTCACCGTCGCGATGCCTTGTGGCAGGTGGAGAGGGCGGTGCGATGGTCGGGGCCTCTGCTGGATGAACTTTCTGAACACGATGCCAGTTCGCCGCTGCATGTCATGACGCATGAAGAGCGATTGATTGCGGATTTTCGTGGTACCGGCCTAACGGTCGGACCGCATCCGATGCAGTACCGTCGGGCGGAGATGAAGAAACTGGGAATTTACCGCGCTTCCGATCTTCCACACATCCCGAATGGCCGGCGTTTAAGAATCGGCGGATGCGTGATCGCTCGACAGCGTCCCGGGACAGCGAAGGGCATGATGTTCATGAGCCTGGAGGATGAGACAGGAATTGCCAATGCGATCATCGCGCCCGACCTTTTGCAGAAGAATCGAGTGCTGCTGGTTTCAGAGCGGTTTGTGATGGTCGAGGGAATCCTGCAGAATCAGGACAACGTGATCCACATTCGTGCCGAAAAAGTTGCACCCTTGAGCGTGACCAGAGCGGAGACGACCTCCCACGATTTTCATTAGGCGAGTCGTCCCCTCCGGCCTTATCGTCCCGCTTCGAAGCGATAGCCAATCCCACGCAAGGTCTTCAAATACCGAGGGTGCCGTGGATCGCTCTCGATTTTTTCTCGCAGACGGCGCACGTAGACATCGATTGACCGCGGCGTGACGAACGCGCTTTCTTTCCAGACTGCATCAAGCAGTTGATCGCGTGTGAAGACGCGTCCACGATGGCGCGCCAGGTATTCGAGCAGCCGAAATTCGCGGACGGTGGTCAAAACGGTCCTCCCACTCACCCGTACCGTCATGGAAGAAATGTCGATTTCGAGTTCTTCGAACTGGATTACGTCGAACGGCGGGACCTCGACTTGGCTGCGCAAAACCGTCCGGATGCGCGCGATCAACTCTCGCGGGCTGAACGGCTTGGTGATGTAGTCATCGCCACCTACTTCAAAACCTCTCACACGGTCAGGCTCTCCCGTCTTCGCCGACAGAAAAATCACCGGAGTCTTGGCGAGCTGTTCGTGTTGCCGAATCTGGCGGCAGAGATCGAAGCCATTCATTTCGGGCAGCATGATGTCGAGCAGAAATAATGCCGGCTGCATGCGCGTTGCTGAGGGAACGACCGTCGCGCCTGAAAGAAAAGTCGATACTTTATACCCGGCGGAATTCAGGTTGTGTTCGATCAGGCGGGAAATATCGAGATCATCTTCCACCACGAAGATGAGGTTGCGGCTCGAATTGTCGTGCAACTCGACGGCATCCATGGGGGAGCCGAAACGCACAATGGCGCTAAGTCTCACGTTGAGAATAGGTTGGAAATGTTGCTGGAATATTGCTGGACTGTTAAGACGGGGTTAATTTCGGCCCACAATTGACGCCTTGATGGCTGTTTTTGTTTCCACGACGCCACTTAGAGTGTCGGGAACGGCTAATGCGAAACTCCCTGGAATTCGCCCGTCAGGCGTAGGTGAGTTTCTTCGCAGTGTGCCGCAGGGAGCGGCCTTCGGCCAAGCCGATGAGCTCTTCGGCAAGGTTCTTGGCATGATCTCCGATGCGCTCGAGCGCCTGTGCGGTTAGCAAAATGTCGAAATTCTGCGGCTCCGGTGTTGACGTTTCCGCTAGATGCCGTTGAAACAGCGCGTGGCACACGCGATCGACCTCAGGATCAGCCCGGAGGATCTTGCGCGCGCCTTCGACGTCGGGCTCGGAGAAGCCCTGATGGACCTGCTCCAGCATTTCGCACAGGAGGGAAGACATCTCGATCAACTGTCGGGAATCTTTAGGTGGAAGCTTTTCCCTCCGCGAATGCAGCTGCATGACGGCGCTATAGGCGAGATCGCCAATCCTTTCGAGATCGGTAATGAACTTCAGGCACGCCAGCAACTGGCGCGCTTTTGCTTCCCCGACGCGCGTGATGGCGCCGGGCAGTTGCTCGTCGATCTTGCGCTCGATCTGATCCAGCTCTTTCTCGCAGTCCTTGATCGCGAGAAACGCCATGCGCGAGGAGTTGGTCAGAAAATCGCGCACGTTGAAGACCGCGTCCTTTGCCGTGAGACACGCTTTTAGAATGAGCCCCGATAATTCGTCAGCAGACACGGATTCCGGAGAGGGAAGTTCCGCAGATGCCGAAACTGATACCGCACGCGCGGGAGACCGCTTCACCCGGGGTGAGCGTTTTTGCACCATGAATGACCCAGACGCCTGGATGAACGCCAGACGAATCAAGCTTAAAGGAGGAATGTGAAAATCAGGTAAATACCGTGGGACGTGGCAGCATCCCAAATACATATATACGATTCAAGCGCACCTACTTCTTTTCGGCCGCAGCCGCCTTGGCTTCGGCTTGCTGTGCATCGCCCTCTTTTCCTAGTCCGCGGTAGGCCTTTGCAAGCAGGCGCAAGGCAGCGGCGTTCGGCGGATCACCACCGGCGAGCGCCTGGAGATCGGGCAATGCGTCATTAAACTTCAATTGCTGGATTTGCGCTTCCGCCAAGCCCATGCGCGCTTCTGTATTGTTCGAATCGACCAGCTGTGCGGCTTCAAACTGATCCTCGGCATTCCTGGAATCCTTCAGACCCAGGTAAACGCGGCCCAGCAGCAGCCGGGCAGGCATCTGGCCGGGGACAAGCTTAAGGCTGGCTTCGAGAGCATCGCGCGCTCCTGCCAGATCGCCCGACTTCTCCAGCGCCTGGCCGAGTTCGAAGGCGGCCGTCGAATCCTCGGGACGAACCTCGCGCGCGCGCTTCAGGTGCGCCGCCGCCTTCGCGTAATCTCCCGCCGACAATTCCAACTCACCCAGTTGACGCAATGCAGTCGGCGAAGATGGATCGAGTTCCAGGGCTTTCTCCAGCGCCGCGCGAGCGTCGTTTGTACGATTGTCGTCGCTCGCGAGCATGGCCCGATGCAACTGGTTCTGGACCTCAACCTTGTCTTTGGGATCAGGCAGTTTTGCTGTCGCCTCGGTAGGGAGCGCTGGAAGCTTCGCCTTCCATTTGGCCATTTCCGCGCTCAGGTTTTGGACAGGAGCGCTATCAGCGGCGTAGAGGTTCTTCAACTCCGAGGGATCGGACTTCAGGTTGTAGTACTCAGGGCGCGGTGCTTCGATCAGCTTCGAGTCGTCGGCACGAATGGCGCGCAGCGGGGCCCATCCGAAACGCAGGGGGTAGTCCGTCTCGCCCAATAAAACGTGCTCCGGACCGGTCGAACCCTTGATGAGTGGAACCAGCGATTCACCATTTAACTCCGCGGGAGGGGGCGTGTTCGTGAGTGAGAGAACGGTGGGAAGGATGTCAGTCGTGCGCACCTGCGCATCAATCACCGTCCCGCGCTGAGCGGCGGCCGGCATTTTTATGATCATGGGCACGTGAAGAGTCGAGTCGTATAGGAAGAGGCCATGCGTTTCTTCGCCATGTTCGCCCAGTCCTTCCCCGTGATCAGCGACCGCGATGATGATTGCGTTCTGGTACTCTCCGTTCGTCTTCAGGAATGAGATGAAGTTCGCGATCGCGAAATCGGCATACGCGATTTCTCCATCGTACGGGTCTTTATCATATTTCTGGGAAAACGGGGCTGGGGCTTCGTAGGGATCATGCGGATCGTACAGGTGCACCCAGACGAAGCGCGGGCCGGAATGTTGCTTCGAGATCCAGCCCTCAGCGTGCTCGACGACATCCATGCCGCGCCGCTCTACTCGGCCGAAGCGTTCCTTGGTATCGCTCTTCGCCGGAAAATTGTCGTAGTAGTCGAAGCCGCGATCGAGACCCGGCGCTAGCGTATTGCTGTCGAGAATGATCGCGCCGATAAACGCCGCCGTGTGGTAGCCCTGCTTCTTCAGGAGTTCCGCCCAGGTCGTGTGCTGAGGAGAAAGGGGAACGCCGAAGTCGGTCACGCCATGCACGCTGGGCAACAGGCCGGTAAGAATCGTCGTGTGCGAAGTGTTGGTGATCGGGCTGTGTGTGAACGCCTGGGCGAATCGGACGCCATCCGCCGCTAGGCTGTCGAGCGCGGGAGTCTCGATCTGCTTGTAGCCGTAGCAGCCAACATGGTCGGCCCGTAACGTGTCGATCGTGATCAGAAAAACGTCAGGTTTGGTTCTCGGGGCCGCCTGTCCCAACAGTGAAGGAGCCAGCGCGGCGGCCAGGAAAAAGACGGCAATTCGCCTCATGAGGGTTTACCCTATCACATTGTTTTCAAGCGGGTGGAGTCTCCCGGCGAGCCTTCCGTGAGATAATCAAGGCTTCCCGATGTCCCGCGATCTCCGCCGAATTCTGCTCTTTCTTATTGTGTTGGCTGCGCTCCCCTTCGAAGCGCAGACCCCCGCAAAAGCCGCGCCGAACGTGGTGCTCGTCACCATTGACACGCTACGCTTCGACCATGTTGGGTGCTACGGCTACAAGCAAATCAAGACTCCCAATATCGATTCCTTATGCGCGGACGGCATTCGCTTCGAGCGTGCCTTCACGCCGGTGCCGGTGACCCTGCCCTCCCATAGCGCAATGCTTACGGGAACGTATCCCATGCTGAGCGGAATGCACGATTTCAGTGGCAACCGCCTTAGCCCGCAACAGCCGACATTGGCCACGGTCCTCAAACAGGCTGGATACGCAACCGGCGCGGTGATTGGCGCCGCGGTGCTCGATTCGCGATTTGGTTTGAACCAGGGATTCGATTTCTATTACGACCACTTCGATTTCAGCCGCCTTGACGAGTCCAATCTCGACGAGATGGAGCGTCCGGCGAACGTGGTCGCCGATCAAGTGCTAGATTGGCTCGCGCACAACTCGCAGAAGAAATTCTTTCTCTGGATGCACCTGTACGATCCGCACTATCCTTACCGGCCTCCGGAGCCGTACGCCCGCGAATACTCCGCGCAACCCTATGACGGCGAGATTGCCTTCGCCGACGAACAACTCGGGCGCGTGCTGCGCTTCCTGAAGGACAAGGGCGTCTATCAGAACACGATTATCGTGGTGAGCGGAGATCACGGCGAAAGTCTGGGAGAGCACGGAGAGAAGACGCATGGCTTCTTCATCTATAACGCCACGATGCACGTGCCGTTGATCATGCACCTGCCGGGAAAGACCGCCGGCGCCACGGTGGCGGATCCAGTCTCGCTCGTCGATCTGATGCCTACCATCCTCGCCGCTGCCGGACTCCCGATTCCTTCGCAGGTGCAAGGCAAGAACCTGCTGCCTGATCTTCCGGCAAAGGCGGGATCGACCGATCGTTCGCTCTATTCGGAAACTTTCCTTCCACGTCTTCACTTCAACTGGAGCGAATTGCGCGGAGCGGAAAATACGAAATATCATTTTATCGACGCTCCGCGGCCCGAACTGTACGACCTGTCGAAAGATCCTGCAGAACTCCACAACCTTTTTTCTGAAAAGAACGCCGTTGCCGAGGAGATGCGTTCCAAGCTCGCCGGACTAATCCGCGAATACAGCGCCGGAAAAGAGATGGCCGAGAAGACCGGTCTCGATCCTGTGCTCATGGAGCGATTGAAATCGCTAGGCTACGCGGGTTTTTCCGGCGGCGGAGACCCTACGATCACGAATCGCGAGCTGCCCGATCCCAAGGACCGGATCGTCACCTACGAACTGATCTCGGACGCGATCGCCGACAGCCAGCATGGACGCTTTTCCGAATCAATCGAAAAGCTGAAAGAGGCGCTGAAGACCGAGCCCCAATCTGTGCCCGTGCACTATCTGCAAGGACTGAACTATTACCGGCTCAAAATGTTTCCGGAAGCAATCACCGAACTGCAGAAAACCGTGCAGCTCAGTCCAACCTACGCGCTCGCAGTTTTCAATCTGGGGATGGCGCAGGCTCATGCCGGTCAGATCGATGACGCGACGACCAACTTGCAGCGGGCGCTGCAACTGGACCCGACAAACTTTGAAGCGGCCTATAATCTCGGGGCCGCGTATCTTCAGAAGCAGCAACTCGGGCCTGCCGTCGAGGCATTTCGTCGTTCCGTGACTCTGAACCCTGAATTTGCCCGTGGTTACCGCGCCCTTGGCGAGACTCTGATTTACCAGGAACAGGTTGACGACGCAATTGTCGCCTTGCGCAAGGCCGTGCAGTTGGCGCCGCAAGACCCGGGCATGCACGTATCGCTGGCCAAAGCGCTGGCCGCAAAAGGACTCACCGCAGAAGCGCAACAGGAGATGCGGCAGGCGCAACAGGCGTCGCCACAATAGGTCATGGCGATCATCTCGTGGACTCGCGCGCTTCTGGCTGCCACGCTTGCGACCGGATTCTTGTCGACCGCGAGCGCTGCCCCCGTCAAGGCACCTGCTTCAAGGCCCACGCGTCCAAACATCATCTTGATTACGATCGATACTCTGCGCGCCGACCATGTCGGCTGCTATGGCGCGCAGAATGTTAAAACGCCAACGATCGATGCATTGGCAAGCGACGGTGTCATGTTTGAGCGGGCGATATCGCAGGTTCCGCTGACATGGCCCTCGCACGCCGTCATTCTCACGGGCACGTATCCCTTTCAGAATGGGGTACAGGACTTCACCGGGCAGCCGCTTGATCCACGCTTTCGATCGGTCGCGCAGACGCTCAAGCAGGCAGGTTACTCCACGGGTGCGGTCGTGAGCGCATTTGTGCTCGACCGGAGTTGGGGGCTGGCTCGTGGATTCGATTTCTACGACGATGCGTTTTCTGCCGAGACATTTCAGAAGAAAGACATTGGCTTGGTCGATCGCCGTGCGGCCGAGAGCGTGGATCACGCCATCGCATGGCTAAAGAGAACTCCGCGCCGTCCATTTTTTCTGTGGCTTCACCTGTACGATCCGCACAGTCCGTACGATCCGCCCGAACCGTACCGCACGCAATACCACGGACATTTATACGACGGCGAGATTGCCTACGCCGACGGCGAACTAGGAAGACTGATTGCCTGGCTGAAGCAGAACAAGCTCTATGATTCGTCGGCGATTGCCTTGCTCAGCGATCATGGCGAATCGCTTGGCGAGCACGGCGAAGACGAGCATGGCTTCTTCGTGTACAACGCCACCGTTCACATTCCGCTGATCGTGAAGCCGCCCGCCGCTAGCGGCATTCGGCCGGGACGGCGCGCAGCGCCGGTAGAGACCGCGGCAGTCGCGCCCTCGCTGCTGCAACTCGCCGGCGTTAGAGATTCCATCACGCAGCAATTTCAGTCGCCAGGCGTACTCCTGACCGCGATCAAAGACCCCGCCTACAGCGAAACCTTTTACCCCTTCAGTTCATTCGGATGGAGCCCGCTGCGCGCTCTCGAAACAGATCGCTTCCATTACATCGACGCGCCCAGGCCGGAGCTCTATGATCTGCAAAGCGATCCGGGGGAGACCTCGAACCTTGCGGCGCAGCAACCCGCGATTGTTGCGGTCTTCAAAGAGCAGTTGCAGAAGAGACTTGGCGCGAATCCTTCTCAGCAATTGCCGATGAAAGGGAATTCTGCTGCATCGGGCAATCTGACTCCGGATGCTCAAGAAAAGCTGCGCGCTCTTGGATACTTCGGCTTCCGCGCAGCCCTGACTCCGGAAGCCCTGGCGGGAGGTCTTCCCGACCCAAAAGACAAGCTCACCGAATTTAACGCAATTCTGAAGGCACAGGACGCCTATCGCGCAGGCCGCACCGACGAAGCCGACGCGGTCCTGCACTCGTTGCAGAAGCAGGATCCCAACATGTATGTTCTTCCATTTCTGCTCGGCGAATCCGCATTGCGCCGGCAGAATTGGGAAGTCGCAGCTGTGCAGTTACAGCGATGTTTGGAAATCAATCCGAATTTTGACAACGCGATGACTGGTTTGGCGCGCTCTCTGGTGAACCTTGGGCGAGCCGACGAGGGAAGAAAGTGGTTGGAGAAGGCGATCAAGAGCAATCCTCAGAACTACTCAGCCTGGTATCAGACCGGATTGCTGGAGCTCGAACACTCTCCTGACAGTGCTCGCTCAGCTTTCGAAAGATCCATCGCGATCCAGCCGAATTTTGCGGCTTCACACCGAGAATTGGGAATGTTGTTCTTCAAAGAGAAGAACTATGCTGCCGCTGTGCCGCATCTGGAGAGAGCGATTGCTCTCGGGATGCGCGACGCGCGTCTGCACAATTTTCTGGGAATCTGTTTAAGCCAGAGCCAGCATCCAAAAGAGGCCCTGGGAAATTTTCGGACCGCGGTCCAACTCGACCCTCAATTGGCGGAGGCGCATCTCAATCTCGGCGATGCGTTACAAAAGGCGGGTAACGTCGCGCAGGCCCGGCCCCAGTTCGAGGCTGCGTGCCGTCTCGAAGCCAAATTCTGCAAGTTCGTTCCCCGGCGGCAGCCCTAGTCGGCTCGTACGGGAGCGTTGGGATCCTGCAATCTCCGAAGAACATCTCTGGCCTTGCTTGCCAATGGCGCAGATGGAAAAGCCTTCAGAAAGGCTTCCAATTCGGCGATCGCGTCGGTTCTCCGGTTTTGCTGAATGTAGAGATTCGCCAGTTGCAGATACCCCTGAGACATAGAGGGGTCAAGCGTGATTGCGCTTCGCAGACTCTTCTCGGCGCTTTCCAGGTTGCCGGTGCGCGCAAAGAGACAGCCTTCCAGGAAACGTCCAAAGGCGGAATCGGGACGTCGTTGCAGGCCAGAGTCCAGCGCAGTACGCGACTCCGGATAATGACGGGTCAGCATGAATACGTTGCCAAGGTTGAAGTATGCCTGCGCGTCTGCCGGGTCGATCCGAATCGCCTCTTGAAACTCCGCTTCGGCGGAAGCGAAATCCGATCTACTTAAGTAAAGCGATCCCAGATTGTTGTGTGCCGGATAGTAGTCGGGCGCGATCTTGATGGTTTCTTTGTACCGTGAGATGGCGTCTTGGGACTTCCCGGCGCGTGCGGCCTGTAAGCCTTTCTCAAAACTCTTGATTGCTTTTTTCGGAAAACGGCGATTGTATTCGGTGGGGTCGATCAAATATGGATTGCTGCCGCCGGCCCGGCGGCCGGCCGGATCGCTCGGCGTTTTTTCTTTTTCACGCGGGCGCAGGGAGATCTGGATCATCGTGAATGGAGCCGCGATGGGATCGACGTTGGCAAGTTCGTCCACGGGGTAATAATCGTCGTCACGAATAATGACGTGATATGGATTGGCCGCCAGATTGAAGAATCCGAAACGCCCTTCCGTATCCGCATAGATCGTATTGATGGCCGCACCCCTCAAAGTGAGTTCCACCATGATCTGGTGAGGCGGGAAATCGCCTCTCGCAACTCGAATCTGGCCGATGATTTTCCCCAGTTGCTGCTGGTTTTGCGCAAGAAGCCTGCACGCGCTTGCCAGAAGAAGGACGAGCACGAGAACGATCCTGGGGCTCGAGCGCATGCAAATCACCACGAAAAGAAAAAGGGCCCGTTCCGCACAGAACGGGCCCAAAGTTTCAAGTATCCGCGTGCGGCTAGAAGCTCAGCTTCAGACCGAATTGCAGGTTGCGAGCATTCAACGTGCCGGCGGCCTTACCAAACTCGCCGTCGACGATGTTGTTGTGCGCTCCGCCACCAGCGGTCGCCATCACGAAGTTTGTCCGGTTGAACACGTTGAACCCTTGTGCTTCGAACCTCAAATTCACGCGTTCTGTGAACTTGAACATCTTCGAAAGCGTCATGTCAGCGGACCAGATTCCCGGGCCGACAAACGTGTTCCGACCGAGGTTACCGACGCATCCCAGGCAAGGAGAGGACAGGATCGGAGTCCCGTTCCCTGCGCCCGGATCCCAACCTACGGCAAACAGGCTATGACTCGGGTCGAAGTTAGCCATGCTCGAATTGGGCCGATCGTTGCGTCCGTGGTCGAGGTTGTAATCGCCGCCAGTATTGACGCAATCTCCAGCCGCGATTCCATCGGTGGAACAGTCACCCGTCAGTTTGGCTGCGCTCGAACGGTAGGGTTCCCAGTGGGCACCGCTCTGGAACGACCAAATGCCGTTGTAGGACCAGCCTCCGGCGATCGCACCCAGCACACCCTTGAGGTTCTGACCAGGTAACTGCCAGACATAGTTCACCACCAAGCGATGGCGAATGTCGAATAGCGAGTTTCCTCGGTCGAGACCAGGCAGGGTGAAATCGGTGGTATAGCCCTCACCGGCGGCGGCGCCATTGGAAGTCGTAGCGCCGCTGTGCCACGTGGAACCGTTATCGATAGTGTGGCTGTAGGTGTAGTTAACGTTGAAAAGCAGCCCGTGAGTCGCTTGCTTCTTTACGGACATTTGCAGCGAGTTGTAGTTGGAGTTAACAACGTTGCGCCAGTTGCGCATGTTGCCATAGATGCTATTCGCGAAGCCGCCATTACCGGTCCAGGTACGGCCGAAGTTATCGGTAATGACGGTTCCCGGCGCTAGAACCGATCCGGGGTGGCGGTTGATATTCTCTGCTCGGAACTCTTTGTGTCCCGCGTCGCCGACGTAGTTCACTTCGAGTACCGTCTTCCATGGCAGTTCGCGCTGAACTCCCAGGTAGTAGTTGTACACATACGGGTCTCGGATTCCCTCGGGAAGCACGATACCAGTCAGAATGGCCTGATTCGGGCTGAATGGCGCCCATCCGGTCAGGTTGCCGGTGGCCTGTGCACCAGTTCCCATACCCGGATTGGTCGGCGGTCCCGTGAATGACGGGGCAGCACCACTCGGAGAGCAGGATGTGGCATCACAGGTTGTCGGTCCATAAACCAGCGTGTTCACATCGCCGTTCAGGAAGTTGTCGACGAAATTGAACGAGTAATACGGGAGGTTCCAGCGAGAGTTCGACAAGGGATTATAAAGAGTGCCCTCATACGATACGCCGAAACCGCCGCGCACCGAGCTCTTGCCGTCGCCGAAAATGTCCCAAGCAAAACCGACGCGAGGTCCAAAGTTGTTGTGATCCCCTTTGCCAAGCTGTGTGGAGGCAGCGAATCCACCGGGCCCGCATATACCAGCCAGCTGCGCTAGCTGAGCAACCTGCTGGCTGCTGAAATCCTCTGGGCAATTGGCAATGTTGTTCGCATTGATAACTTGCGAAAGCAGATTGTCTCCAGGACCCGGAAGGAATGTGGTTGCCAGGTTGTCGAGTTCGTTGTGACGGGTGAATAAATCGTAACGCAAACCGAGGTTCAAGGTCAGGCGACGGGTAACCTTCCAGTCGTCCTGGAAGTAGGCGCCCATTTCGAGGTTGCGCCAGTGCCGGACGTTCGCCTCCAACTGCGGAGTCGGATTCAGGTTCGGACTCGTGCAAGGCGGACCGCAAATGCCGGGGTTGACTCCGGCATCTTCCTCAGCTGGAGCATCCGCAGCAAAGAACAAAGGGTCGAACATCTCGTACGACGGACGCGCGACGCTGAACTGGCTGTTTTCGATGTTTCTGCGGAAATCCACTCCTATCTTGAAGTTGTGATTTCCGTGGCTGATCGAGACCATATCCTGGTACGTGTAGATGTGGTCTTTGAAGAACTGCGGATATCCCGAGTAGGAACCAAATCCGGCAGTTCCGTCGTCGAACGCACCTGCCACGCCGATCTGGGGCACGCCTGCGATGGCAGCATCAATGAAGAGGTTGTCCTGGGTGTAGCCGGCGGTGAACTGGTTGAGAATGGTCGGCGAAAAAGTATGCGTCCAGCTGAACTGTCCATTGGGAAACAGACTACGCTCCGGGTTGGTGAAGCCGCGAGTGCAGGCGGCATTGCACGGACCAAACGAATCGGTTGCCTTCAGATAGTTGAACTGGGCGTAGAAACGATCATTCGAGCGGGGAGTGTAATCCAGGCGCAGCGAGCCTTCGTTTCCGTTGAACAAGTTGCCATTTCCCAGGGAGCCGGTCTGCGACTTGAAGATCGAAACGCTGTCCAGCTTGAATGGAGCGTTCCGATCAAAGGTGCCAGCTTGCTGTGCCGGCGTCACGCTGCATGGCGCCTTAGTGCTTGGTAGTGGCTGAGCCATCGCCGCTTGATCGGCTGCGGTGACTCCCAATAAACTCTGGAATTTCGCTGCGAGCGCGGTCCCGACGAAATCTGGACAGAGATAATCAGCAGCGATAAACCCAAAAGGTTGTTGGCTTTGAGTGGGGTCTCCGTTGCCGAAGTAATCGTTGACCGAGATCGGGTTGTTTCCTGCGAGCAACGGCTGGAAGTTTGAGTACAGCAAGTTGGCAACGGAGTTCGGGAACGCAGTGGCTACCGCTTGACGGAATTCGGGCGACTCGACGCCAATGGTTTGGGGAGTCCCTACGGTGGTAAACCGATCGCCCTGGTACGATCCGAAGAAAAAGAGCTTGTCTTTGATAATCGGACCGCCGATGGTCCCACCGAACTGATTAAAGCGCAAGGCGGGCCTGTAGCAACTGCCAGTGTCGCCCGAGACGCACTTGATGTTGTCAGGATCTTTGCGCGGGTCAGCAAATTGGTTCAGGAAGTACTGATTTGCATCAAAAACATCGTTGCGGACGTATTCCCATGCGCTGCCGTGGAAAGCGTTTGTTCCCGATTTAGTCACCAGGTTAACGCTGCTGCCGGCGCTGTTGCCATATTGCGCAGACATGTTGAGGTTCAGCTGTTGGAATTCTTCGACGGTGTCCTGAATTGGGGTGTTGATCACGCCACCGCTCAAGTCTTTGTTGGAGACGCCGTTGATCAGGAATCCGTTGAAGTCTTCCCGGAGACCGTTGACGACCGTGCTGTGCCCGGCCTCGAAGTCGACGCCCATTACGTTTACAGCGCCGGTGGCCATTTGCATGAGGTCGTACACGTTACGACCGTTCAGTGGAAGGTTGTTGATTTGGGTCGAGGTTACGGTGGTGGCCAGCTTCGAATCCTCGGTGTTTACTGCCGAAACTTCCCCGCTCACTTCAATGACTTCTTTCGTCTGACCCATTGTCATCTTGAAATCCGCGTGAGCAATGGTACCGGCGTTGATTGTCAAATCCGTGTTCGAAACCGTCTTAAAGCCGGAAGCCTCGATCGTCAGCTTGTAGGTTCCGACTGGCAATTCCTTGACGGTATAGTTGCCGCTCGCATTAGTTGTGGTGGAAACGCTCAGGTTGGTCGCCTGGTTCGTGACCGATACCTTCGCGTTCGCAATGGCCGCGCCGGTTGGGTCGGTCACGGTTCCAGTAAGCTGGCCGTTTTGAACCTGAGCAAATGCGCCGCAGGCCAGAGCCAGTAGTGCGAACACTGCAAGGCAGAACTGCAGTCTTCTCATTCACCTACCCCCTTAAAGCTTTGTCTTGTTTTCGTTGTGTGCACGGAACGTCTACTGCGAGGGCGACCCCTGAATCCTCTTGCCGGGTGTCCCACATTCACCTGGTGTCAGTGAGGTGCGCCGAATTCTGCGCTTTCGCTACCCCTTTGTCAAGCTATCTCACTGATTCTTCTAGCCCACTCACCGAAAGTCCAAACCCTTCTCCGGTTTTGGCGGGCATATTAGGTTTGCGGCTTTAATCGCACTTGGGACGCCAAAATACAAGACATTGATTTTCATACACTTATGTCTTGATGGAGTGTCAATTCTATGGGGAACGGAAGATCACAAAAGGCGGGACTTCTAAATTTGGAATGACGACATTCTGTATCGTCATGTCAATTCGACGGTGTGTGAACTTTCTCAGTGCGACTTTTCGCCGCCGCTAGATGGCTTCCGCCGCTCTAGAACGCCCTGGCCCTCTTTGACCACCAACTCCTGATCCGCGTTCTCGGGGCCCATCTTGTCGATTTGCCCGCTGGGCCAATGGATCACAATCGACTCTACGCCCGTTGCCGCACCCAACCCGAAGTAGGCTGCCGGGTCGCTGGAGCTTTCAAAGCCTGATGATCCCCTAATCTCCGCCTGCCGGACCGCTCCCTCTGCCGTTATCTCGACGCGGGCACCCAGGCCATCCCGGTTTGATTTGGTTCCGGTCGTTCGTATTCGCAACCAGTGTCCTGGTGAGGGAACTTCATTGCGAAGAAGAAGCGGCGACCCGTCCAACGTCGTAACCAATAAATCCTGGCGTCCGCGATTCCAGAAGTCCGCCGTCAATACTGCCCGCCCCACGTAGCGCTTGGCAAAAACCGGACCGGCTTTTCGCCCAATCTCTTCGAATTTCCCGTTCTTCAAGTTGTGAAAGAGAAACGGATGCTCCGCATAGCCGACGCCGAACGATTGTCCCTCGACCTGCGGGTCGACGTGCCCGTTCGCGACGAAGATGTCGGGCCAACCGTCGTTGTCAAAGTCGAAAAACTTCACTCCAAACCCGAGATACG
>Ga0335070_10003271_pt1 | contig 18877 bp, 18 predicted proteins | sample Lox_Sample_13_FD_206722 | JGI IMG/M metagenome (GOLD analysis project Ga0335070, IMG submission 206722) | Soil microbial communities from Loxahatchee National Wildlife Refuge, Florida, United States - Lox_Sample_1.3 | ecosystem: Environmental > Terrestrial > Soil > Wetlands | place: USA... | reverse complement strand
CGCCCGGAACGCTGGAAGCGAACGCGGCCAGGCTGGCGACAGCGCCTCCACGAATCTCCGAACCGGAGATGATAACCAGGTTCTGCTCGGCTTGCAGCTGGTCGCGAAGTCCGACCCAAGCATCTTCTTTTGCTGCATCCGCAGAACCATCTTGGCCCGCCAGGAAGGCTGCTACCTTACTTTCATCGCCGGCCGCAATCTGCAGGAAGCTCGCAGCCTGTCGCCGCAGCTTGATGGGTTCGGAATTGACGACGTAAAGCCGAGCACGATGTAACCGGACATTGTTGCGGATCTGCCAGGCCAGCAACGGGTGCTGCTCCGTAGGATCATTGCCGATCAGCAAAATCGCCGGCGCGGTAAATACATCCGCCATAGACGCCGTGGCTTCCGGCTTGCCGCGAAGAGCTGCAGCCAGGGCAGGGAAGTCCGCCGTGCGATGATGGTCGATATTGTTCGTCTTCAGCACCGTGCGGGTAAACTTCGAGAGCAGGTACGCTTCTTCATTCGAAGTGCGAGTAGAGCCGACGACCCCAATCGCGGCGCCGCCGTCTTTATCCCTAATTTCAACGAACCTTTTACCCACCAGATCTAGAGCTTCTTCCCAGGTGGAAGGCGTCAGGCGTCCGTTCTTTCGGATCAGAGGTTCGGTCAACCGCTGGTGGCTGCCGGCAAAGTCAAATCCGTAACGCCCCTTGATGCAGAGGAAATCGCCGTTGGTGCCGCTCTTGTCACGGTTGTCGCCGCGGACGATTTCCATCCCGGTATCGCAGCGCCGCACACCCAGCGTCGTCTTACAGCCGTCACCGCAGTGCGTGCAGATCGTGCCGACGTGTTTCATTTCCCAGGGACGCGTTTTATACCGATACGCGCCCGAAGTGAGCGCGCCCACCGGGCAAATATCGATGCACATCCCGCACTCTTCGCACTCGAGATGGTCCTGCTTGTTGGGAGCAATAATCGAGCTGACCCCTCGGTTCTGCACGCCCAAAGCCCATACGTCCATGCCCTCGCCGCACACGCGCACGCAGCGGTAGCAGAGTATGCAACGCGGCCGGTCGAAGAACACCACCGGAGACCATTGCTGTTCCTCGCGGTGGTTCTTCATCTCCATGAACTTCGATTCAGCGGCGCCGTACGTAAACGTCATGTCCTGCAGTTCGCACTCGCCGCCGGCATCGCAGACCGGGCAGTCCAGTGGATGATTGCCAAGCAGCAGTTCAAGCATGGACTTTCTCGCCTGCTTGATCTCGTCGCTCTCGGTAGTGACGACCATGCCCTCGGCGACCACTGTCGTGCAGGCGGTCTGCAGCTTGGGCATCTTCTCTACTTTCACCAGGCACATCCGGCAAGCGCCCTGCAGAGACAAGTTGGGGTAGTAGCAGAACGAAGGCACTTCAATGCCCACGCGCTTGCAGGCTTCAATGAGCAAGGTCCCCGCTGGAGCGGTGACCTTCTTGCCGTCAACCGTAAGTGTTACATCAGCCATGAGAATTTTGTGATTGGGCGATTGAGCCATCGCGTGATTTTCAATCGCTCAATCACCCGATCGCCCGATCCCACAATTTCATCAATGCGCCAGTACCGGAAGTTGCTCGACCGATCCCTCTTTCTCGTAGGGGCACGGCCTGCCTTCCAGGTGATCCTCGAATTCCTTGCGAAACTTCTTTACGAACCCGATCGTCGGCATCGCGGCCGCGTCGCCCAATGGGCAGAAGGTCCGGCCCAGCATGTTCTCCGCCAGGTACTGCATGTTGTCGATGTCCTTCTTCAACCCACCGCCCGCGTGGAAGCGGATCAGCGTCTTCTTCAGCCAGTCCGTACCCTCGCGGCACGGGATGCACCATCCGCAGCTCTCGTGCTGGTAGAACTTCATCGTCCGAAGTGCGAACTTCACGATGCACTGCGCGTCGTCGATCACCACAACCCCGCCGGAGCCCAGCATCGAACCGGCCTTCATGACCGAATCGAAATCCATCGGAATGTCAATTTCCTCCGGAGTGAGCACCGGTGTTGACGATCCGCCGGGGACAACCGCTTTCAGGCTTCGCCCATTCGGAATGCCTCCGCCCACGTCGTAAATCATCTTCTTCAGGTTATAGCCCATGGGCAGCTCATACACGCCAGGCTTGGCTAAGTTTCCGCTCAGGCAGAACAGGCGGGTCCCACCATTTTTCGGCGTGCCGATCTTCGCGTACCACTCCGCCCCGCCAAGAATCACGTGGGGCACGCTGGCCAGCGTCTCGGCATTATTAATGACCGTAGGTCCGCCCCAGAGTCCGACCACAGCAGGGAAGGGAGGCCGAATCCGCGGGATGCCCCGCTTGCCTTCCAGCGATTCCATCAGCGCCGATTCTTCACCGACTTCGTAGGCCCCGGCACCACCGTGCCAGTAGATGTCGAGGTCGCGTCCGCTCCCAAAAATGTTCTTTCCGACGAAGCCCTTCGCGTAGGCGTCACGAATCGCTTTCTGCATGATGTTCGACAGGTAGCGATATTCGCCGCGGATATAGATGTACCCGCTCTTCGCGCCCACAGCCAGCGCCGCAATCATCACGCCTTCAATCACGGAGTGCGGATCGTGCTCGAAGATCAGCCGGTCTTTGCAGGTTCCCGGCTCGCTCTCATCGCCATTGCACAGGATGTACTTGGGCTTGGCCGACTGCTTGGGAACGAACGACCACTTCAAGAAAAACCCGCCCCGCCGCGCCCGCGCAGTCCCGAGTTCTTCACCTCGTTGATGATGGCGTCCGGTTCCATGGCGAGCGCCTTCTGCACGGCCTTGTAGCCGTCCAGTTCGAGGTAGCGATCGATGTCAGTCGCACCCTGCCCAAATCGCCGGGAGACGACTCGTACCTCATCGGGATGAGAGACTAAATCAGCCATGAAATTGAGTGATTGAGCGATTGAGTCATTGGGCGACTGAGCAATCGCTCAATCACTCAATCGCATAATCGCCAAATCTACTGCGTTCCCTTCTTCTTATATTCCTCGAGAACCCTGTCCATCTTCTCCGGTGTCAGGTTCTCGTGGAAGTCATAGTTCACCTGCGCTGCCGGAGCCCAACTGCAGGCTCCGATGCACTCTACCTCTTCCAAAGAAAACAATCCGTCGGCCGTAGTGCCCTTGTGCCCGATACCAAGTTTTTTGGCGCAGTGATGCAGAATGTCTTCTCCGCCCCGCACCAGGCAGCTGATGTTCGTGCAAACCTGCACATTGAACTTGCCGCGCGGCTTGGTGGTCAGCATCGAGTAGTAGCTGATCACGTTGCGCACATCGAGTTCGGTCAATTCGAGCCGCGATGCGATCTCCGCGATCACTTCGTCCGAGAGATATCCAGCTTCATCCTGCGCATAAAGCAACGTCGGAACAAGCGCGGACCGCTTGGTGGGATAGTGCGTCACCATCTCGGCAAAACGACTTTCAAATTCGTCAGAAAACCTCATAAGAAATTTAGCGAATGAGCGATCGGTGATTTTGCGATTGGAAGTTCACACTGCATGTCTCGCCGTACGCTGCGAGGCCGCAAAAATTGCCGTCAGTTCATTTGCTTCTCTAAGCAGTCCCTCAGTTCGTTCGAGTGGGATGATACCCGACTCTGTCATCAACTCCAGCCAAAGAATGGCTTCATCCGCTTCTTCTACTACGACACCCATCCTGGCAACAAATTCAGCCTTTGATCTCGCCCGACACACATGGTACGGTCCCGTAACTGTTCCGGCTGGCTACTCACAAAACGTCCTTCCGAAGTCAATCACCCGATCGCCCGATCATCCAATCGCTAAATTACTCAATTTCCTAGCGGTCGATCTCCCCCAGCACAATATCAATGCTCCCGATCGCCGCGACTACATCGGCCAGCAACCGCCCTTCGCACATCGTCGCGAGCGTTTGCAGATTCGCGAAGCATGCCGACCGCATATGAACCCGGTAGGGTTTGGCGGTTCCGTCGCTGACGATGTAGTAGCCCATCTCGCCGCGCGGAGACTCCACAGCTTGATAAACCTCTCCGGCCGGAACCGAAAACCCTTCAGTGATGATCTTGAAGTGATAGATGAGCGACTCCATTTGAGTCTTCATCTTCTCCCGATCAGGCAGCACGATTCCGGGAGCGTCGGCCTTGATCGGCCCTTCGGGCATGCCATCGAGCGCCTGCCGCACAATCCCAATCGACTCCCGCAATTCCTGTACCCGGCACATATAACGCGCGAAGACGTCGCCTTCCTGCGAGACCGGCACCTTGAATTGGAACTTGTCGTAACTGGAGTACGGCATATCGCGGCGCAGGTCGAAATCCACGCCGCTACCGCGCAGCGTCGGACCGGTTGCTCCCAATGCCAGAGCGTCTTCGGCCGTGATTCGGGCAACGCCCTTCGTCCGCATCCCCCAGATCGGATTTCCGGTCAGCAGGTTCTCGTACTCGTCCACTTTCTCAGGGAAATAACCGGCAAAGTCGCGGACGCGGTCGAAGAATCCCAGCGGAGGCTCCAGGGCAATTCCGCCCACGCGGAAATAGGAAGTCATCATGCGCTGTCCACTGACCATCTCGAACAATCGCAGAATCTCTTCCCGCTCGCGGAAGCAATAAAGGAAGACGGTCATCGCGCCGATGTCGAGCGCGTGCGTGCCCAGCCACACCAGGTGCGAGTTAATCCGAGTTAACTCATTCAGCAAAACCCGCAACCATTGCGCCTTCGGCGGGATCTCCAGCCCGAGAAGCTTTTCCACGGCCAGCACGTAACAGAGATTGTTCGTCAGGGGGCAGAGATAGTCGATACGGTCGGTCAGCGGTACCACCTGCTGGTAAAACTTCGCCTCGCAGGTCTTCTCGATGCCCGTATGCAGAAACCCGATGTCGGGCATCAGTCGGACAACGGTCTCTCCGTCAATTTCCAGCAGAACACGCAGCACGCCGTGGGTTGACGGGTGCTGGGGGCCCATGTTCAGGATCATCGTTCGATCCTGGCCGGGTTCCAGCACAGGACTTGGTGTCATGTGGGCCATCTGGTTTCTCGCCGGACTTAGCGATAGCCCTCCACTGGATAGTCTTTCCGCAAGGGATGCCCTTCCCAATCTTCAGGCATCAGAATGCGCCGCAAGTATGGATGCCCGGTGAAACGCACTCCGAAAAGGTCGAAAACCTCGCGCTCAAAGTAATTGGCTCCTGGCCAAAGCGAAGTCAGCGACTCAAGCGCGGGGCTATTTCCATCCAGGCGAACCTTGAGCCTCACCCGCTCTTTCTTAGACATCGAGAGGAGGTGATAGATCACTTCAAACCGGGGTTCGCTGGGGTACCAATCCACGCAGGTGATATCAGACAGGAAATTGAACGGGCAGGCCGCATCTTCCTTTAATAGGGCACAGGCCTCGCGGATGGATCCCCGCTCGACGTAGATGCTCATCTCGTCACGGTCATATTTCGCGCCCTCCACGGAAGCAGCGTTCCAGGAAAGCAGGCGAGCGACCGCCGGATGTTCTTTGAGCTCTTCCAGGGTTGTGATCGCAGGCGCCAGTGGCATCAGGCCTTCCCCCGCCCGGTTTCACCCCAGTCCAGCACACCTTTCTTCCATACGTAGAAGAAGCCCACCAGAAAGATTCCGATGTAAACCAGCATCTCCCACAATCCAAATCCGCCCTGATGCTGCGCTTTGAGCCGACGCAGGATGACCGCCCACGGATAAATGAATACGGCTTCTACGTCGAACAGGATAAACAGCATCGCCACAAGGTAAAACTTCACTGAAAAGGGCTCGCGCGAGTCGCCCTGCGGGGTCATGCCACATTCGTAAGGCGACAGTTTGGCGCGGGTGGGTTTACGCTGCCCAATCAGCCAGGAGAGTAGAACGATCGCAGTCGCAATCCCACCCGCGAGCACCATATGGATAAGGAGCGGGAGGTAGCGAGCGAAGTAATTGTCCGGCATAGGAGTAGCTATATATAATGCGCGCCAAGCGTTGATTAAACAGTCTAGGTTATGGGCTGGCACGCAGGAGTGTCAAGCGAAGGCGCGCGGAATTTGGTAATTGTGAAATTTGGTAATTGAGAAATTGAGATTCGGGGTGAAGATGCGCCGTTTTCTCTTCCCCAACGCCTTTCAATTAATCAATTACAAAATTACCCAATTACAAAATCCCCCATGATCTTCGGCTTCAACACTGATGTGAAGCACGGCGACACGATCTACCACGTGCAGAGCGAGGCCCGCGAAGGCGAACGTCTCCTGCAGACGCAGGTTTTCGTGCGTGGCCGTTGCATTGGCAAGCGCGCCACCTCCTACGGCAGCCAGGCCGGCGAGGGACAGCTCGGAGACACTCAGAAAGAGCAGCAATTGCGGGAGCAGCACCGCCTGGTTCTCGACTCGATCCGCGAAGGCAAGCTGGACTCGGTGCTGGACCGAGGCGAGCCGGAGGTACTCGCAACCGTCAAGGAATTGGAGGTGCAATGGCTCAACTCCGAATCGGTGCACGCCGACAGGAGTCTGACGATGCAACTCCGCGTGACCGAAGGCGGCAGCGCAGCTCCCGGAGCGCGCTTGACCTTCCGCTTCGCCCGGCCCGGGGCCGTGCCCTTCTATACACAGGCTGTGGCTGACTCGGGCGGCTCAGCCGAAATCAAGATCGAGGTGGAAGAAGCGGCCCTGCCGGACGCATCGTTGCTCGTCCAGGCCAATTACGAGGGCCGCACCGCAACGCGGAAATTCGTTTTGCGCAAAGCAGAGTAGCGCGCCGCAACACAAACCTTGCCTCTCCTATGAAACTCACGATCAACGGTGAAGGTCGCGATTTTGAGAGCCCATCCTCCCCGTTCACGCTGGCGGTTTTGGTACAGATGCTTGGGATGAAGTCCGACCGCGTCGCTGTCGAGCTCAACCGCAATATTGTGCCTCGAGGTCAATGGCCTGACACCGTCCTTCACGAAGGCGACCGCCTCGAGGTCGTGCATTTCGTGGGCGGGGGTATTGTTTCCGGTTCCCAGGAACTCTCTTAGTCACTCCTCATTCTTCGTTTCTCTGCTGAATCCACAGCACCTCATGCCTAAAATGTTCCAACTATTTGAGAGCTCAAGGACTTGCGGGAGAGCGGTTTCGGCGAAGCGGAATACTTCGGTAACTTCGCTCGATTACCGTGGACGTGCTAGAAAGGCTTTATACGAAGCGTAACTGGTCGATTCGCGGGGCACTGGGAGGAAGGACATGGTCGGTGAACTGGACATCCTGAATGAGTGGATTCCGGAACAGATGCAGCCAGGTACCGTCTTCGTGCTGGAGAACGCCGGTGAAATCGGCGAAAAGGAAGATCCCTATTGGGCTGTGCTATCCTGCCCGGCCTGCGGAATGTTGGGGCTGATCACCCGTAAGCAGATCAACGGCTTGCTCCCTGTGATCTGTGGTTCTGAGCACTGTTCGGCCCAATTCTTCATCCGTGACAGCGAAGTCATCGCTCGCAAGCCGTTCTAGAATTGGAACTTACCTGCTCCTGTGCGCCACCCGGGAGGGACGCTGTCCTCACTCTCCACAATTTTGCCCCCAAATCAGTCATTCCGATTGGTATCAGCCCCCTCCTACCCGTAGAATGATTTCCAACGAAAATGCCCCGATAGGCCTTCCACGGGGCACGGGACGCGCGTGCGGCTGCTGTCAGATTGGGCGTCCACCGCTACTTTCAAATGCGAAGTGGCTGACACCACGTCGCTGGGACCTCTATGTACAAGGAATTTTTCGGGCTACGAGCGAATCCGTTCAATATCAATCCTGACCCACGTTATTTGTTCCTGACGAGGCATACCGAAGAAGCGCTCGCCTGCCTGACCTATGGAGTCCAGAGCCGGAAGGGCTTTGTTCTTCTGACCGGCGAAGTCGGTACAGGGAAGACCACGCTTATCAATAAACTCCGGGAATGGCTGCGTCTGCAGCAGGTGCCCACGGCCTTCATCTTCAATTCCCGGCTGAACGTTCCGCAGTTCCTTGATTACATGATGGCCGACTTCGGTATCCCATGCGAGTCGCGAACGAAAAGTCAGGTCCTTCTCCGGCTTTACAACTGGCTGCTCGACCGCTACCGCGCCGGCGAGACCGCGGTCCTGATTGTCGACGAGGCGCAGAATCTTTCCGACGAAACGCTGGAAGAGATTCGCATGCTCACCAATCTGGAAACATTTACCGAAAAACTGATGCAGATCGTTCTGGTCGGTCAGCCGGAACTGGAGCAGAAGCTGCGCCAGCCCAACATGCGCCAACTGCGCCAGCGCCTGACTCTGCGCGCGCGAACCTATCCGCTCACGTCGGAAGAAACCAGGGCCTACGTGCAGCAGCGTCTGCGCATCGCGGGCTCCAATGGCAAAGAGATTTTCACCTTGGAAGCGCTGACTGCGCTACACCGCTTTTCATCCGGGATCCCGCGATTGATCAATCTTCTTTGTGAGCACTGCCTGGTCAGTTCCTTCGTCGACCAGCAACACGTGGTAGGAGCGGCGGTGGTAGAGGGTGTCGCAAGAGACTTCGAGCTTGGATTTGAAGGCGTCGGCAGCACGGCGAGTCAGCCCCCAATTAGCGGCCAAACGAGCCATCTCAGCTGGGAGCAAGACGCAAATCTCGATCCGCGGTCGACAGGAACTCTCAATCCGGGGCCCATGCGGCGCTTCAATACATAGCAACCTTCGACCGGATACGTCATCTTCTTCGGCCGCCCAAGATCAGCATGGGGGCGGCGCTTTCGGAACGCCTTTGTTGCTGGCGCTGGCAAGCGTAGATTTTGGTTCAGCCTTTGGATGGAGCCGCGCTAGCCACCTCTGGGACTTTGAGGGTTCCCAGAAGTTCTTTCCTCAGCCGCGGCCCTCCGGCCAGCAATCCCGGAAGCAAGGGATTGCGCTGGTTGCAACGCAGTTCGGATCCGTCCGGCTTACACACGAACCCTCCCGCACTCTGCACGAGAGCCGCGCCGGCGGCCACATCCCATTCGTTCTTGGGAGTGAGAGTAAAGGTGATATCCGCTTTTCCTGCCGCGACCAACGCCAGCTTGTATGCCACAGATCCCATGGGACGCACGTCGAAGTCCCGGCCCTGGAACTGCTGCCACTCGCCCCGCTTTACCTCACTCCGGCTGGCCAGGATCAACGATCCCCTGAGACTTTCCCGCTGACTCGGTTTTGCTGGACTACCGTTATAGAGAATTCCGCAATCCACGGCACCGATGATTGTTTCCTTGGTGGCGGGATTGTAGATTCCCCCGGCGACGGGCCGCTCATTCTCCACAAAGCCGATGGATACGCAGAACTCCGGCAGGCCCATTACGAACTCCCGGGTGCCATCCAGCGGATCGACAACCCAGACGCGGGAATAGCTCAGCCGGGAAGCATCGTCCACGCTTTCCTCCGAGAGCCAGCCCTCGCCCGTCTGCAGCAGATTCTGGCGCAGAACGGTGTCTACAGCGCGGTCCGCCTCGGTCACTGGATCGTGTCCGGCTTTGTACTCGGCTTCAATCTCTCCTGGAGTAAACCGCGCGAAAACTTCGCGAGCTGCCTCGAGTGCTGAATGAATCCGCTTCAGAATATGGTCGTAAGAAGAAGTCATGTTCTCCGGGGGACCTTCAGATTTGGCCTTCTCTATGCCAGCAACATGCGCGTCCCGGTGATCAGCAGCAGCGCGCACAAGATGCGCCGCAGCCAGATCATCGGCATTCGCGTGCTCAGATGCGATCCCAGCAATCCGCCGGGAATCGAGCCGATCAGCAGGGTTATCACTAGCGTCGGATCCACATTCCCCAACCGAAATTGAAGCAGCCCGGTAACGCCCGTGAGCACGACGGCATGAACAATATCGGTCCCCACGTTGGTTTTTGGCGGGAAACTATAAAGCAACAGCAAGAGCATCATGATGATGCTTCCCGATCCCACCGAAGTCATTCCCACGAGAAATCCCGCCAGCAGCCCGATCAAAGACATGCCGGCGAAACCTCTCATCGTAGGTGGATGATTGGTGACGCGCTCCTCGATCCGGCGCTGGAACAACATCAGCATCGGAATGACAATCAGCAACAGGCCGATTGCGCTCTTGATGAAGCTGTTGACTCCGTCGCCATAGAGGTGGCGGATGTGCATGAGCAGCTTCACTCCAGCAATGGAGCCGGGAACGCTTCCGATCGCGAGAGCCAGCACAACTTTTCCGCGCACCGTGCCTTTTCTGAGGTGCATGAGGCTGGCCGGGATTTTCGTGAAGAAATTGAAAACAGCGTCCGATCCGACGGCCACAATCGCGGGTACCCGCAGCCCGAAGATCAGCACAGGCAGCAGCAACACGCCGCCGCCTATGCCGCTCAGGCCGATAAGGACGCCCACGACGAAACCAACCAGGATTTTTGTCGCCAACAGTTCCATCACGAATCCCGCTTTCCCTCTACGCCGCCGCCCCGCTTACGCCGATGAAGCCTTCCCGCTCCAGATGCAGGATGATCTCCTGCGCGGCTTCCTCCGGCGACAACTCTCCCGTGTTGATGGTCACCTCTGCATCCGGCGGAACCTCGTAGGGATCAGAGATCCCGGTGAATTCCTTCAGGATGCCCGCCCGGGCCTTGGCATACAGGCCCTTGCGGTCGCGCTGTTCGCAAACTTCCACCGAAGTGGCCACGTGCACCAGGATGAATCCGCCATACGGCTCGATCATCTGCCGCACGTGCTTGCGCGTTGCATCGTAGGGCGCGATTGGCGCGCAAATGGCGATTCCGCCGTTCTTGGTGATCTCCGATGCCACGTATCCGATGCGGCGGATGTTGATGTCGCGGTGCTCCTTCGAAAATCCAAGCTCAGAAGATAAGTGTTTGCGCACCAGGTCGCCGTCGAGCAGCGTGACTGGACGGCCGCCAACCTCGAGGAATTTCGTCAGCAGAACATTCGCGATGGTTGACTTGCCTGAACCGGAAAGGCCGGTGAAGAAGATTGTTACCCCTTGCCGCGCCCGCGGCGGGAAACTGCGCCGGAGCTCATGCACGACTTCGGGATAAGTAAACCAGCCCGGAATGTCCCGGCCTTCGTTCAATCGCTGCCGCAATTCCGTTCCGGAAATATTCAGAACGCGATCGCCCGGCTTAACTTCGTCATCAGGAACGTAGCGGTCTTCCCCTTCCAGATACACCATCATATTGAAGGGAACCATCGTTACGCCGATGTCGGCTTCGTTCTTCTTGAAGGTTTCCTGCGCTTCGTACGGACCGTAGAATGGCTTGCCGTCTGTGTCCTTGCCCGGTCCGGCATGGTCGCGCCCCACAATAAAGTGAGTACAACCATGATTCTTGCGTATCAACGCGTGCCAGATCGCTTCCCGAGGCCCGCCCATGCGCATGGCCAGCGGCAACAGCGACAGTTTCTGCGTGCCCTGCGGATACTTCGAACTGAGCAGTTGATAACAGCGCACGCGCGTGTAGTAATCCACGTCGCCGGGCTTGGTCATGCCGACTACGGGATGGATCAGCAGATTGGCTTCGACCTGCTTGGCCGCGCGAAACGTCAGTTCGACGTGCGCCCGGTGCATTGGGTTGCGTGTCTGAAACGCCACAACGCGCCGCCATCCCAGGCGGGCAAACTCCGCGCGTAATTCCGCGGGAGTGAGGCGAAGCGTCCTGAAATCGTAGTGAGAAGGCGCCTGTAAGCCCTCGATTTTTCCGCCAACATACCACGGGTTGGCCTTGTTCATCGCATAGTCGGCGCCGGGATGTGCCTTGCTCGTGGAGTTGAATACGGCTTTGGCTTCGGCCGCGCGGTCCGGCTGCCAGATGTCTTCGACGTGAAGAACGGCGAGCATCACGCCCTCGGGATCGCGCAAGGCGACCTTGCTGCTGCCGGGCGTCAACTTCTTTGCGAATTCTTCCGGAACGTCAAGCGTGATAGGCATTGGCCACAACAGGCCGCTCGCCAGACGCATGTTGTGACACACACCCTCGTAATCCGCCCGATTCATGAATCCGCGCAGGGGAGAGAACCCACCGCTCATCAGCAACTCGAGATCGCACAGCTGGCGCGGAGTAAGGTCCCAGGATGGCCATTCGCGGGAATGGGCTTTCAATTCTGCAGCTCGGTTGGAAGCTACTGTCAGGTTGGCAAGTTCACCGCCGTGCGGCGCAATCAAATGGCTGGTCGAGTCGGTCAAGCTGGCTTCGTCCTCCTAGGAATCAATTGAATCTATTAACTCTATTGTCTTGGTGTAGATTGAACCAGAACAATGTTGCAGCAGCGCTAAAAACTTCGGGGGATTTCAGGAAAAGGCTTACTTGTCTTCAGAGTACCATTTTTTCAGGTCGCTGGAAAATAGGTTTTCTCTCTCTGTTCAAACGTGATTCGGAGCAATTCCGTTACCCTCTTGGCCACTTTCTATGGTAGCTAAGTTGTAGAAACGAAGCGCGTTATAAACCTCCCCCAAGGCGCGCACTTTCGACGTGTTTTGCGTTGTGCAAAACTTTGCGGTCTCCCCGGGCAAACTTCTACCTGTGCGTAAACCCTCTGGATTGCAGGTTGGCCTGTTTGTTGGACAAAACGGCTATCCCTATGAAAACCTTCGTCCGTACGCGGGCGATTTGCCGATCCTCGCGCGGCCCGCTCCAGATCCTTTCCGGATCCTGAGCGCACAGAGTAAATTGCAAATGCGCGTCACAAACTCGGACTTCGAAGCCATCGCTGTCCCGGAATTTACCGGCAATGAGGTGCATGTCTGGCACGTGAGCCTGGCTGGCGTGCGGCCGGCGGAGGAAAGATGGGCGTCTGTCCTCTCCGCCGACGAAAAAGAACGCGCGCGCCGGTTCCGCTTTGAAAAAGACCGACAGAATTATGTTGCGATTAGAGCTCTATTGCGCCTAATTCTTGCGTCCTATGCTGCTAGCGCTCCAGAGCAACTGGAATTTGTTTACTCGAAGGCCGGTAAACCTTCGCTGAATTGTTCGAACGTCCGCTTCAACCTCTCGCATTCCGGCGATTTGGCACTGCTGGCGTTTGCAAAGAACCGCGAAGTAGGAATCGACGTGGAGTTTGTCCGGCGAAACGTGGAAATCGAGACCATCGCCCGCCGATTCTTTTCGCCGCATGAACAGCAGGAACTTGCCGCGATTGACGGAGACGAGCGTTACGACGCTTTCTTCCGCTGCTGGACCCGAAAAGAAGCGTACCTCAAGGCAATCGGCGCAGGTCTTTCAATTCCACTTAGCGGTTTCGACGTCTCTCTCGCCCCGGGTATTCAAGACTGCCTCCTGAAGGCAAGCGCGGAACAATCCCCAGCCTCGAGCTGGCGAGTCCGAGATCTCTCGGCGAGCGATGGCTACGCAGCTGCTCTTTGCGCAGAGGGGCGGGATTGGACGGTTCGAAACCATTAGTCCGAAAATCTGGTCGATTCTGCGCAATGTAGGGTGGAGAACACAAGGATGCCGCTGACAACCATTCAGAATGGCCCTCCTTCAGTTGCCCAGCCCGCCATTTCATCGTCCAATGCTGCATCGTGACTACCCTCTTTTCCGGGGCGGCGTGTAATTTGTGCAGACGAGGTTGCCGTGGCTGGGAAGTTTCGTCTAAGGTGTTCACCCTAGAAACGGATCGTGGACACTGTATTTATTGCCCATAAAACTCCTGAGATTTATTCCTGGCGCTTGTCCTGAAAACCGTCCCACTCCGGCGGGCGGCTTCGGGGCATGCGTCCAGATAGAGCCGAAGGCTGAGAACCCCAGTTTTTATGCCCGTTCCGAGCGATTGGGAACGAAAGCATGCGAAACCTCCCGGCAGGCTTCACCTCTTCAGTTTCCCCCAATGGGCTCCTGAATCAGGAACTTTGGCTGATCTTCCTGTGGAAAGTAATGTTCACTTCTCACAGCCGCCAATAGGGGGGTAATGGCATTGTGGATGCAACAGCTTGTTGAGAAGACTTCAGCCGTATCTCAAGCCGTAGAAAGGGGCGAAATACAGCAAGAGGGGATTGAGATGAATGATCAGGCGGTTCGGCTTGGCCCGCGCGAGAGGCAGATCGTTGAGCTTCTCTTGCAAGGGTGTGATAACGCGGAGATTGCAAGCCAACTGAAGATGGCAAGACGGACGGTAAAGGCACATTTCAACCGGTTGTTCCTGCGGTTCGGAATCACCGGTGGAATCAAGCGAGTGAAACTCGCGACCCTATTGTATCGGAGGCAGGAATGTCTGCAGATGGGCGGTATGGAACCCGCATCCCCAGTGAACGCGAACAAAGAGTCATCCAGCTTGTTGCCCAAGGCCTGAAGAACAGCGAAGTGGCCCGGGAAATCGGCACAACCGAGCACGTAGTCAAGAACTACCTGCGGGTCATTTACGACAAACTAGGCCTGTGGAATCGCGTCGAGCTCGCACTCTGGTATGAGTCCCGACGTACCGAGCCCTTCCTGATGGCATAAAGCCGCCATAGCATCGGAAGTCTATGAAATCACAGGTGCAAGGCCGCTGCGGTCAAGGGCATGAAAATGCCTGCAGATGCTGCAACGTGAAAGCGGCGTCCTTGCTCCCTTTCCTTGCAGCGGCATCCAGCAGTATTCGTCCCTGATCGCAGTTCTTGGCGACGCCCTCCCCCCGTAGGTACAGTCGCCCAAGCAGGACGGTCGCCTCGGTGTTTCGTTTCGACACCGACTTCCACAACCACTCAACGGCTTGCGCGTTATCAGGCGATTTCCCCCCATTGCCGTCCAGATACTCTTTTGCGGTCGCCAGTTCCTGTGAGCCATTCACCGAAGCAGGTTCCGCAACAGGGGGTTTTGAGACGCCTTCCATCGGGGTCACTGGAGTCTCTTTAGGTTGATCCGCCGGAGCTGTAGTCGGAGTTGGCGCACGCTCCGCTGTCTTTTGTGTTTCTTCGGCAGGCTTCGCGGGTCCTGGCGCTGAAGGCTGTGGCGTGGCCTCGCTCTGAGTGGGCTCCTGCGGGATAGTCGCGGCTGGAGAAGGAGCGCTCGCGGCGGCAGGTGCTTGTTCCGGTAACTTGATCCCGCTCGATGAGTTCTGGGATCCTCTCCAAGCCATATATCCCAGCAGCCCAAGCACAACCGCAAGCACAGTGCCGATGTAAAAGCGGTAGGAGTACCAGAATGGCCGGGACTCCTGTACGGAAAGGAAATCTGGTTCAATGCCGGCCGGTTCCGTCGCAGCCGCGGGCTCGATCGGCCTCCAGTTAGCTGGGGGCTCCATGTCGGGCTTGTGCGATACCAACTGAGGATCTGGTTCGCGTTCAGCTTCCGCAATATGGGTTACTGTTGGAGCCGGGCTGATCAATTTGGCGCCACACCGGCCGCAGTATTTCTGATTCGGGCGCGCGGCAAATCCGCACGACGGGCAATCGACAGGCAGATTCTCGACAGCAAAACGGCTGGACTCGGCTCCTGACGCTGTATCTCTTGGGGACTGCTCCGAACCGAAGCTACCTCCCGCTCGTGATTGCGAATCCTCTCTCTCCAACTCCTGCAGGAGTTGCACCACCGCCTCGTCCCGCCGGTCGGCGGGACATTTAAAATAAACCTCCGCCCAGCGCCCCAGATTCTTATTCAGCAGCGGATTCAGCAGCGGGTTCAGCTCAGGCGTCGCAGTGCGGGATTTGCCCGATTCATCGCTTTCCGCCAAAATCACTCCTCCTACCAGCGCTAGCAGATCATGTGTATGATTGCACCCCTCCGTGAGAGGTTGTCAAATCTTCCCTGATAGAAAGGCTGGATCGCAAGACGAAAATGCAGCGCTCAGTCGCAAGCCTTGCGGAATGCAGGCTCATAGGAGTCGAGCTGCGCGTCCTGTTGCGTGATGAATTTCCCTTTTGATGTTTTGCCGTAGAGGTCCGCTCCGGGACAATAGTATAGGGCCGTTTGCAAGTCTACCCAGACCTGGGTATCCGGGTTCCCCCGGTACTCCGGCGCCGGAGGAGCTTCCGCCAGGCCCAGCTTGATCAAAACCCTGTCGTAGAGCGGCAGATCGGCATTTTGGCCGCGATGGCTGGCCACTGCCGGAGTCGCGGCCGCGTGCCCCGGCCAAAGTCCCCAGTGAATCACGCACGAAACCAGAATGATGGCGATCGCAAGATAAACGTCTCCCCGTCTTGCCCGCAGGAAGCGCGAGAGCGTCGCATAACGATTCGTTTTCGAGAAGCGTTCCAGAAAGGTCTTGGCGGACGCTGCCGAGCTCCAGTCTGCTGACTCGGAGTCCGCGGGTGAAGCTGTACCTGCTACTGGGGCTTCGATCTCAAGCTCGGATCGTGGAGTCGAGGATAGGGTCAAAGCTGTATCTGAATCCTGCCACTCGGCCTGGGAGTTCTCCTCCGTTTGCCGCTGGTTATTTCCCGGAAGGGTGAAGAGCTGGGGAAGATCCCCATCCAGGAACTGGTCGTCTGCAATTCCGGGCCGGAACAGCTCTGCATCCTCGTTTAACTCAGGCACTGCTGTCGCGCTGCTCGTTGTCGTCGAGCTTGCGTTCTTTTTCTTCGCTTCGTGCATCTGCCAGAGCATTGCGACTTTGCTCTGCATGGTGACCGGGCCGTAGTCGCTGCTGCGCGGCAACCCGCACTCTCCACAGAACTGCTCATCCTCAACAAACCGATTCCCGCACTTATGGCAAACCGCACTCGCGCCCGGAGACGTGACTGCAGGCGCGCTTTGCGCATTGGAGGCGGTGGGAGCCGCAGCGGCCGATTTGGCCATCACCTCGAGCCTAGGTTTCAGCTTGTCCAATGACTCGCGCAGGACCGCTTCCCGAGTCGCGGTTTCCCGCGGCGCTGCTTCGGTTTCGATTGGCCTTTTCCAGCTGAGTTCCTCCGTCCTGCCTAAAGCCTCCGCAACAATGCCCGCCAGCAATTGGCAGGTATGGACATCGGGCTCGGTGAAGGCGTGAGTCGTCCCGTAATAGAGCTCGAGCGCCCCCACCACATTGCCGGCCTGATATACGGGGGCAGCGATCAGCGCCTGAATCCCTCGCCTTCCACATTCTTCGGCATCGACAAGGAATTCAGGAGCGACATCAGCGCAGCGAAGCACCTGCCCCACCCTGAGGCAAGCTGCGCATAACGCTTTGTCGATCGGCACTTCTGCGCCCGCAGCAAGCGCCATAGGCCCAGCGGCGGCCCGGTAACGCACCTTGCTTCCTTCCAGAACCGCGATGCCCGCTCCCTCAGCATGCGTGATACCGATGGCTCGGTCGACCACGAGATTCATCGCGCTGTTCAGTTCCATTCGCTGAGCCTGGATGCGCTGCTGTGTCTCCACGATCTGGCCCAACACCTGCGAGTAGTCTCCCTTTTCAACTTTGGGCGTTGCGCTATTCGAAGAATCGGGCAGAGGGGGCGATGTGGGCGCCGTAAAGCGCGGCAGATCGGGCAGGGACGAAAGGCGTGCTTTTTCCCGTTCCTCCCGCTCCTGCCGTTCTCGATTGTGTTCTTGCAGCACATAGGCCGCTTCGAGCACCCGCGCGAGGGTCTGCTCGTCGAATACCGGCTTGTCGTTTTTATCGGACACGATCTCTTTTTCCACCGAAAAGTCCGAAGCGGGCGGCCGGAAGTCCGGCGGGGATTGAGCCCATTCTAGTGCAAGTTCCGCGCCAACATAAAGCCGCATTCCGCAGTAGTGCGAGTTGTTCGATGCAGGAGCGCAGCGTTTCGCACTGGCAAATAATGACGGTAACCTGAGCAGAATTCGGCCAAAAGCCGTTGCCCGCGGGAAGAATCCGGTGGCTCCTACCTTGCTGCTGATTAGCTCAATCAGGTGGTGACTATAGTAATCCGCAACGTCTTGCACGTCGGACCAACAAATTTCCTACTGTGCCGGAGAAGGTTCGCCGTCACCGCCGCCCAGATAGAAATGAACGGCTGGAGTGATGATCAGCGACAGCACCATGGAAATCAGCACGCCTCCGATGACAGCGATCGCCAGCGGCTGCAGCATCTGGGAACCCGCGCCCACTGCGAAGGCCAGAGGCAGCATCCCGGCAACCGTGGCTAACGCGGTCATGACAATCGGCCGCAGGCGCCTCCTGCCCGCTTGCACAATGGCATCGCGCGCGGGTGAACCCGCGCTACGCATCTTCTGATCCGCATCGAGCAGCAGGATCCCGTTCTTCGCCACGATGCCGATCACCATGATCATCCCCATGAATGAGGAAATATTGAACGTGGTTCCAGTGATCAGAAGCGCAATGAAAACTCCGGAGGTCGAAAGCAGTGCTGATGAAAGAATCGAGACGGGCGCCGCAAATGCGCCGAATTCGAACAGCAGCACGATGAAGAGCAAAAGAACGGCGAGAATTAGAACCACTGCCAGGTCGTGAAACGACTTTTGTTGCTGCTGGTACGTGCCGCCATAGGCAACGCGAATGCTGCTTGGAATGTGCAGTGATGCGACGGTTTTCTTTACATCGCTCATGCCTGCCCCCAGGCTGCGTCCTTCCAGACGGGCCGTAACCGCAACATCCCGCTGCAGGTTCTCCCTGCGAATTTCCGTTTGCCCCGGATTCTCGACGATCGTCGCCAGCGCCCCCAGCGTTGCAGTATGTCCACTGCTGCTGACCAGCAGGGTATCGCGCATCGACTCCAGCGAGCCGCGGTATCGGGCGGGGAAGCGCACCCGCAAGGTATACGCACGATCATTGGCCACAACCGGGGTAGGTGCGGGCTCCCCCTCGAGGATGGCGGAGGCATCGAGGGCGACCTCCTGGGCAGTGAATCCCGCACGGGCCGCAATACTTGGGTCGACCTGGAATGTCACGGCCGGACCGCTGATCGTGTTCTCGATTCCATTCAGAACATCGACCACGCCGTTGATTTTGCCGATGGATTCGGCCACTCTCGGAGCCCATTGTTCCAGCTGTTTTGGATCTTGTGAGAACAACTTGATCTCAATCGGCTCGGGCTCCGACGTGAGATCGC
>Ga0335070_10003269_pt1 | contig 18884 bp, 18 predicted proteins | sample Lox_Sample_13_FD_206722 | JGI IMG/M metagenome (GOLD analysis project Ga0335070, IMG submission 206722) | Soil microbial communities from Loxahatchee National Wildlife Refuge, Florida, United States - Lox_Sample_1.3 | ecosystem: Environmental > Terrestrial > Soil > Wetlands | place: USA... | reverse complement strand
TCTCCGGCCAGAAGATCTCGGGCTACAAGATCGAGGTGAAGGGATCGCCATCGTTCACCTGCGAGATCGAGCCCGTCGGCGAGGACGGCGACCACAACACCGCCGGCATCACCGGCACGGCGATGCGCGTGGTGAACGCCATCCCCGCGGTGTGCGACGCGGCTCCCGGAGTGATCTCCATCCTCGATCTTCCGCTGTTCACGGCGCGCGTGCCGAAACGCTAGTCGGTGCCAGGGCCGCTTCATGGAGTCGCAGCGCCGATGACCGGCGAGGGCGCACCGCGCGTGTGGATCGTCTTCGAGACGGCGTGGGACCGGCGCCAGCTCGAGGCGTGCCGCGAGGCCTGGGAGGATCGGCTCGCGCCGGTGTTCCCGGAGCCCTCGGACGCAGACTGCGAGGCGGACTTCGACGTGCTGCGCTTCATCGAGCGCGCGGCGGACGGCTCGCTGGGCCGGATCGACGCGGTGCTCTCGGCCAGCGACTACCCCGGCGCCGCCGCGGCGGCCGCGATCGCGATGCGGCTCGGGCTGCCGGGTCCGCAGCCCGAGCCGGTGCTGCGCGCACAGCACAAGTACTACTCGCGTCGCGCGCAGCGCGAGGTGGCTCCCGAGGCGGTGCCGCGCTTCGCGCTGGTCCGCCCGGGCGGCAGCGCGCGCGTGCCCATGCCCTTCCCCGTGTTCGTGAAGCCGGTGAAGGGGGCCTACTCGGTGCTGGCGCGCCGCGTCCGGAGCCCGTCCGAGCTCGAGGACTTCCTCGCCTCGCCCGAGGTGCGCGAGTACACGCACGACTACCTGGCGATCTTCAACCGTCTGGTCGCGGGGCTGACCTCCTTCGAGTACGACGGCCGCTGGCTGCTGGTCGAGGAGCTGCTGCACGGCCGCCTCGTCACCGTCGAGGGATTCGTCTGCGAAGGCGAGGTCGAGATCCTGGGCGTCGTCGATTCGGTGCTGCATCCGCAGGGGAGCTTCGCGCGCTTCGACTACCCGTCGTCGCTGCCCGCCGACGCGCAGGCGCGCATGGGCGCGATCGCGGCGCGCGTGATCCGCCGGCTCGGCCTCGACTGGACGCTCTTCAACATCGAGATGATGTGGGACGCGCAGCGGGACCGCGTCTCCATCGTCGAGGTGAACCCGCGCATCTGCGGCCAGTTCGCCGACCTGTACCAGAAGGTCGACGGCGCGAACGGCTATGCCGTGGCGCTCTCGCTCGCCCGAGGAGAGCGGCCGAAGATCGCCCGCGGCGCGGGGCGCTACCGGATGGCGTCGAGCCATCCGCTGCGCGTCTTCGAGCCGGTGCGCGTCGCGCGCGCGCCGGACGCCGCAGACGTCGCCGCCGCGGAGGCGCTGTTCCCCCAGACGCTCGTCTGGAACGAGTGCGCGAGCGGCGACCGGCTCGAGGAGTTCGCGCGCGGCGAGGACGGCGTGAGCTTCCGCTACGGCGTCGTGAATCTCGGCGCCGACACGCCGGAGGAGCGCGAGGCGCGCTTCGCGGCGCTGTGCGCCCGGCTCGGCTACGCGTTCGAGCCGCTCTGAGCCGGGCCCGCGTCCGGCTGCAGCCGCGCGCGGGCTGCCTCGATCGCCTCGCTCGTCCCCGCGAGCGCCAGCACGTCGCCGAGGGCCAGCCGATCCTCCGCGACGGGCACGAGCAGCGCGCCCTCGCCGCGCGTGATCGCGAGCACCGTCGCGCCGGTCTCCCCGCGCAGGTTCAGCTCGGCGAGCGTCTTCCCGATCGCCGGGCTGCCCGGGTCGAGCCGCAGAGCCACCAGCGAGCCGAGCCCCGGCAGGAGCTCGTGCACGGGCCGCAGCGCGTCTTGCGCGACGGGCGCGTTGCGGCGAGGGACGCGAGCCGCCAGCGCCTCGACGATCACCTGCGCTCCGGCGCGCACGTGGCCCTGCAGATCCGTCGCGCTGCGCCACAAGGAGAACAGGAACAGCAGCAGCAGGAGCCCGAGCAGCGCGGCGCCCGGCACCGTGGGAAGGAAGGGCTGCGTGAACGCGAGCAGAGGCGCCCCGGCCAGCAGGAAGACGGCGAGCTGGAGGGCGACCACGAACGCGCGCCGCGGCGCCGACGCCAGGTCGACGCGCGCGCCGCCCCGCTCCGGGAGCGCGATCCCTGCCAGCGTCGTGCCGAGCTGCCGAGCGACGCGCAGCATGCCGACGCAGAGCGGCGTCGCGAGAACGAGCGCCCCGGCGATCACCAGGGGATGGACGAGCGCCACGGGGACCCCGAGGCGCTCCGCGAGGTCGCCGAGCGGCGCTGCCGCCGTGGCGGCCCCCGCGACGAGCGCCGCCAGCAGGGCCGCGTCCAGCACCAGCAGGCGGAGCAGCCGCCGCACCCGAGCCGTCGCGCCGGCGCTGCGGGGCGCCGAGCGCAGCTCCTCGAGCCAGCTCCCGTACAGCGCGCCGAAGGTCTGCAGCGGCTTGGGGAGCTTTCGGTCCAGGAACGAGGCCGTCGGCCCCGACGCGCGGATCAGCCACGGCGTGGTGAGCGTCGTCAGCGCCGAGACGGCGGCGGCCACCGGATAGAGGAAGTCACCCGTGGCGCGCAGCGAGAGTCCGAGCGCCGCGATGATGAACGAGAACTCGCCGATCTGCGCCAGGCTCATGCCCGCCTGGACCGACGTGCGCAGCCCGGCTCCGGTGAGGAACGCGCCGAGCGAGACGCCGAGCACCTTGCCGCCGATCACCACGCCCGAGAGCACCGCGACCGACGGCCAGTGGCGCGCGACCAGGCCCGGGTCGATCTGCATGCCGACCGAGACGAAGAAGACCGCGGCGAAGACGTCGCGGACCGGCTCGATCCGGCGCTCGATCGGCTTCTCGAGGCCCGACTCGGCGATCAGCGAGCCGGCGAGAAAGGCGCCGAGCGCCACCGAGTAGCCCGCGGCGTCCGCCAGGAGCGCGATGGAGAAGCAGATGCCGATGCTCGCCACCAGCGTCGTCTCGCTCGTGCCGCGCGCGACGATCACGCGCACGAGCCACGGCACGACCAGGAGTCCCGCCCCGATCAGTGCGGCGAGGAAGGCCGCGAGCCGTCCCACCGTCGACAGCAGCGGTCCCGCCGCGAGCCCGCTTCCCGAGGCGACCGCCGTGAGCACCGCCATCAGCAGGATCGCGATCAGGTCCTCGACGATCAGCACGCCGACCACGATCTCGCGAAGCCTTCCCCCGATCCGCTGCTCGTCGAAGGCCTTCGCGATGATCGTCGTGCTCGAGATCGCGATGAGCGCGCCCGTGAACAGACACTCGAGGGTCGTCCAGCCGAAGAGCCGCCCCGTGAGGAAGCCCAGCCAGATCATGAGGCTCGACTGCACGATCGCCGTGATCCCGGCCGCCGGGCCGACCTGAACGAGCTTGCGCAGGCTGAACTCGAGGCCGAGCGAGAACATCAGCAGGATCACGCCGAGCTCGGAGAGCGTGTGGACGACCCCGGGATCCGCGACGAGCGGGATCGGCACGTGCGGGCCCACGATCAGTCCGGCGATCAGGTAGCCGAGCACGACGGGCTGGCCGAGTCGCTGGAACACGACCGTCGTGAGCGCGGCCACCGAGAGGACGACGGCCAGGGCTCTCAGGAACTCGTGGGTGTCGTGCATCGCCCCGGCGCGCCTCGACGCTCAGCCGCGGGCCGGGCGAGGCTGGCCGCGCGGCCCGCCGCGCGCCCGCCCGAAGAGCCACACGCCGGCGACGAGCATGCCGGCGAGGACGAGCGGACCCCAGACGGGCAGCGCGGGAATCGCGAATGCGCCGCGCACGCGGTAGATCGCGCCCTGCGAGAGCGACACCAGGTAGAGATGGCGGTCGGGACCCTGCTCGAGATCGGTGATCACCCCGAAGCCCTGGCCGAAGCGCAGCGCGTCCCGCTCCGTCGCGTCGTCGGCCACGAGGTCGGCGAGCCCGGGAACGCCGGCGACGTCGAACGCCGTGCGGGAGCCGTTCAGCGGGAAGCGGTAGAGCTGCCCGAGGTTGTTGTCGCCGACGAGCGCCACCTGGTCGTAGGCGGGCCCCAGCGAGCTGGAACGCGGGAACACGATCGCGGTGGGAGCGATGGTGAAGAGCCAAGAGAACTCGGGGTCGTGGTAGGTCGAGCCGCCGCCGGGCATCGCGAACAGGTCGCTCGGGTTGGCGACGTTGCGCGAGTCGGGTCCCATGATCGGGACCCAGCCGCTGTTCGTCCCCGCCGCGACGCGATTCACCTCGTCGTAGCTCGAGGGGCCGTTCTCCGTGTCCCACAGCGCGCCCGTCACCGGGTCGAGCGTCATGCCGAAGCTGTTGCGCACGCCATACGCGTAGTAGCGCCTCACCTGGAGCTGGCAGGTCTCTCCGCCCGGGCAGCTCGCGTCGCTCGTGCAGGTCGCAGTCGTCGTCAGCGAGCAGTACGGCGTGAACGGGTTGCCGGGCGCGGGCGTGCCGTCCTGCCGCACGCGCAGGATCACGCTGGTGTCGTCGGGCGCCGCGCCGCCGGGGAAGTTCTGGAGCTGGCCGCTGCGGTTCAGATCGCCGATCACCGCGTAGAGCAGCGCGCCGTCGCCCACTCCGGGCGCCTGGCCGGGCGGCCCGAGCAGGACGATGCCGCCGTCGTGGTTCGGCCCGCCCGTCACGGGGAGATCGAGCACGAGCACCGGGCTCTCGAGCAGGCCGGTTCCGGCGTTCCAGGTGTAGCGGTAGACGCGATTGCCGAGCGGGGTCCCGCTGCCGCCGGGCGTCGCCGCCTCGGTGTAGTACAGGAACACCTTGCGCGGCGTCTCCGTGTTCACCGCGATCCCGAGCATTCCGCGCTCCGACGAGGTGTTCACCGGCACGGTGAGCGCGGGCGTCGGCGACAACACGCCGTTCTTCACCCGGCGCACCGTCCCGTTCCCCTTCTCCAGCACCAGGATGTCGTCCGGCGCCACGAAGGCCATCGTGGTGGGCAGCGAGAGTCCCGACGTCACGAGCTCGACCGTCAGCGAGGGATCGCTCACGGTCTGCGCGTGCGCCGCTCCAACCACGGCGAGAGTCAGCGCGAGGGATCGAAGCAGACGTCGCAACATGGCATCGACCTCCGGCCATCGAGCTCCGCGCGGAGACCTGTACCCGTCCCCGTGCCGCCGCGCGCACCGCCGCTACCCTAGCGCCCCGATGTCCTCGGGACGCCGCCTCGCGCGCGTCGCGGCCTGGGTCGCGATCGCTCTCGCAGGAGCGGGCGCGCTCGCGGTGATCGCCACGGTGCGGGGCGAGCCGATCTCGAGCGCCTGGTTCCTGGTCGCCGCGCTGTGCGTCTACGCGCTGGGCTACCGCTTCTACTCGAGCTGGCTCGCGGCGCGCGCCTTCGCCCTCGACGACGCCCGCGCCACGCCCGCGCACCGCAGGAGCGACGGCAAGGACTTCGTGCCCACGCACAAATGGGTCGTCTTCGGCCACCACTTCGCGGCGATCGCAGGCCCCGGGCCGCTGGTGGGCCCGATCCTCGCGGCGCAGTTCGGCTACCTGCCGGGCACGCTCTACATCCTGGCCGGCGTCGTCCTGGGCGGCGCGGTGCAGGACATGACGATCCTGATCTCGTCGATGCGCCGCGACGGCAAGTCCCTCGGCCAGATGGTGCGCGACGAGATCGGACCCGTCGGCGGCGCGGCCGCGCTCGTCGGCGTCCTCGCGATCATGGTGATCCTGATCGGCGTGTTGGCCCTCGTCGTGGTGAACGCCATGTACGGCAGCCCCTGGGCCACCGCGACCGTCGCCTCGACGATCCCGATCGCGCTCGCCATGGGCGTCTACATGATGCGGCTGCGCCCCGGCCGCGTGCTCGAGGCGAGCCTCGGCGGTGTCGCGCTGGTCCTGCTGGCCGTCTGGGCCGGCCGCTTCGTCGGCGCGAGCGACGCGCTGCGGCCCTGGTTCGACCTCGACAAGAAGTCGCTGGCGCTCGCGCTGGTCGCCTACGGCTTCGTCGCGAGCGTGCTGCCGGTCTGGCTGCTGCTCGCGCCGCGCGACTACCTCTCCGCCTTCGTGAAGCTCGGCACCGTGGCACTGCTCGCGGTGGGGCTCGCCGTCGCGAGCCCTCCCGTGGCGCTGCCCGCCCTCACCCGCTTCGTGGACGGCAGCGGGCCCGTCTTCGCCGGTCCGGTGTTCCCCTTCTGCTTCATCACGATCGCCTGCGGCTCGATCTCCGGCTTCCACGCGCTGATCTCGAGCGGCACGACGCCCAAGCTGATCGACCGCGAGAGCGACGCGCGGCTGATCGGCTACGGCGCGATGCTGATGGAGTCGTTCGTCGCGATCATGGCGCTGCTGTCGGCCGCCGTGATGGAGCCCGGCACCTACTTCGCGATCAACTCGCCGCCCGCGATCATCGGCCAGAGCGTCGAAACCGCCGCCGAGGCGATCCGCGGCTGGGGCTTCGCCTTCGAGCCCGCCGCGTTCCACGAGCTGACGCGCCAGATCGGCGAGCACTCGCTGCTCTCGCGCACGGGCGGAGCGCCCTCGCTCGCCGTCGGCATGGCCGAGATCTTCTCGTCGGTGCTCGGCGGGTCGGCCGTGAAGGCCCTCTGGTACCACTTCGCGATCATGTTCGAGGCGCTCTTCATCCTGACCACCCTCGATGCCGGCACGCGCGTCGGGCGCTTCATGGTCCAGGACCTGCTCGGGCGGCTCCACCCGAGGCTCGGCGACACCCGTTCGCTGTCGGCCAACCTGATCGCCTCGGGCGCGATCGTCGCCGCCTGGGGCTACTTCCTCTACCAGGGTGTCGTCGATCCGCTGGGCGGGATCAACTCGCTGTGGCCGCTGTTCGGCATCGCGAACCAGCTGCTCGCCGCGAGCGCGCTCGCCTGCGGGACGACGCTGCTCGTGAAGTCCGCGCGGCCTTGGTTCGCGCTGGCCCCTGCGCTGCCGCTCGCGTGGCTGCTCTCGGTCACCATGAGCGCGGGCTGGCTCAAGGTCTTCGATCCGGACCGCCGCATCGGGTTCCTGGCGCAAGCGGACCACCTCGCGGCGCAGCTCGCAGCGGGGGCGGTCCCCACCGAGAAGCTGCGCGAGACGCAGGCGCTGATCTTCAATGCGCGCCTCGACGCCGCGCTGACGGCGCTCTTCATGGCGCTGGTCGCGGTGGTGGTGCTCGACGCGGCGCGGGTCTGGTGGCAGACGCTGCGGCCCTCCGCGCCGGGCCTCGCGCCCGAGCTGGGAGACGCGCGATGAGGTCCGCGCTGCTCCGCGCCGCGCGGAACCTGCGGGCCTTCGCGCACGGCTTCCTCGGCCTGGCGGCCCCGCCGCCCCGCGACCCGCGCGCCGCGCGCGCGCACCATCGCGAGCGCGCGCGCACCCGCACGCCCTGCTGCTAGCCGCTAGCCAGGGGGCGTCACGGCGGCCAGCGCCGCCTCGAACGGCGAGGGCGTCGCGAGGCATCGGCGGGAACGTCCGCGTGCGCCGGTCGGGTTCTCGAAGGAGAGCGTGCGGATCTCGTGGCGCGTGTCGATTCGGGCCGGATCGAGCTTGGGGGTCATGGGTCCTCCGCGCGGGGCGCAGCAGCCTACACCCGTCGCGCCGGCGAGGGGCGGTTCGCGACACCGGGGCCCCGAGGCGATACGCTAGGCGCACTCGCATCGCGCCCCGCTCCGAGGTCCACAGGTTGATCGAGATCCGTGACGTCTCGCGCATCTACCGGCGCGGCGCGGACGAGGTGCATGCGCTCGAGCACGTGAGCCTGCACGTCGACCGCGGGCGCTTCGTCGCCCTGATGGGGCCTTCGGGCTCCGGCAAGAGCACGCTGCTCAACCTGGTGGCGGGCCTGGACCGGCCGAGCTCGGGCACGGTGGAGGTCGCGGGCCAGCGCCTGAACGACCTCTCCGAGGACGAGCTCGCGCGCTTCCGCGCGCGCCACGTGGGGTTCGTCTTCCAGTTCTTCAACCTGATCCCCGTGCTCGATGCGCGGTCCAACGTCGAGCTGCCGCTGCTGCTCACGAAGCTCGGCAAGGCGGAGTGCCGGGCGCGCGCCGATATGGCGCTCCAGGTGGTCGGGCTCGGCGAGCGCGCGCACCACAAGCCCGCGGAGCTGTCGGGCGGCGAGCAGCAGCGCGTCGCCATCGCGCGCGCGATCGTCTCGGACCCGGAGATCGTGGTGGCCGACGAGCCGACCGGCGACCTCGACGCGAAGAACGCCGTCGAGATCCTGGGCCTGCTCCGCGACCTGTGCCGCGAGTTCCAGAAGACCGTCGTGATGGTCACCCACGACCCGCGCGGCGAGACCTTCGTCGACGAGATCCACCACCTCGACAAGGGCGTGCTCCAGGACAGCGCGCCCGGGAAGGGCGCCGCGTGAAGTTCCTGCCCTTCATCTGGCGCCAGCTCGTGCGCAACCGACTGCGCACCGCGCTGACCGCCGGCGCCATCGCGCTCGCCGTCGCGCTCGTGTGTCTGCTCCTCACCATGCCGGCAGGCATGAACGCGATGCTGAAGAACCTGGCGTCGAACACCCGCATCGTCGTGCACAACAAGGCTGGCATCACGTATCAGCTTCCCTACTCCTACATCCAGAAGATCCGCGCCATGCCCGGCGTCGTCGGCGCGGCGAGCTGGACCTGGTACGGCGGGGCCTTCGAGATCGAGAAGGGCGTCACCTTCCCCAACTTCGCGGTCGAGCCCGACGCGGCGGGCGTCGTGTGGCAGGACTACAAGATCGACCCGCAGCAGCTCGAGAGCTTCCGGCGCCACCGCAACGGCGCGCTGGTCGGGCGGGGCACGCTGCGCACCCAGCACTGGAAGATCGGCGACCAGGTTGCGCTGCGCGGCACCGCCTGGCCGGTGGACCTCTCCTTCGAGATCGTCGGCGAGATTCCCAACGACCGCTCGCCGGTCTTCTGGCTCCAGCGCGAGTACCTGGACCAGGCGCTGCGCGCGGCGGGCCGCCCCGCCCTCGACAGCCTCGGCATCATCTGGGTGCGCGTCGACGACGCCTCGCGCGTCGAGCCGCTGATGCGCGAGATCGACGACACCTTCCGCAACAGCGAGGCGCAGACCGCCTCGGAGACCGAGCAGAGCTACTTCAAGAACTTCTTCAGCATGCTGCAAGGCTTCGTGACGGTGATCCTGATCGTCACCGGGCTGGTCGCGCTCTGCATCGTGTTCATCGCCGCCAACACGGCGAGCATGGCCGTGCGCGAGCGCCTCGGCGAGATCGCCGTGCTCAAGGCGCTGGGCTTCAGCCGCCGCCTGATCTTCGCGACGCTGCTCGCCGAGGCGGTGCTGCTCTCGACGCTGGGCGGCGCGCTCGGCGCGCTGACCGCGTTCGGGCTCACCCAGGCCCTGCACGGCGCCTCGGGCTGGAACCCGGCGCTCGGTCCCCTCGGCGGCTTCGTGGTCAGCGAGGCCATCCTGGTGCAGGGCCTGTTCCTGGCGCTCTTCGTCGGCATGATCTCGGGCGTCGTGCCCGCCTTCGGCGCCGCGCGGCGCAGCGTCGCCGCGACGCTGCGCGAGGTCTTCTAGGCGTGCCCTTGCCTCTCCGCTACCCGCTCGGCAACCTGGTCGTGCGCCGCACGCGCACGCTGCTCACCGTCTCGGTGATCGCGCTGGTGGTCGTCGCCACGACGCTCTTCGGGAGCCTGATCTCGAGCCTCAAGCGCACGCTGATCTCCACCGGCAATCCGCGCAACCTGATCGTGCTGCGCAAGGGCTCGACCAACGATGGCTCGAGCGGGCTCACGCTCGAGGCCTTCCAGGCGGTGCGCTTCTTCGAGGGTGTGGGGCGCGACGAGGCGGGCCAGCCGCTCGCCTCGCCCGAGCTGGTCGTGCAGCCCTTCTTCCGCACGCCGAGCGGCGGCCGCGAGAACGTGCTCGTGCGCGGCGTCGAGGCGGTCGCACTGAAGGTCCACGACGACGTGCACATCGTGGAGGGGCGCATGTTCGAGCCGTCGCAGAGCGAGGCGATCGTCGGGCGCGGCGTCTCCGGTCGCTACGTGGGTGCGAAGGTCGGCGACACCCTCGAGTTCGGGCGCGGCCGCTGGAAGGTGGTGGGCCTGTTCGAGAGCCACGGATCCTCGTTCGAGAGCGAGGTCTGGGTGGACGTCCGCGAGCTCGCGAACGACGCCAAACGCCCCCTGCCCTACTCGGGCTTCCGCCTGCGCGCCGCGGACGGCGCCGACCTCGAAGCGCTGATCCGCCGCATCGGAGGCGATCCGCGCTGGGCGCTCGAGGCATCTCGCGAGACCGACTACTACGCGAAGCAGGCCGAGTCGGCGAACACGCTGTACTTCATCGTCGCGGGCCTCGCGCTGCTGGCGGGCATCGGCGCGACCTTCGGCGCGACCAACACGCTCTACGCCGCCGTGCAGTCGCGGCGCGCGGAGATCGGCACGCTGCGGGCGCTGGGCTTCTCGCAGGCCGCGATCCTGGTCTCGTTCCTGATCGAATCGCTGGCCATCGCCGTCGCGGGCCTGGTGATCGGCGCGGCGGTCGCCGCGGGGCTCGGGCGCCTGGTCTCGCACCTGCTCGGCGGCATCGGCTTCGGCGCCGCGACCTTCACGACCAGCGTGATCGAGCTGCGCGTGGGCCCGACCGACCTGGTCGGAGCCGCGCTGCTGGCGCTCACGATCGGCGTCTTCGGCGGGCTCGCGCCCGCCCTGCGCGCGGCGCGCATGCGGCCCATCGAGGCGCTGCGGAAGGCGTGATGGCCGAGGAGAAGCGAGCGTCGCGCGAGAACCTGGCGCGCCTGCGCATCGATCGCGACGAGATCGCGCTGCGCGAGCCGCCGCGCTGGCGCGCCTGGCTGCTGGCCGGCGCGCTGGTGTTCGCCTTCTGCCTCGCGGCCCTCGGCGCCTGGCGCGCGACGCTCGGACGCACGGCGGAGGTGCACGTCGCGTACGCGCGGCGCAACGCTCCCGGCGCCGCCACGGCGGGCGCGGTGCTGACCGGCTCCGGCTACATCGTGACGGGCGAGCGCTACGTGTCGCTCGGGGTGCGCGTGCCCTCCCGCATCGAGAAGTACCTCGTCGAGGAGGGTCAGCGCGTCGACAAGGGGCAGCCGCTCGTGCAGCTCGATCCGCGCCAGTACGATGCGGCGCTGAACCAGGCGCGGGCCGCGCTGGTGCGCGCCCGCGCCGACCGCGAGCTGCGCCGCAAGGAGCTGGCGCGGGCCGAGCAGCTCGTCGAGCGCGGCGTGCTCTCGACCGCGGATCTCGACGTGAAGCAGAACCAGATGCACGTGGCGGACGCCGAGGTCGCGCAGCTCGAGGCGACCGTGGACCGGGCGAAGGTCGACCTCGACGACACCGTGATCCGCGCGCCGACGGCGGGGCTCATCCTCGAGAAGTTCAAGGAGGTGGGCGAGATCGCGGTGCCGGGCGGCTTCGCCGGCTCCGGCGAGCTGATCCGCATGGCGAACCTCGAGGACCTGCGCGCGGAGCTCGACGTCAACGAGTCCGACATGGCGCGCGTGAAGCTGGGGCAGCCCGCCGAGGTGCAGCCCGACGCCTACTCGGATCGGCACTACCGGGCGAAGGTCGTGAAGCTCTACCCGCAGATCAACCGTCAGAAGGGCACGCTCAAGGTCGAGGTGCGCATCGAGGATCCGGACGAGTGGCTGCGCCCCGACATGAGCGTGCGCGTCACCTTCCTCCAGGAGCTCGCTCCGTCCGCGGACGGCGCGGAGCCCTCGCTCGTGCTCGTGCCGCGCGAGGCCGTGCGCACCGACGGGGGCGCCAGCTTCGCGTGGGCGGTGACGGAAGGCCGGCTGCGCCGCGTGCCCCTCCAGACCGCCGGCGAGCGCGGCGGCGACATGGTCGTCTCCTCGGGCCTCTCCGGCGGAGAGGCGCTCGTGCTCGGTCCCGCGGAGGGGCTGAAGGAAGGCGAACGCGTCGAGGTGGCGAAGCCCGCCGCGAACTAGCAGCGGTCACGACACCCCGAGCCGGCTCGCCAGCTCCGCCAGCGGGAACGCGACCTCGCCGAGGCGATCCATCGCCGGGTAGAGGATGCGCTCCTCCTTGCCGTTGTGCGCGTAGATGCGAGCGGTCAGCGCCGCCAGCGGCGTCGTGGGCCCCTCCCGGCCGCCACGGACCAGTGTCGCGGCGATCTCGGCCATCAGCCTGCGCAGCTCGGCGTGCTCCACGCGCATGACGTGCGTCGGCCCGCCCCCGCCCCCATCCGTGAGGCGCTCGAAGGCGGGGAAGAGCAGCTCCTCTTCCACGGCGATGTGTCGCTCGAGGCCCTCGCGAAACTCCGCGAACTTCGCCGCCGCACGCCCGAGGTCGCCCGCCGCCAGGAAGCGCTTCGCCTCCGCCAGGATCGCGTCGAGACGGCGGTGATCCCGGCCGAGGAGCTGCGCCACGGGCCCCGAAGTGAGGGAGGCCCCGCGGTCGTCCATCGATCTCCCCCGGGCCGGGGCACGCGCTTCGCTCACGACGCGCTCGGCCGCGGGCGGCCGCCGATGATCACGAGATACGCGGCATCCTCGAGCGCTTCGACGCCGTGAGTGAGGTCCGCCGAGAAGGCCGCGAGGCAGCCGGGATCGAGCTCCTCGCGGTAGGGGCCGGCCGAGAACACCGCGCGGCCCGAGAGCAGGACGAGGGTCCCCGCGGAGGGCGAGCGGTGGTCGCGCATCACCGCGCCCTTGCGCAGCGCCACGAGCACGAGCGTCACGTGCTCGTCTCGCGCGAGGGTGATGGCACACACCCCGGAGCGCTCGTACTCGTGCTCGCGCCTCAGATCTTCGCCGAGGCGCGCGAGCTGGAAGAACGCGAGCGCCTGCGCGCCGAGGTCGATCGGCCGGAACGGACGCGAGAGCCTGGAAAGCATGGCCACTCCTCCTCCCGACGCGGAGGGCGAACGAATCGCCCTCCCTCTCGTTCAAAGATATATTTGAAATATAGCTTATAGACGGCTCCGCGCCGGAGGCTTTCTCGTGCAGCTCACCCTCTACAGCGACTACTCGCTCCGCGTCCTCATCTATCTCGCCCTCGCTCCGCAGCGCCGGGTGACCATCGAGGAGATCGCCCGGAGCTACGACATCTCGAAGGCCCACCTGACCAAAGTGGTGCATCGGCTCGGCCTGCGCGGCTACGTCGAGACGCTGCGCGGCAAGGGCGGCGGTCTGCGCCTGGCCAGGAAGCCGGAGGAGGTCCGGCTCGGCGAGGTGGTGCGCGCGATGGAGGAGAACATGGCGCTCGTTGAGTGCTTCGATCCGGAGAGCAGCCGCTGCGCCATCGAGCCGGCCTGCGGACTGCGTCCCGTGCTCGAGGAGGCGCTCGCCGCCTTCCGCGCGGTGCTCGACCGCTACACGCTCGCGGATCTCGTCGCGCGCCGCCGCGCACCGCTGGCGCGGCTGCTCGAGGGCCCGTAGCGGGGCCCGCCCCGGCCCCGACCGTGCGGCGTGCGCGCTAGCGCACCTTCCGGAAGCAGTCGCGCACTTCGCCGACGAACAGCTCCGGCTGCTCGAACGCAGCGAAGTGTCCGCCCTTCGGCAGCTCGTTCCAGTGGATGATCTTCTCGAAGCGCTTCTCGGCCCAGCGCCGCGACGCGCGGAAGATCTCCTTCGGGAAGATGCTGCAGCCCGTCGGCAGCGGGACGTTCGCCATCGACGGCTGGCGGAACGACTCCCAGTAGAGGCGCGCCGACGACGCGGCGCTCGCCGGCAGCCAGTAGAGCATCACGTTGTCGAGCAGCTCGTCGCGCGAGAAGACGTTCTCGGGGTGGCCGTCGCAGTCGGCCCAGGCCCAGAACTTCTCGAGGATCCACGCGGCCTGGCCGGCCGGTGAATCGGTGAGCCCGTAGCCCACGGTCTGCGGCCGGGTGCTCTGCTGCTTCGAGTAGCCCGAGCCCCAGTCGCCGTAGTCCTGCATGGAGGCCAGCGCCGCCTTCTCGCGCTCGGTGAGGTCGTTCATCGTCGCCGGATCGGGCGCGGCGATCACCATGTTGAGGTGGATCGCGGCGCAGTGGGCGGGGTCCTGGAGGCCGATCATGGTGGTGACGACCGAGCCCCAGTCGCCGCCCTGCGCCACGTAGCGCGCGTAGCCCAGTCGCTGCATCAGCACGGCCCAGGCGTGCCCGATGCGCTCGACGTTCCAGCCCTTGCGCGCGGGCTTGTCCGAGAAGCCGTAGCCGGGCAACGACGGGCAGACCACGTGGAAGGCGTCGCGCGCGTCGCCGCCGTGCGCCGGCGGATCGACCAGCGGACCGATCACCTTCTGGAACTCCACGATCGAGCCGGGCCAGCCGTGGGTCATGATCAGCGGCAGCGCACCCGGGTGCGGAGAGCGCGCGTGCACGAAGTGGATGCCGAGCCCGTCGATCTGCGTGCGGAACTGGGGGAAGCGGTTCAGCAGGCGTTCGCGCGCGCGCCAGTCGTACTTCTCGGCCCAGTACGCGCACACCTCCTGCACGTAGGCGAGCGGGATGCCCTGCGACCAGTCGTCGACGCACTCGCGCTCGGGCCAGCGGGTGGCGCGCAGGCGCCGCTTCAGGTCGTCCAGCGCGGCGTCGCTCGCAGCGATGCGGAAGGGCTCGATCGATTCGCCTGCCATGATCGTTCTCCCGGGCGCGCCCTCGCCTACTCGATGGCGAGCAGCTCGACCTCGAAGTGCAGCGTCGCGTTGGGCGGGATGCGCGGCGGCGCGCCGCGCTCGCCGTAGGCCAGCTGGGGCGGACACACGAGCTTCGCCTTGCCGCCGACCTTCATCTGCTGCAGGCCCTGCGTCCAGCAGGGGATCACGCGATTGAGAGGGAAGCTCGCCGGCTGGCCGCGCTGGACGCTGCTGTCGAACACGGTGCCGTCCTCGAAGGTGCCCGTGTAGTGCACGCGCACCACGTCGGTCGCCTTGGGCGAGGGCCCCGTGCCTTCCACGACGTGCGTGATCTGGAGACTCGAGGCGGGGCCTGCCGCGCCGGGCGCGGCCGCCGGCGCGCCGGCCTTCTGCGGCTCTCCGCGCGAGCAGGCGAAGAGGAGCACGGACACGAGCAGCGCGAGTGCTCGAAGCATGGAGACCTCCGATGGAGCGGGTACGCGACGGGGGCAGACGCTAGCAGGCCGCGGCAGCCGGCACGTAGCGCTTCAGCTGCGGCATCACCGTCTTCGCGAACAGGCGCATGTTCCGCTCGGCCAGCTCGTAGGGCATGCCCCCGTAGCTGAACAGCGCGACGAAGCCCTCCGCGCCGGTGAGCCGCTGGATCTCGAGGATCTTCGCGTGCACCTGCTCCGGCGTGCCCCAGGGATGCAGCGAGGCGAAGAAGTCGGTCATCTGCTTCGCGCCGCCCGGCTCGCGCATCTTGCCCTGCAGCGCGCCGTACATCTCGTAGCCCTTCATGCCCTGCAGGTGCGAGCCCGTGAGCTCGTAATGGTCGATCACCGACTGGTAGTAGGCGTCGATGTAGCGCTGCGCACCCTCGGCGGCGCGCGCGGCGTCCTCGTCGATGAACACCCAGCCGGCGACGATCGGCGCCGGGGGCTCGCTGCCGCTCACCTCCGCGTAGCTGCGGCGGTAGTCGGCGAGCTCACGCACCACGTGGTCCCAGGGCTTCTGCGGGATCACCAGCAGACCGACACCGAGGCGCGCCATGATCTGCGACGACTCCGGCGACACGGCCGCCGCATAGGTCCGGCCGCGGAACGACTTGAACGGGCGCGGCCGGATCTCGCGGCGCGGCTGCTTCACGAAGCGCCCGTCGTACTCGCAGTAGCCGCGCTCGAGGCCCTGCAGGATCATCTCCGCGGATTCGACGAAGATCGCGCGGCTGTCGGACTGCTCCACCCCGAAGCCCTCGAACTCGACGCGCCCGAGGCCGCGCCCGATGCCCAGCAGCGCGCGGCCGTTCGAGACGTGATCGAGCACGGCGACCTGCTCGGCGACGCGCATCGGGTGGTGCCAGGGCAGCACCACCACCATCGACCCGAGCTGGATGTGCTGCGTGCGCCCTGCGAAGTAGGTGAGGTGCTGGAGCACGTCGGGGCACATGGTGTAGTCGGTGAAGTGGTGCTCGACTCCCCACAGCGAGTCGAAGCCGAGCGGCTCCGCGAGATCGCCGAGCCGCAGCTCGTTCCGGTAGACCTCGCGATCGCTGCGCCCGTCGCCGAGCGCCTGGTAGACGATCCCCGTTCCGACGTGCATGGAGCGCCCTCCTGTGCCGGCGCCGGCTCGCGCAGACTCGGGCTGCGAGCAGCCGGCGAGGGAAGAGTGCGCCGCGCGCGCGAAGGGTGTCAATCGCGTACGCTCGGCCGCCATGAGCCAGAAGCCGCTCGATCTCTCCGGCATCTTCGAGCTCGAGCCCCACGGGCCCGACACCTTCGTCGGCGAGAGCCCGCCCTACGAGTGGGGCCGGATCTACGGCGGACTCGTGGTGGCACAGGCCCTGTGGGCCGCCACGCACAGCGTCGACCTCCGCTACCGGGTCCACTCGCTTCACGCCTACTTCATCCTCGGCGGCGAGATCGGCGAGCCCGTCCGCTACGAGGTCGACCGCGTGCGCAACGGGCGCTCGTTCACCACCCGGCGCGTGGTCGCGCGCCAGAGCGGCGGCGCGATCCTCACGCTCGAGTGCTCCTTCCAGGTCGAGGAGCCCGGGCCCGAGACGCAGTCCGCGGTGTTCCCCTCCGTGCCGCGGCCCGACGCGCTGCGCCCCGAGCTCGACGCGGGCCTCGACGTCCGCGCCGTGCCGCCGCGCAAGTCGCCGCCCGGCGCGATCGTGTGGGCGCGCATGCCGCGGCCCGTCGGCGACGATCCGCGCCTGCAGGCCTGCGCCCTCGCCTACCTCACCGACGTGAATGCCATCGGCGCGATCGCGGCGTCGTACCCGGGCGAGCTGCCCGAGGACGGCGCCTGGAACCAGGCCTTCATGAGCGCGAGCCTCGATCACGCGGTCTGGTTCCATCGCCCGGCGCGCGCCGACGCGTGGGTGCTGCTCGACATGACCGGCCACGGCCTGATCGGCAGCCGCGGTCTCGCGACGGGCCTGGTGTTCTCCGCCGACGGCACGCACGTCGCGACGCTGGCCCAGGAGGGCCTGCTGCGCGAGCGAAGGAGCCCCCCGCGGCGCTAGCCCTCCCGGCGCCTCGTCGCGCGCCACCCCCCTGACGTCTCGACCGGGTGGCGCGCTCCGTGAGAGAATCCCGTCCGGAGCGGGAGGTTCGCGATGGGCGATGCGTGGCACGCGATCGATGCCGATGCCCACGTCCAGGAGCCGACCGACGCCTTTGCGCGTCACCTGGCGCCGCACTGGCGCGCGTACGCGCCGCGCCAGCTCGTCGACGACCAGGGCCGCATCCGCCAGCAGGTCGGCGGGGAGCTGAAGCCCTGGATCCCCTCGCCGCCGGGCGGCTGGCAGATCCCGCCCGGCGGACACGACGCGAAGCAGCGCCTGCGCGACATGGACGCCCAGGGCGTCGAGTGCGCCGCGCTGTATCCGACCCTCGGGCTCGCCTTCGCGGGCCTCGCGCGCAGCGACGTGCAGGTCGCGCTGTGCCGCGCCTACGACGACTGGCTGCACGAGTTCTGCGCCGCCGACCCGCGGCGCCTGCTCGGCATGGCGCTCCTGCCGCAGAGCGACCTCGCCGAGAGCCTGGCCGAGGCGCGCCGCGCGATCCGCGAGCTCGGCTTCCGCGGCGTCGTGATGCGGCCGAACCCGATCGCGGGGCGCAGCCTGCACGATCCGTCGTGGCAGCCGCTCTGGGAGCTGCTCGAGACGGAGGGCGTGCCGCTCGCCGTCCACGAGGGCACGACGCAGGACGTGCCGCAGTCGGGGCGCGACCGCTTCGACGGCTTCGCCCTGCGCCACGTCTGCTCGCACCCCCACGAGCAGCAGATCGCCTGCGCCGGCCTCGCGATGACCGGCGTGCTCGAGCGGCATCCCGGACTGCGCGTGCTGTTCCTCGAGTCGGGCTGCGGCTGGTTGCCGCACTGGCTCGAGCGCATGGACGACCACTGCGCGTCGTGGGGCTACAGCATGGCGAAGCTGCCGCTCGCGCCGAGCGAGTACTTCCGGCGCCAGTGCTTCGTGTCGGCCGAGCCCGGTGAGAGGAGTCTCGCGGCGGTGGTGTCGCTCGTCGGCGACGACTGCGTCGTCTTCGCCACCGACTACCCGCACCCCGACGCGCTCTCTGGCGACGTCGTGGCGCGCGTGGCGGAGCGCGCCGACCTCGCGGCCTCTGCGAAGCAGAAGATCCTGCGCGGCAATGCGGCGCGCTGCTTCGGGCTGAAGGACTGAGGAGACCCACCCTGGCGAAGCCGAAGGCGCGACGTCCGCACCGCAAGAAGCGTCCGGGCGAGCAGTGGCACGAGATCGGCGACGCCGCGGAGATCGCGCGCACGCCGCTCCAGCAGATCCAGGTCCACGGCACGCGCATGGCGCTCTCGTATGCCGATGGCGTGTTCGGCGCCATCCACGGCACCTGCAATCACGCGGGAGGACCGCTGGGCCAGGGCTGCCTGGAGGGCGATTTCGTCGTGTGCCCCTGGCACCAGTGGCGCTTCCACCGCGTCCACGGCCACGGCGAGCGCGGCTTCGAGGAGGACGTGGTGCCGGCCTACCGCGTGCGCGTGCGCGAGGGCCGCGTGGAGGTCTCCGTGACGCCCCACGTGAAGCGCCAGCGCAAGAAACACACGCCGCACCCGCTCGCGCGCGAGCCGCTGCGCTCCCGGGGTCCCATCCGCATCGTCGGCATCTCCACCACCGCGATGAACGCCGACTATCCGCGCTATTCGACCTCGGACGAGCTGCTCGAAGTCGCGCTGGCTCGCGCCGCGCAGCAGGGCGCGCAGACGCGCCTGATCCGGCTGCGCGAGCTCTCCTTCCGCCACTGCGAGGGTTACTACTCGAAGGCGGCCCGCGCCTGCACCTGGCCGTGCTCGATCACGCAGATGGATCCCGACGACCAGCTCGACCGCGTGTACGAGGCGCTCGTGCACTGGGCCGACGTGTTCGTGATCGCGACGC
>Ga0335070_10003268_pt1 | contig 18885 bp, 21 predicted proteins | sample Lox_Sample_13_FD_206722 | JGI IMG/M metagenome (GOLD analysis project Ga0335070, IMG submission 206722) | Soil microbial communities from Loxahatchee National Wildlife Refuge, Florida, United States - Lox_Sample_1.3 | ecosystem: Environmental > Terrestrial > Soil > Wetlands | place: USA... | reverse complement strand
CCAGGACTCTACAGCAGCTCCAGGCCGCGCAAAATGACGCTCATCGCCGGATGTTGGAAGACGCCATAGCCGACCTAGAAGCCCAGATTTCGCGCCTAAATCCGCCTCAGAAGTAGTGTTCCTCTTGCTACCCACTCGACGTATAATGTGACTGCCCCCATGAAGGCTTACGTGTATGTTTCGCTGAAGAAGAGCGTTCTGGACCCCCAAGGCAAAACCATCCAAGGCGCTCTTAAGAAGATGGGCTACAAGGGGTTGGAGGAAGTCCGGCAGGGCAAGTATTTTGAGCTGACGCTGGACGGTGGGTTAACCCGGCCGGAAGCAGAAGCCGAGATTGGACGCATTGCCCGCGACGTCCTGACCAACCCGGTCATTGAGGAATTCCGATTCTCCCTCGAGGAATAACATCCCCCGTGGTTTGTCGTAGGATATGAACCCGCCATTGACTGGGCGGAAGCGAATGTTACTTTTGGCGCTCCACGTTGTTCTGCCAAATCTAAACTTCTCGGAGAGCTCGGTCCCCCGCCGAAAAATAGTGAGGACACTGACATGTGCGGCATAGTGGGATACGTCGGCAAGAAACGCGTGGTACCCGTTATTCTGGATGGCTTGAGGCGTTTGGAGTATCGCGGATATGACTCCGCGGGAATCGCTGTGGCCGGCAACGGAGATGGTCTGCAGATTCGTCGCGCCGAAGGCAAACTGCGCAATCTGGAAGAAGTCATCCGGCTGAAGCCGCTCGATGGTACCTATGGCATCGGACATACCCGCTGGGCAACGCACGGACGCCCCACGGAGGAGAACGCCCACCCGCATCGCGACTGCACCGGCAAGATCGTTGTTGTGCACAACGGCATCATCGAAAACTACGTTGTGCTGAAGAAGAAGCTCATCGAGGAAGGCCATCGCTTCACGACCGAGACCGACACGGAAGTCATCGCTCACCTGGTCGAGAAGTATTTTCTCAAGACGGCAAACGGTCATCGTCCTTCCCTGGAAGAAGCCGTGCGCAAGACTGTCGGCCAATTGACCGGCGTATTTGCTATGGCGGTGATCTCGGTGGACGAGCCGAACAAGATCGTCGCCGCGCGCAACGGCCCGCCTGCTGTGATTGGACTTGGCAAAGACGAATACTTCGTCGCCTCCGACGTTCCTGCGATCCTTTATCACACCCGCGACCTGTTCTTCCTTGCCGATGGCGATCTCGCCGTGATCACCGCTGATGGCGTGCAGCTCACCGACTTCAACGGCCAGCCTATCGTCCGTCAGGTGCAGCATGTGACCTGGGACCCAATCATGGCGGAAAAGGGCGGATTCAAGCACTTCATGCTTAAAGAAATTTACGAGCAGCCGCGCGCCGTCCGCGACACAACTCTGGGCCGCGTGTCGCAGGAAACCGGACACATTTTCCTCGATGAAATGGAGATCACCGAAGCGGAATTCAAGGCTGTCGAGAAGATCAACATCGCCGCCTGTGGCACCAGTTGGCATGCGGGGCAAGCCGGCAAATTCATGATTGAAAGCCTGGCACGTGTTCCTGTGGAGGTGGATTACGCGAGCGAGTGGCGTTATCGCGATCCCATTGTCGATGCCAATACGATTACGATTCTGATCTCCCAATCCGGCGAAACTGCCGATACCATCGCGGCACAGCGCGAAGCCAAAGCCAAGGGCTCGAAGACCTTGGCTGTCTGCAACGTCGTCGGTTCGATGATTACCCGCGAAGCTGCCGGTACCATTTACACGCACGCTGGGCCAGAAATCGGCGTGGCCTCGACCAAAGCATTCACCGCGCAAATGACCGCGCTGTATTTGTTCGCGCTTTATTTGGCGGAAGTTCGCGGGACCATCACGCCTGAGCAAGCCAGCGCGGCCGTTCAGGAGCTGACGCGGCTACCCGGTAAACTCGAACAACTGCTCACGCACGAGGAAGAATGCGAGGACCTGGCCAAGGAATACGTCCGCTCCCAAGACTTCCTTTTCCTGGGTCGCGGTATTCACTACCCCATCGCACTCGAAGGCGCACTCAAGCTGAAGGAAATCTCCTACATCCACGCTGAAGGTTATCCCGCCGGCGAAATGAAGCACGGTCCCAATGCACTGATCGACGAAAATCTGCCGGTCGTGGTCATCGCCACCTGCGATGCCAACAATGAACTTTCCAAGGTGCGTTACGAGAAAACCATCTCAAACCTAAAGGAAGTGAAAGCCCGTTCGGGCAAGGTGATCGCGCTGGCCACAGAAGGTGACGACGAGATCAAGGAAGCCGCCGATCATGTGCTTTACATTCCATCGGCACCGGAAGAGCTCTCGCCAATTCTGGAAATCGTGCCGCTGCAACTGCTGGCGTATCACATTGCCGTCCGCCGTGGTTGCGACGTCGATCAACCACGCAACTTGGCGAAGTCCGTGACGGTGGAGTAACCGGGGCCGAAAGGCGCCTACGTCTTCTTCAGCAGTGCCGTCTGACTGCGTGCGATTGTGGGACGGTCAACCACGATCAGCCCCGCGTTTGCCGCGTCCTGCAGCTCCGCCGCAAACTCGTCACCGTTCACGTGTCCACTTGGTTCGGCTAACAATAGGCAGGCGCCCGGTTTTAGTGCTTCTGCGGCCTCGCTGAAAAAGTGGCCCGAGTCCGGCATCTCGTGGACGAGGGCAAAGGCCAAGGTGAAATCAACCTTGCCAGCGAGGTCCTTCACTCCCATTGAATCTGCCGCAACGACGCGAGCGTCGATTCGGCCGAGCAAGCCCGCATTGGCAGCGCGGCGCTTCAAACCGGCGATCATCTTGGGCTGGACATCCACCGCGAGTACTCGGCCCGACGGCCCAACCAGCCGCGCCAGTTCCAGTGTGAAGAACCCCATTCCCGGCCCGGGTTCTAGCACCGTCATTCCTTCGCGAACGTAAGGCGCCAGTATCTCGGCGGGGTCTTGCTGCAGCCATTTCCGCACAGGACTGGCCAGCAAATATCCCAGCCACCACGGACAAACGCGCTTTGACATCCATCACCTCCGACCCATCCTTCGGAAATGCTTCCTGATCTTGAAATACGAAATTGCCATCTCCGAGCGTTCCTTCGCAAGCGCCGCGGTCATGCACGCATGTGACGTCGCCCCTTCAAATTTCACGGCCCGACTCGTTCGCTCGACCCTCTGAAAGTCACTGCGTCCGGCATCGTTGTGATTCCGAGACGGCTTCTGCCGCGAGGAAGCAACCTTGCTCACTGTCATCCTGAGCGAAATGGTCGTCCGCCAGGCGGACGACTATGCAGTCGAAGGACCTCTGCATTTGCTGGATCGGCTCAACTGCTGCTTTGAGGAATTCTCCCGGCCACTCCGGACCATCGTGCGAATGCTTTGCGATGTTCAGCTCACTGCAGTCAGGCACGGAATCCTTCAACTCGGGGCTGCTTCGCTTGCGCGAATCCGCCACCGCCGCAGAATGACAGCTCAAGGGAGAAACCGCATGCATCGCCCAGCGAGACTTCCGCATCTAAACCTTGACAGCAACTCACTCAAGTCTTACGATGTCATTGGATCCTGTCATAATCAAACTGATTATAAAGCACTTATTCGCTTAGGAGGAAGCCAGTTATGGCCAAGATTATCGGAATTGACCTGGGAACCACCAACTCCTGCGTTGCCGTCATGGAGGGCGGAGAGCCCAAGGTCATTGCTAACGAGGAGGGAGGCCGCACCACACCCTCGGTGGTCGGATTCACCAAGACCGGGGAGCGGCTGGTCGGTCAGGTGGCCAAGCGGCAGGCCATCACCAATCCCGAGAACACCGTGTATTCGATCAAGCGTTTCATGGGACGGCGCTTCGACGAAGTCAGCGAAGAAATGAAGATGGTCCCTTACAAGGTCGTCCGCCAGGGGGACCACGTCGCCGTGATCGCGCAGGGTAAGGAGTACACCCCGCCCGAAATCTCGGCGATGATTCTGCAGAAGCTGAAGAAAGCGGCGGAAGATTACCTGGGAGAGAAAGTCACCGAGGCGGTCATCACTGTGCCCGCTTACTTCAATGACGCGCAGCGCCAGGCGACCAAAGACGCCGGCAGGATTGCGGGCCTGGAAGTGAAGCGCATCATCAACGAGCCGACGGCGGCGGCGCTGGCCTACGGTCTGGACAAGGGCAAAGACGAGACCATCGCGGTGTACGACTTCGGTGGCGGAACCTTCGACATTTCGATTCTCGAAGTTGGCGAAGGCGTCATTGAGGTCAAGGCCACCAATGGCGACACGCACCTGGGCGGCGACAACATCGATCAGCGGCTGGTCGATTGGTTGATTGACGAGTTTAAGAAGGACGAAGGCCTCGATCTGCGCGGCAAGGGCAATGAAATGGCGCTGCAGCGTCTGCGGGACGCGGCGGAGCGGGCCAAGATCGAGCTCTCTACCACCATGGAGCACGAGATCAACCTGCCCTTCATCACCGCCGATGCCAGCGGTCCGAAGCATCTGGTGAAGAAGCTCACCCGGGCGAAGCTTGAGTCAATGGTGGAAGATATCATTCAGAAATCCGTCGGGCCCTGCCGCCAATGCATGAAAGATGCGGGAGTGGACGCCAGCAAGATCAACGAGGTGGTGTTGGTCGGCGGGCAGACTCGTATGCCTCGCATCCAGGCACTGGTGAAGGAGCTGTTTGGGCGCGAAGGACATAAGGGTGTGAATCCAGACGAAGTCGTAGCCGTGGGCGCAGCGATTCAGGGTGGCGTACTCAAGGGCGAGGTGAAAGACCTGCTTCTGCTCGACGTGACGCCGTTGACCCTGGCGATTGAGACCTTGGGTGGCGTGGCGACGCCCATGATTCCGCGCAACACGACGATTCCGACCAAGAAGACGGAAACGTTCTCGACTGCGGCCGACAGCCAGACCTCGGTTGAAGTCCACGTGCTGCAAGGCGAACGTCCCATGGCGGCCCAGAACCGCACCTTGGGCAAGTTCCACCTGACCGGCATTCCGCCAGCTCCGCGCGGCGTGCCGCAGATCGAAGTGACGTTCGATATCGACGCCAACGGCATCCTCAACGTGACCGCGAAAGACATGGCCACGCAGAAGGACCAGAAGATCACGATCACGTCGTCTTCCGGCCTGAGCAAAGAGGAAGTCGAGCGCATGGCCAAGGAAGCCGATGCGCACTCGGCCGAGGACAAAGCCAAGCGCGAAGAGATCGAGGCCAAGAACCAGCTCGATTCCATGGTTTACAGCGTGGAGAAGATGCTGAAGGAGCACGGCGACAAGATCTCCGGTTCCGAGCGCGGAGACGTGGAGAACGCCTTGGCTGACGCCAAGAAGGCGCTAGAGTCGGGCGACAAGGGCCAGATGGACAAAGCCCGCGAGAACCTGACCCAGGCTTCGCACAAGCTGGCCGAGCAGATGTATAAGGCGGCGCAATCGCAGCCCGGACCCGGCGCGGGTGCGGGTCCGACGCCGGGTGCCGGGCCCCAGTCCGGCGGCGATGGCGAAACCAAGAAGAAAGACGAAGGCGTCATCGACGCGGAGTACGTGGATGTGGAGGACAAGAAATAGGTGAGCGGCTTGCTATATCACGGCAAAATGTCATCCTGAGCGGAGTCCCATTCGCAAGCGAATGGGGTCCGGCGCTCAGGATGACCCCGTGAAGTGAAGACGTACGCAGTGGACCGCGAGAAGTTCTGGGTTTACATCGTCTCCAGCCGCAGTGGGACTCTGTACATCGGCATGACGAATGACATTGCCCGTCGCATATGGGAGCACAAGAGCGGAATGTTCGAGGGTTTTGCCAGCAAGTATGGCTGCAATCGGTTGGTTTATTGGGAGAGTTTTGACGATGTTCGTACCGCAATCGATCGCGAGAAGCAATTAAAGGGCTGGACAAGGGCGAAAAAGATTGCGCTGATCGAATCAAGGAACCCTCGGTGGGCAGATCTCGCCGAAAAATGGGGCGCAAAGATGGCATTCGCAGGAGAATCGATTAAGAACGATTAGCTCTGCCATCCCGGCACTCAGGATGACAGTTATGGAGAAGTGCCAGCTATAGATTTAAGAATGCAGCAATGGCGACTACCACCAAGAAGGACTACTACGAAACCCTCGGCGTGAAGAAGTCCGCTTCCGCCGAGGACATCCGCAAGGCCTTCCGTAAGCTTGCCCGTAAGTATCATCCCGACGTAAACCCGGGCGACAAAACTGCCGAAGAGAAGTTCAAGGCCATCTCTGAGGCGAACGATGTCCTCAGCGATCTCAAAAAACGCAAGATCTACGACCAGGTTGGTTTCTACTCCGATAACATTGACCCGGCGACCGCCGAAGCCTATGCCCGGGCGGGTGGTGCGGGCGGCTTCGCGGGGGGATTTCCCGGTGGCCAGTCTGCCGCCGGAGGCCCACAGGGTGTCCACTTCGATTTCGGCGGGTTCGACTTCTCCGATATGTTCGAGGGTGCACGCGGGCGAAGCTCATCTAGTGGCGGAAGCTTCCGTGACATCTTCTCCGGCATTTTCGGCGGACGCGGGGGCGGCACCCACGAGGAGGGGCCTGGACCTGGGACTGATCTCGAGTATCAGGTCAACGTGCCCTTTTGGACAGCAATCCGCGGCGGCGTGATGAGGCTGAACATCGCGCGGCGGGATACCTGCGGCAACTGCCACGGTCGAGGCTCCATTGAGGCCCCGGGGGCCTGCCCCGAATGCGGCGGCAAGGGTCAGATCACCCAGACTGGGGGGCGGATGAAGTTCAATGTGACCTGCCCGCGCTGCCATGGGTCCGGAAAGAACACGTCGATCTGTCCGGTTTGCCACGGCGAAGGAACGGTCGAACGCACCGAACCGCTCGAGGTTCGCATAAAGGCGGGCACGCGCGACGGTCAGCGCATCCGTATTGCAGCCAAGGGCAACGCCGGTATGCATGGCGGACTGGCGGGCGATCTGTTTGTGATTATGCGGGCGGGGGAGCATCCCGTCTTTCACCGCGACGGCGACGACATCCATCTCACCGTCCCCGTCACTGCCACGGAAGCCGCCTTGGGGACTAAGGTCGAGGTCCCGACCATCGACGGGCGAACGCTCCTCAAGATTCCTCCAGGTACGCAATCTGGGCAGAAACTGCGTCTACGTGAGAAAGGTGTGCCTTCCGCGACCAAAGAAGGAGCTCGTGGCGACGAGATCGTCGAAATCAAAGTTACCGTGCCCATGCCTCGCGACGAGAAGACCAAAGAACTGCTGCGCGAACTGGCCAGGCTCAACCCCGAAGATCCCCGGGCAGAGCTCTTCAAGAACATTTAGCGCAAACCTAAACCACAGAGGGCACAGCGAAACACAGGAAGCACCGAGATTTCCTCTGCGCTCTCTGTGTCCTCTGTGGTTGGAAGTCACGATATCGTGCCTCGCGTGCTATTTCTTGCTGGGGTCATCCGCCGGATTGACGTAGTTGAACACCACCGGTGACATGCCGTGAACCTGCACCACCGTGTCACCTGAGGCCATCACATAGTGGTGCATGTCGGGATCGAGGTAGCCAAAGCTCCCGGCCGGCAGGTCCATCATTTTGCTGGTGTCGAACATGTCGCCCATCCCCAGCTTCAGGGTCCCGGAAATGATGGTGACGTTCTCCCGCTTGGGATGCCAGTGCGGCGCGATCTTGTATCCCGCCGGCATCTTAAGCCGAATGGTGAATTCGCCGGAGCTGGCCGAGGGATCGCCCTCCAGCACCGCGAACTGCGCCCCAGGATTAACGAATGGCGGAGCAGGTCCCCATTGCACTTGACCGGGCGTGAATGCGTTGTGTGGGTGGTCGGTTTGGGCGACCAGAAGGGCTGTACACAAGAGAAACGCAAAGATCACTTTCTTCATCTGCGTCATCCTCCCCCCGAGAATGCCGGAATTGTGCCACCGCGCCGGTGTAACTTCGGATCATTACCTCCGTACCCGCCCCAGATGACAATTTTTTTCAAAAAAACTCTTGCGCCTGTGGAAATTTGCCGTATTCTGCGATTGCGAAGTAACTCCGCCGAATGCCCGGAAATCGCACGCACCGGGAGCCTGCAACAAGGGAGACAGGTGGCTGAGAGTGATTCGCCCGGAGGAGGAAGCCATCGAAATTGGCAACAGCCAGCGCCCCTTCTGAATTCCAACCACTCCCTCTCACGGTTCTCCCCAGGAAGAAGTCTGTCCGCCTCACGCTGTGGCCCCTGGTTGCCGCCACGTTCTTCATGGTGTCCGGCGGGACCTACGGTATTGAAGACATCGTCCACGGCGCCGGCTACGGCCGCGCCATCCTCTTTCTGTTGCTGACCCCGATTCTCTGGAGCCTTCCTGCCGCTTTCATGATTGGGGAGCTCTCGAGCGCCCTGCCCAAGGAAGGCGGCTATTACGCCTGGGTGCGCCGGGCGATGGGGAATTTCTGGGGATTTCAGGAAGCCTGGCTCTCGCTGGTGGCCTCGATCTTCGACATGGCCATCTACCCCACGCTCTTCATTCTGTACCTAACCCGTCTGTTTCCCTGGTTTGCCGAGGGCCATCGCGGGCTCTACGTGGGCCTGGCCATCGTGGTTGTTTGCGCTCTGCTGAACATCGCTGGCGTCCGAGTGGTCTCCACCACGTCGCTGTGGCTGTTTTTCCTGCTGTCATCCCCGTTCGTTCTGATCGTGCTGCTGTCTCCGCTGAAGTACGGAGCCCTGTTCAAGGCGGTGACGACTCCGACCACCTCCACGGTGGACTTGATTGGCGGCCTGCTGATCTGCATGTGGAACTACATGGGCTGGGACAATGCCTCGACCATCGCCACCGAAGTCGAGCGCCCGCAGCGGACCTATCCGCGGGCCATGCTAGCCGCCGTGGTATTGGTCACTTTGACGTACATCGTGCCCGTGGCGGCCGTCTGGGCTACTGGCTTACCCGCCAGCGCCTGGGAGACCGGTTCGTGGGCCGACATCGCGGGATTGTTGGGCGGCCCGCTCCTGCGGATTGCGCTGGTCCTGGGCGGCATGATGAGCGCCTTTGGCATGTTCAACGCCCTGGTTATGAGCTATTCCCGTTTGCCTCTGGCCATGGCTCAGGACGGCATGCTGCCGAAGGTTTTCGGGAAGCTCCACCCCAAGACCCGTTCGCCGTGGGTAGCGATCACCGTCTGCGCCATAGGCTGGGCCATGTGCCTCGGCTTGGGATTCGCCCGGCTGGTGACCATCGACATCCTGCTTTATGGCTCCAGCCTCCTGCTGGAGTTTGCGGCCTTGGTTTGCCTGCGGATTCGCGAACCGAACCTGCCTCGCTCCTTCCGCGTGCCCGGCGGATTGTTTGGAGCATTTGCCGTCGGAATCGCTCCCATGCTTCTGCTGGGAATCGATCTGGTACGCAGCCAGAGCGAACGAGTGTGGGGCATGAGCTCTCTCACTCTGGGAGTCATTCTGATGGGCGCAGGAGTAGTCGCCTACTTCCTGAATCACGCTCTCAAGCCGGCAGGCTGGACCCGGCCCGCCAGCGAAGAACCCCACGTAGCCGCATACGACTAGGTTGTCGCACGTCGCCTTGAGCCGCTATAACTTGCCGCTCTTGTGTCATCCTGAGCGAAGCTGCCGTTTGCGAAAGCGAACGGCAACGCAGTCGAAGGACCCCGCGTTCGCGAACCTCGGCGATAGCGTTTCAAGGAATTCTCCCCGTGAACGCGCTCATCGGGAGAATGCTCTTCCACTTCTTCAATACTCCCAATCTTTTCCCGGGATCCTTCGACTCCGTATCTGCTGCGGTTTCCGCAGCAGATGTTGCGCTCAGGATGATAGTTGTTTGTGAGACTTGCCATGTTTGCCCGCAGAGACGCAGCATGCTGCGTCTCTTTGTTTTTTTGGGATATGATCTGGCATATGGACCCACTATGACCAAACGCAAATCCAAGGGCGCGTACATGTTGAGCCGGGTTGCAGGCGTGACTCTGAGCGCAGCGAAAGGGAAAGCCTGCAGGCGAAATCCTGACGCCGCCGCGCAGCTAGGTGGAAGGAACTCATGACCAAGCGCAAATCCAAGGGTGCGTACATGATCTCGGCCGTGGCCGAGATGTACGGCATCCATCCTCAGACCCTGCGGCTGTATGAGCGGGAAGGGCTGCTCAAGCCCTCGCGCACCGAAGGCAATACCCGCCTTTACACCGACGAGGATTTACAGCGGCTGGAGTTCATTTTGAATCTGGCGCGCGACTTGGGCGTGAACATCAGTGGCATCGCCATCATTCTGCAGATGCGCGAGCGCATGGAAGAAATGCAGCGCCAGATTCACGATTTCGTGCAGTACATCCAAGAAGAGGTCCTGAGCCGCGCAACGGCTGCCACGGCTGATCCCTCGAAGGGTGCGATCGTACCGATAAGACGGCCAATCGTCTCTGCACCGACCCAGGCGAACAGGAAGAAGTAGGGTGGGCTATCCCGTGGAAGTTGAAGAAACGCCCGCGATGCCAAACGGGGCTGCGAGTCCCGGGCGTTACTCGATGGCAAAAACCGCGTAAACGGTCGCGTGACTCACCACTTTCTGGGGATAAAGGACAACCTGTGGAGTTGCTTCGACTTCAACTGCAGATACTGTGATGGAGTTCTGGCGACTCCAAAAAGCTTCAACGAAGCGGTTATTTTCCTCCGGTGACCGATTACTGGCGTACACGAGTTCCCCTAACTTTGCGTTCAGCCCCTTGGCCATCTGTTCAGCAATCGCCCGCGCCTTAGCCAATGCGGCGCCGCTGGCCTTAGCCTGAAGCGCTGACGGATCGGCTACCTCCCAAGCCACTTCGTCCACTCGGTTGGCTCCTGCGTGAGTCGCGATATCCAGGACTACATGCGCCTGCGTCGCAGGGACTCGTATTCTCCAGGATTGGCTTGCCTGGAATTGTCTTTCCTTGCGCATCTCCGGTGTCCATTTCTCGTCGGCATCGACGCGCTCAAACCGAAGCGTAGCGGTTTCGATGTTGTCCTTGGGGACGTGAGCATCCAGCAAAGCTTTTGTCACCTGGTTGGACACTCGAACGTTTTCTTGGAAGGTCAAGTCATGCGTAGCGCCGTAGTTGTGGTAGCCGATGACGACTGTCGCGACTTCCGGGTCAGCGGTGACAGATTCCTCGGCGATTACCGAGATGGTTTTATTCTGCCGGTTGACCTGAATATCCTGAGCGAAAAGAGCACCAGTAAGGACGAGGATGGTCCCGAGGTAGATGTGCTTCATCAAAGGTCTCCTCTTTTTTCTACTTCTGCAGTTTCCTATCATGCCTACACAGGTCCACTCAGTGACGGGCGTTCGTGAACCGGACCAGCGCCTCCAGCTTTGCCGCAGCCGCTCCCGAGTCGATTGAGGCAATGGCCGAGGGCAACGCTTGCGCCAGGTGGTCCGCCCGTTCCGCCGCCACCAAAGCCGCCGCCGCATTCAGCAGAACCACGTCTCGCCGCGGAGACTTTTCCCCAGCCAGAATCGCCCGAATGACGGTGGCGTTGCCGGAGGCGTCCCCGCCGGAAATATCCTCTAACGTGGCCCGCTGCATCCCAAACTCTTCCGGCGTGACCTCGTAGCTCCGCACTTCGGCGTTGCGCACCTCGGCCACCCGCGTTGGACCGGTGATTGTGATCTCATCCAGGCCATCGAGCCCGTGGACTACCAGCGCCCGGCGCAATCCCAACATGCTGAGTGCTTCGGCGAGCTTCTCCACCAGCTCCGCCGAATAAACGCCCACCACCTGGGCCGACGCCTGAGCCGGGTTGGTGAGCGGCCCCAGCAGATTGAATACTGTGCGCAGTTTCAATTCGCGGCGCGCGGGCTGCACATACTTCATTGCCAGGTGCAGCGCGGGGGCAAATAGGAATGCGATTCCCACTTCTTCGAGGCATGCCGCCAAGCGCGCCGGGGCCAGCCCGAGGTTGACGCCCAGCGCTTCCATCACGTCCGCTGAACCGCACTTGGAAGTAATACTGCGATTGCCGTGCTTGGCTACGCGTACACCAGCCCCGGCTGCGACCAGGGCGGTGGCGGTGGAGATATTGAACGTGCCACTGGCGTCGCCGCCGGTGCCGCAGGTATCCACCAGCGCGTCCCGCTCGGTATCGCTAACGTCAACCGCGAAATCCTGAGGCAGGGTGATGGGCGCCGCCTCCCGCCGGATCGCCTCGGCGAAGCCGACGATCTCCTCGACGGTCTCGCCTTTCATGTGCAGCGCCACGAGAAACCCGGCGATCTGCGCGTCAGTGCACTCGCCGCCCAGGATCTCTGCCATCACAGCCCGCGCCTCTTCCCGGGTAAGTGACTGGCAATGGTTTGCCAGACGATGAATGGCATCGGTGATCATCTTCGGTTGTACAAGGTTAGCAGAAAGGGTGAGGAGGACGGGTCGACGGCTCATTTCGCGTTCTTTTCTGCGAGTGAGCGGAAGAAGGTTCGCTTCCTCTGTGGATGATCTGAGCGGCCACCCGCCCGGATCGAGATCACAGCGGATTGCGCGCGAGAAGCGTATGTTCGGAGAGGTTGCGGAGGGATTATGGAAGAAAAAGAAAGGACACAGAAGATTCGCGTTGAGCATCATCCATTCTTGGGGTTGGGGTGGTGCGCAGCATGGCTCTTCACCATCGGGTTTCTGCACCTAACCTTTTGGAAGGGTGTGCTTGCGATTCTGCTCTGGCCATACTACCTGGGTGCGCATTTCAACACGTTGGTACGATGAGCGGTTAGACAACGGATGTTTGAGGGTGGAGGGCGGGGCTATTTATGCGTGCAACAGCAAGGAAAAGGGGCCCCATCCTTGCGGTAGTGTCTTAGACATCACCCATCCTTGCGGTAGTGGTGCTTTAGTGTGGAGATGGGCCGCTAGTTCACCTTCTGAATGCGGTCTATTTGTAGGACTGGCGGCGTCAGAGAGTGATCGAAATAAACATGCTATGACCCCATTACCATCCTTGCCCAACCCTTGCCAAGGCCCCTAAATTCTGCAAAAATAATCGTTTGTCTTAGCCCCGCCGGACTCTTCCGGAACAAAGGATACCAGTCTGTGTTAACCATTCGTCTGGCGCGCACGGGTGCGCGCAAGCAGCCACATTATCGGGTAGTTGTGATCGAAAAAGAGCGTGCGCGCAATGGCCGTCCGGTGGAGGTGGTAGGCACCTACAACCCTCGCACCAGCCCGGCCAGCGTCGAGCTCAAGCGCGATCGCGTTGAGTACTGGGTGTCGAAAGGCGCGCAGGTCTCCGACCGGGTCAGCAAGTTGTTGTCCAAGCCAGCTCCAGCTGCCGCTGGACCTGCTGCCTGATCCCACCGCGTAGTCCTGCGTATCGTCCCGCGACCACAAAACTTATGAGCGAACAAAAGGGCGACTTACGAGGCCTGATTGAGCAGATTGCCAAGGCTCTGGTGGATGCACCAGACCAGGTTTTCGTCGATCAGGTGGAAGAAGACGGCGAAACCGTGCTGGAGCTGGAAGTCGCCGAGAGTGATATGGGCAAGGTGATCGGCAGGCATGGGCGCACGGCGCACGCCTTGCGGGCAGTGGTGAACGCGGCTGCATTGAAGGCTCATAAGCGCTACGCTCTGGAGATTCTGGAATAGACAGCGGCTTCATTACGGTGGCACGAGTCGTCAAGACTCAAGGGCGTCGCGGGGAAGTTGCTGTGGAAGTGCATTCGGATGCGGCCGGCAGGTTCGGGCCGGGCTTGCGGCTTTTGGCTTTGGCCGACGACGGAAGCCGGCGCCAACTTCAGGTCGAAGAACTTTGGCCGCGCAAAGAATGGCTGGTTCTCAAGTTCGCCGGCGTGGATTCGATTTCTGAAGCAGAAGCCCTCGCAGGTTGCGAGCTACAGGTACCGCAGAACGAGCGCGCTCGGCTGGAAGCGGGTTGGACTTACGTCAGCGATTTGATTGGCTGTGCGGTGCTCGACGGGGGTCGGGAAGTCGGTATTGTCGCTGATGTACGGTTCGGCGCCGGAGAAGCTCCCCTGCTGGTGGTAAAGGCGGGCACAAAGGAATACGAGATTCCCTTCGCCGAGGCGTACCTCAAGCAGGTCGACTTGGGACAGAAGCGTATTGAAATGGCCCTTCCTGATGGCCTGCTGGACGTGAATGCGCCGCTGACAGCAGAGGAAAAACAAGCGCAGCGGAGAAAGCAGCGCGTGTAGTCGGTAAACGGGTCTGCCATGAAGATCGATATTTTGACGATCTTTCCTGACTTTTTTCGCGGACCGCTGGATTACGGCATGACCCGTCGGGCCCAGGAGTTGGGTCTGGCGACAATTGTAGTCCACGACTTGCGGAGCTTTACGAGAGACAAGCACCGCACCGTGGATGACCGCCCATTTGGCGGCGGCGAAGGCATGGTCCTGAAGCCGGAACCGATCTTTGAATGCATTGAAGCGCTGCACATCGCCCCTCGTGAGGAGCGGCTGGCAGGCACAATTAAGGAAAGTGTGGTGCTGCTGTCGGCTCAGGGAAAGCGTTTCGATCAAGGGGTTGCGGAGCAGCTTTCGGCCCTGGAGCGGGTGGTTCTTGTTTGCGGGCGCTACGAAGGCGTCGACGAGCGCGTCAGCGGCTTTATCGCTGACTGCGAGTTATCGGTCGGCGACTATGTGCTGAGCGGCGGAGAGCTGGGCGCAGCGGTGATCGTGGACGCCATCACTCGCCTGCTGCCTGGAGTCCTGGGCAACGAAGCCTCGGCCCGTCAGGAATCGTTCACTGCGGGGGAATCGCGGGCAGCAGAGGGTCCCGATTCCACCTGCGTTTCCGGCGGGCTCTTGGACTACCCGCATTACACGCGTCCAGCGGACTTTCGCGGCATGACCGTACCGGAAGTTCTGGTTTCCGGCAACCACGACGAAATTCGCCGCTGGCGCCGGCGCACAGCTTTGGAGAAAACGCTGCGAAACCGTCCCGACCTGCTCGATCGTGCGGATTTAAGCGAAGAAGACAGAGAGTTGCTGGCGCAAATCACCAGCAAACAGAACTAAGAAGGGCAAGACTATGACGAACCTTATTATCGAAAAGCTTCTGGCCAAAACCAAGCGAACCGACATCCCGGATTTCGCACCCGGCGACACCATCCGCGTGCAGGTGAAAATCAAGGAAGGCGACAAAGAACGCCTGCAGGCGTTCGAGGGCGTGGTCATCGCCCGAAGCCGTGGTCCTCAGGCCAGCTTCACCGTCCGCAAGATCAGCTTCGGCCACGGAGTGGAGCGCATTTTCCCCGTCAACTCCAAAGTGATCGACAAAATCGAAGTGGTGCGTTCTTCCCAGGTTCGCCGGGCGAAGCTCTATTACCTGCGCGATCTGAAAGGGAAGGCGGCCCGTCTGCGCGACGTAGAGCGGGAGCGTCCGGCTACAGACGGACCTGTGCCGACGCCGCAGTAGTCAGGATCTGTTTCTAGATTTCCAGTTCGAAGGCGGTCTCGAACTGCTCTTCGGCCAGCTTGCGCATCAGGAACTGCATGACCGGGCGGTCGCCTTTTCGGATTTCGCAGAATTCAACGCCGATACCCGCCTCCGGAGCGATGTGACGCACTTGCCCCTTCACCGTCAGATCGTAGTTGGCCACGTTCAGCACGAGCTTCAGGTTGGTTCCCGGGTCCAGCGCGTGCGGGCTGGTGATCAGGCAGCCTAATTCCGAAAGGTTCTTGATCTCGGCCTCTTCTCCGCGGTAGTTCGAAGCCAGATTCCGTAACTCAGCCATGCCCTCGATGTGATAGCGCGGACGCCGCCTGCGCGTCTCCACGCCGCCCATCTTGAATTCGTTCCGGGCCGGCCGGGCGCCGCGCGGAATCCGGTCAAAGATTTCATCCATTTGGGCGAGTTCGGTTTCCCAGAGCACGCGGTCAGGTTCCACGCACTCGATTCCGATCTGGCCCCTCAGCTCGGAATTTTCCTCTCCCACCCAGACCACGCGGCAGAATGCCCTACCGCTTCGGCCACGCTCGACAGCCACGATGTCGCCAACTTCTTTGATCTGCGGCAAGCCGCTGACCCGGGCCCCATGCGGAGAGATGTCATAGGTACAAGCCACCTGTACACCTGGCTTGTTCTCTCTGTCCCAGCAGATGATGCGAATGGGTAGGGCGACGTGGACCCGCTTGTTCAGGCGGTCGAGCAGTCCCGTGTCTTCTGGTCGTTGCACCCGGTTATCCCTCGACTCCAAAAAATTGAAGTGTTCCACGTACGAAAGTAACAACCACCGTAAACCAGGGTCAATTTACGTGTGTAATCAGCGGAATGGTTACTTACGGGCCATGCGGCACAGCCAAGTTGTGGAAATCAGGCAGAGTTGCCGCTTGCTTCTCGCGCTCAATCTCGGCGAAGATGGAATGGTCTCTCGATTTTGTGCGTACCCAGGAAAAACTCGTGGCTGTGGAGCATCTGTCAGCCTCCGCTGCCAAACTGCGGCTTCTGAAGCGGCTGCGCTGTACCTTGAAATACGAGAAAGGCGCCTGGGCATCCGGCGCTCGGCTCGTAGCGGGAGTGGATGAGGTCGGACGTGGCTCGCTGTTCGGATCCGTGGTTGCAGCTGCGGTCATCCTTGATCCGAACTATCGGGTGCGCGGATTACGGGACTCCAAATTGCTCCCGGCGGAAAGGCGCGAGGTGCTAGCCGAACGCATCCGGGATCACGCAATTGCCTTCGCCATGGCAGCTGTGGACGCGGCTCGCATCGACCAAATCAACATCTACCAAGCTTCGCGGGTCGCCATGCTGGAGGCGGTTAGGATGCTTCAGCCGGCGGCCGATTATCTCCTGGTCGACGCGGTGCAGCTCGACTGCGATCTGCGGCAGCGGGCGATTATTCACGGTGACGCGCTTTCGGCCTCGATCGCCGCCGCCTCCATCTTGGCTAAGGTCGAGCGTGATCGCCTGGTTCGCGAGTGGGATCCGGTTTTCCCCATCTACGGACTAGCGTCCAACAAGGGATACAGCACACCACGACATCTGGCCGCGCTCCGTGAATATGGTCCCTCGCCTCTGCACCGGCAATCTTTTGCTCCGGTCTGGAATGCTCCCGTGCCGCAGGAAGTCCTGGCTTTCATGCTGGAGGAGAAGCAGGAAGACGTGGCGCTGGAAGTTGAGGAGCAGGTGGGCTAGGGAGCTTAGGCGGACCCCACGTTACAATCTCCCCATGCTTCGGCTTATGGCCGTCACCGCCCATCCGGATGATGAAGCCGGCAATTTTGGTGGTTCCCTCCGTGTTTATCACGATCGCGGCGTGGAAACCTGCGTGGTCTGTCTGACGCCGGGCCAGGCAGCATCCCATCGCGGAGGCGCAAAAAACGACCAGGAACTCGCCGCTATTCGCCGCAAAGAGTTCGCTGCGTCCTGTAAAGTTCTGGGGATCACCCGCGGAATTGTACTGGACTATCCCGACGGCCAATTGCACCGTCAGGATGTGTATCGCGTCGCCTGCGAGCTTACGCTCCACATTCGTCAGTTTCGGCCGCAGGTAGTGCTGACTTTCGGTCCCGATGGCGGGGTCACCGGACACACCGACCACTCCATGGCAGGGATGATTACCACCTTGGCGTTTGAGTGGGCCGGCCGCAACAACCGTTATCCCGACCAGTTCAACAATGGTCTCACGCCACATCGTGCGCAGAAGCTTTACTATGCCACGGCCGACTTCACACTACCGGGCAGGCAGCCGGTTATCTCGGCCCCAGTGACGACTGTCATCCAAATCGGCGACCACCTGGAAACCAAGATCGCGGCCTTCAAGTCCCACACCAGCCAGGCCCCGCTATGGTCGATCTTTGAAGAGAGCATGCGCAACCGACCAAGACATGAGCTGTTTCATCTGGTGGCGTCGGTAAACGGGGGAGCAATCCAGCACGAAACAGATTTCTTCGCCGGGATTAGCGAAGGCTAATGGCACGGTGCGCAAAGAAATTCGCGCTTCTACCTCGCCTTGACGATGTCGCTCAGCCAGTCCGCTTTCGACTCGTCCCGCTGCAGGTGCGGGTATTGTTCTCCGCCGTGGTAATCAAACTTGTAGGTGCTGAAGTAGTCTTCATTCTCCACGAGTAATTCCAGTGGCTGGCTGCTCGACTTCCCTGCTTTCAATGCAGCTCGGAATACACCAGCGGAGAAGCGTCGCCCGTTGACGGCCATAATCTTCATACCAGGGCCGATGCCTGCCTTCGCGGCCACCATACCTTCAATCGTATCGACAACCGCTCCGTCCTCACGCAGCAACAGCCCGATGGAGTAGGATGCGTTGATCGCATGATGCCCCTGTTCCCAGATTCTCGTCATTTCTGATCGGGAATCGTCGTAAGTGAGTTTCCAGCCGCTGCCCTCCACGCCGCCCAGCGGCGCCCCGGGTCCGTGATTGGTGAGACGTTCGGTCCAGAAACTACGCCAATCATAGGGAACAACCTGGTTGAGCGTGCTCACGATGTCGTCGAAGGTATAGGTCTTTACCTCCGGCACGCCGCCCTGCCCGCCATGAAACAAATGACAAAAATCATCCAGCGACTTCTTGCCGCCTGTCTGCTGACGAATGATGGTGTCCACCCACAACCAATTGAGTGTGTCTTCGACGTAGTAGTCGAGAGAACGGCGCCATGACGTCCACTGCTGTTGCGCGTCCTGCATGGCGGCCACGCCGTCCGCTGTGTCCTGAAGATTGCGCCAGACGCGGCCCGGACGATGATCGTATTCCGCAGCCCAACCCGCAAGGGAATCGCGGAACTGCTCCGGCGTCCAAAGCCCGCTGCGCGCGGTCAGCACTTCTCCCAGGTAGTCGGTGAGCCCCTCGTACACCCACAGGAGATCGGTCTGCATCGGCTTTTCGTAGTCGGGAGTCGTAAGATCGGCCGGACGGCGATACTTCCCATTCCACGAGTGCACGTATTCGTGAGGCAGCAAGTCGGACGCATCGAGCCGGTACTCAGGGTCGGTCAACCCGCGCTCCCCTACCCGGCTGT
>Ga0335070_10003267_pt1 | contig 18887 bp, 22 predicted proteins | sample Lox_Sample_13_FD_206722 | JGI IMG/M metagenome (GOLD analysis project Ga0335070, IMG submission 206722) | Soil microbial communities from Loxahatchee National Wildlife Refuge, Florida, United States - Lox_Sample_1.3 | ecosystem: Environmental > Terrestrial > Soil > Wetlands | place: USA... | reverse complement strand
CATCTACGCCGTCCCCCCCTATACCTCCGTGAAGAGCCTCGACTTCGAGGATCACCCGTTCCGCATCGAGAGCTGGGAGAACCGCTGCGCCTTGTGCGGGTCGGGCGAGAGCTTCCTGGATGAGGTGATCACGGACGACCACGGCGGCCGGATGTTCGTGTGCTCGGACACCGACTATTGCGCGGGCCGGCGCGGCCAGGCAGCGGCGGAATGAACACCGCGTCCGCCCCTCTGGATTTCGCCGCCGCCGGTGCCGCGGGTCGCCCGCTGCTGTCGGTGCGCGGCCTGACCAAGAATTACGGCGCCCGCCTCGCCTGCCGCGACGTCACGTTCGATCTCTGGCCGGGCGAAGTCATGGCGGTCGTCGGCGAATCCGGCGCCGGCAAGACCACGCTTCTCCATTGCCTGTCCGGCCAGCTCGCGCCCAGCGCCGGCGAGGTGCTGTTCACCCGCCGCGACGGCAGCCGCGCGAACCTCTACGCCATCCCCGAGCCCGAGCGGCGCCGGCTGATGCGCACCGACTGGGGCATCATCCATCAGAATCCGCGCGACGGGCTGCGCTTCGGCGTCAGCGCCGGCGCCAATGTCGGCGAGCGGTTGATGGCAGTCGGAGCCCGCAACTATGGCGCGGTGCGGCGCGCGGCCACGGAATGGCTCGAGCGTCTCGAAGTCGACACCGGCCGCATCGACGACCTGCCCTCGACCTTCTCGGGCGGCATGCAGCAGCGCGTCCAGATCGCCCGCAACCTGATCACGCATCCGCGGCTCGTCTTCATGGATGAGCCGACCGGCGGCCTCGACGTGTCGGTGCAGGCGCGTCTGCTCGACCTTCTGCGCTCTCTCGTCACCGAGCTCGACCTCGCGGCGGTGATCGTCACGCACGATCTCGCGGTGGCGCGCCTGCTCGCCGATCGCCTCCTGGTCATGCGCGGCGGCGACGTCGTGGAGCTTGGCCTCACCGACCAGGTCCTCGACGATCCGCAAGAGCCCTACACCCAGCTCCTGGTCTCCTCGGTGCTGCAGATCTGAGGCCTTCGAAAGCTATGGATACGATGATCGACATCCGCGGCCTGGTGAAGAGTTTCTGCCTGCACAACCAGGGCAGCGTGACCCTGCCGGTGCTGCGTGGCGTCGACCTCGCGGTCGCCGCCGGCGAATGCGTGGTGCTGTCGGGCCCGTCCGGCGCCGGCAAATCGACGCTGCTGCGGTGCATTTACGGCAACTACAAGCCGCAGGCCGGAACCATCCGCGTCCGCCATGACGACCAGATGGTGGACGTCGTGGCCGCGCATCACCGGACGATCCTCGACCTCCGCCGCCGCACCATCGGCTATGTCAGCCAGTTCCTGCGCGTCGTGCCGCGCGTGCCGACCCTGGACGTGGTCGCCGAGCCCTTGCGGCGGATCGGAATTCCGGTCGACGCGGCGCGCGACCGTGCCGGCGATCTGCTCGAGCAGCTGGCGATTCCGGAGCGGCTGTGGCTGCTGCCGCCGCAGACGTTCTCCGGCGGCGAGCAGCAGCGGGTGAACATCGCCCGCGGCCTCGCCGTCCGGTTCCCGGTCATGCTGCTCGACGAGCCGACATCGGCCTTGGATGCGGAGAACCGGGCGCGCGTCGCGGCCGCGATCGACGATGCCAAGCGCCGCGGTGCCGCGATCATCGGCATCTTCCACGACCAGGACTTCGCGGCGGCGGTCGGGACCCGGCGCTTCGACGTCGTCCCCATGACGCAAGCGGCCTAGAGATGGGCGAGTGCATCTTCACCAACGCGCGGATCGTTGCCGGCGACCACGAGCTCGCGGGCACCGTCGTGGTGCGCGACGGCACGATCGCCGCGGTGGACGGCGGCCGCAGCGCCAATCCGGCCGCGATCGATCTCGGCGGCGATATCCTGATGCCGGGCCTGGTCGAGCTGCACACCGACAATCTCGAGAAGCATTTCACGCCGCGGCCCGGCGTTCGCTGGCCCGGCCGCGCCGCCGTGCTCGCCCATGACGCCCAGATCGCCGCGGCCGGCATCACCACCGTCTTCGATGCGATCGCCTTGGGCGACGTCTTCAAGACCAGCGACCGCGTCGAGGGTCTCGCCGAGATGCGCGGCGCACTCGCCGCCATGAGCGCGCAGAACGCGCTCAAGGCCGAGCATCACCTGCATCTCCGCTGCGAACTCAGCTTCGGCCAGGTGCTGGAGCTTTACGAGAGCCTGATGGACGACCCGGCGGTGCGGCTGGTCTCGATCATGGATCACACGCCGGGCCAGCGGCAGTTCGTCGACGTCGAAAAGTATCGTTTCTACTACATAAAGAAGTACGGCATGTCGGATGCCGAATTCGCGGCGTTCTTGGCGCGCCGTCGCGAGGATCAGGCGAAATACAGCGTCAAGCACCGGCGCGAGATCCTGGCGCGGGCGCATGCGCGCCGGCACATCCTCGCCAGCCACGACGACGCGACGGTCGGCCATGTCGCCGAATCCGCGGCCGACGGCATGAGCATCGCCGAGTTCCCGACGACGCTCGAGGCGGCGCGGACGTCGCGCGACAAGGGCTTGGCCGTGCTGATGGGCGCGCCGAATATCGTGCTCGGCGGCTCGCATTCCGGCAACATCGCCGCCGGCGATCTGGCGCGTGCCGGCCTGCTCGACATCATGTCCTCCGATTACGTGCCGCTGAGCCTGATCCAGGCGGTCTTCTTGCTGGCGGACAGCGACATCGGTCTCGATCTTGCCGCCGCGACGGCTCTCGCGTCGCGCAATCCCGCGCGCGCCGTCGGGCTCCACGACCGCGGGGAGATCGCCGTCGGCAAACGCGCCGATCTGGTGCGGGTTCACCTGGCGGACGGGATTCCGGTCATCCGCTCGGTCTGGCGCGACGGCGAGCGCATTGTGTGACGGACCTGAAAGACGGAGGATAGGCGCATGGACCGGATCGAAAGCCTGCTCGCGCTCTACGAGAGCAAAGGTGCCAGCCAATACGGCCGTGAAGCCGTGTCGCAGGCCGAGCATGCGTTACAGGCGGCCGCCCTCGCCGAAGGCGAAGGTGCGGCACCGAGCCTCGTGGCCGCCGCTCTTCTCCACGACGTCGGTCATCTGCTGGCGAAGGACCGCCAAGCGGATGCAGACGACCAGCACGAACAGATCGGCTGGGGCTATCTCAAGTCGCAGTTCGGTGCCGCGGTCGCCGAGCCGGTGCGATTGCATGTTCCGGCCAAACGCTATCTCTGCGCCGTCGAGCCCGATTATTTCGCCATCCTCTCCCCCGCTTCGGTGCGCAGCCTCGAGCTTCAGGGCGGACGCCTGACGGCCGACGAAGCCGCCGCGTTCGAGAGCACCCCCTACGCGGCCGACGCGATCCGGCTGCGCCGTTGGGACGACCAGGCGAAAGTGCCGGGCGCGCGCACCCGCCGATGGCATGATTACGCACAACTGCTCCGCGACCTGAGTGCCTAGCCCCTCGCCGCTGCCGCCGTTCGTCTATGTCATGGGCCCATCCGGCGCCGGCAAGGACGCGGTGCTGCGCTTTGCCCGCGATAATCTGCCGCCGGGCCTGAAGGTCGCCTTCGCCCATCGCTACATCACCCGCCCGGCGACGGCCGATGGCGAGAACCACGTCGCCCTGACGGCGGCGGAATTCGAGGCGCGGCGAGCCGCCGGACTATTCGCCTTCGACTGGCGCGCCCACGATGTCGCGTACGGGATCGGCATAGAGATCGAAAGCTGGCGGCGCGCCGGCTTCGTCGTCGTCATTAGCGGCTCGCGCGAGCATTTTCTCGGCTTGCGCCGCGACGACCTCGACATCCGCCCCGTCCTGATCACCGCCGCTCCGGCCATCGTCGAACGACGGCTGATCGCCCGCGGCCGGGAGGACGCCGAGTCGGTGGCGGAGCGGCTGCAGCGCGGCGCCGCCTACGACGCCGCCGGTCCGGGGGTCCTGGTCATCGACAACTCCGGCCCTTTGCCCGAAGCCGGATCGCGGCTTGTCGATGTCCTGTCCGGTCTGTGCAACCCGTAGCTGCGGCTGACTTTTCATCAGCATGCTTAACGGATCGTTGTCAGTGGTTAAGCAGCCGTTCGGGGAGATGAACGAAAGGTAGCGCTAATACTTTGTGCAGCCGGCTTGAATTTTAAGTGTGCCTTAAATCTGCCACGTCATTACTTGACGCAAATGAGCGCCAAAAGCGCGCCACCAACGCCCGCTTCCCGCGCAACGAAATATGACGAGAGATATAAGGAGACTCGCCATGCGTCTGACCCTCGCCGCCGCGGCCATGTTCGCGGCCTTTACCAGCTCTCTGGCCCTCGCCGAGACCGTTGAAATCCACGGTTCCACCACCGTCGCCGCCAACCTCCTGATGCCGAAGAAGGCCGATATCGAGAAGGCCGCCGGCATCGACCTGCAGATCGTCGGCAACGGCTCGGGCCGCGGCCTGGCCGATCTTCTCGACGGCAAGGTCAAGGTCGCGATGATCTCGGCGCCCCTCGAGGACGAGGTGAAGTCGCTCAAGGCCAAGGGCACGGCCGTCGACGAAGCGAAGTTGCAGGCCCACAAGGTCGGCGGCGCGCCGGCCGCCTTCGCCGTGCATCCCTCAAACCCGGTGAAAAGCCTGAGCACCGCGCAGATCACCGATATCCTCTCCGGCAAGATCAAGAACTGGAATGAAGTCGGCGGACCGGACAAGCCGATCGTCGTCGTCTGCGAGACCAAGGGCGGCGGCGTGCGCTCGATGGTCGAGCACGAGTTCCTCGGCGGCGGCGATATCGCGGCCAACAAGCGCGAAGTCCCGAACGCGCCGCAAGGCGTGAAGATCGTCGGCCAGGTCGATGCCGCGCTCGGCATCGTCTCCAAGATCTCGCTCTCCTCCGAGGTCGCCGAGCTCAAGGGCGGCAAGGACGTCGTCCAGCCGCTGATTCTCGTCACTTTGGGCGATCCCGCTCCGGACGTCGCCAAGCTCATCGCCGCGGCGAAGACCGTGGGCGGCGGCTGATCACAACGACAATCGCCCCTTACGGATGAGGCGACGCCATGCGCGCCGTTCTCACTCGGGTCTCGACCGTCAAGGGAAAGCTCTACGGCTTGATGCTGATGGTGTCCGTGGCCCTGGCGGCGGTATCGCTCGCCGCCATCCACGGCGCCAGCCAGATGGCCGATGCCGGCACGAGCCTGTCCCAGGGGGCGATTCCGGCCCTCGAACACGGGGCGCGAATCGCGATCCTCTTCGAGCGCCAGCGCGGGCTCGTCGCCCGCACGCCGGCCGAACTCGATCTCGGACGCCAGACCGGCTTCCATAACGAGTTCAAGGCCAACTTCGCGAAGATCGAGCAGATCCTCGGCGAGGCGCGCGGCAACGCCGATGCCGGCACCCAGGCGGTTCTCGACCAGATCACCGGCAACCTGCGGCGCATGAACGATTCGGCCACCAAGGTCTTCCGTTTCTCGGCCGATTTCGCCCAGGAGCAGGCAAACGAGGTCCTCAGTAAAGAGTACGCCGCCATCGAGGCGAGCGTCCTCAAGGACGTCGACGCGTTGTTCGCCGAAAGCCGTAAACGGGCGGCGGCTGCGGCCGGCGGCCTCACCCATTCGCACAACGTTCTTCAGATCACGGTGCTCTCTGCCGCTGGCGGCTCGATCATCCTGATGCTGCTTATCGGACTGACGCTGGTCCGCAACATCACGAGCCGCATCGGCCGCCTGACGGCCGCGATGTCGCGCCTCGCCAACCAGGACCTCACCGTTGACATTCCCGCCGCCCACGACGTCGACGAGATCGGCGAGATGGCGAAGTCCGTCGTCGTCTTCAAGGACAACATGATCGCGGGCCGTGACATGGCGGCGCGCGAGGCCGAGACGCAAGCGGCGCGCGAGCGCCGCGCCAAAGCGATCGAGACCTGGGCCAACGAGTTCGACAAGGACGTCGCCGCTTCCCTCGATGTCGTCGGAACGGCCGCGATGCAGATGCGCGACACGGCATCCCAGATGAGCCAGACCGTCGAGGAGGCGAGTCACAAGACGTCGGCCGTGGCGTCGGCCTCGGAGGAAGCCTCGACCAACGTCCAGACCGTCGCCGCGGCGGCGGAGGAACTGTCGGCGTCGATCGCCGAAATCGGCCGCCAGGCGCTCGAATCCGCAACCGTCGCCACCAAGGCCGTCGACGACTCGCAGCGCGCCAATACGTCGGTCGAAACCCTGGTCGAATCGGCCAAGCGGATCGGCGACGTGGTGAAGCTGATCAGCGACATCGCCGGCCAGACGAATCTCCTGGCCCTCAACGCCACCATCGAGGCCGCCCGCGCCGGCGAGGCCGGCAAGGGCTTCGCCGTGGTCGCGTCGGAGGTCAAGACGCTCGCCACCCAGACGGCCAAGGCGACCGACGACATCGCCACCCAGGTCGGCGCCATCCAGGAAGCGACCGGCGGCGCCGTCGAGGTCATCCGCGAGGTCGCCAACACGATCCGGCGCATCAACGAGATCGCGACGACCATCGCCGCGGCGGTCGAGGAGCAAGGTGCGGCCACCAAAGAGATCGCCCGCAACGTTCAGCAGGCGGCGATCGGCACCAGCGAAGTCTCGTCCAACATCGTCGGCGTGACGGCGGCGACGGATCGCACCGCGCAAGCCTCGACGGAAGTCCTCGGCGCGTCCGACGAATTGTCGCGCAACGCCGACGCCTTGCGGGCGAAGGTCGACGGCTTCCTCGCCAAGATCCGCGCCGCGTAAACGGCCTTACCGCCGGAACGGCAGCCGCGCCAGCACGCGAAACGGCTGCTCGCGGCTCTCCTGGACAAAGATGCACAGATCGCGGATCGCCGTCGGCACGACGCCGAACGGTGCCGTGAGCGGCGCCAGCGCAGCCTGGACGAGGCTTCGCTCGTTTTCCTGCAACCGGCCGGTCAACGTCAGATGGAAGCGAAACTCCTCCATGACGTACGGATATCCCCAGCGCTGGAGGAACTCCTCCTGGCGCGTCGTCAGTCCGGCAGCCCGGCGGCGGGCGAGATCGGCCGGATCCGGCGGCGCGCGATAGCGGTCGAACTCACGCACGCAGTCCGCGGCCAGCGCGTCGATATCGGCGCTGGCTTGCGGAACCAGCGCCAGGAAGCCGTCGATCACCTTCAGAGCCAGCCCGCGCAGGGGCACGGCCGGTCGCTGTGCCGCAAACTCCGCCGCGCGCGCCAGCAGTTCGGCGAGAGTAGCCGACGTCACCAGTTCGAACGGCGGCTTCAGCGTGCCGTGAAAGCCGTAGCGGCGCGGCTCGGTGGTGATCTCGGCGAGACGGTCCGGCGACAAGCCCGGCACGGCGGGCTGATCCAGCGCGTGTCCGTCCTCGGGATCGCGGCCGAGCCATCGTGCGGCGAAACGCGCGATTTCCTCATCCGGGCGTGGTGCGTAGTAAAGCGCGTAGCGGGGCATCGAGATTGTCGGAGAATCAGCGGTGACGTCGATTATGTCGCGCTGATGACGGTTTGTCGCCGTCATCCGATTTGCGATCGGCGTCGCAACAAAAATTTCACGACATCGTGAGCGCACGATTGATCTGAAGCAAAGCGTCCTCCGCTCCGTCGTGGTCACCTCGCGCCTGGCAATCCCGGCAATCGTCTGAGGAGACCCAGGATGAAAACCCTTGCGCTGTTCGCCGCCACTGCGGCGATCGCGATGACGCCGAAACCCGCAGCAGCCAGGCCGCCGATCTTCAGGCCGCTGCGGCCTTCGCCACCGCCGGCGACGACGACGGCTGCTGGCACTGGTACGACCGCGCCATGCAGGTCGTCCGTTGAACCGACGTGAACGGGGCCAAATTATGATGAGCGGTGAGCCGGGCGAATTGCCCTCTCTCGCGGAAACTTGCTGCTTCGGCAAGCTTACCCCGTCGCTGTTGCTGTTATCCGGAGAGAATCTCGACCGTCTCGCGTTTGCGCCGGGCGACGTCATCTTCCACGAGGGCGATCCGGCGGACACGGCATACATCGTCATCAAGGGTGATATCGAGCTGCTCACCGACACATCCGAAGGACTTGTTCTCATGGCCACTGTTGCCCCGCAGCAGAGCTTCGGCGAGCTTGCGCTCTTCTGCGACGGCCCTCGCCTATGCACGGCACGGGCCCGCTCGCACGTCGAGGTACTTCGGCTCACGCGGCCAGCGTACACGGCGCTCGCGGCCCGCTATCCGGACATCGCGCACGTGATCATCGCCAGCCTGAGCCGCCGTTTGGCCGCCGCCCTCCGCGCGCTGCGCATCGCCCGCACGATCGCCAAGCTCGCTCCGGCACCGGCTCTCCAGGCCCAACGTCCGAGCATCTTCACATGCTGACCAAGTCCCTGATCGTCGAGGAACTTGGGGAGCGCGCGCTCCTGCTGCCGCAGATGCTGGCCCGCGCACTGACCGCCAACGGCCGGCTCAAGTTCTGTTTCACCGTGCTGCAGCTGGCCGAGCGGCACGCCGACGATCCTCATATGGAGTTGCCGTCGCTGCTCCCCGAACGCCGCGCTGCCGGCATCGACGATCCGGTCATCGAGAACGGCGCGGCAAATAGCCGGCGCGACGCGGACGGCGCGCTGTTCATGCCAGGCGCGGCACGGCTGCGCGAGCTGCTGATCGCCGATGCTTCCGCGATGTGCGCGCCCCTCGCCCTCATCGACGACCCCGCCGCCGCGGCGTTTGCCGAGCGCCTGAAGCAGCTCACCGGATCGCTGCCGGCATTCGACAACGACCGGGTACCGGCGGGCACGGTCGCCGCCCTCACCTCCGCCGATCGCGGCCCGGGCGACAGCCTGCACGTGCTGGTGATGGATCTTCATCGAGCCGTCAACGACCTGCAGAGCCGGCTCTCCGAGGAGGTGATCGACGGCGCCCGCGCCTGGCGAATCGCCGAAGATGACCGGGCGCTGATCCGGGCCTTCATGGCGGGCGTCAACGAGACGGCGCCGCTGAAGTTCGACCACCCCGGCCTCGGCACGACGGCGACACGGCTGGGCGACAGGCTGGTGATCCAGAACGACATCGGCACGACGGATGCGCATGTGCTGGTGCTGCATGTCGAGGGACTGGTCGCGACGCTCACCTACACCGATGTGCATGCCAACCGCCTTGGGTTCTTTCAGGACCTATTCAAGTCCTTCGACGTCCGCTGGGACGACACGCGTACGCGCCATGACCGCAATCTCGCCGGCGCCGCCGATTATTACCTGTGCAGCGGACGCTACGAGGCGGCCGATCGGAACGAACTCAGCCGCTACCTGAGTTTCCTCGGCTCGCGGATCGTCTTCCTGATCGATTGGAACCGCGCACGAAAGCGCCTGCGGCAGTTTCTGGCCAAAGGCGATCCGGTACGGCTTCTGAAATGGGCCGCCAATCACAATTGCGGCCACCGCGGCTTTCTGAAGCTTGGCGGCGAACGGCTGATCTTCGATGCGATCGAATTCGCCCAGCAGCCGCCGCTGCATTACGGCGAACGGCTCGACGAGGCCTTGGGGCGCGAAGGCGCATTCGACTATCTCAAATTCGTCCTGGACACTGCCGCGCGATCCCTTCTTGCCGGGCGTTCGGAGCGCTTCGTCCGCGATGAGATCCGCGCCGAGCTGGCGCGCCGGTTCCGGCGGGCACAGGAGGGCATACTCGGCGTCGGCGTCGAGCACGCCGTGCTCGTCTACGAGCTCGCGATCACCGTGCAGGAAGCGCTCGGCACGATCGGCCGCGGCGAGGACAAGGCGTTTCTCGAGCGGTCGGCACGCCGTGCCGTGCGCTGGGAACAGGCCGCCGACGCGCTGGTCAGCCGGGTGCGCTCGCTGACCCGGCGCATGGCGAAGCCCGGCCTGTTTACCGCGCTGCTCCACGAATGCGACAACGCCGCCGACGAGCTCGAGGAAGTGGCGTTCCTCTGCACCTTGCTGCCGGGTCTGCGCCCCGGGCCGGAGCTCGTCGACCTCCTGCAACAGCTGTCGATGCAGTCCGTCGCCGCCGCCCAGGAGCTCGTGAAGATGCTCGAAGCTGCCGTCCACGTCGACCCCGACGGGCCGCGCGAGGACCTCGAAGATGCGCTGGAATCCGGCGACCGCATGGTCGCGATCGAGCACGCCACCGACGACCTGGAGCGCGACGTGACGCGCCTGCTCCTATCGTCGAAGGCTGATGATTGCCGGGTCATGGCGCTGGTCGAGAAGGTTGCGCATGCGCTCGAAAAAGCGGCGGACGCGATGGCGCGCTGTGCGCTCAAGCTCCGCGATCATCTTCTGCACGACATCCTGGCGGGTGAGCGATGAACGACCTCTACATTTGCGTTCCCGGCGAAGCGGCGCCCGCGGATGCCGGCCTCGACACGATGGGCAACAAGGCCTACGGCCTGCTGCGGCTGATGACTCTCGGCCTGCCGGTTCCGCCCTTCTTCACCCTCTCCACGGCCCTCTGCGGCGAGGTGCTGAAGGATGCGGCGGCGGCGCGCAAGCGCATCCGTGACCTTCTGGTTCGCGGTCTCGGGCGGCTCGAAACCGCCACCAGCCGGGGCTTCGGCGCCGCCCGCCGGCCGTTGCTGGTCTCGGTCCGCTCGGGAGCCGCGGTGTCGATGCCGGGCATGATGGACACCATCCTGAACATCGGCCTCTGTGAAGGGACGCTGCGTGGATTTTTACGCGCAACCGGCAATCCACGGCTCGTCCGCGATTGCTATCGGCGGCTCATTCGCGATTTCTCCGGTGTCGTGAACAACCTGCCGGCCGGCGAATTCGACGCGCTGATGGACCGGCAATGCGAGACCGACCAGGTGCCGGACCGGCGCGAGCTCGACACCGCCGCTCTCGATCGCGTGATTCACGATTCGCTGGAGCTCGTATTGTCGCGCACCGGCCGCCCCTTCGTCGAAGATCCGATGGACCAGCTCATCGCGGCGGCCGAGGCCGTGTTCCGCTCCTGGGAGAGCGACAAGGCGCGGGAGTACAGGCGCCTCCATCATATCGCCGACAGCGCCGGTACGGCGGTCACCGTGCAGGCCATGGTGTTCGGCAACTCGGGCATCGATTCGGGTGCCGGCGTCGGCTTCACCCGCGACCCGGCGAGCGGCGACGACCGGCTTTACCTCGACTTCGCCTTCAACAGCCAGGGCGAAGATGTGGTCGCCGGGCGCGCGGTCGTCCGCCACGATGCGAAATCTCTGGATGCGCGCCTGCCCGCCGTCGCCGCCAAGCTGGCGCGGATCAAAGGACTCCTCGAGGCGGAGTTCCACGACATGCAGGACTTCGAATTTGCGGTCGAGCGGGGCGAACTCTTCTTGCTGCAAACCCGCAACGGAAAACGTACGCCGTGGGCGGCCGCGAAGATCCTCGTCGCCCTGGTGCGCGACGGCATCATCACCCCGGCGCAGGCGCTTCAGCGCGCCGACGCGTTACCGCTGACGACGATCAAACGCCTGCGATTGGCGCCGGATGCAGATGCCTCCCCATTGTGCCGCGGCGTTTCCGCGGGCACCGGCGTCGCCTCCGGCGTGGCCGTCTTCGATCCGAAGGCGGCCGTCGAAGCCGCCCGCCGCCGGCCGGTCATTTTGATCCGGCACGACCTCCTGACCGAGGATATTGCCGCGATCGCGGCCGCGACGGGCGTGCTGTCCGCGGTAGGCGGCCGGACCTCCCATGCCGCCGTGGTCGCCCGGCAGCTCGGCAAGGCCTGCCTCGTCGGCTGCACCGGTCTGAACGTTCGCTCGGACGGTCACAGCTGCAGCTTCGGCGATGTCGCGATCGCGGAAGGCGACACGTTGACGATCGACGCCGACAGCGGCTTCGTGTACCGTGGCGCCCTTCCGGTCGTCACCGAAACCCCGGATAAGGAATTGGCGGAGATCGAGAGCTGGCGGCACGCGGCGGCGGCCGCCGTGCCGGCAATCAGCGATCTGGGGCAGCCGACGGCAGCGGGCGCGGCTGAAGCAGGGCCGCACACCATGACTGCGCCTGCCGCATCAGACCGAGTTGCAGCTGGAGCAGGCTGACGAGTCCAGCCGCCGGAGCCCACGGCGCAGCAAACCGCATCGGCCGAAATGCCATGGCGGCAAACCCACGGGTGCAGGCTTCGCCGTGCTTGAACACCGCTTCCGCCATGCGCAGGAATTCGACAGTCGAACGGTCGGTGACAGCGGTCGCTTCATCCACCCAATCGGGCAGATAATCAACCGGCGTCCTGCCGTGCGTCGCAGGCACTGTGCCGGACGGAGCGGAAACTTCTGACGCGCTCGTCCCGGCAAACGTCAACGCTTCGGACATCTTGTCCAGACTATCGTGCGAACGTGACGACCCGATGACGACGGATATGGCTGAGCGGTCCTTTTCTCGTCCCGGTGCCGGACTCAGGAATCTTTCATCGGCTCCTGGTCGCGGCGCCGCTGCGGTTCCCGTTCGATATCCTGGTCACCGGATGCGGGCGGCGCCTTCGCGAGACTGCGCTTCATGTATTCGAGCACCCCTTCCGGACTCCAGATGGTCGGCGGGATACTGCCGATACGCCGCGCAAACAAAGCGGAGACACGGGCATATTCAGACCAGTTCATGCGCGATCTCCCGAGCGAGAAACGATATGGCGCCGAGCAAGGCTCTCGAGCGACACAACGTTAACAAAATAGCCTCTTTGCACTCGCGTTACATAAATGTGAGCTTTCGATGAAGCGCGTGGTGGTCGCGCGGCGCCACGGTCCGATGTTCGCGCCGACAGCGCGACCCACGCCACGACTCGCAGGTCGCGCAGGAAACGGCGAATCACGCCTCGTCGATCCCCCACTGGATGCGCGCCCAGAGGCGCTCATGCACGAGGTAGGCGGCGCTCGTATAAAGATTGCTGACGATCATGAAGCCGAGCGCAAAACGCACCTCGCCCGTGATCAGATAGATGGTGACGAAATCGAGACATATGATCAGCCCGCGATAGGTGACCGCCTTGACCAAAGATCGGCGCGCGCCGACGGTTCTTGTCATGTCATCCCTCGCCTTGAAAGTTCGCCCGCGGCGATTCCAGCGCCTCAGCGCTTCAATATCGTTTCGTCGCGGCGGCCACCGCCAGCCCTACGCCTCCACCCGCCAACGGCCGTTGCAGCTGCGGCGAGAACGGATCGAAGCCGACGCGCTCGAGCCGGCGCAAATGTCGATCGGCGAGACGGGCCGGCAACAGCACCGGCACCGCGGCACGCGCGACGGCGCCGCGGTGCGTGCGTGCGGTGCGCAAATGGTCGCGCGCGCGTTCCGCGATCGTCTGCACGACCGCAGCCAAGCGACGTCCGGCTTTCCCTTCGACGAGCTCGGCCGTCGTGACACCCGCCCGTCCCAGGAGATCCTGCGGCAGGTAAATCCGGCGGCGTTGCGCGTGGAACGGGACCGCCCGCAACAAGCCTGTCAGCGCCCAGGCCACACCGACGTGATGCGCCGCGTCCCGGCTGTGCGCATCGCCGACACCGACCAAGGATATGGCCGCCTCGAAAAGTGCGGCCGATGTCTCCTCCGCATAGCGTTCGAGCGCCGACAGCGTCTCCGGCGGCGCATCGCTGAGATCGAACTCCCGCCCGTTCAACAAGCGCTCGAATAGGTCGCCGCTCACCGGCCGTTCAGCCAGAGCATTGGCCAGCGCCTTGGCCACCGGATGTTCGCGCGTCCGCCCGGCGGCGAACTCGCCGATCGCATCGCGCCACCATTGCAGCCGCATCTGGCCGATCACCGGCTCGCTCACCAGCTCGCGCACGCGTGCGATCTCGACATTGAACGCGAACAGCGCCATCAACCGCGCCCGTTCCGCTTCACTGGCAAACAACGCGCAGAGATACCGGTCGTGGTCGAAGCGCCGGACCTGGTCTTCGCAGTAGATCAAAAGGTCGTTATCCATCGCCCACACTATCGACGGCCGATGAGCCATTCTCCTGCGATTGGCGCCTGCGATTGGTATAAGAGGGCGTGTATAGCGCGAATCCGGCTTCCATGACGTATTTCTCGTCCAATCGTTTGTCTATTGAGCCCGGGATCGGTGCCCCGGCCGTACGCGTCGCCGGCGAAAGCGGGCCGACCCTCTGCTTCGCGGCCAATTCCCGGTTTATTGCAACGGAGCTGCGGCCGAGCGTCGCCTTGTTTTACCGGTTCGCCACCCTCGCCGGCAGCATTGCCGACAGCCGCGATGTCTCCAGCAAGGAAAAGCGCCGCGATTTGGAACGGCTCGACGCGATCCTGACCGGAACAAGCGCCACCGAGGACTCCCCCGCCCGCCACGTCGCGGCTCATCTGCGCACCGACTTTCTCGCCCGCGGTCTGCCGCTCGACCATCTGCGACATTTGCTTCAGGCCGCCCAAGCCGATGCCGCCAACCGGCCCTGCCGCAGCTGGAGCGACCTGCTGGCGTATTGCCGGTACGCGGCGGCCCCGGCGGGCCGCTTTGTCCTGGACCTGCACGGCGAGGATCGCGCGGCCTGGCCGGCCGCCGAAGCCCTGTGCTCGGCTTTGACGATCGTCGGCCGGATCCGCGACTGCCAGACGGAGTGGCGCGTTCACCGCCGCCTCTATATCCCGCTAGACTGGCTGACCGGCGCCGGCGCGCACCCGGACGACCTCCTCGCACCACGTTGCACGTCGGCGCTCCGGCAAGCTCTCGGCCAGGTGCTCGACGGCCTCGACCGGTTGCATGGGGCGGCGGCGGAGTTGCCGCGCCACATCCGCGATCGCGGCCTGCGCATGGAAGCGGCGCGCACGCTCGCGCTCTCGCGGCGGCTCGCGGTACGGCTCCGCCGCGGCGACCCGATCGCCGAGCGGATCGATGTCTCCTCCTACGACAGGGGTTTCGCGACGTTTACGGGTCTGTCGTACGCGTGGCGCCGATGACCGAGGTTCACGTCATCGGCGCAGGCCTCGCCGGCCTGTCGGCGGCGCTGCATCTTGCGGAGCGGGGTGCCAACGTCACGCTGTATGAGGCGGCGCCGCAGGCGGGTGGCCGCTGCCGCTCGTTCCATGACGACCGTCTCGGCCGCCTGATCGACAATGGCAACCATCTGCTCCTCGGGGCGAACGAAGCCGCCTTCGCCTTCATGCGCGCCACCGGCGGCATCAAGGCGGTGACCGAGGTTTCGCCGGCGGCGTTCCCGTTTCTCGATCTCAAGACCGGCGAGAGCTGGACCGTGCGGCCGAATGCGGGCCGCATCCCGTGGTGGATATTGCGTCCCGGGCGACGGGTCCCGCACACGACCGCGGTCGACTACCTGTCGGCGCTGCAGCTGCTGTGCGCGCGCCCTTCTTCGACGGTGGCCGACTGTATCGATACCAGCACGCATCTTGCGACGGCGTTCTGGACACCGCTGGTGGTCGCGGTGATGAACACCGCGCCCGAGGACGCCGCCGCCTATCCGTTGGCGGCCATGCTGCGCGAGACATTCGGACGCGGCGAAGCCGCCTGCCGGCCGTGGGTGGCGCTCGGTGGACTTTCGGCGGCCCTCATCGACCCCGCGCTCGCGCGTTTGGCCGCTTTGGGTGTCACGTATCGCGGCGGGTGGCGTCTCGCGCACGTCGAGCGTGAGCCCGGACAGGTCCGCAGCCTGCGCTTCGATGCCGGCGAAGTGGCCATCACTGGCGGCGCCAAGGTTGTCCTTGCCGTGCCGCCCTACATCGCGGCCGAGCTGCTGCCCGGGCTGGTCGTCCCCGAGGGCAGCCGCGCCATCGTCAACGCGCATTTCCGCCTCGACCGGCCGGCGCATTTGCCGGGCGGCCAGCCGCTGCTCGGGCTGACCAACAGCACCGTCCATTGGCTGATCGCGCGCGACGACATCTTGAGTCTCACCGTCAGCGCCGCCGACGCATTGATCGACGTCCCCTCCGACACGCTTATCAACACGTTGTGGAGCGACGTCGCGAAAGCGCTGCGCCTGTCGCCCGCTCCCGTCCCGCCCGTGCGCCTGATCAAGGAGAAGCGCGCAACGTTCGCGCAAACGCCCGACAACATCGTCAAGCGGCCGCCGCCCGTCACCGCCTGGAGCAATCTGTTCCTGGCCGGCGATTGGACGGCAACCGGTCTGCCGGCGACGATCGAGAGCGCGATCCGTTCCGGGGCCGCCGCCGGCCGCGAAGCCCTGCGCGCGAGCGGAGCGCTGTCATAGTGCGGGGCCGTTGTAACGCGCGGGCCACGTGATATTATTCCTGCGATTGTCGCGACTCGCATAACCGCAAAAAGATTCGGGGGATACCCATGGCTGACTTACTGGAAAAGCTGGGATTCGCGAAGCTTGAGAACGTAATCATCTACGGTCTCATCGTCGCCGTCGTCCTGGCCCTCATTGCCAACGGCATCGCGCTGAACGATTACAACTGGTGGGCCTTCATCGTCCGCTGGTTGCACGTCGCCTCGGGCGTGATGTGGATCGGACTGCTCTGGTACTTCAACTTCGTCCAGACGCCGTCCATGCCGAAGATCCCCGACGACCAGAAGCCGGCCGTGACAAAGGTCATCGCGCCGACGGCATTGTTCTGGTTCCGCTGGGCCGCGTTGTCGACGCTTATCTTCGGCCTCATCCTCGCGTGGATGAACGGCTACATCGTGCAGGCGCTGACGCTCGGCATCGGCTCGGGCGGCGGCAAGCCGACCGCCATCGGCATCGGCATGTGGCTCGGCATCATCATGGCCTACAATGTGTGGATGATCATCTGGCCGAACCAGCAGAAGATCCTCGGCTTGGTCCAATGCACGCCGGAGGAGAAGAAGGCGGCGGCGAAGCCCGCCGGCATGGCCAGCCGCTTCAACACCATGGCGTCGATCCCGATGCTCTACTTCATGGTGTCGGCACAGAACATTTTCTGATCGAGCGATCAGGGACGTGTCTTGGGAACGGGGCCCGTGGGCCCCGTTCTTTTTTGTTCCGTGCTTTTTGTTCCGATCGCCGAAGCCGGGTAACCTCGATTTCTACTCCTGGGAGGACACCATGAAGTGCATGTATGCGTTCGTGACCGTGGCGGCGCTCTGCATGACCGGCGCGGCTGCGCTGGCCGCCGATGCGCCGCAAATGGAAGCCAACAAGCGGGCCGTCGCGGAGTTCTACGACAAGGCCATCAACCAGAAGGATTTCGACGCGGCCGTGAAATATCTCGGTCCGCGTTATGTTCAACACAACCAGGGGGCAGCCGACGGACCGGAGGGGCTGAAGGGATTTCTCGGCTTCCTGCGCGCGAAGTTCCCGAACGCCCACAGCGAGATCAAAAAATCCTTCGCCGACGGCGACTACGTCATCCTGCACGTCCATTCCCTGCGCGAGCCCGGCACCCGCGGCACGGCGATTGTCGACATCTTCAAGCTCGAGAACGGCAAGATCGTCGAGCATTGGGACGTTCACGAAGACATCGTGGAGAAGCCTGCGAACGGCAACGGAATGTTCTAGAGACGCGAGGAGCCCATGTTCAACCTGATCGGCTGGATCGTCTGTGGCGCGATCTTCGGTGTCTGGCAGTATCGCCGGCGCATCGCGTCCGCGAATTCCACGATCGGAATGGCCGTGCCCACGCGTTCGCAACAGGCTGTTCATATGGTGGTGGCGGCCCTCGGCGGCGGTGCCATCGGCACCGCCGTCTGGGGCTCGTTGTGGCTGATGAACAGTCTCGGCCACTAGCTGTAGCGGAGGCGGCCGGGTTTAACTGAAAATTTACGCTCCCCGGCGTCTATACGATACGCGGACCGCAACCGGCGGGGAGAGACGCCGTGTCGACAACAGCTTTGGCCAGTCCTGCGAGCATTGACGCGCCCGTCGATTGGGCGCGCGTCGAGCGCTGGGCCTACGACATCGCCGGCAGCGGCGAATCCAACGTCGTCACCGAGTTCGCAAGCGAATACGGCCGCGAAGCCAGCGTCATCTGGAATCCGGCGACCGACAAAATTCCGTCGGACGTCCTGCAGTTCCTGCTGAACTACTGGCTCGGTCTGCGCAGCGGCCCCACGACGCCCAGGCCCGCCCAGATCAATCCTCTCGATATGCGTCCCGCCCTCGGTTACGTCGCTCTCGTCGATCCGGTCGATGACGGCCGGGATTTCCGCTATCGCCTGTACGGGACGGTTCTGGCGTCGATCTCCGATATCGACATGACCGGCAAGCTCCTCTCCGAGCTCAAAGCCAGCCGCTCGGTCCGCGAATTGAGCCTCGCGACCTACCGCGCCGCGCTGCGGCGCCCGGAACCGATCTACCTGGTGCGGTCGCCGGGAGGCGCCACGCTGACGGCGCAATGGCATCGCCTGACCTTGCCGCTCTTCGACGAGACCGGCCGCGTGATCCGATTCCTGACAGGAAGCGTTCCCGTCACCGGCAACGGACAGGCGCTGTTCACGCGCTTGTAGGCGCCGCCTAAGCGACCGCGATCAACGCCGCAGCCACCTGCCGGCCCTCGGCGATCAGCACGTTGAACGTGCGGCACGCGGCGCCCGTACTCATCGCGTCGACGACGATTCCGGCCTCACGCAGCCCCTGCCGCACCGGCGGCGGTACGAAGACGGCGCGCTCGCCGCAGCCAACCAGAAGGATTTCGGGCCGCGGCGAGAGCGCCAACACCGCCGTGAAACTCTCAGGTGTCAACGCGGACACGTCCGCGGACCAGGCGCTGACCGTGCCGTCGGTCGCCACCAGAATAGAACCGCTGATCGCTTCGCCGCCGACCCGAAAGCCGCCATTGCCGTACCCATCGATCAGCCGCGGCACGCCCTTGTCCGGCGCCGGCGGGTCCGAGAAGGAGGCGGCCATGTCCGCCCGACCGGCTTCAGGTCGCCTTGGCCGTCGCCCCGCTCGCCGGCACCTGAGGCCCGCGCCGCAGCCGGTTCTCGCCGAGGAACAACAGGATGGGAGCGGCGATGAAGATCGACGACGACGTGCCGATCACGATCCCGATGAGCACGACGAAGGCGAAGTCCTGAACCGTACCGCTCGC
>Ga0335070_10003266_pt1 | contig 18887 bp, 17 predicted proteins | sample Lox_Sample_13_FD_206722 | JGI IMG/M metagenome (GOLD analysis project Ga0335070, IMG submission 206722) | Soil microbial communities from Loxahatchee National Wildlife Refuge, Florida, United States - Lox_Sample_1.3 | ecosystem: Environmental > Terrestrial > Soil > Wetlands | place: USA... | reverse complement strand
CGGGGGGGGGGGGGGGGGGGGGCCCCCCCCCCCACACCCCCCCCGGGGGTGGGTCTGGGGGGGGGGCCCCCCCCCCGCCCCGCTCCCGAACGGCTCCCGTCGATGAGCTGTCAGGCGAAGAAGACCTGCTCCAGCAGGAAGACGTTCAGCCCGATGATGAGAGCTGCCAGCACACCGGCCAATCCCGTGAGCCAGCGGGGGTTGACGAGCTCGCCCATCACCTCGCGCTTGCTGGCAATCAGCAGCAGCGGCACCAGGGCGAAGGGGATGCCGAAGGAGAGGACGACCTGACTGGCGACCAGGGCGTCGGTCGGGTTGATGCCCACGGCGAGGACGATCAGTGCCGGCGCCAGGGTCAGGGCGCGGCGGACGAAGAGCGGGATGCGGCGACGGATGAAGCCCTGCATCACGACCTGCCCGGCCATCGTCCCGACCGAGGAGGAAGCGAAGCCGGAGGCGAGCAGGGCAATGCCGAAGATCGCCGCGGCGCGGTCGGAGACGAGGCTCTGGAAGCCTTCGTAGGCGCCTTCGATCGAGTCGACGCCAGTCAGGCCGCTGCTGTGGAACAGCGCCGCGGCGACGATCATCATCGAGAGGTTGACGACGCCGGCGATCGAGAGCGCGATGACGACGTCGATCTTCTCGAAGCGGAGGATCTTCTTCTTCTCGCCTTCGTTGCGGCCGACGATCCGCTTCTGGGTCAGCGCCGAGTGCAGGTAGATCACGTGCGGCATCACCGTCGCGCCGATGATCCCGGTGGCGAGCAGCAGGCTCTCGGTGCCGGCAAAGCCAGGGACGAAGAGGTGGCGGCCGACTTCGCTCGCCTGCGGTTCCGCATCGATCAGCTCATAGAGGAAGGCGGCGACGACGACGCCGACGAGAACGGTGATCCCGGCCTCGAGCCGCCGAAACCCCTTCTGCTGCAGGGCGAGGATCGCGAAGGCGCCGGCGCCGGCGATGATCCCGGCTGGGAAGAGCGGGATCCCGAACAGCAGGTTGAGACCCAGCGCAGCGCCGACCACCTCGGCGATGTCGCATGCCATCGCCACCAGCTCGGCCTGCAGCCAGAGCCCGATCGAGGTGCGGCGCGAGAAGCGTTCGCGGCAGAGCTCGGCGAGGTTCTTGCCGGTCGCGATCCCCAGCTTCGCCGACTGGGCCTGGACGACCATCGCGATCAGGTTGGCGGAGAGGACGACCCAGAGCAGCAGGTAGCCGAACTTGGCGCCGCCGGCGATGTTGGTGGCGAAGTTGCCGGGGTCGATGTAGGCGACGGCGGCGACGAAGGCGGGGCCGAGGAAGGGCCAGAAGCGGCCGATCCCGCGGCTGTGGCCGTCGAGCGAGCGCCGCGCCGCAGCGGCAACGGCCGCCTCGCCCGGGAGGACGTCCTCGACGGTGGCGCCGTCGACCGGCGGCGGCGCCGGCTTCAACGCCCGCCCCCCGCGGCCGGCGGCAGCAGGTCGGGACCGGGGATCGCCGAGCCGTGCGGGTCGTGGCTCGGTTCGCCGAGCTTGGCCGCCATCAGCGCCTCCAGCTCCTCGGAGATGTAGTGCTCGAGCACCTCCGCCTCCTCGTGGACGCGGTCCTCAGGCATCCCCAGAGCCTCCGCCAGGTAGGCCTCGAGCAGCCGGTGGTGGCGAATCACCTCGAGCGCGACGCGCTCGCCGCCCGCGGTCAGCCGCACGCCCTTGTAGGGCTCGTAGTCGACGAGGCCGAGCGTGGCGAGCTTTTGCAGCATCGCGGTCGCGGTGGCGGGCGTTACGCCGAGCCGCTCGGCGACTTCCCCGTTGAGGACGAGGCCCTCGCGTTCGGCGGACAGCGCGTAGATCGCCTTCGCGTAGTCCTCGATGGCCTGAGAGTTAGACACGTCTAAAACAGGATTTAGACACATCTAAAAGAGGTTTGCAAGGGGGTGCCTTGGGTGACCCCCGCGGGAGCAACAGCGGGGAGGCTCCCGCGGGGGTCACCCAAGCCACCCCGTCGCAGGCCGCGGTTTCGATCTGGCTTTCCCGAGCTGGCGAGGGCGAGTTCCTAGAATCGGGGCATGGACATGCAAGTCGGAGTCGAGCTGGATGCGGAGTACCGGCAGTTGCGGGAGGAATGCGGGCTGGTGGTGCGGGATCGGGGGGTGATCGCGGTCAGCGGGCCGGATGCGGGCGAGTACCTGCAGGGGCAGCTGACCAACGACGTCGAGGCGCTGGGGGTTGGAGACGGGCAATACGCGGCGCTGCTCGATCGCAAGGGGCACATGCAGTCGGACCTGCGGGTGCTGCGTCCCGCCGCCGAAGAGATCCTGCTCGAGACCGAGTCCGGCAGCCGGGAGCAGGTCGTGCGGCACCTGACCATGTACTCGATCGGCCGCGAGGTCGCCGTCGCCGACCGCAGCGAGGACACCGTCGTGGTCTCGCTGATCGGCCCGCGCAGCGTCGAGGTCGCCGGCACCGCCGCGCTCGCCGAGTACGCCTGCGAAGAGACCTCGATCGGCGGCGTTGCCGCAGTCGCCGCCGGCAGCGCCGAGGGAATCGACCTGATCGCCGCCGTCGTCGACCGCCATCGCCTGCTCGAGGCGCTGCTCGAAGCAGGCGCCGTCGCGGTCAGCGAGGAGGCGGCGGAGATCGTCCGCATCGAGGCCGGACGACCCCGCTTCGGCGCCGAGATGGGCGCCGAGACGATGCCCGCCGAGGCCGGCATCGTCGAGGACGCCGTCAGCTTCACCAAGGGTTGCTACATCGGCCAGGAGACGGTCGCCCGCCTCCACTACAAGGGGCGGCCCAACCGCCACCTGCGCGGGCTGCGGCTGAGCTCGCCGGCAGCCGCCGGGGCGCCGCTGCGGCTCGGCGACAAGGAGGTCGGCAGCCTCGGCAGCGCCACCGTCTCCCCCGCCCTCGGCCCGATCGGGCTGGCGATCGTCCGCCGCGAGGTCGAGCCGGGGACCGAGCTGTCCGTAGGTGAAGATGGCGTTACGGCTGAAGTAACCGCCCTGCCCTTCGGCTAGATTCAGCCCACGATGGGTCGTGGGGAAGCCAGGCGCGCGGGGCGTCGGAGGCGGGCGATGGCGGCGCTGGCCGCGCTCGCGGCGGGCGCGGCGGCGCTGAGTGCGGTCGGCTGCGGAGCCGAGAGCCACCCCAACGAAGCGCGGCCCCAGTCGCCGACGCGGGTCAGCGTCACGATCTCCGAGAACGGGGTGATCGTGCAGCCGGCGACGATCGCCGTCGGTCCGGAAAAGTCGCAGCAGATCCCGCAGAACCAGGATCATCCCCAGCCGGTCCGCAAGACCCGCGAACCGCTTGACGTCGTCTTCGTGATCGCCAACCAGACCGACCACGGGACCCGGGTCGAAGTCCGTTCCGGAGCGACGAAGCTGAGCTCCGCCAAGATCCCCCCGCGCAGCCCGGGCACCTTCTCGACCAAGCTCGAGACCGCCAGCTACACCATCGCTGCAGCCGGTGTCTCCAGCCAACCGACGACCAAGCTGGTCGTCGGCCCCGTCCGCACCTCCTCCGAGAACGACGTCCTGCTGCCGTAGCGGGCAGCGCAAGCGCGGTTGCAGCCCGGGCGGTCCCGTCCGGTGGGTGCGCAACGATCGCTGGCCCATGATCGTCGTCCTCGCAATCGCCGTCGTCCTGCTCGCCGCGCTCGTCGTCTACCTGGCCTCCAACCAGGCACGGGGCGCCGCTGAGGAGCCGCGCGAGGAGCTCGACCTGACCCCTGCGATCCAAGAGGCCGCCGCCCAGGTCAGCGCCCAGGTGCGCGACCAACTGCTGGCGCTCAACGCCGAGGCCCGCAAGGTCGACGCGAAGACCGCCGAGGCAGCGCTCGACAAGCGCCAGGCCGAGATCAAGAGCCTCGCCGAGCGCATCGCCCGCGGCCAGACGAAGATCGAAGAGGAGGTCCGCAAGCGCGGCGAAACCGATCTGCAGACGCGGACGATGATCGAGCAGCTCGGCCAGACCGTGGGCAACCTGAACTCGGAGACCGCGGGCCTGAAGAAGGCGCTGCGCCAGCCGCAGACCCGCGGCCAGTGGGGCGAGCTGCAGCTGCGGCGCTGCATCGAGATCGCCGGGATGACCGAGCACGTCGACTTCGAGCTGCAGGAGACGCTGCGGACCGAAGACGGGCGGCTGCGCCCCGACGCCCGCTTCCTGCTGCCCGAGGGCCGCAGCTTCGTCGCCGACTCCAAGGTCCCGCTCGACGCCTTCCTCGACGCCCAGGAGGCGGAGGTCGAGTCCGACCGCCGGCTCAACCTCGAGCGCCACGCGCGCCAGGCTCGGGAGCACGTTCGCGCCCTCAGCTCAAAGGACTACCAGGGCCAGTTCAAGGCCGGCGAGATGCCCGACCTGGTGATCTGCTTCATCCCCAACGAGCCGGCCCTGCACGCCGCCTTCACCGCCGACCCCGAGCTCTTCGACTACGCCCTGGAACGCAACGTCCTGCTGGTCAGCCCGACCTCGCTGATCGGCCTGCTGCGGACGATGGAGCTCGGCTGGCGCCAGGAGCGGATGGTCGCCGAGGCTGCGGAGATCGCCGAGGCCGCGGCCACCCTGCACTCGCGTTTCAGCAAGTTCCTGACCGACTTCGAGCGGGTCGGAAAGGGCCTCACCACCGCCGCCACCGCCTACGACTCGGCGGTCGGCTCGATGGAGCGGCGGCTGCTGCCGCAGCTGCGCAAGGTCGAGGGGCTCGGGGTCGCGCCCGGCAAGGAGATCGAGCCGCCGGAGCCGACCGAGATCACGGTCCGGGCGATCACCGCGCCGGAGCTACGCGAAGCCCCGGACGCGGCCGACGCAGCCTGACCCAGGGACCAAACCTCCCGCGGCGCCGGGGAGTCGCCGGCCCCGGGGTCTCATCTAGGATGGCCGCAACGCGGTAGATCGACGGGAGGAAACCCTTGGCAGTTGATACCAACCAGGTAGCGAAGCTCGATGTCGAGCCGGGGACGCTGCCGGAGACGATGGCGGCGTGGGTGATCCGGCAGGAGCGCGAGGGCGAGCCGAAGGACGCATTCCAGCTGGAGCAGATCGAGGTCCCCGAGCCCGGCGCCTTCGAGGTCGTCGTCCGCGTGATGGCGGCCGGCGTCAACTTCAACAACGTCTGGGCGGCGCTGGGCAAGCCGGTCTCCGTCTTCGGCTACGGCGACCACCCCGAGTACGGCCACCACATCGGCGGCTCCGACGCTTCGGGGATCGTTTGGAAGGTCGGCGAGGGCGTCACCCGCTGGAAGCCCGGCGACGAGGTCGTGATCCACTGCAACCAGGCGTCCTACGAGGACGTCGAGGTGCACGGGCTCGACCCGCTGGCGGCACCGAGTCAGCGGATCTGGGGCTACGAGACGACCTGGGGCTCCTTCGCCCAATTCACCAGGGTGCAGGCCCAGCAGCTGCTGGCCAAGCCGCGCAACCTCTCCTGGGTCGACTCCTCCGCCTACGGGCTGACCTACTTCACCGCCTACCGGATGCTGATCGACCAGTGCAAGCTGCAGCCCGGCCACAACGTCCTGATCTGGGGCGCGGCCGGCGGCCTCGGCGTCTTCGCCGTGCAGCTCTGCAAGGCAGCGGGCGCCAACGCGGTCGGCGTCGTCTCCTCCGACGAGAAGGGCGAGCTGGTCAAGCAGCTCGGCGCGGTCGACTACATCAACCGCAACGAGTTCGGCGAGATGATGCGGACCGACGAGAACCTGACCGATCCGGCTGCCGACAAGGCGCGCTTCAAGGCCTCCCGCGGTTTCGCCAACCGGCTCAAAGAGATCTTCGGCGACGCCCCCGACATCGTCTTCGAGCACGTCGGCCGGGCGACCTTCCCGACCTCGGTCTACGTCGTCAAGCCGTTCGGCAAGGTCGTCATCTGCGGCGCCACCTCGGGCTTCCAGCTCGACTTCGACGTCCGCTACCTGTGGATGCGCCAGAAGCAGATCATCGGCTCCCACTTCGCCAACGCCTACGAGTGCATGCGCGCCAATCAGCTGATGGCGGAGGGCAAGGTCCGCCCTGTGCTCTCGGAGACGATGGGTTTCGACGGCGTTCCCGCCGCACACCAGTTGATGCACGAAAACAAGCACCTCGGCAAGATCTCGATCCTCGTCGGCGCCGAGTCCGAGGACGAGGGCAAGCTCGAGGACGGTCCCGGCGCGATCCGCGCCGAGGTTGGAGCATGAGCGCGCCGCTGGCGCGAGAAGGAGATACCTGAAGCATGGCCGAGGTCTGCACGCTCGACTGGCACATCTCCCCCTTCCGGGGCGACCGTTTCCTCGATCTCTGGGAACCGGCGGCGGCGCGGATGCCCGCCTTCGGTGCCGCCAGCTGGTCGCTGACCCGCGCGATCGACGATCCGCTCTACTTCCAGCAGAGCTCGGTCTGGGAGAAGCGCTCGGACTTCGAACGCTACTGGTACTCGGAGGAGATCGAGCGCGCTCGCGAGAGCATCATCGATCTCTATGACAAGCCGCTGCTGCCTGCTTGGCACACCCTGATCGCCGCTGAGTAACCGACCATCTGAACTCGATCGGCGTCGGGTCGGGGCCGCCGTCGGCGGTCAACGCCCGCAGCCGCAGCGAGTGGCCGCCGGGCTTCAGATTGCGGTAGACACGCGGTGAATGGCAGGTCTTGTAGGGACCGCCATCGAGCGCGCACTGGAACGAGGCGCCGGCGAGGTCGGCGCTGAAGCGGAAGGTGGCAGTCGTGCTTGCCCCGTGCTTGGGCGGGTGGCCGAGCAGCGTCGTCTGCGGCGGTGACGGCGGTGACGGCACCGGCGGTGGCGGTTCGACCGGCGGCGGTTCGAGCCGGCGATAGATCGCTTCGTAGTGTCCGCCGCTGGCAGCGACGACGGTGTGGACCCGTTCGCCGCCGTCGGACCAGCGTTCGAAGGCGTATTCGGCCCCTCCGATGGTCGCCGTCGCCGGCGCCGAGATCGTCGTCGGCGATTTTTCGATCGCCTGCATTTCAAACGGCGCCGGCCCGATCTTCAGACCCGAGGTGAGCGTCACCCCGGGCGGGCTCGATTTGAAGCCGAGCGTCACCGGGCGCGCTTTGACTTCGACCACGCGGGTGGCGGTAAGACCGCGTTTGTCGGTCGCGGTCAGGTAGACCTTCAGCGCCGAAGGGTAATCGTGGTCGGGGGCGAGGAATTCGCCGCCTTCGGTTCCGGGGAAGACCTGCAGCGGGTGTTCGTGGCAGGCGCCCGCTTCGAACGGGCAGTGGAGCAGGCGCACCTTCCAGTACAGGTCTTCCGGCGCCACGGAACTGCCGGTCCCTTCCTTTTCGACGCCGTTGCCGGCGAAGTAGATCTTTTGCCCCACCGCCCAGGTTTCGCTCGTTTCCGGTTCGGCGATGTTCACCTGCGGCGGGCTGTCCCCCGGGTAGACGGTCAGCTTCGCAACCGATTTCTTGCCGCTGACTTCGTCGGTGACGCGGACAGCGACCCGGAAGTCTTCAGCGACGCCGTAGCTCTTCGACTGCGTCGCGGCGCCCGTTTTCTCGTAGGTGCCGTTGCCGTCGAGGTCCCATTCGTATTTCAGCGCGTGGCCTTCGAGCCCGGTCGAAGCGGACGCATCGAATTCGAACGTCTTCGTCTTCGAGCCCCAGGCCTGGTCGACGCTGAGCCGAGCGTGCGGCGCATCCGGGTCGTAGGAGATCCGGTGGATCGAGCCTTCGTCGGGGCCTCCGTAGAGGCTGGCGTAGAAGAGGTCACCTTCCGGGCCCTGCTCGATGTCGACCGCGGGATAGACGCCTTCTTCGGCAAGGAACGGTTCGACCTGGAGCGGGTCGGGTTCGCCGTCGGCGTCAGCCAGCATCACGTAGACGCAGCCGCGGACCGCGTCGGCGAAGAAGAGCGCGTTTTCGTACTTCGCCGGATAGGTGCCGCCTTCGTAGAAGGCGGAGCCGGAGATCGCCGAGCCGACGTTGGTCGGACAGGTGTCGGTGGGCACGATCGGGGCGCCATGGGCGAAGTAGAAGAACGGCGGCGAGGTCGAGCCGGGTTCCTTGTAGAGGCGTTCGCAGAGGTTGTTGCCGAAGCTCTCGAATCCCGGTTCCGGGCCGAGCCCTTCGTAGCAGGGCCAGCCCGAGTTGTAGGGCGTTGCCGGGTCGAGCGGGAAGCGATCGATCTCCTCGTCGGTCCCGTTGCCGACGTTGCCGAGGTAGATCTCGTCGTGGCGTCGGTCGATCGTGAAGCGGAACGGGTTGCGGAAGCCGAAGGCGATGATCTTGCGCGCGTTGGCGTCGGGGCTGGAGGAGAGCGGATTTCCGGGCCAGGCTTCGCCGTTTTCGGCATTCACCCTGAGCACGGCTCCGTCAAGCCCCGTCGGGTCGGCCGGCGTAAGCACGTCCTGCGAGCGGAGCGAGCCTCCTTCCGCCTGATCCCTTTTGGTGCCGAGCGGATCCCCACAGGGATTGCCGAATTCCCAGCCATCGTCCGTGACGGTGAAGCTCGCGCCCTCGCCGCCGCTGACGAAGAGCGCGCCTTCAGGCCCGAACTCGAGATCGCCGATCGAATGCGAGGAGAACTGCTGGCACCAGTCTTCGAGCAGCACGTCCTCGTCCGGTTCGGCGGCCGACGGCGCGGCGTGCCCGGGCGGCCCTCCTTCGGCGGTCAACCGAACCAAGCGGCCGCTGACGACGCAGGCATCGAGTTCTTCTGGGCATTCGTCGCCTTCCCAGGTCGGCCCTTTGCCCCACCGCGGCGCCCAGCCCGGTTCGCCTTCCGCCGGCGTTTCGCCAAGCTCGTGGTCATAGGTGTAGAGCGCGTAGACGTAGGGCCTGCCTTCGTCGAATTTGGGATCGAGGGCGAGCCCGAGGATGCCTTTGTCGCCGAAATCGAAGACCTGTTTGCTGAGGTTGGCGAAGACGGTCGGCGTCGTGTCTTCGAGGTTTTCGAAGACGAGGATCTTGCCGTTCTTCTCGGCGACGAAGACGCGGCCGTCGGGCGCGAAGCGGAAGACCGTCGGTTCCTGGAGATTTTCGAAGACGACCGTGTCCTGGAACCCGGTCGGCGGTTCGGCCTCCGCGCGCGCGCCCGTCACCCCGATGGCGAGGACGAACAGCAGGACCATCGCGACCGCCAGCGCTCGGCTCACTCGCGCTCCAGCGGTGCCATCGTCAGCCCGGCGCCGTCGAGCTGCGCCCAGTAGTGCTCAGCCGGCTCGCGCGGGCCCGACCAGACGATCGCCTGGCCGCTGCTGTGGATCTGATCCGCGATCTGGTGGCCCTGCTCAAGGCTGACACCGGGCAGGACGCTGGCAAGCGTCTGGGCGACGTGATCGAAGGTGTTGTGGTTGTCGTTGCGGACGATCACGCGCCAGCCCCCGCCCATGCCTGAACCAGGTCCTGCATCGCGTGTCCGCTCGACCGTGGTCGTGGACATCGCTCGCCATTATGCAACTCATCAGCAAACCGCAGGACAGCCGCTTCCCATATCTGCCCGGAATCGACGCTCTCAGGGCCGTAGCGGTGCTGGCCGTCTTCTTCTACCACGCCCATGTCAGCTGGATGCCGGGCGGCTTCCTCGGCGTCGACGTCTTCTTCGTGATCAGCGGCTATCTGATCACCTCGTTGCTGCTGCGCGAGTTCCGCGCCGGCGGCAGCGTCAGGCTCGGGCGCTTCTGGCTGCGGCGCGCGCAGCGGCTGCTGCCGGCGGTCGGGGTCCTGATCGCGGTCTGCATGATCGCCGCCGCGATCCTCGAGCCGGACCGGATCGACGCGATGCGCGGCGACGCCCTCGCCTCGCTCTTCTACTTCGCCAACTGGCACTTCATCTTCGGCGACAACTCCTATTTCGAACAGTTCCAGGCGCCGTCGCTGTTCACGCACCTGTGGTCGCTCTCGGTCGAGGAGCAGTTCTACCTCTTCTGGCCGCTGGTCTTCGCCGCCGGGATGAAGCTCTTCGGCCGCGGCAAGCTGCTGCTCGGCGTCCTCGCCGGCGCCCTCGGCTCGGTAGCCCTGGCCTGGATCCTGTTCGACCCCGGCAGCGACGCCTCGCGCGTCTACTACGGCACCGACACCCACGCCGTCGGCCTTCTGCTCGGCGTCGCCCTCGCCTTGGTCTGGAGCCCGATCGAGCTGCGCCGGCGCCGCACCGGACCGCTCGTCGGGCCGATCCTCGACGTCGTCGGCGTCCTCGCCCTCGCCTACCTCGTGCTCAGCTTCGTCCACGTCCACGACTACGACCTGGCGCTCTGGCACGGCGGCTACCTGTGGCTGGCGCTGATCACGGCGGTCCTGATCGCCGTCCTCGCCCACCCCGCTGCCCGGCTCGGCAAGATCCTCGGCGCGCCGCCCGTCCTCTGGCTCGGGCTGCGCAGCTACAGCTTCTACCTCTGGCACTGGCCGGTCCTCGCCCTGACCAGGCCCGGCGTTGACGTCAACCTGCCGAAAGGGGTGCTGATCCCGCTCCAGCTCGCCTTCGTCCTCGTCCTCGCCCATCTCTCCTACCGCTACGTCGAGCTGCCCTTCCGCGGCCGCGCGAAACTGCCCGCGATGCCGCAGAGCTGGCTAAGGGTGGCGCGACCGGCGCTTCTGCTCGGCGCCCTGGCGGTCATCGTCGTCGTCGGCTGGAGCGGGCTGTTCGCGACCAGCAATCGCCAGGTCGAATCGGCCGCCGCCTCGACCCCCGAAGTCGCCACCGTCAGGGCGGAACCGGTGAAGCCGCCGCGCGGGCAAGCGCCCTCCGGAGCGACCGGGGCGACGGGTACCGCGGGCAAAGCAGGAGCAACCGGGGCCACCGGCCCCTCCCACCGCGCCAGCGCCAGGCCCAACCTGCATCCGATCACGCACCCGCCGCGGATCGTCGCCTTCGGCGACTCGGTGATGGTCGGCGCCGCCACCAACCTCAAGGCCCGCCTCGGCTCCGGCTTTTCGATGAACGCCAAAGTCGGTCGCCAGGCAAGCGAATTCGTCGAATTGGTCGAGCAGCTACGCGACGAAGGACACACCCCCAATGCGGTGATCATCCAGATGGGCAACAACGGGCCCCTCTACGGCGAAGACATGGAAGCGATCCAGAAGGCGACCGCCGGCGTCGGCGAGCTCTTCCTGATCACCGACCACGCCCCAGTCAGCTGGATCGAAGAGTCCAACCACGCACTCGAGGAAGCGGCCAAGGACTGGCCGCACACGACCCTGATCGACTGGGCCCCGGTCGCCGCCGCCCACGAAGACCAGCTCTGGGACGGGATCCACCTCAAGCCCGGCGGGGCCGGCCTCTACGCCCGCCTAGTCAACGAAGTCGTGCGCGAAAAGGTCCCCTTCCCGCCGAAACCCAAGCCCGACCCGAAGCCGAAGGGGAAGGACAAGGCCAAGGCGACGGGAGAGGAGGGTGCCGGCCACCCTCAGGGCAGGTAGGGCAGCCACCACCCTCCCCTCCCAGCCGCCCGGGAATCCCGTGGTTCCTTATGGACGTATGGCGTCCGAAAGGAACCATGCGGTGCCAATTCCAGCCGATCCTTCATCCCGTGGTTCCTTTTGGAAGCAGGGCGGCCATAAGGAACCACGGGTTCGAGGGCGGGCGGACCGGCCCACCTACCTGCCCCGTGGGTGCGTCGGCCCGCCCGCTGAGGATCGTTGCCGCTCCTAGAACGGGCTCGGGAGGCGGATGACGATGTCGTCGAGGCTGGCGATCAGGCCGTTGGCGTTACCGGGAGCGCCGACGACGATCGCCGAGGCGCGGCCCTGGAGGTCGCCGGCCGATTCGTCGGTGGCTTCGGCGACTTTTTTCGAGCCGAGGAAGGCTTCCAGCTTGGCGTCGCCCTGTTCGGGGCCGCTCGTGACGTTGACCGCGCGCAGGCGCAGCGCGTTGGCCTTGTTGACCCCTTTCACCGCCGGCTCGCCCTTGACGATCGCCAAGTACTTGGTCCGTTCGGGAGTCACCTTGACCAGCTGCAGCTTCTGCTGCAGCGGGAAAGCCAGCAGCTGGTACTTGGCCCCTCCCCCGGCGCGCAGTTCGAGACCGAGGTAGGCCTTGCGCTGCAGCGCTGCCGGCGTGCCGCTGAGCAGCCGCTCGGTGGCGACGATCTCGAGGTCGCGGCCGACCACCGGCGTGCGGTAGGCGCAGGCTTCGGTCTTCTTGCCGACCGTAACCCGGACCACGCCTTTGGCCCCGGTCCGGGCGCAGCTGCGCCCGGCGAGCTTGACCAGCTGGCTGCGCTGGGCGAGCGAGCTGAGGTCGTTGCGGTAGATGCCGATCATCTGCGCCTGCGCCAGCGCTGGCAGGGCCAGGGCGGAGAGGGCGAGAACGGCGGCGAAAATCGCGCGGTAAGCGGGCTTCATCGTCGGCAACCTAAACACAGAGGGGGCGGAAAGATGCGGGCGCCAGCCCCCTGAACGGGGTATTTCGCCGGCCCAAATAGAATTGAGCTATGAGCGACCACCGTCTTCCCCAGCCCGACCGCCCGTGGGTGATGCGCACCTACGCCGGCCATTCCGACGCCAAGCGCTCCAACGAGCTCTACCGCCGCAACCTGGCCAAGGGCCAGACCGGCCTCTCGATCGCCTTCGACCTGCCGACCCAGACCGGCTATGACCCCGACCACGTCCTCGCCCGCGGCGAGGTCGGCAAGGTCGGCGTCTCGGTCGCCCACAAGGGCGACATGCACCAGCTTCTCGACGGCATCCCGCTCGACGAGATGAACACCTCGATGACGATCAACGCCACCGCGGCCTGGCTGCTCGGCCTCTACGTCACCGTCGCCGAGGAGAACGGCGTCGACCGCTCCGAGCTGAAGGGAACGACGCAGAACGACATCATCAAGGAGTACCTCTCGCGCGGCACCTACGCCTTCCCGCCCGAGCCCTCGCTGCGGCTGATCGCCGACATGGTCGCCTTCAGCGTCAACGAGGTGCCGAGCTGGAACCCGACCAACATCTGCAGCTACCACCTACAGGAGGCGGGGGCGATGCCGGTGCAGGAGATCGCCTACGCGCTCTCGACCGCGATCGCCGTGCTCGACGAGGTCAAGGCCCGCGGCCAGGTCGCCGAGGAGGACTTCGGCAAGGTCTTCGGCCGTATCTCCTTCTTCGTCAACGCCGGCATCCGCCTGATCGAGGAGATCGCCAAGCTGCGCACGATGGCGGCGCTCTGGGAAGAGATCGGCCGCGAGCGCTACGGGGTCACGGACGAGAAGATGCTCCGCTTTCGCTACGGGGTCCAGGTCAACAGCCTCGGTCTGACCGAGGCCCAGCCGGAGAACAACATCCAGCGGATCGTGGTCGAGGCGCTCGCCGTCACCCTCAGCCGCGACGCCCGCGCCCGCGCCCTGCAGCTGCCGGCCTGGAACGAGGCGATGGGCCTCCCCCGCCCCTGGGACCAGCAGTGGAGCCTGCGGATCCAGCAGGTGCTGGCCAACGAGACCGACCTGCTCGAGTACCCCGACGTCTTCACCGGCTCGGTGGTGATGGACGGGCTGGTCGCCGAGCTGACCGAGGGCGCGCGGGCGGAGATGGCGGTGGTCGAAGAGCGCGGCGGCGCGGTCAAGGCCGTCCCCTACATGAAGGCGCGCCTGGTCGAGTCCCATCGCGAGCGCGTCGCCCGGATCGAGAGCGGCGAGCAGCAAGTGATCGGCCAGAACAGCTTCACCGAGAGCGAGGACTCGCCGCTCACCGCCGGCGCCGACGGCGGCATCCTCACCCCCGACCCCGAGGTCGAGCGGGAGCGGATCGAAGCCCTCGCCAAGTGGAAGGCCGAGCGCGACGAGGACGCGGTCAAGGCGGCGCTCGCCGACCTCGCCGCGGCCGCCGCGGACGAGCAGGCGAACATCATGCCGGCGACGATCGCCGCCGCCAAGGCCGGCGCGACGACCGGCGAGTGGGCGGAGACGATGCGTCAGGTCTTCGGCGCGTATCGGGCGCCCACGGGCGTCGACGGCGCCGCCCCGCCCGCCGACCGCGAGGTGCTCGACGAGCTGCGCGGCGAGGTCGACGCCGCCTCCGAGCGGATCGGCCACCGGATCAAGATCCTGGTCGGCAAGCCCGGCCTCGACGGTCACTCCAACGGTGCCGAGCAGGTGGCGCTGCGGGCGCGCGACGTCGGCATGGAGGTGATCTACCAGGGGATCCGCCTCACCCCGGAGGAGATCGCCGAGTCGGCGCTGCAGGAGGACGTCGACGTGGTCGGCCTCTCGATCCTCTCCGGCTCCCACCTGGAGCTGATTCCCGAGGTCGTGCGGCTGCTGCGGGCCGAGGAAGTCGACGTCCCGGTCGTCGTCGGCGGCATCATCCCGCCGGCCGACGCCGAGCGCCTGCGCGAGGCCGGCGTCGCCGGCGTCTACACGCCGAAGGACTTCGACGTCAACCGGATCATGGGCGAGATCGTCGAGCTGGTCGCCAAGCGGGCCGAGGCCGGCGCGCCGGCTTAGCGCCGAGCGCCCGACCTCGCAACAATGGAGCGATGAGCGACCTGAACGGAGACCGCTCGGCCTGGTTGCGCTGCTATCGCTGCTGGTCGCAGAACCTCGAGATCCAGATCCACTACGACGCGATCCGCTCCGTCGACCCGGATTCCGGCGCCCTCGCCGAAGGCGTCGACGAGGTCCAGGAAGCGGTCGTCCAGTGCCTCGACTGCATGCACGACCAGCCGCACCTGACCTTCCAGGACGAACGCGTCGTCCCGGTCGAAGACCGCTGGCAGCGGATGATCGCCGGCACTCCCTGGGTCGCCTCCTGCACGGTGCGGGTCGACCAGGACCGGGTCGAGAGCTGCTCGGGGCCGGAGGCGATCGAGTTCCTCACCTACGGCGCCTTCGGCGACGCCGGCGTGCGCGAGTTCTTCACCCACGTCCGCTTTCACAAGCACGACGACGAGGAGATCGTCGTCCACCTCCTGGTCGAGCTCTACGCCCGCTCGGCGACCGAGGCGACCGAAGTGCTCGAAGCCGCCGCCCAGGGCCAGCTCGAGATCACCTCGCTGGCCGAGGAGTCGCGCCCGCCCGCGCACGCCTCCGGCGAGGCGCATTGATCGAGGCCGAGAGCGGTTAGTAGGAGCATGCGAAAGCTCGGCCCGCTGGCGGCCGCCGTCTTGATCTCCTTGCTCGCCCTCTCCGGCTGGGTCGAGCAGGCCGAAGCAAAGCCCTGGATCGGGGTTCGCGGCAACCAGCTGATCGACGGTGCGGGCAAGCCGGTGCGGCTGCTCGGCGTCAACCGCTCGGGCACCGAGTACCGCTGCTCCGAAGAGGACGGCTTCTTCGAGGGTCCGAGCGACACGGCCTCGATCGAAGCGATGAAGAGCTGGCACATCAACTCGGTGCGGGTGCCGCTCAACGAGAGCTGCTGGCTCGGCCTCGGCGGCATCCCCGCCCAGCTCAGCGGCAGCGCCTACCGCGCCGCTGTCCGCGGCTTCGTCGAACGACTCGAGGCGGCCGGCCTCTACGTGATCCTCGACCTGCACTGGGCGGCGCCCGGGCACAACCGCGCCGGCGGCCTGATCGCGATGCCCGACGCCGACCACGCGCTCGACTTCTGGCGCAGCGTCGCGAACGAATACCGCGAAGACCGCAGCGTCATCTTCGACCTCTTCAACGAGCCCCGTCCCGGCATCACCTGGGAATGCTGGGAGGACGGCTGCGAAAACGAAGATGAATTCTTCGGTCGCTACCCGGTGGTCGGGATGAAGGCGATGGTCGAAGCCGTACGCTCGACCGGTGCCGAGCAGCCCTTGGTCCTGAGCGGGCTGGCCTGGGCTCAGAACCTGCGCGGCTGGCTCGCCCACGTCCCGTCGGATCCCGACCATGCGCTGGTCGCCGCCAACCACACCTATGGCGCCGGGGCAAACGGGATCACCCCCTGCCTGCATCGCTGCAAGCGGGTGATCGAACGGATCCACCGCACCTACCCCGTGATCACCACCGAGTTCGGGCAGATGAACTGCCGGGACGGATACTCGGTCCGCTACATGCGCTGGGCCGATCGGCAGCACATCTCCTACCTCGCCTGGGCCTGGAACACCGGGCCCGGCTGGAGTTGCACCGAAGGTCCCTCGCTGATCAGCGACTACTCCGGCACGCCGACCGAATACGGGATCGGGTTCCGCGAACACCTCGCGGCGCTCTGGCGCGCGCGCCGCTGAGGGCGCGCCAGGGATGCCGTTCAGCCGGCTGGCTCGCCGGGCTCCTTGCGCGGCACCAACACCAGGCGCTTGAACTCGGCGACGAGCAGCCCGTCCTGGTTGAGGACCCGGGTGTGGACCTTGACGATGCCGCGGTCGGGCTTGGAGCTCGAGGGCTTGACGTCGAGAACCTCGGTCTCGCAGAAGAGGGTGTCGCCATGGAAGACCGGGTTGGGGTGGCTCAGCTCTTCGGTCGCCAGGTTGGCGATCGCCTTGCCGGAGACGTCGGAGACGGACATCCCGAGCGCCAGCGAGTAGACCAGCGGCCCGACGACGACGTTGCGGCCCTGCTGGGACTCGCTCGCGTAGACGTCGTTGATGTGAAGGGGATGGTGGTTCATCGTGATCAGGCAGAAGAGGTGGTCGTCCGCCTCGGTCACGGTCTTCGCCGGCCAGTGCTTGTAGATCGCGCCGACCTCGAACTCCTCGAGGTAGCGGCCGTAGCTGTGCGCGCCCGAGGCCTCGCGCTCGGCCTGATCGGTAGTGAACTCGGTCGTCGTCTCTGGGGTCACCGGTAACTTCGCCTCCTATTGGTTTTCGCGCCGCGTGATGCTATCTGGCCGGTTGACGACGGCGCTCGCATGTAGATTCCCGCGCGTGAATCAGCCCCAGAGAGTCGCGATCATCGGTGTCGGCTACGTCGGCCTCCCCCTTGCCGTCGCCTTCGCCCAGCGTGGGGTCGAGGTCGTCTGCCTCGACGCCGACTCGTCCAAGGTGGAGTCGCTCGCCGCCGGCCACAGCTACGTCGAGGACATCAGCGACGCCACCCTGGCGCCGCTGAAGGAGAAGCTCGTACCGACCGTTGACGCGACCGAGCTCGCCTCCTGCGAGGCGGTGATCATCTGCGTGCCGACGCCGCTGACCAGCGCCCGCGAGCCCGACCTCACCTACCTGCTCGGCGCCGGCGAAAGCGTCGCCGACAACCTCCAGGAGGGCCAGCTGGTCGTGCTCGAGTCGACCACCTACCCGGGCACCACCCGTGAGCGGCTGGCGCCGATCCTCGAACAGCGCTCGGGGCTGAAAGCCGGCGAGGGGTTCAACCTCGCCTTCTCGCCGGAGCGGATCGACCCCGGCCGCACCGACTACACGGTGGAGACTACGCCGAAGGTCGTCGGCGGTCTCACTCCCGCCTGCTCGGAGCGCGCAGAGGCGATCTACGGAACGATCTGCGACACCGTCGTCCCCGTCTCCACCCCCGAGGCCGCAGAGCTGACCAAGCTGCTCGAGAACACCTTCCGCTCGGTCAACATCGCCCTCGTCAACGAGCTCTCGCAGCTCTGCTTCCGGCTCGGAATCGACGTCTGGGAGGTAACCGGGGCGGCCGCGACCAAGCCCTTCGGCTTCATGCCCTTTCAGCCCGGGCCGGGAATGGGCGGGCATTGCCTTCCCGTCGATCCCTTCTACCTCGCCTTCAAGGCGCGCGAGGCCGACTTCTACCCCGAGTTCGTCGAGCTCGCGGGCAAACTGAACCAGAGCCAGCCGGCGTTCTGCGCTCATCGCATCGAGCGCGCCCTCGACGCCACCGAACGCTCGGTCAAGGGCTCGAAGATCCTGCTCCTCGGCGTCAGCTACAAGGCCGGGATCGGCGACACCCGCGAGTCTCCGGCGTTGGAGATCCTGCGGATGCTGCAGGAACGCGAAGCCGACGTCTCCTATCACGACCCCTACGCGACGGGGCTGCCGCGCTTTGGGCTCAGCTCGGTGCCGCTCGAGCAGGGTCTCGCCGAGGCCGACCTGGTCGCGATCCTGACCGGCCACCCGGAGATCGACTACGCCGACGTGGTGGCCAAAGCACCGCTGGTGATCGACTTCCGCGGCGTCACCCGCGGGATCGAAGCCGACAACCTGGTCCTGCTCTAAGCGCCCGTCCGCGCTGGCGGCGCCCGTCAGGGCGGGATACTTAGGCGGTGAACGAGACCGAGAGGCCCAACCCCTCACGCGGGCTGTTCGAGACACTCCTGGTCGCAAACGGCGCCCCGGTCGAGCTCGATGCCCACCTGCAGCGCCTCGCCCGCAGCGCCGAGGAGCTGTTCGGCGCCGAGCTGCCCGGCGACCTCGCCGCAGCCGCCGAGGGGGCCTGCGAGGGGATCGAGATCGGCCGACTGCGGATCGAGATCGAGCCCGACGGGGAGGGCGGCTTCGAGCGGCGCCTGCTCGCGGCGCCGATCGACCCGGCCTTCTCCTTTCCCGACCGCGCCCACGGCGAGCTTCTGCGCAGCGTCGACGCCGGCGCCTGGAGCGGCGCCCACAAGTGGACCGACCGCGACTGGCTGGAGCGGACCGAGGCCCGCCTCGGCGAGGAGATCCCGCTGCTCGTCGACGCCGAGGGAAACGTGCTCGAGGCCGGCCGCGCCAACGTCTTCGCGGTCCTCAACGGCGCCCTCGTCACGCCTCCCGCCGACGGCCGCATCCTCCCCGGCACCGCTCGCGCCGCGACCCTTGCCCTCGCCGCCAACCTCGACATCGAGGCGGTCGAGCGACCGCTGCCCCTGGCCGAGCTGCGCGACGCCGACGAGGTCTTCCTCACCTCCTCCGTCCGCGGCCTCCGCCCCGCCCGCCGCCTGGACGGCACCGATCTCCCGGCCCGCACCCATCTAACCGAGCGCCTAGCCACAGCCCTCCAAGCCCGCTGGCTCTCCGCCCCCAGTACCCAGCCCTGAAGCGTTGAGCCTGACCCAGAGCGAGCCCGGCCCCGCCCGCCAAGCCCACCGAAGCGAGGGCGCGGCTTCGTTGGGGAGGGTCGGGTGTCCCCCTGAACGTTTTTTGGCGCTGGCCGAGCGCGGCGCTCGGACAGGCCGCCAAAAGAT
>Ga0335070_10003265_pt1 | contig 18892 bp, 19 predicted proteins | sample Lox_Sample_13_FD_206722 | JGI IMG/M metagenome (GOLD analysis project Ga0335070, IMG submission 206722) | Soil microbial communities from Loxahatchee National Wildlife Refuge, Florida, United States - Lox_Sample_1.3 | ecosystem: Environmental > Terrestrial > Soil > Wetlands | place: USA... | reverse complement strand
CCAAGGTCACGGGGTTCGAAGGTCAGTTGAAGGAGCTCGAGGCGAAGCGGGCCGAGGTGGCCAAGGCCGTCCACCCGCCGTTGTTCTCGCGCTACGAGACGGTGCGGAGGCGCCGGACGCCCGCGCTGGTCACCGTCGTCGCCGGGACGTGCCAGGGCTGCAACATGAGCGTGCCGCCACAGCTCTACAACACCCTGAAGACCACGCTGGAGACGGACATCTGTCCGTCGTGTCACCGCATCATCTGCGCGCCGGAGGCCATCGAGCCGCTCCCGGCGAAGAAGGGATGAGCGGGCAGCGCCCGTCTCTTCCCGAGCTCCTCCGGGTCATCGCGGAGGAGGAGGGCCTCGACCGCACCCTGGCCCGGTTTCCGGGGCTGTCGCGGACGGACCTGGTCGGGGTGCTGCTCGGCCGTCCCGCCCCGACCCACCCGGCCCCGCACGTCCACCCCCACGGGCCCGCCCGCCCGGTCCAGCCGCACCGGAAGCTGCGCGTGGCCTCCGACGGGGCCGCACGGGGAAACCCCGGCCTTGCCGGAGCGGGGGCGGTGCTGTTCGACGTCGAGGGCAACGTCCTCGAGCGCCTGGGCAAGTTCCTCGGCCGGCAGACGAACAACGTGGCCGAGTACCAGGGCCTGCTGCTCGGGCTGCGCCGCGCGCGCGAGCTGGGGGCCGAGGAGCTGGAGGTGGTCGCCGACAGCGAGCTGATCATCCGCCAGCTCTCCGGTGCCTACCAGGTCCGGTCCCCGGCGCTGCGAGAGCTGCACACCGAGGCGCTCACCTTGCTCAAGGCGTTCCGGAAGGTGAAGCTAGTGCACGTCCCCCGCGCGCAGAACGCCGAGGCGGACGAGATGAGCAACCGGGCCATCGACGAACGGATGCCCTGAAAGCGCGTTCTTCCCAGGGCCGGCCGCGGCGGGACGGGTGTTCACGCGCACACCCTCGAGGGGGGACCGATGAAGGGGCTCGTGACGCTGGTCGTGGTGCTCCTGGGTATGCCTTCGGTGGCCTCACCCAGCCCCGAGGGCACTCCGGAGGTCGGGCCGCCGGCGTCGCAGGAGTCAATCCTGCCCCTGCGCGCAGTGGGCGTGGGCTTCGGCCTCGGTGTCCAGCTCACGCCCGAGGGCTGGAACGGCAGCGCGTCCGCCAGCAACGGGCTGCTGCGACTTCAGATTGCCTGGTCTCCGCTCGACTGGCTCGAAGTGTCGTTCCTGATGCCAGGGGTCAGCGTGCTCCTCGGGAAGCGCCTCCGGGACGAGGTGGTGCTCGGGGCCGGCATCGACGGCATCGGGTACGGGTCGGTCGAGCGATTCATCGTCGTCCCGACGGTCGGGGCAGGGTACCGGCACTGGTTCTCCGGCAGGACGAGCCTGGGCGTGAGCGGAAGCTGGCGGGGGCAGTACAGCCAGCTGTCACCCGTGCTGGAGCTGGGGCGGGAGCGTGTTCTTCACGCACACCCTCCAGGGCCTGGTCTCGTTCAACGTCACGTTCGGTGCTGTCGGCTGGCCATCCGACGTCTTCGCGCTCACGTTCGGCTCGGGGCGCCTGGGGCTCCGGTACCTGCCGCTGGTCCGGTTTCACCTCTCCCCCGTGTGGTCCTTGGATCTCGACGCACGGCTGAGCCTCCGCCTGCATCCCCACACGCTGGTTGCACAGCAGTACCTGGTCGGCTTCACCGCCGTCTGGTGAGGCGCAGCAGCGACCGCCTCACTCCGGCGGCCCGGGGGCGCGGCCCGCCCCGGATCCAGGTGGGTCGGGGCCCGAGTGGCGCCCGGGCCCGTGCCGCGGTAAGCGAGAAGGTGCCGGAGTGGCCCGGGTGAACGCCGGCTGCCGCAGGACGGGGCAGCGGGAGGAAAGTCCGAGCTCCACAGGGCAGGGTGCTGGCTAACGGCCAGTCGGCGCGAGTCGAAGGACAGTGCCACAGAGAACAGACCGCCACGGGGACGCCGGCAACGGCGCCACGAGGCAAGGGTGAAACGGTGCGGTAAGAGCGCACCGCGGCCAGGGCGACTTGGCCGGCACGGCAAACCCCACCCGGAGCAAGAGCCAGCAGGGAGCGTCCCGCTTCACGGCGGAACAGGGGCTGCCCGCCCCTCGACTCCCGGGTTGCTCGCTGACGAGGCCCCTGGGCAACCAGGGCCCTAGAGGAATGTTCACCGCCCCCGCGGGGGAGACTCCACGGGGGAACAGAACTCGGCTTACAGGGCCACTCCGGCTTTTTTTTGCGCCTCAGCCGACGACTGGCAGCTGTACCAGGAGCACGCGGTCGTTCCCGTCGGTGCGAACCGCCTCCGGGTTCCGGACCTTCATCCGCGCGTTGGTCGACGGTAGCCACAGGCCGACGAAGACGTTCACCGCCCGCGACTTCCAGCCCGGCGGCAAGGTGAGGACGAACTCGTCCTGCACCACCTCGCCCGCCTTCCAGGTACTGGTCGGAGCGCGCAGTGGGTGGTCCGCGTTGAGCCGCTCGCCGCGACCCTCGGCGTCCTCGAGGTGCACGAAGACCTGCCAGTCCTCCGTGGTCGGCTTGATGCCCCGGAACACCAGGACCACCCGCGTCGCGTCTCCCGAGGACACCGAGGGCGGGGCGAAGGTGGCACCCACCAGCTCCGCCAGATCGCCCAGCACCGCGCCGTTCTTCACCGGGACCGGCGCCACCTGGCTCCGCGACTGCGGAGGACCGGGCTTGCTGGAGGTGGGGGCCTCGACGATGCAGGCCGGGAGGACGCCGAGCAGGGAGACGAGGGCGAGCGCGTGACGCATGCGGGTGAAGCGACTCTTACCGCACAACGCCGGTGTCGACGGAAGCACCAGATGACGTAAGAGGGGCGCCTCATGTCGCCGTTCCTGCTGCTGGCCCAGGTTCCCGCCCCGTCTCCCGAGCTGTTCCTCGGCCTCGACCTCCACCAGATCGAGCTGCTCGGGGGAGGGCTCCTCGTGCTGGTCGTGGCCTCGGCCGCGCTCGCACTGCGGGCCCGCGCGCGTCGCCGGACCGAGGCACCGCCCCCTGCAACGCCCGAGCTGCCGGCCGCGCCACCGGTCCGCCCGGAGATCGTCCCTGGTCCGGACGAAGCGCGGGCCCGCGAGGAGGCCGCAGCCGCCCGGGCCCGCGCCGAGGCCATCGCCCGCGAGCGCCGCGAGCTTCAAGAGAAGGCCGGCGCCGAGGTCGAGGCTGTCGAGCGCGCCCGGCTGGAAGCGGAGGCCCGCGAACTAAAGAAGAGCGAGGAGGAGGCGAAGCGGGAGGAGTACCGGGCGAGGAAGGCTGCCGAGGCCGAGGCCCGCGAGCGCCGCGCTCGCGAGGAGGCCGAGGCCCGCCGGCTCCGCGAGGAGGGGGAGGCGCGCGCACGCCAGGCAGCCGCGGCCGAGCAGATCCGCGCCACGCAGGAGGCCCGTGCGCGCGCCGAGGCCGAGGCCGGGCGCACGCTCGCCGCGGGGCTGGAGCGCACCCGGGGCGAGGGCTTCATCGCCCGGCTCAACGGGCTCTTCTCCCGCGGCTCGGCGGTGGACGACAGCGTGCTCGCCCAGCTGGAGGAGATCCTCTTCACCGCCGACATCGGCGTTCGCACTGCGTCGGAGCTGGTGGACGCCGCGCGCGACGGGCTGAGGAAGCGGGAGCTGGGCGACGTGGGGCGGGTGAAGGGGCTCATCCGCTCCGAGGTCGAGCGGATGGTCACGCTCCCCCGCCCTGCCTCGCTCGAGGGCGGCGGCCCGCCCCACGTGACCATGGTGGTGGGGGTGAACGGTTCCGGGAAGACCACCACCATCGGAAAGCTGGCCTGGAAGCTGACCCGGGAGGGCAAGAAGGTGGTCATCGCCGCCGGCGACACCTTCCGTGCCGCCGCGACCGAGCAGTTGGACGTCTGGGCCGAGCGCGCCCACGCCACCCTGGTCCGCGGGCCCGACGGCTCGGACCCGGGCGCCGTGGTGTTCGACGCGGTGAAGCGCGCGGTGGCCGAGGGCGCCGATGCGGTGCTGGTCGACACCGCGGGCCGCCTCCACACCAAGACCCCGCTGATGGAGGAGTTGAAGAAGGTGAAGCGGGTGATCGCCAAGGCGCTGCCCGGCGCGCCGCACGAGGTGCTCCTGGTCCTCGACGCCACCATGGGCCAGAACGCCATCGCCCAGGCCAGGCAGTTCCAGGAGGCCGTGGGAGTGACCGGCATCGCGCTCACCAAGCTCGACGGCACCGCCAAGGGCGGGGTGGTGATCGGCATCAGCGACGAGCTGAAGATTCCGGTCACCTGGGTGGGGGTGGGCGAGAAGGTGGCGGACCTGCGGCCCTTCGACCCGCACGAGTTCGTGGAGGCGCTGTTCGAGGCCGCCTGATGCGGGGGCCGGTCGTCATCCGCCGGCGCCGGGGGCTCGAGCTCCTCGGCGGGAGCGCACTGGCCCTGCTGGTCGCCTGCGCCGCCCCGCCGCCGCCACCTCCAGCGACTCCGGTCGCCCGCGCTCTCCCCGAGGGCTGCGGCAACGACTTGGCCGGGCGCTGGATGCTCGCCTCCAACCCGAGCTGGGTCTACCGCGCCAGTGACGACGGAGGCACCGTGGTCCTCGACGTCGAGCGACACTGGGCGGACGGTGGCACGCCCGAGGGGGCCAGCAGCGCCCGCGTGGTGCTCCGGCGCACCTTGGGTGGTCTCGCCGGCGAGACGCGGGCACCGCGCATGGGCGCCTCCGGGCCGGGCTGCGAGGCGAGCTTGCCGGTGGATCTCACCGGCTGCCCCGATGGTGGGCTCCTGCTGCGGACGGTGGAGCGCATGCGGGTGGACGGCCGGTGCTCGGTGGTGGACGCCTCGCCGCTCGAGACACGGACCTACCTGCTGGTCCGGGCGTCGTCCGACGCCGGGCCCTGAGCCATCGGAGGCGTTGCCGTCCTCAGCCCAGCACCGGGTGCGATGCCCGCGGCAAGCTGGCCCGGGTGGGACGGGAGCGGTTCGCTGGCACGGGGCGCGGAGGCCGCTCCAGCGCCCCGCGCGAGGCGGGGCGTGAGCTCGGACGCTCTGGGGCGCGTCCCCCCGCCCGTGGTGAGTCCGCAGTGCCGGGAGCGCAACTTGGGAACCGAGACGGGACGCCCAGGGGGCAGCGGCCTCGGAAACGGAAATGGATGCGTTCAGGATTATTCAGCATGCATCCTTCTCGCTTCGGGAAGAGCCCGGGCCCTCGCCCTTCCCGCGTGCCCTCGACCGAGGAGCTGAGCCGTCGCGCGAGCGCTTGCGTCCTCGGCCGAGCCCCGGTGTCGAGCGGCGCACCGAACTCGGCGCCGTCTTGCCCAACCTGCCACGGCCCGGGCCAAGGCCAGGGAGGTCAGCGCCGCTCCGGGAAGACGTCTCTTTGCCCTCGCGTCCCGCTGGGGCATGCCGCGCCCCCTGCGCGTCCAGGCCGCACCCGCCCGCCCGGGGAACGACTCGAGCGCGCGGATGGACGGAAGTGATCGGAAGGGAGGGGAAGCTCGCAGCTCACAGCGGAGACCAGGTTGGTCGATCGGATGATCGCGCTGGAGGGCAAGCGAGGGCCGATCGACCAGCGTGGCTTCCGCTGTCAGGCCGCGCGCTGGGCCGAGGGGGCCGGCGCGACCGCGGGCGCAAGCGCCCGGCGGTCCATGGAGCCACCCTGGAAGAGGCTCATCACCCCGACATACAGGAAGCCCACCTGGAACAGCACCAGGAACGGCACCGACGTCCAGATGTGGGCGTCGATCGCGAACCAGAGCGCACCGGAGAAGTAGAGCCCGAAGCCCAGCTCGAGGAGCGGCATCATGCTGCGGGCGCCGCGGTAGCTCCCCTTCACCGTGGAGCGGATGCTCTTGCCCTCGCTGCCGGTCTTGGGCGTCCTGGCGAAGGCGCTCTGCTGGTTCAGGAGGGCCTCGATCACCGCCTTGGCGTTGTTGATCGCCATCCCGATGCCCAGCGACATGATGAACGGCAGGTACTTGACCCGCCGCCAGCCGGTGAGCCCGAGCTCGCTCTGGGTGGCCAGGTAGAAGAAGCACACCGAGGCGGTGGCCGCGAGGCAGAACGGCAGGTCGAGGAACAGCGTCGAGTACATCCCGTGGTTGAAGCGCACCACCATCGACAGCGGCATCAGCACCGACAGCAGCACCATCAGGAGGTAGGCGATGTTGTTGGTGAGGTGGAAGAACGCCTCGCGCTTCACCGCGAATGGCTGGTTCGAGCGGAGGATGGCGGGGAGCAGCTTCCGGGCTGTCTGGATCGAGCCCTTCGCCCAGCGGTGCTGCTGGCTCTTGAAGGCGTTCATGTCCACCGGCACCTCGGCGGGGGACACCACCTCGGGCAGGAAGATGAACTGCCATCCCTTCAGCTGGGCGCGGTAGCTGAGGTCCAGGTCCTCGGTCAGCGTGTCGTGCTGCCAGCCGCCCGCGTCCCCGATGGTCGCGCGTCGCCAGATGCCGGCGGTGCCGTTGAAGTTGAAGAAGCAGCCGGAGCGATTCCGCGCGGTGTGCTCGATGATGAAGTGACCGTCGAGGAAGATGCTCTGGGCCTGGGTGAGAATGGAGAACTCGCGGTTCAGGTGACCCCAGCGCACCTGCACCATGCCCACCTTCGGGTCGGCGAAGAACGGGACGGTGCGCTTCAGGAAGTCCGGCGCCGTGACGAAGTCCGCGTCGAACACCGCGACGTACTCGCCCTTGGCGGTCAGAAGCCCGTGCTCCAGCGCCCCCGCCTTGAATCCCCTCCGGTTGGTCCGGTGAATGTAGGTGATGTCCTGCCCGGTGCGGCGGTGACGCTCCACCGCGGCGCGGGCGATGCCGCAGGTCTCGTCGGTGGAATCGTCCAGGACCTGGATCTCGAGCAGCTCCCGCGGGTACTCGAGGCGGCAAACCGCCTCGATCAGCCGCTCCACCACGTACATCTCGTTGTAGACCGGCAGCTGGATGGTGACCCGCGGCAGCTGGGCCAGGGTGCCCTTGGGGGTCGGGATCTTGAACTTGTGGCGATAGTAAAGGAATGCCATCCGGTACCGGTGAGAGCCGTAGACGGCGAGCACGCACAGGACGGCGAAGTACACGCCCAGGAACACGATCTCGACGCTGGTCATCTCTGGCGCTGGCCCCTCGTCCCCACGCCCGAGTGTCCGGTTCCGGGGCGGCGGGGCAGAATAGGAATGTGAACACCTGGTGTCAAACGATTCCGACCACTTACAAACACCTCGATGGCGACTGACACGCCGTGTCAATGATCGCGGGAGGTTGGCGTCGGAAGGACCGGATCCGTCAGAAGTGATGGAAGATCGTGGACCGCGCGGGCTCGCACGGCTCTCACCGCTCGGCGGCCTTCTGCCCCGGCGCCCGGGGGTGGGCGTGGAGGAAGTCCAGCGCCGCGCGGAGCTGTGGATCGGCGAGCTTCTGGGTCACCTCCCACGCCGGCGGCGGTGCCAGCCGGTGCGCGGTCTCGGCGGTGCCGGCGTCCGGGTTCCGGAAGTGGCGGCGGAGGTCCTTCTCCCGCAGCTCGCGCGCGGTGCCCTCGGCCGGGACGAGGAAGTCGGGCTCGATGCCCCGCTCCTGGATGCTCCGACCCTTCGGGGTGTAGTAGCGGGCAATGGTCAGCTTGAGCCCGCTGCCGTCCTCGAGCTCGATCACGGTCTGCACCGAGCCCTTCCCGAAGGTCTGGGTCCCCAGCAGGGTGGCCCGGCCGTGGTCCTGCAGCGCGCCGGCCACCACCTCGGAGGCCGAGGCGCTCCCGGCGTTGACTAGAACCACCATCGGGTAGTCGGGCTCGGTGCCGGGGTCCTTGCTCTTCTCCTCGGTGAGGCTCCGGCCCGCGCGCCCCCTGGTGGTCACGATGGTGAGCCGACCCGGCAGGAACCGATCGCTGACCGCCACCGCCTGATCGAGCAGCCCGCCCGGGTTGTTGCGCAGGTCCAGCACCAGCCCGGACAGCTCCCGGCCGCCGTTCTCGGCGCGGAGCCGGTCCAGCTCGCGCTTGAGGTTGGCGTCGGTGCGCTCCTGGAAGTTCTTCAGCCGCACCCAGCCGATGCCGCCGTAGAGCGCGCCCTGCACCGTGACGATGCGCACGTGGTCCCGGAGCAGGACGATGTCCTGGGGTTGCTGGAACCCCGCCCGCATCAGGGTGAGGGTCACCCGCTGCCCGGCCGGACCGCGCATCTTGGCCGTGGCCCGGGCCACGTCCATTCCCGCGGTGCTCTCGCCGTCGATGGCCAGGATCTCGTCCCCTGGCTGGATGCCGGCCCGCGCAGCCGGCGTGTCGTCCAGCGGTGAGACCACCACCAGGGCGTCTCCGCGCCGCACCACGTCCAGCCCCAGGCCGCCGAACTCGCCCGAGGTGTCGATCTTCATCTCCTTGAAGAGCTCGGGCGGCATGAAGACGGTGTGCGGGTCGAGCGTCTCCAGCATTCCCCGGATGGCGCCGTAGACCAGCTGCCGCTCGTCCACCTTCTCCACGTAGTTGTTCTGCACGTAGGACAGGACCCGGGCAAAGAGCTCGAGCTGCCGGTAGGTGGCGTCCTCCGGCGGGGTCGCCGGGGCGGGGGCAGCGGCCAGGGTGGTCAGGAGGAGGAGCGGAGAGAGACGGTTCACGGGTGCGCCCTGGAGCGTATCCCGGCCCGGGCCGCGGAGGCGAATCCCCGGGAGGGGGTCTGGACAATCATTACGAGTTCGTACTATACGAATGCGGCATGAAACCGCGGCTCCAGCTGATTCCCTTCGTCCATCGCACCACCCACCGCATCGGGCTGTACCTGGACGCCGCCGAGCCGCCGCTCGGCCTCTCCCAGGGCGAAGCGCACCTCCTGGCCCACCTGGCCGAAGCAGGCCCCTCCTCGGTGGCCGAGCTGCACCGGGCCTTCGCCCACAAGCGCTCCACCCTGACCAGCTACCTCGACCGGCTGGAGGCTCGGGGCGACGTGACCCGGGAGGTGCGCCCCGAGGACCGCCGGTCCTTCACCGTGCGGCTGACCCGGAACGGCGCGCGCACCGCGGCCCGGGTGCACCAGCACCTCGCGGCGCTCGAGGAGCCGGCGCTGTCCCGCCTCACCGAGCGCGACCTGCGCGGCTTCCAGGCGGTGCTCCACGCCCTCTCCGAGACGGTCGACGGCGATCACCCGCCACAGCCCAGGAGGAAGTCCCCCTGAGCGAGCGGGAGCTGGCGCTCAACCACTTCCTCACGAGGGGACGGACGCTCCGGCCGGGACAGTGACCGCGAGCAGGCCGATCTCCTCGGCGAAGCCCCGGAGCCGCTGCACCAGCTCGCGCGGCCGTTCCATCTGGGGCACGTGGCCAAAGCCCGGCACCACCTCGACGCGGGCCCCGGATGGGAGATGCGCGCGGTACCAGTCGAGCTGCTCGCGCGGGAGAAGCTTCTCGCTCGCCCCCCAGAGCAGAAGGGTGGGCGCCCGCACGCCGGCGACGAGGGCCGGCGGGATGCTGTGACGCTCCTGGGCGTGGGTGCGCAGCGCCCTCACCGCAGGCGTGGCGTGCATCTTCTTCATCTCGGGGGCGAAGAGGATCGCCAGGAGCGGCGCGCGGTGAAAGAGCCGGCGGGTGAGCCGGACCGCATCGGCGGTGGTGCGGACGTCGAGCGTGCGCATCAGCTCGGCCATCGACTCCGGGGTCATCTGGCCGCCGGCCGGCGCGACCAGGCCCAGCGCCGCGACGTCCTCGGGGTGCACCGCGGCGAGGATGACCGACAGCGCCCCGCCCAGGGAGTTCCCCACCACGAACGCCGGCGCCTTCACCACCTCCTGGCAGAAGGCGTGGAGCACACCGAGCTGTTGCTCGAGGGTGAGCGGCCCCGACGCCGGGAGCGGGGAGAAGCCGTTCCCCGGGAGGTCCACCGCATAGACGGCGGAGAAGTCGCGGGCGAGCGGCCGCAGGATGCGCACCCATCCGTTCGCGCTCCCACCGAGCCCATGCACCAGCAGCACCGGAGGTCCCACGCCGTTTCCCGCCACGCGGTAGGCGTGCACCGAGTGGCCCGCCACGAGGTGCAGGTCGGAGCCGACGCCGGCGGCGACGAGCCGCCGTCGCACGTACCCCTGCAAGGTCGCGAGGAAGTCCACGGACGGAACCTAAGCACCATGCCGCGGTGCGTCAAGAGAGGCTCAGGGTGCGCGGGCCATCGCCGCGCCAACCCAGGGCATCGGGTCCACCGCCAGTCCGCGCCGGCGGACCTCGAAGTACAGGTACGCCCCCTTCAGCGAGCCGGTGTCGCCCACCGTGCCCACCACCTCACCCGGGAAGACGTGCGTCCCCACCGGGCGGAGCACCTCGGCCAGGTGGGCGTAGATGGTGTGGTAGCCGTCGCCCTGGTCGAGCACCACGAGGTTGCCATACCCGCCAAGCCACCCGGTCCAGGCCACGGTGGCCGGAGCGAGGGCCCGCGCCGGAGCGCCCGGCACCGCCCGGATGTCGAGCCCCTTCTGCACCGTGACGGTGTTGAACTTGGGGTGCACCAGCCGGCCGAACGCCACCTCCACGTGCCCGGGCGCGGGGAGCGGCAGCTTCCCGCGGAGCGCGCCGAACCCGGTGGGCTCCGGCTCCTCCAGGACGGCGGCCAGCGCCTGGAGCTGGGCGCGCGAGCGCCCGAGCTCGGCCAGCACCGAGCCGGCGGCGCGCGCCCTGGCCTGGAGCAGCTGCAGCGCCTCGCCGAGCTCGGTCTCTTGCCCGGCCGCCTCCTCCGCCTCGGCGCGCAGCTCCGCGAGCCGGCTGCCCATCTGGCGCTTCCAGGCGTCGAGCTGCTCGAGCCGCGAGCGCTGGAAGAGCGCCACCGAGCGCATCTCCTCGAGCGCGGCGAGGTCGCTCCGGACCAGCGAGGAGAGAGCGCGCGCCCGCCAGGCGAAGGCGGCCACGTCCTCGGCCGGGAGCAGCACCTCGAGCGGGCTGCGCCGGGTCAGGCGGTACAGCGACAGGAGCCTCGGCCGGAACCCGTCCACGCGCGAGTCGAGCACCGCCCGGGCGAGCGCCTCCTCGGCCTCGGCGGCAGCGAGGCGGCTTGCGAGCACCCGCATCTGCGCGGACAGCGCCGCCGCCCGCGCCGCCGACACCCGGGCCAGCCCGGCGTAGACCGCGAAGGCGGCCTCGGCGTTGCCGGACTGCGCGCGGATCGCCCGGACCAGCGCCCGCTGCGTCTCGAGCGGGTCCCACTCCGCCGGGGCCTCCGCCGCCGCCGCGCCGGTCCCGAGGAGCACGACCCCGAGGAGGGCGGCGGCGGGCCTCATGCGCGCAGGAACCGGCGCACGGCGAGGTAGCTCCCGGACAGCCCCAGCGCCGCGCCGGCGATCGCCAGCTCCACGGCCTCGGTCCACGGGCGGGCGTCGGCGGTGACGCCGGGGAGCCGGAGGAAGGAGAGGAGGGTCGCCAGCTGGGGCGACAGCGTCTGCCGGAAGGCGACCAGGCCGGCGATGGCCAGCACCGCCCCGGCCAGCCCCTGGAGCGCCCCCTCGAGCAGGAACGGCGCCTGGACGAAGCGGTCGGTCGCGCCGACCAGCTTCTGGATCTCCACCTCCTCCCGGCGGGAGTAGATGGCGAGCTGGAGCGTCGCTGAGACGATGATCAGGGTCGCGCCCACCAGGACGACGAAGGCCACCCAGCCCGCCCAGCGCACCGCGCGCGCGAGGGCCGACAGCCGCTCCACGGCCTGCTCGCCGTAGTCCACGCCGGTCACCGCCGGCGCTCCCCGGAGCTCGGCGGCTAGCACGCGCAGGGACTCGGGGGCGCGCATCCGCTCCGGAACGCGGACCTCGAGCGACGGCGGGAGCGGGTCCTCGGACAGGCCACGCAGCGACTCGGCGGCCGGCCCGAGCTCGCGGACCAGCCGTTCCAGCGCGGCCCGTGGGGTGACCTCCTCGACCACCATGCTCCTGCGCCGCAGCTCGGTCGCCACGGTGCCGCGGGCGTCGGGCGAGGCGCGCGGGTCCAGGTACACCGTCACTCGCACCTCGCCGCCCAGGCTCCCCACGAGCCGGTCCAGCTCGTGCGCGGCCGAGCGGGCCAGCCCCAGGCTGAACAGCGCGATGGCCAACGTCACCGTCGAGACGGCGTGGACGAACGGCTGGTGGCGGATGCCCTCCACCGCCGAACGCCAGAACGTCTGCGCCTTCGCAACCGCGCCCACCCGAGGCCTCCTGCCCTACCCCACCCGCCGGACCACCGCCGGGCCACCCGCGTCGGCGACGATGCGGCCCTTCTCCAGCCGGACCACCCGCTTCTGGGAGCGCTCGACCATCGCCAGGTCGTGCGTGGCCACCACCACCGTGGTGCCTCGGACGTTCGCGTCCGAGAGGAAGCTCATGATCTCCTGGGTCAGCCCGGGGTCGAGATTGCCGGTGGGCTCGTCGGCGAGGAGCAGCGCCGGCTCGTTCAGCAGAGCCCGGGCGATGACCACCCGCTGCTGCTCCCCACCGCTGAGCTTCAGGGGGAGGCTCTCGGTCTTGTGCTGCAGACCCACCAGCTTGAGCATCCGGTTCGCGCGCTGACGGGCCTCGTCACGCGACACGCCCAGCACGTCCAGCGCGAGCGCCACGTTGTCCAGCACCGTCCGGTGCGGCAGCAGCTTGAAGTCCTGGAACACCACGCCGATGTTCCGACGGAGGAAGGGGATGCTCGCCTGCCGGATGCGCGCCACGTTCCGCCCGCCGACGAGGATCTGTCCCCGGGTGGCCGGCTCGGCGCAGAAGACGAGTCGGAGAAGCGTGGTCTTTCCCGCACCCGAGGGGCCGGTGAGGAACACGAACTCACCTTTCTCCACCGTCAGGTTCACGTCGACCAGCGCCGGCGGGTCGCCCGGGTAGGCCTTGGTGACGTGGAACATCTGGATCATCGGCGGAGGGTGCGACTGGATTGTTGCAGAACCGCGCGCGGCCGGCCACGGGATGTCCGTTTCCGTGCCAGACTCCGGGGTCAAGAGTCCCTCGATGAGCGACGACTTCCAGTTTCCTGACCCCGAGCCCGAGGCCGAGCAGACCCCCGCCCCGCTCCCGAAGCAGCGCTCGCCGCTGGTCCTTCCGTGGATGGTGGCGGGGCTGGCGGTGGTCGCGCTCGCCGTGGTCTCGCTCTACGCCAAGAAGCTGATCGACGACCAGACCGCCCGCGCCTACCAGGCGATGCGCATGGCCGACGAGTACGGCTCGCGGGCGAACAAGCTCGAGGCGGACCAGAAGGACGCCCGTCGCCAGGCCATCACCGCCTCGGAGAAGAGCGACGAGCTGCGCGCCGCCAATGCCCGGCTCACCGAGGAGGTGACGGACAAGGATTCGGCGCTGGCCCACCTCAAGGAGCGCCACCGGCAGCTGGTCGCCGACCTGCGCTCCGCGCTCCGCAGCAGCAAGGGAAAGACGCTGTCCAAGCGGATCGAGCGCATCCTCTCCCACGACGCGGCGGTCGAGCGGGCCGAGGGGCCCCAGGCCCTCACCAGCCAGTCCCCCGACGCGGGCACCCGCCGGCGCTAGCTCAGCTCTTGGGCAGCACCTGCTCGAGCTTCCCGGTGAGCTCGGGCGACATCGGCTCGACCCGGCTGTCGAAGTGCTCGATGACCTTCCCGTCCGGCGAGACGAGGAACTTGTTGAAGTTCCAGGTCACCGCGCCGCCCTGCTTCCCGGGCAGCCCGGTCAGGTACTTGTAGAGCGGGTCGGCCTCCGGGCCCTTCACCGGGATCTTGGAGAAGAGCGGGAAGGTGGTCTTGTAGCGGAGCTCGCAAAACTTCTTGATCTCCGCGTTGCTGCCCGGCTCCTGCGCGCCGAAGTCGTTCGAGGGGAAGCCGAGCACGGTGAAGCCCCGGGCGCGGTACTTCTCGTACAGCGCCTCCAGGCCCGCGTACTGCGGGGTGTACCCGCACTCCGAGGCGGTGTTGACGATGAGCAGCGCCTTCCCCTTGTAGTCGGCGAGGGAGGCCTCCTTGCCGTCGATGGTCTTCACCTTGAAATCATGAACCGACATGGGCGTGCCTCCCGAGGAGAGGGTGGTGAGGGCGAGCACGGCAGCGACGAGGTGCATGCGGACGGGTCCCTCCAGGGACTGTGACTCGAGCGGCGCTCTCATTAACAAGGGGCATGGCCGGCGCGCCCGGGGACCAGCGACCCTTTGCAGCGACCCGCGCCCGCGGGCGGCCGTGGCCGGTGACGGGGGTGTGTCTGGCCGGGGCGCTGCTCCTCGCCGCGACCTGGTTGCACGCTGCGACCAGCGGACAGGGGCGCGCCTTCGGACCGGGGTACGTCCCCTACGTCCTGGTCACCACCGGGACGCTGGCCGTGGCGCTCTGGGGGCTGTGGCGGATGCGGCCCTGGGCCTTCTGGGCGCTGCCCGCGGCGATGGCCCTCGACGACGCGGTGGTCTGGGCGATGGGCGAGCTGCGGCCCGGGGTGGTGTTGGCGCAGACGGCGGTGGTGCTCCTGGTCCTCTTGCACCGGCCCCGGGGCATCGGGTGGCGCTGAGCCGGTCAGGGGGCAGACGGTCCGCCGCGGCGTGGATGTCGCGCCCTCGAGATGGGAGGCTCTAGCGCCGATGCCGGCCGCGTTCGCCGTCACCTCCCTCCACAAGCGCTTCCGGACCCGGCTCGGCCGCACCGAGTCGGTGGCGCTCGACGGGGTCGATCTCGAGGTGCCGCGCGGCGAGGCGTTCGGCCTCATCGGCCCCAACGGCGCGGGCAAGACGACCTTCATCAAGTGCCTGCTCGGCATCGCTCACCCCGACCGCGGCGCGGTGGAGCTACTCGGCGGTCGACCGGAGGACCCACGCTCGCGGGCGCGCGTGGGCTACCTCCCGGAGCGGCTCACCTTGCCCGGCGCATGGACACCGCGCGCGTTCCTGGCGAGCGTGGCCCGGCTGAAGGCGCTGCGCCCCGAGCGCCCGGGGCTGGACGCGCTCCTCCGGCGGGTGGGGCTGGCCGACGCCGGTGAGCGGAGGATCCGCGGCTTCAGCAAGGGCATGCGCCAGCGGCTCGGGCTCGCCGCGGCGCTGGTGGGGACGCCCGACCTCCTGGTGCTCGACGAGCCCACCGACGGCGTCGACCCGCTCGGGCGGGTGGAGATCCGCCAGCTGCTCGCCGCCGAGCTCGCGCGCGGGGCCACACTCTTCATCAACTCGCACCTGCTCTCGGAGACCGAGCGCATCTGCACCCGCATCGGCATCCTCTCGCGGGGACGGCTGGTGCGCTCCGGCTCGCTCGAGGTGCTCACACGGGTCCAGCAGCGCTGGCGGGTGCGCTTCGCCCCTGGGCCGGTGGCCGCCGAGGCGCTGGTGGCGCTCGGCTTCGAGCCCGCGGAAGGGGGGGCGTGGGAGATCGCCGCGCCCGACGCCCCGGCGCTGAACCGCGCCCTGGACGGCGCGCGCACGACGGGCGCGCTCCTGGTGGAGCTGGACCGGGCCTCGCGCGACCTCGAGGACGTGCTCACCGAGGCGCTCGCCGCGGGGGCGGCATGATCTCGCTCGCCGTGGCGCGAGATCTGTTGCTGGAGGCGGCGGCGAGGCGCTGGTTCCTCGCGCTTGGGCTCGCGCTCACCGGCCTCCTGCTCCTCTTGCTCATCAGCCTGCGGCTCGAGGTGGTGGATGGGGCGCTCGCCGCGACGCGCCTCTTCGGGCAGCCACTCCACCACAGCATCCAGGCGGCCGACGTGGCGCTCCGTCCGGTGTTCCTCGTGGCGAGCCAGCTCGTGTTCTGGGGAGGGCTCTGCTTCGGCGTGCTCTCCTGTGCCGACTTCGGTCCGGCGCTGCTCTCGCCCGGGCGCATCGAGCATCTCCTGTCGCTACCGGTGCGCCGCTGGGAGCTGCTCGCCGGCACGTTCCTCGGCGTGCTGGCGCTGGCGCTCGCCGGCGCGGTGTACGCCTCGGCCGGCCTGGTCCTGGTGCTCGGTGCGAAGACCGGCGTCTGGACCGGCTGGCCGGTGGTGTCCGCGGTGCTGGCGGCGCTGGCCTTCGGGAGCGTCTACGCCGGCATGCTCGCGGTGACGGTGTGGGTCCGCAGCGCCGCGCTCTCGGCCGCCGCCGGCGCCTCCCTGGTCGTCCTCGGCCTGCTCGCGACCCACCGGGCGGCGCTGCTCGACGTCATGGGCCCGGGGGTCGGCCGCACGTTCTTCGCCGGGCTCACCTCGGTGGTGCCACCGCTGGGCAAGCTGGCCGACGCCGCCGGCGCCCTCGCCTCCAGCGCGCCGTTCGCTCCGGGCGGGCTTGTGCGGCTCCTGGCCGGCACCCTGGCCTTCGCCGCGGCGCTGCTCGCGGTGGCGGTGTGGCGTTTCGAGCGGAGGGACTTCTGATGGAGCGCCGCTGGCTGTGGCTGCTCGCCGCGGGGCTCCTGGTCATCGCCGCCGCGTGGCTGGTGCGCATCCCGGAGCCGCACGCTCCGGTCCCCCGCCCCGAGGTGGAGATGCCGCGCCAGCTCCGGCCGGCGGAGCGGCAGCGGATGCTGTCCCGGCTCACCCGGCCCCCTGCCGATGCGGGCGCACCGCGGACCGAGGTGCGTGACCCGATGCTCGCTGCCCTCTCGGCCGGAGGCGCGGGGTCCGGGCTGGTGCTGGAGGTCAACGCGCTCCGGAACTCGCCGCTGGGCGAGCTTCTCTTGAACTGCCTCGCCGCGCGCGACGGGCGGGGGAACGCTCTCGAGGCACTGCAGCGGATGGGCATCGACCCGCTCCGCGACGTCGACCGGGTGGGCATCACCGAGCACGGCATCGTGGTCTCGGGCGACTTCCGGCGGGCCAACTGGGAAGGGCTGCTCGGAACCGCCACCGGGGCGCCCTATGGCGAGCGGGGGCAGATCACCGCGGTCGATCCGCGCACCGACGGCGGAAGTACGCTCGTCGCCACCCGCTGGGGCGACTCGCTCCTCCACCTCGGCGACTCGGAGGAGGATGCGCGCCGCGTCCTCGACGCCGTGGAGGGGCGGGGAGCTGCCCCCCGGCCCTTGCTCTCGCCCGAGCAGAGCTACGGCGAGCTGTACGGAGTCGTCTCCGGACCGGACCTGGCCAGGACACTCGGCGGAAACGAGGCCTGGGCCACGGCGCTGGTGGAGACGGCCTCGCGGGTGGAGGTGCACCTGGACGCTCGGCGGGACGTGGCGCTGGTGGCCGACGTCTCGGGCGAGGACGCGCGCAAGCTCGAGGACCTGGGAAAGACGCTCGGCGGGGCGCTGGCCCTCTCGAGGGCGCAGGCCCGCGCCGGCGGCGACGACGAGACCGCGGAGCTCCTGAGCTTCGCCCGCGTGTCACCGGCGCAGGGCGGTGCGCTGTCCCTGGAGGTGGCCCTCCCGCTCGAGGTGGTGGCCAGGCGCCTCGCCTTCTGCCGGGGCGACGCGGACGCGGGCCGCCGCTGACGAGCGGCGCATGTCCCGAGGTGCCGATCGAAGAAGCACGCGACCTCGTCGTGGTACTCGCGGGTCCCCGGCGCGTCCGCGACCGCGAGCCACTGGCTCGAGCGCCGCAGGGTACGGAAGATCCCGCGGCATCCGGTCGTCCATCGAGAGCACCCGGAACCCCGCCGGCCCGGCCATCAGGATCGCCCCCCGCGTCCCGGACTCGCCCCGCGTAGAACACCCGCCACTTCCAGTCCTCCGGCGTCTTGGGAACGACGGCCAGGGACCACCCCGAGCATGCGGGAGGAGAGGCTCGACGCGCCTGTCTCGCGCCCACCCGGGCGGCTGCCCTCCTCAGCCCTCCGTCTCTCCGGCGAGGTAGTTGAGGATGACCTCGTCGAGGCTCTTCTCGCTGATGAGGTCCTCGCCGAAGAGCGTCTGCGCACCCATCTCGTTCATCTGCGGCGGCGTGCTCAGCGCCCGCGCCGCCTCCACCTCGGGTGGCAGCGTCGAGCGGGGCGGCGCGTGCTTGGTGCTTCCCTTCCCCTCGGCGGCAGGCGCGAGCTGTCCCGGCTGGTAGGCGTGCGCCGCGCCGTCGACGCTGTCGTAGACCCCGCTCACCACGTTGCGGAGCATCTGCTTGTGCTGGTCCTCCATCAGCTGCCGCACCAGCTCCTGGAGGTTCTCGGCCTTGAGCAGCTCGGCGTAGGAGGTCTTCTTGCTGGCGAGGATGTTCCCGCCCACGAACAGGTGGGTGATGATGTTGGGGTTGTTCATCCCCGAGTCCTCCGTCTGCACGTGGAAGACCCGACCGGCGTGGGTGATGTTGTGGTTGAAGCCCGAGACCGCCCGATCGAAGGGTTTCACCATCGCCACAGGGAGTTCTGGACGGTAGCAGCGGCCCCTCGCCCGGCGCAAGGAAACCGCCCGGAGTGACCGGCACTTACGCGTCGGGATCTGGTGGGGCGTCCACCCACGTGGCCACGTCCGAGGGAAGATTCAGGCTGACGACCGCGCGCGTGTCTCCGGTGGCGTCTCGGAGCACCGACTCGGGGAGCGTCCGTCCCCGGAGCCCATCCCACAGCGCGCGGAAGGATGCGCCCGCGCCGCCGAGCGCCTGCGCCCAGCGCGGGGCGAGCGCGCTCCGGTACAGCGCCGCCAGCGGCTCGAGCCGTCCCGAGACGGTGTAGGCCACGGCGTCCAGACCGTCGCTGCGCGCCTCGAGCAGCGGGCGCACGGCACGCCCGTCCAGAAACGGCATGTCGCCGCCCACCGCCAGCACCCACGGCGTGCGCGCCTGCGCCATCGCCGCCTGCACCCCGCCCGGCGCCCCACGCCCGGGCACCACGTCCTCCACGCGCAAGAGCCCCGCGTCCGGAAGCCGCGGGTCGGCGGACACCAGCAGCACCTCGTCGGCCAGCGTCCGGAGTCCCAGCACCCGCTCCAGCACCGTGCGTCCGCGCACCCGGAGCAGGGGCTTGCACGTCCCGCCCAGCCGGGTGGCGCCGCCTCCGGCGATGATGGCCAGGCTCACCCCGAAGGAAACCGGGCGCAGGAGGACGTGGTCGGTCTGGGTGTCGGCGCCGAACTGGAACGCCTGGGCGCCCACCCGGCGGAAGCCGTGCTTGGCGTAGAAGG
>Ga0335070_10003264_pt1 | contig 18893 bp, 24 predicted proteins | sample Lox_Sample_13_FD_206722 | JGI IMG/M metagenome (GOLD analysis project Ga0335070, IMG submission 206722) | Soil microbial communities from Loxahatchee National Wildlife Refuge, Florida, United States - Lox_Sample_1.3 | ecosystem: Environmental > Terrestrial > Soil > Wetlands | place: USA... | reverse complement strand
AAAATCAAGGGGTTAGCCTTCACAGGCTGGCCCTTTCTTTTTGGTGAATGTGCACTTTTTGTGTCACTTCGTTTCCGTTCAGTGTGCTGTCAAGGATATCGACGGCCTTCATCATATGAGAAGGCGCAAGGTGGGAGTATCTGAGGGTCATTGTTAGGGTCTTGTGTCCGAGAAGTCTTGATACCGTGGTAAGATCGACACCTGCCATGACCAGGTGAGAAGCGAACGTATGCCGGAGATCGTGAAAGTGAAAGTCCCTTATCCCGGCCCTTCTCAGCGCTGTATTGAAACTTCTCTTAACGTCTTTGTAAGGCTTCCCGGTGTCATGGTCATAGAAGACATAAGGAACATCGAGACGCCGCGTTATTCCTTGTAACACGGCCTTCAGCGTATCATTGATCGGGATTTCCCGGCGTTCTCCGTTCTTTGTCTTATCAAGGGTGATAAACCCATGTCTCATATCAACGTGCTTTTCCCATTCCAAAGAGAGGATTTCCCCTTTTCTGCATCCGGTGTTCAGCGCCGTTACAACTATCGGCTTCAAATGAGATTCACATGAAGTGACGAGGGCCTTGCACTCTTCTTTAGAGAGGAATCTTAACCGCCTGTTATTCTCTTCGAGTAGCTTCACCTGACGGACCCTCTTCAAAGTCTCCTCTGAAAGCATTTCCCATTGATAGCCTTTATGGATGCAATGCTTGAGTGTCGCTATCAGCCGGTTTACCGTTGCCGGTTTATTGCCTTTGTTTATCCTGTCGGTCTGGAATTGCTCAAGGAGCTTTGTATTGATATGCCTCAGAGGGATATTGCCGAAGACTTCGACAAGCTGAAGGATAAAGCCCTTCTTACTCCTGAAGCTCCTTTGACGTTCGCACCATTTGACGTATTCCCCGGCAAGCTGTGAAAAGGTGTAATTCGGAATCTTCTTGATAGGCTCCGGCTCTTTGCCGTCCCGGACAGCCTTCTTTCGCTTGATCAGTTCGGTTTCGGCCTCTTTAAAGTTCGTGGTCTTTGCCGATTCCCGGATGATCTTTCCGAATCCATCAGAGTATCGTAACCACCAGACGCCGCCGCGCTTAAACAGACCTTTTGCCATGGCTCACACTCCTTTCCGTTTCCGCATTCTTCTGCCTCTCTCTTCAACACAGTCTAGTAAAAGCCTTAGAGTCTGACTCGGTTCTCTCACCCCCCTTTCAAGGTAATAGATATACTGTTCCGTGACGCCGAGAAATTCCGAGAAAGCCCTCTGAGAAAGGCCCATGCCGTTCCTCAGTTCTCTGATTTCTTCCCGTGTCCAACTCTTCATACTGAGATTATACCTAACTCAGTTATGCTTGTCAAGCATTATTTCAAAGACAAACCTTTTCAAGTCCAAGCCGACTTGTTTAGTTCGTGCTACTTCCTGTACTCCGCGCGAGTTGCTCTTTTTCATAACTGTTTAGTACGCCCCCTATCATGCGCAAGTTCGTGACGTAACAACACGGGCGTGCATCGCTGCGAGGCGAAGAGGCAAAATTCTCCAAGCGGTTAATGCTGGTTGTAACATTGCCCTGCAAGACCCCATAGAAACAACGAAACATTTGAACAACGTTTTTCTATTGGATCCACCGACTAACCGAGAGTTCTCAGATGGTGCAACTGTCCCAAGGTTTCATCCAGTACTTCTCATCCGTTGCAATTTTTCATAGCTGAGGAGTACGTTCCGAATTGCGCGTAGTCCGTCCGCGCCCTGAGGGTGCCCTCGTCTTGCCGGGATGCAGGAACCCGGGTTTCCCCCTATGCGCAATGATGGTAGAAACATTCATCGACAGCTGGCCCAAAAGAAGTGATCCGGCATTTCCACCGATGGGTGCCACTTCTACCCCGCTACTAAAAAAAACTGCGCCACCGCACTCGCGTTCACGGCTTTTCCTGCATCAACGTCTCCATATACTTGCGGAAACCATCGTGCAAGATCTTCGTTTGGTCGCTTTGCCACATAGCGCGAAAGGCTGGGCGCGTAGCGATAGAAAGCATATTTACTTCCCAGGACGCAAAGTAATCATCGGTCAAATGGCCATACTTGTGGCTATACCAGGCGATTTCGAACAAGCTCAGCTGTGTAAGGTTGTAGTAGTAGTCCCGCATTTGCTCTTTGGGAACCCCCTCCGGTCCCAAAGTGGGATCGTCGATGACCATCTTCCGGATTTGTAACTGGAGTTCAATAAGTTTGGTGAAATTCGCCACGTATTGGGAGGTCCTCCACCCCCGAAACTGCAAGGCCGCATACACCAACCCACCTGCCGCCGCCAGAAGAGGAATGGCTGTGACAATGTCATGGAGTATAGAGTTGTTCACAGCTTTATGTCCCCATGCAAGGCGTTGAGGGCTTCCGCATACAGAACCATCAAACCATCCGTCATGCACAAAGCCAATCTTATGTTCATGACTTTCCTCCTCCTTTCCCTGTTTCTCTTTTACTGAAAGTACAGTCTTCCCTTCAACGAGATTGCTAAAGAGACAGACATGGGATTAATTGTGCCTGAATCTTTTTGAAGTTTTGTCTGCGCGTATACCCTCTTCAACTGGGTCTTCTATAACATCTAAACTTAACCAAAGCATATCATGAGAATAAAATTCGTCAATTTCAGGTTACCGACCCCGTTTACACCAGATTTTTTTGAAATCGGGCCAAGTGGTGCGTTTTTCTGGATGATGTCGTGATAGTAGGACTTATCATTTCGAAAAGAAAGTTAGCATGCCGTCGATGAGGCCGTGGCCACTTTGTTATAGGGAGAACGTCGCGTTCACCGAAATATCTCATTATTGCCCATTTCTACACGTTACCTACATCTGTCAGATTTCCATTGACTATCATTTTCCAAACGAATCTCTCGCGTGTGTCATAAAGGCCTCAGTGTCGATAACAGGAAGACATCGTGAGGAGCGAGAGTCTTTCAGATCAGCCAAGCGATCCAGTAAGTTTCGCCCTGCATTATGCTGGGGGAAAGAGCATCTGCAAAGGTCAGACAAAATTTCAGTGCCTTCCTGGAGTCAACAGGTTCAGATTGTCGCAACTGTGTGCACAATACAAACAAAAATAATTGTTCTCGTTTGCAAAGTACGGGAAATAACGAACAGATTTTATGAGTCGATCTGGTTAGCCTGTGCTCCCTAAAATCTGCGCGGACTGCCTGCGCTATAACAATGAAACTTTCATCCAGAATTGCAGAGACTGCCCATCTAACCTTCACGTGAAATGAGCACCTTTGACGTTCTATCATATCTGTCTCTTGCAATTTTATAAATAATGTCGTCAATTGCAGCCAGGTTCTTCACTTCTGTATAATAGGCTATCCCATGCTCTTGTGGAGGAAGGCTTCGAAAGGCTTTTTACTATGTTTTGCCGAGTATCCGTTGGGAGATTTAATAAATGAGAAAAAGGGTTCTCGAAGGTTCAGTTTTGTTTATCAGTATCAGCAAATGGATTTTTCTTGCCTCTGTTGCCGGTATTATCGTCGGCTTTTCGACGGCCATTTTTCTTAAGTTACTCGGCATCAGCATGGCCTTTGCAAAAGGATATAAATATTACTTCGTACTCCTTCCCCTTGCGATGTTTCTGAGTGTCATTATCGTCAAGTACCTTGCCCCCGAGGCTGAAGGCCATGGCACCGAAAGAGTTATCGAGGCGGTCCACAAACGTTCGGGAAAGATAAACCCTCTCGTGGTCCCTGTAAAACTGCTTGCAACAATTATAACGATAGCTCTTGGGGGATCTGCAGGAAAAGAAGGCCCCTGTGCCCAGATAGGGGCAGGGCTTTCGTCTTCGATGGCGGACTTGCTCAGATTTGATGACAGAGACCGCAAAAAGTTAGTCATATGCGGCATCAGCGCCGGGTTTGCCAGCGTGTTCGGTACCCCCATTGCGGGCGCTATCTTCGGGGTGGAAGTCTTATTTGTCGGAGGCCTTATTTACGATGTTCTCCTGCCCTCGTTCGTTGCTGGGATCGTCGGATATCATGTTTCATCCTATTTGGGCATTACCTATTTTCACCACGCGCTGAATTTTGTGCCTGTCTTCAGCAGCTTTTTTTTCATCAAGGTATGTTTGAGTGGCTTGTTCTTCGGCCTCTGCTCTTTTGTGTTTATCGAACTACTGAATTACCTCAAAAGCACAAGTCGCAAGATCAGGATGCCCATGGCCCTCAAAGGCGTTCTTGGCGGCATTATCCTTGCGGGTTTGGCACTCCTTGTTTCTACCCGCTACCTGGGCCTGGGGTTAGACACCATCGAGACTGCCCTCGAAGGCGGGCAGATTCCCTGGTCGGCTTCCTTCATGAAAATGCTCTACACTTCCATCACCTTGAATTTCGGAGGCAGCGGCGGCATTGTGACCCCTATCTTTTTTATAGGGGCAACGGCAGGCAACATCTTTGGGCATGCGTTAGGACTTGATCCTGCGGTCTTTGCCGCTATCGGCATGGTCAGCCTTCTGGCCGGTGCCGCTAATACGCCAATTTCGGCAAGTATTATGGCAGTGGAGATCTTCGGGCCAGCTGTCGCTCCATATGCAGCCGTTGCATGCGTCATCAGTTTCCTGATGACCGGACACAGGAGTGTCTATCCGAGCCAGGTCCTATCGATGTCAAAATCATCTTCCATCTCGGTAGAAAAAGGCCATGAGATGTCTGACATGGGGGGTGTCAACGTATCACTGAGAGAAAAAAGCATTACCGGGGGTATATTAAAAGGGCTGGAAAAGATCAAGAAAAATAAATCATGATTCTTTCAATCCTTTTTATTCGTTGTTTCATCTCATAATCGAGATCCTGGGACTCAGAAGGAAATACAATAGTAATGGCCGAAGTCAAGTTTTGGCGTGTCAAATTGCCATGAATAGTATGGGGCATACATTGCAAGCAACTTGTGATATGTTATTTTGGAAGTCAACACTGCCGCTGAGATGGGCGCGGTGTTTGTTCGTCGGTGTTAATGACATCGGACAAAGGAAAACAGAACTCCCTCTTTCTGAAGGAAACAAGCGCCGCCTGTCCAATATGGGACTGCCTCATTCCGGCTTTCGTCTGGCATAATACGAAGTGCACATTTTACTGACACACCCTTTTGAAACTCCGCATCAGTCTGAGTTTTTTTAGTACGAGATACTGACACACAAACAGATCCGAATGACTGCCGGTTCGGACAAAAGTAGTTTCCTGCCTCTCTTTGTCTATCCGATAAAGCAATATCCAGTCAGGCTCTATATGACAGTGTCTATGCCCTTTTAAATTGCCTGCAAGCGAATGGTCATGATATCTGCTTTCAAGCGTCGTGGCGTCTACAAGTTTTCGCACAACGGTCTTAAGCTTCTCCATGTCCTTGTCGCCCGACGCCTGAATCTTCTTTATGTTCTTCTTGAATTGTCGGGTATACCGTGGCTTCGGCATTCTTTATATGCCCAGCTTCCTGAACATATCCTCAGCGTCTTCGGACTCTGTAAGGTTCCGCCCCTCTTCAGCGTCCTTCATGGCCTTCAGGGTGGTCTTGTTTGGTATCCTTACACCAAAAGGCAACCCTTTGCGCAGCCTCACCTGCGACAGAAACAGATTTATCGCCTCGGTCGTGCTGATCCCAAGCTTGTGCAATACTTTTTCAGCATCGCTTTTTAACTCAGGGTCAACTCTCGCCGTTATCATTGCTGTCTTTGCCACGTGACACCTCCTTATTAATCTTACTGTATCACAATTGATATACACTCATGCAATAGTGGCTGGAACACTTCATAAGAAATAAAGAAAGGGAGAATAGCTCATCGCCGTCCTCCCCTTTCGTTTACCCCCGCACAAAATCCAGCACTACAGGGTATGTAGCGGAGGGGGCAACCCTTTTTTGCCTTTTTGGGGTAGTAAAAATAAAAAGGACTTCATTAGTAAGAATCAACAGCATTAAAAAAATATATAATGTCAAGCACTTAAACGTTCACTCTTGACAAACATATCAATTTATGTTGATATATAAACAAGTATCCACGATAGAGAAAGTTTTAATGCTGAAGGCTTTTCCATCCTATATAACGTACGATCTTGTGAGGCTTGATCGAGGATCAAAACTCGCCGATGCCCTTAATTTCTTCATTTACGACACGATCAAGATTTTTCTGCTGCTCGCTGTCATCATATTTATCGTTTCTATTGTCAGAAGCTATTTCCCACCTGAAAAGACCAAACGCATCCTGTCTCATAAAAAGGAGTTTATCGGTAATATACTTGCCGCCCTGCTGGGTATTGTCACTCCGTTTTGTTCCTGCTCGGCTGTGCCTCTGTTCATAGGCTTTGTTGAAGCCGGGGTTCCTCTCGGCGTCACATTCTCCTTTCTCACCTCCTCACCAATGGTAAATGAGGTTGCCGTTGTTCTTCTTTGGGGCTTGTTCGGCTGGAAGATAGCGGTCATCTATATGGGCACCGGTCTTCTGGTCGCCATAATCGCCGGACTTATCATCGGCAGGCTGAAGCTTGAAAAGTGGGTTGAGGAGTACGTCTACACGATCAAGGCAGGACAGGGACAAGAAGTTTTCAACCAGCCCTTCAGGGAAAGACTTCAGTATGCCAAATGGAATACGGCTGATATCCTCAAGCGAGTCTGGCTATTTGTGATCCTGGCAATCGGCATCGGCGGGTTTATTCACGGATATGTGCCTGAGGACTTTCTGGTTCGCTATGCAGGCAACGGAAATCCCTTTGCCGTGCCAATGGCTGTTGCCCTCGGCGTACCGCTCTATTCCAATGCGGCGGGGGTGATACCGATTGTCTACGCCCTCATGGAAAAGGGCATGAACATGGGGACGGTTCTTGCCTTTATGATGGCCGTGACTGCCCTATCGCTTCCTGAGATGATCATTCTGAGAAAGGTACTGAAGATCCCATTACTGGCTGTATTTGCCGGTATCATGGCCGTGACCATAACGGCTGTTGGGTATCTCTTTAATGCGATCTTATAGGAGGATATGTCTATGGAAATCAAGGTATTAGGACCTGGGTCTGCAAATTGTCACACTATGGAACAACTGGCGAAGACAGCGGTATCGGAACTCGGCATTGAAGCAACTGTTGAAAAGATATCTGACATTCAGGAAATGATGAAATAATACCATGTCCACTCCAGGGCTTCTTGTCAACGGCAAACTCAAGCATTCAGGCAAGCTGCTGCCGAACATCAAGAAGGTAAAAGCCCTGATAAAGGACGAGGCTTGATCATGAAAGACCTTCTGACCACCTTCAAGGCGCTTTCTGAAGAAACAAGGCTTAGAATATTGAAGCTTCTTGAGCATGGAGAACTATGTGTCTGCGATATCGTTGCTGCCCTCGATATGGTCCAGCCGAAGGTCTCTTTTCACCTGAATGTGCTTAAAGAGGCCGGATTTCTGAAAGACAGGAAACAGGGCCGCTGGACCCACTACAGCCTTGTCGAATCGGATCTCTTCCGAAGATTTCTTCTTATGTCAGTCCTCGAAAGGATACCGAAGGATGCCATGACTGAGGACAGGAAACGGCTTGATGCGTTTATGCAGGGCAAGAAGCTCTCCAAGGATAACGTTGTGCGGCTCTCAGAAAAGAAGAGATGCGCCGGGAGGTGTAGATGACTAATATTGTGATTATGAGATGACGAGTTTTTTGAAAAGGAGGAGATGTGAAAAAGGAAAAGGTGTTGTTTGTTTGTGTCCATAACAGTGCGCGAAGCCAGATGGCTGAGGCATTCTTAAACTCCTTGGGGAGCGACAGGTTTGAAGCGGAAAGCGCAGGATTAGAACCGGGCCAGCTAAACCCAATCGTTGTTGAGGCGATGAAGGAAATAGGGATTGATATATCACGGAACGCAACACGGAGTGCCTTTGATTGTTTTAAGTCGGGACGGCTTTACAGTTACGTCATCACGGTCTGTGACGAAACGAACGCTGAAAGATGTCCTGTATTTCCTGGTTTTGCGAAGAGACTTCATTGGGGGTTTCCCGATCCGGCCAAACTTCAGGGAACTTATGAAGAAAAACTTCGGGACGCGCGAATCATCAGGGATAGTATAAAGGCTCAGATAGAGCAGTGGCTTTCCCAGAATACATGACGAGATGGAGATAACTCTTCACGATGAACTCTAAAATTACAAACCGACTTTCTTTTCTTGACCGGTATCTTACCCTGTGGATATTTGTTGCCATGACTGCCGGGTCGGCATCGGATATTTCATTCCAGGGACTGAAGCGCTGATTAACAGCTTTCAGGTCGGTACGACAAATATCCCCATCGGAATTGGTCTTATTCTGATGATGTATCTCCCTCTGCAAAAGTGAAATACGAAGAGCTGGGGGAGATATACAGAAACAAGAAAATTCTCGGCCTCTCTCTTATCCAGAACCGGATTATGGGTCCAATCCTTATGTTTCTGCTTGCGATCATCTTTCTAGAATACATGGTTGGCCTTATCATGATCAGTCTCGCCCGCTGCATCGCCATGGTCATTGTATGGAACGACCTTGCTTGCGGCGACCCGGAATATGCGGCAGGACTTGTTGCCTTCAATTCGATCTTCCAGGTCCTCTTTTTCTCGGTGTATGCCTATGTCTTTATTACTGTGCTTCCGGCATGGCTGGGCCGCAAAGGAGCTGTTGTCAATGTCACTATAGGCCAGATAGCTGAGAGCGTATTCATCTATCTCGGCATACCATTTCTCACGGGGATGATTACCCGCTTCAGCTTCCTTAAGATCAAGAGCAGAGAGTGGTATGAGAAGGTCTTTATCCCCCGGATCAGTCCGGTCACGCTTGTCTTTCTGCTCTTTACCATACTTGTCATGTTCTCGTTCTAATTATTTCGCCTTGGGGCCAAACGTATACTGAAAGGCTGCATAAGCGGTAAAGGTATTTGGGCCGTGAATGCCGCGACCAGCGGAAAGAAAGAATGGAGGGCCAGCCCAAGCCTGAAGAGGTGCAAATGTTAATGAAAGCACCAATGACATCACGCATAAGGTGACGATACGAATTTCGTTTTTAAAGATAACTCTTTGAGATAGATTTCTATGCATCGCAAAAACTCCTTTCTTAAATGTCAGAATATTGCTCAGATCCTTCTACAAATAATTCAAAAGCCATCCTGTCAAAGCGCCTCCAAGCACAAGCCATGCGGCGTTGAGTTTGAAGCGCATTCCCCCGATTAAAGCGGCAACTGAAATAAGGATAGCTCTCCAATCCACCAAAGTCACAACGGAGAGGCGAACAACTACGGCTGCCATCAGACCCACAGCGCTTATGTTGACCGCATCGAGAAAGGCAGACATCTTTACTGATGCCCTGAGTTTGGGAAAAATCGGATAGAGGATCAACATATAGATGAAAGAGGGAAGAAATATTGCAATAGTGGATACAGCAGCGCCAGAGACTCCAGAAATGAGATAGCCAACAAAAGTGGCTGTGCTCAGGACCGGTCCGGGCGTGAACTGACCGATTGCAACGGCATCCAGCAATTGCTGATGAGTCAGCCAGCCAGGTTCTTTTACAAGTCCATTCTCAATGAAGGCAATAAGCACATAGCCGCTACCATAAAGAACAGTTCCTATCTTAAGAAAAAATAACCCGAGTTTCCATAAAGGAACGCTTGTCGCTGCGGCCGTTAATACAGCCATTGCCGCCTTAGCTTTGCCGGCCTTAAGCACCTGCCAGGACTGGCACACTGTAGCAATAATCCAGTGTGACGTTCTTCTCTGAGCTTTCCTTGCATGAAGAAGCATCCCCATGATGCCGCCGACAAATAAAACCGCTAGAGGTCCGGCCCCTAATAACGAAGCTATCGTAACAGCGATGCCAATAAACACCACCTTCACATTTTTTGCGCCGGTTTTCCCTAAGCGAATGACTGCCATAACAATAATCGCGATGACAGCAGGTTTAATACCGAAGAAGAAAAAAGACACCTGTGGTATTAGGCCAAACCTAACATATGCCCATGCCAGAATGCCCGTGATTATGACCGCAGGTATGATAAACGAAAGCCCGGAAATCACGAGGCCCGGTATGCCTGCTCTGACATACCCTATAATAATGCCGAGCTCGGTCGAGTTCGGCCCTGGAATGAGATTGATTGCGCCTACAAGATCAAGAAAACGCTCTCTTGTCATCCATTGTCTGCGCTTCACAACCTCTTCTTCCATCATGGCAATATGGGCCGCAGGCCCGCCGAAGGCTAGTATCCCGAGTTTAAAGAACAATCTGGCCAGCTCAAACAATGCGCTGCTGTCTATCTGTCTCTTGCCCTTCATGATTGATATTGCCTTTCGTTATCGGCTTACGATAGAATATCACAACAAAAAGGGAAATGGAAATGCTGAGAGCTTTCTTTCTTGGTTTTATAAAGATTCATATCCTGCATCATGCGGCTAAAGAGCCTGTCTACGGTTTATGGCTTATTGAGGAATTGGGCCGCCACGGCTATAAAATGAGTCCCGGAACTTTGTATCCCGTGCTGCACAAACTCGAAAAAGACAGACTATTGAAGTCGCACTCGGAAACTGTCGGCGGGAAGATAAGAAAATACTACACGACGACCAACAAAGGCATAAGAACATTGACCCGACTTCAGGATAAGATCAAGGAACTTATCGAAGAGGTTATGGTCTGATTTTATTAAGGATCACTCATTCCCTGAGAAAGTGCTCGACCGATGCCCCTGCCGCGCAGACAGGGGCATCGGTCGTACTGCTTAAAACACCGGTGTCGGCACCGTCCCCCAGCCTGTATCTTGCGGCAGGTCCTTTACCTCAAGAAGATTCAGACCGTGGATCTCAACGTCAGCCATAAACTGCGGTCGCCTCACCGCATTGATTGACAACAGACCCCAAGGATTATTAACGGGCGTGCCCTCGATTTTCAGAAAGACAAGCCTTCTCACTACGCCAGCGCTCATGTCATGCCCGGAGTGTCCGGAGGCTCCGTGCATAGCGTGATGCCCTTCGGTCAGATGTCTGAAGGGATGGAATATCCAGTCCGTAATCATGCTGACTGTGTGATGCTGCTTATAGAGCCTCCAGTCTCCGCCGGTGTCGGCAATGAGGCCCTGCATGATATAGTTGGCAGGCAGGAAATAGACCAGATAATGATCGCCTTCCCTCAACCTGGTCTTTATCCCATCCATGGCGAGGATATCGGGCAAACGATGTTCCATCTTCATCAGGTCATCCGGGACGATCGCCAGGGCAGAGACATTTGAATCCGACCAGAGGGGCAGATGCTTAACAGTATAATCCCTGAGAAAGAATGCTCCACCTATGGTAAGACCCGCCAGCAGCACGAAGACCGCAAACTTGCCTGCTGCGCTGTCCGGTAGCACTATCTTTTCAAGGTTGCGCGGCAGGAACATTCCCGTTTTTTCCATATATGCCCTGTAGGTGTCGGGATACTGTTTTAGCATTCTTCTTTCCTCATCTTTCGAGAGGAAGAAATAAAGCAGTACCATTACAAGCCAGAGCACCGGCACAAGAAACCTCGGCCAGAGTATCGAAAGACCTATGCCCGCGATGCCGAGGCCGACATATTGTGGATGACGGATAATTGAATAGAGGCCCTTTAATGCGGTCCCCTTCTTCAGGAACTTGTTTGCGTAAACCTGAAAAGCACAGACAAAGAATACTGCCATGCCCAGAACAAAGAGCGCCGAGCCCATGATGCGGATGAACTTAAGAAAGTCGTCAGGCGGCACAACCATATGAGGAAGAAAGAATGAGCTGAGCCATTTTGTTGAGGGGTACTTTGCTATCGCGAGAAGAAACGGGTTGAAGACCGAATAAAAAAACCCCGCAGAGGGGCTTATCATTATCATGATCTCAAGCCCGATGATGAAGTACAACACTATTGCGCTGTTTCCGAGCGCCTTTGTCTTATTCATATAACCTCCATTTTCTCAATGCCTGTCAATCAGCAGCTTTTACCTTAGACAGCGTGCAGAATGATAACGCATACTGTCTGTGAACGGTTCAGCTGCAAAAGAAAAGAACAGTTCCTAAGCGAAAAGGGAGGGAATCGGAGGTTTGAGCAAGGGATCTAAAAATATTTCGGTGAACGTTACTGAGTAGTAAGAAAACGCACTATTCGAGCGGTCGAGTATCTCATAGGAATTGTCCGGTCCGGCTATGTGAATCACAAAAGCCTGTTTAACATTAGAAAGACTTCTTTTAACATCATTTCCACTGGCCTGTTTCGACTGCTTCTGTTTGTGCATGGGACATTGCGAGGACTGGCTGACGCTGCCGCACCCGACAAAAGCTGTCTTCGCAGCCCATCCCTGCGGACAGGTGTTCTGACTGACAACCGCAGCAATGATAGCTGCTATGAGTAAATACTTAGACATGACAAAGTTTATAATCGCCCTGTGAAAATATTATGAACGAAGACAGGCGCCCTGTCCTTCGTTTCATCATAACACAAATACGGAAATGACGGCTGCTACCAGAACAACATAAAGGATATCCACCTTCCGCAACAGCGCAAAAAAGGCCGCGCAAGCCATCAGTGCTCTGATCGGGTCCCAGGGAACGGCAACGGCAAATTTCAGAGTCACAAAGAGAAGAAGCCCCACGAACGAAGCAAGTATTCCTTTCGTTCCCCTCTGGTAGAAAAGAGATGACTTCAATCTATCGATGACCGGAGTGAAAGCGATTACCATTAGTAATGAGGGCACAAATATCGCGACGGTTGAGACGAGGGCTCCGGCGATACCGTGAGTAAGATATCCCACAAAGGTCGAGGTGATTACAATAGGCCCGGGCGTAATCTGTCCGAGCGCTATCCCGTCCATAAAGGTCCTGCTATCAAGCCATCCTCTGGCATCCACGACTTCATGCATCATTAAAGGCACGGAGGCAAAGCCGCCTCCGAATGCAAATAAATCTATTCTCATCATGAGTACCGCGAGCTTAAAGAGTCTTGAGTCTGTGAGATAGAGGGCAAGAAGTCCGGCAAACAGCACCATAAACAAGAGGGAGAGCTGTTTGACGTAATGTCTGCCTACCGTCATTACAGCTGATTCAGGGCTATTGCCTTTTCTCCTCCAAAATACAATGCCGGCAGCGGCTGCTCCCATAATTACGAGAAAGGGGTTCGCCCCAAGACCGAGCAAGACGGCTGCCGCAAGAGCAAGAAGAACATCTTTATAACCCTTGAACGTGCTCTTGCCGAAGGAATACGTCGCGTTTGCGACAATGGCAACAACGATGACCTGCAGGCCATTAAACAGCGAAACAATTCTCGGAACAGCATGATACGAGACATATAGCGACGAAAGTATCAGCATCAAAACAAAGGCAGGCAGCCCGAAACCGACAAATGATGAAAACGCCCCTGGGATGCCTCGTGACCTGAGTCCAACATAGGCGGCTGTCTGGATGGCAATAGCGCCCGGGATGGACTGGCAGAGAACCACGCCTTCTTTAAATGTCTGCTCATCGAGCCACTTGCGGCGGTTTACCGCCATTTCTCTTATGTATGCGACCATTGCAGGACCACCGAAGGCCGTCAGGCCGAGCCTCAGGAAAGAGAAGAAAAGTTGTGCAATGGAAGGCTGATTATTCAGCAATCACCTCGAAATATTCCCTTAGTTTTTCAGCCAGCCACGCCTGAGCGAGTTGTCCAGAATAACACCGACAAGAAAAGCCACTCCCATATTCCACATCGCAAAAGCGGCCACAATAATCATTACATAAAACTCGGACTTCTTATTTCCGATGTCCCTTACAACTATGGCGAGTTCAGTCCCGGCGAAGAACAGGATTACGCCAAGGATTGCATTGGGAAATATCTTGAAGATGATTGAGACTGAATTGCTGAAAAAGAGGGCAATGAGAATGAGTAGGGTTCCAAGGATAACCAGCGCGCCACCGGTCTTTGCGCCAAACCTGACATGGCCAGCCATCCCGCCTGCGCCATGGCACATGGGAATGCCTCCAAACAGGGGTGCCACCAAATTCATGATCCCCTGGGAGATGGCAACTTTCTTTTCCGTAACCTGTCTGTCGGGAAAGAGTTCGTTATTTTCGGCGGTAATCGCGATAACGGCATTTCCGAGGGTTAGCGGTATCTGCGGAATAGTAAACAGCAATGTGCCGGTGACGATATCATTCCAGGTAATGATGGGCAGACTGAATACCGGCGCCTCAAAGCCCGGGCGTATCTTGGCTAATTCTGAAACTATTTGAGGGTTCATGATCGCAGCAGACACAACCCCGATGATCAGGAGCACGAACATGGCCGGTATTTTCGGATTTGTAAGAAGAAGATATGTGACAACCAGGGCTATGCCAGCCAGAACCGGCGCTGTTTTCATGCGATTGATCCCATCGACCATAAAGGTGAGGCCCAGCCCCAGCATGATACCGCGCACAACTGGTTTCGTTGCAAGCTTTGATATTGGTCTGATTACTCCTGTGATTCCCGCAAGCAGCCAGAAAAGCCCTGTAGTAAGCCCTGAGGCATAAAGGGCTGCGGGGCTTATGCCTCCGGCAATGGCGGCAGCGCCGATGGCCTTCATGGGCTGGACCGGAAGAGGCGTTCTGTAGTAAAGACCGGAGGCCAGGAGGGTTATACCGAACATGAAAAGAAGTCCCAGGGGCGGCATTTTCACAATGGTGATATAGGCAACAACAAAGGGAATCAGCGTGCCTACGTCGCCGAATGCCCCGGCCCATTCCATCCTGTTGTAAAGATTCTTTGTCTTTGCTGCAACTGCTTCAGCCTTTTCTGTCTTCACCTTCAAGGCTATTTCATCTTCCATAGTGAAAAACCTCCTTATGAATGCATGTCTTTAGAATCATTCTGTTGACGGGAAAGTATTCCCCTCCCTAATCCCGAAAAACATAGCCTTTGACGGCACAGGAATGGTGGAGATGACTTCCATCTTGCCTACATCGATCTTTGCGAGGATCTTGTCATCAGAGGCCACTGCATAAAAGAATTTGCCGTCAGGTGTGAAGTAAGAGGCGTGGGCCTGTTTGGTCCCATTTCCGATCCTGATATCCTTGAGATTCTCCTGTTGTGCGATATCAATTACAGAGATAACGCCGTCATTGTGATGAACGATAAAGAAATACTTACCATCCCGGGAGAGCGACGGATGGCCAGGCCCCTTTCCTGTCTTGATAGTCTTGACCCACTCCCTCTTTGCCGTGTCCAGGACCGCTACATGGGACCCGCCCTCGTTACAGAAGAAGAAATAGCGGTTATCAGGGCTGAAAGCTCCGTGGTGTCCAAGCCCCTTCTCGCCTTCGGCTAATGGAAAAGGAATGTCCTTGATGATGGTATCTGTACCCGCATCAATCAGGGTCAGGCTGGTCCCACCCTTTGTCTTTTCGTTGACCGAGTAGAGGACCTTGCCGTCCGGCGAAGGATGTAGATAATGACTTGTGCCCGGAAGGGTGATTACCTTTTCGATGCTGCCCTGGCTGACATTGACCTTTACGATCGTGCCGTTGACCGAATCAGGCGCATAGACAAACTTTCCATCCGGGCTCCAATAGGGGTGCTTCACCATGGGGGCCTTGAATTCGCCTTCAACTTTGCCGAGCTCGACTGTCTTTGTGATCGCATCCGTTGCCGTATCGATAAGCGACAGTTTCAGAGCATCTTTGTAAGCGACAGCAAGCGTCTTGCCGTCCGGAGAGACCGCGAGCTGGAAAGAAGTCGCAGGAATGGCAATCGTCTTAGCCACTGTCCAGCCGTCAGCCTGAATAACGGTTAGGTCCTTACTTCCCCTGTTGTTTACATAAACACGGCCAGCCGGAGTTGCTGCCATCGCATGCGGGACCGTTCCAGCAGGAAGGGTCTTGATCACTTTTTCAGTATTCAGGTCTATGACGGTTACGTTGTTTTCCCCTTCGCTTGAGACAAAAGCCACCCTTTCTGAAGCATGAACCATGCTGCTGATAAACACCGTCAGCAAAAGCGCTGCAAAAGATATTGCGGTCCTTCTCATCTGTTCCTCCTCAGTTATTTTCTTGTAGTGCCTTTTTCGCCGTGGACACCCAGGCCACCGCCTTCAAATTCGCTCCGGATCACAGCATAGAACTGCTTAAATACTCTCAGGAAGACCTCTTGCGCGATGTCTTCCGCTGCAGACAGGTCGCCGGTATACCGATAGACATAATTATTAAGAAGGCTGTTTTGGTAGCGATCAACGAGTTCTCGGAACGCGGAAAGACTGCCTTTGCGACTTCAGACAGAATTTTCCATTCAGATTCTTCCATTCAGTGGATATTATTACACATCTTCTTGTATTTATAAATACGAAATTGAGGCAAGTAGATCGCGGTTTTGTCTCACATTTGTACTTTAGGCTCCACCTCCGCTATCTCCTCTATCTTCCCTTCCATCAGGCTCTCGAAATATGGCACTGCCTCGCCGAAGGCCTCGGTGTTGAATGGCGTATAGTAATAATATAGGGCTTCAGTTCAACTATATATCTGTCGGCATCGAACCATGGAAGAGGAATCTCCTGTATGCTGATTTTCTCCTTTTCGTCCTTGGCGTGAGTGATAAAAATGTTTTCCTTATCGGCTTCTGGTTTCGGAGTCGGCTGAGAGTGCGCCTCATCAGGCTATGGCTTTTCTTTTGTGACTGGGCCGGTTCCGGACGGACCCTGAATGGCTGAAGGTGAGTCTCAGAGAGACATCCCTCCCGCGACCACATTATGATATAATGTAGTTACAGAAATGAAGCAGAAACAATTGGAGGTATACATGGGACAGACATCGGTAAACATCCGGGAACTCAAGAGTCGTCTGAGCTATTACCTCAGGCTGACCAAGGCAGGGGAGTCGGTCGTGATCACCGACCGGGGTACGCCGATTGGCCGTATTGTGCCGACTGCCGCTCCGGTAGAGGAGCGGATGGAGGCAATGACACAGGCGGGTTTGGCGCTCTGGAACAAGAAGAAACTTAAATCCATGCCGCCGGTAGTCAAGGTGCATGGCAAGCGCACGGTGGCCGACCTCTTGATTGAGGACCGCGAGTGATCGTCTATCTGGATGCGAGTGCCATCGTCAAGCGGTACGTTTCCGAGGCAGGCTCCACAGAAGTCAATGCGCTCATCGCCGGGGCATCAGTAGTCGGCACCGCTGCAATCAGCCGAGCCGAAGTTTCTTCGGCGTTGGCAAAGGCAGTTCGGATGAGGCTGCTTTCGCGCGAGGAGGCAGCATCCGCTCTGCAGGTTTTCAATTCAGAATGGGAAAGTTTGATTCGACTGCAGTTGACAGAAGTCCTGATTTCCCATGCTGCAACTCTGGCCTGGGAGCATGGACTGCGCGGGTATGACGCGGTTCATCTGGCGGCTGCGATTTTCTGGCAGGACATGCTCGGCGATCCGGTTACCCTGTCGAGCTACGACCGGCAACTTTGGGAAGCTGCAAAGACGACGGGCCTCGTTGCTTGGCCGGAATAGCTCCCGTGAGCATTTTCAACCTTCATTAGATGTGCGGTTGGAGACCGAGCATCCTATATCTTTATTGAGCAATTGTTCGTTGAAGTCTAACAATTGCCCTAAATTTTCCAAACAAGAGCCCTGCAGTTGCGATGCTACTTCCCGCAACGCTTCTTGTATTTCTTGCCGCTTTCGAGGAACAGATCACGAGAGGAGTTGATAAATCCTGAAAAGAATAAATAACATCTCTCCCTCCTGACTTCCTGTTGTCCTATCCTGAGAATCCGGCAATGCTACCCGCGGCCGCTGCTTGAGTTGCAGGTGCTTTTTTGATAGGCTATAGCCTGAAGCCTTGTGTCGGGCAGATTGAACGATAAGGAGAGAATGCGATGGGCTCTGCACAGTTTTGTCCCATAGGAAAACTTGAGAAGGTGCTTCTGGCAACTGATGGCTCAGCATTCAGCGAGGGAGCGATACGGGAGGCAATAAGCTTTGCCAAGAAATGCTCGAGCAAGCTCTACGCAATGTCGGTGATGGAGACAAATCCGGAATATGAGACCACGAGCGTCAATGTCTTTGAAAAAGAGGAATCCGAAGCATTGGCACGCCTTGCATCTATCAAGGCAAGGGCAGCAGAGGAAGGCCTTGCCTGCGAGACGATTCTCCACGAAGGGGTTGAGCCATACCAAGCCATCGTCGACGAGGCAGCAGAGAAAAGAGTTGATATGATAGTCATCGGCCGGCGCGGCCGCTCAGGGTTGCTGAAGGTTCTCATGGGTGAGGTTGCGTCAAAAGTCATAGCTCATGCTCCGTGCAAGGTTCTCGTGGTGCCGAGAGCCGCAAGGATCGAGCATAAGACCCTCCTGATCTCCACAGACGGTTCGGCTCACAGCACTGCTGCCGCAACAGAGGCGGTTGCTATCGCGAAGCGCTGTGGAAGCACTATTATCGCCCTCTCTGCCATGCGGGACAAGAGTGAAGAGCAAGAGGCAAGATCCCTTGTCAGGAAGGTTGTGGAACTGGGGCAGAGGGAAGGTTTGGCTGTTGAGGCCCTGACGCCCGTGGGGAGACCCTACGATGCCATTGTCGAGACTGCGGGCGGCAGGGGTGTTGACTTGATCGTTATGGGGACCTTCGGAAAGACCGGGCTTAAGAAACTCCTCATGGGAAGCACGACAGAAAAAGTCATCGGAAAGGCGGGCTGCGCTGTCCTTATCGTCAAGGCAGCATCGGAAGAGATGTGAGGAAGGAAACGTGAATGCCGAGAATGAGAATATCGCCTTAAGAAATAAGATTACCGAGCTCAGGGAACGGCTCAATCAGATTTATTCGCAGTCCGCTCTTGAGGCCAACAGGAGCAAGGCTTTCGAAAGTGAATTTTCCCTCTACGTAAAGGCTTGCGAGCATGCTCGATCCGAAAGAACAGAAGGGATCAGACTTCAACATGATGTCACAAAATTCGGGCTGATC
>Ga0335070_10003263_pt1 | contig 18898 bp, 17 predicted proteins | sample Lox_Sample_13_FD_206722 | JGI IMG/M metagenome (GOLD analysis project Ga0335070, IMG submission 206722) | Soil microbial communities from Loxahatchee National Wildlife Refuge, Florida, United States - Lox_Sample_1.3 | ecosystem: Environmental > Terrestrial > Soil > Wetlands | place: USA... | reverse complement strand
GCCGGGATGCGGCTCACGCGCGCCGCCAGCTGGTCGCGCCGCCTGGTTTGTCCTCGAGCACGATGCCGGCCTTCGCCAGCTCAGCGCGGATACGGTCGGACTCAGCCCAGTTACGCGCCTTGCGCGCGGCGTTGCGCGCGGCGATCTGCCCTTCCACTGCGGCATCGTCCATCGCACTGGGGGATCCCTCCCTACCCGTGCCTTGAGCGCCGGCCTCGCCCGAGCGGGACCGGTGGAACCACTCGGCGGGATCGACCTGCATCAGACCCAGCACGCCGCCCAACGCGCGCAGCTCGGCACCCAGCCCGGCCGCCTTCGCACCCTCGCCCGCCGCCCGCGCCGAGTTGATCTCCCGCGTCAGGTTCTGCAGGACCGCGATGGCCTCCGGCGTGTTGAAGTCGTCGTCCATCACTTCATGGAAGCGCTCGGTGTGGGCGCCAGGTCTGTGAGGCGCGTGTGGCAGATCGCGCAGCGCCGTGTAGAGACGCCCGAGCGCCGCGTCTGCCTGTTCCAACTGATCGAGCGAGTAGTTGATCGGACCACGGTAATGGCTCGAGAGCAGGAAGTACCGCAGTACTTCCGGGTGGCGGAGCTTCGGCAGCACCGAGCGCACGGTGAAGAAGTTGCCGAGCGACTTCGACATCTTCTCGTCGTCGACGTTCACGAAACCGTTGTGCATCCACAGGTTTGCGAACTTGTCGCCGGTGGCGCCGCAGGACTGCGCTATCTCGTTCTCGTGGTGTGGGAACTTCAGGTCCATGCCACCGCCGTGGATGTCGAAGTTCGTTCCCAGCAGCTCCGTGGACATGGCCGAGCACTCGATGTGCCAGCCCGGGCGTCCGGGGCCCCATGGCGAGTCCCATTGCGGCTCGCCGGGCCTGGCGTGCTTCCACAACACGAAGTCCAGCGGATCGCGCTTGGCCTCGCCGATCTCCACGCGTGCGCCGGCGCGCAGGTCCGAGAGACGCTTGCCGGAGAGCTTTCCGTAACCCTCGAACTTGGCCACCGCGTACAACACATCGCCGTCCGAGGCGACGTAGGCGTAACCTCTCTCGATGAGCTGGCCGATCATCGCGATGATGGCGGGCAGGTACTGCGTGGCGCGCGGTTCGAAGTCGGGCCGTGCCAGTCCGAGCCGTTCCGTGTCCTCATCCATGGCCTGGATGAAGCGCTCGGTCACTGCCCCGATGGGCTCGTGGTTCTCCGCGGCCCGCTTGATGATCTTGTCGTCGATATCCGTGATGTTGCGTACATAGGTGAGCTGGTAGCCGCGATAGCGCAGATACCGGCTGACCACATCGAACGCGGTCAGCATCCGCGCATGGCCCACATGGATGTAGTCATAGACCGTCATGCCGCACACGTACATGCGCAGCTGACCAGGCGTGATGGGACGCAGCTCCTGTTTCTCTCCCGTCATCGAATTGTGTATGCGAATCATGCGTACCTTGCTGTTGATGAAACGGTGCGGGCGACTCAGGCAAAGCGCGCGAGGCGCTCACGAGCCTTGCCCGGCGGCATGGCCTTGAGCAGCGGCGCGAGTTCCGGCCCATGCGCACGGCCCGTCAGGGCGACACGCAGCGGCATGTAGAGCGCGGCCCCCTTTCTGCCGGTTGCCGAGCGTACCGCACCGGCGATGGCCGGCAGGTCATTGCCATTGGCGGCCGCCGCGTCCGCCGCCGCCGAAAAGTAACTCTTGCCCGCCTCGAGCACCACCTGCCGCTCAGCCTCCTCCAGCGCAGGCGGCTCCCCGAACACCACATCAACCCACGCACGCGCATCGGAAGGCAACACCAGGTTGGGCAACACGGCGGCGACGAATGCACGCAGTGCCGCTGCGTCGATTCCGGTCGGCAGTTCCGAGGCCAGCCACCGCAGTGCCTGGTCGGGGGTCAGGCGATGCACGGCCTCCTTCTGCCATACGAGCAGCTGCTGCTCGTCGAAACGCGCTGGCGCACGTCCCAGGTGCTCCGGCGCGAACGCCCTGGCCATCTCCTGCAGTGACAGGAAGCCGTGTTCGGGAGTGGAATGACCCAGCCGGAACAGATGATTGATCATCGCCTCGGGCAGATAGCCGCGCTGCCGGTACTCGCGCACGCTGGAGGCGCCATGCCGCTTCGAAAGCGGCGCGCCGTCGTTGCCGACGATGAGCGACACATGTCCGTAATCGGGAGCGGCGAGCCCCAACGCCTCGAGAATCAACAGCTGGCGCGGCGTGTTGGTCAGATGATCCTCGCCGCGCAGCACATGGGTAACCCCCATGTCCGCATCGTCCACGGCGTTGCAGAAGAAGAACGCAGCCGTCCCATCGGCGCGGCGCACGACGAAGTCGCCAATGTCATCGGAGGCGAAGGACTGCGGCCCATGCACGAAATCCAGAAACTCGATGCGGCGGCCGGTGGGGACACGGAAGCGCGCGGTCGGGGCGAGTCCCGCCAGTCGCTTCCTCTGTCTGTGCTCCTCGGTCAGTTCGCGGCAGGTCCCCGCATACCGGGGCGGCCGGCCGGAGGCGAGCTGCGCGCGCCGCGAGGCTTCCAGTTCCAGTGGCGTGCAGAAGCAGGGATACACAGCACCGCGCTTCTCGAGCTCGGCGAAGTAGCGGTCATAATGCGCCGCGCGCTGTGACTGACGGTACGGACCGCGGTCGTCCTCGCGATCCGGACCCGCTTCCCAGTCGATGCCCAGCCAGTGCAGATCCTCGATCAGGCCCTGCGTATGCTGCTCGCGGCTGCGCTCGGTATCGGTGTCCTCGATCCGCAGGATGAAGCGGCCCGCCTGGCGGTGCGCCAGCAGTTCGTTGAACAGCGCCGTGCGTGCGTTTCCCAGGTGCAGCTCACCGGTGGGACTGGGCGCGAAACGTGTACGGGGCGGACTGAACGACCGGCCCGCAGAAAGGTCCATTCCACTCATGCCGGCATGTTACGGGACAGCGCCGGCTCGACAAAGGGTCCGCGGCCCCGCAGGCGTCCGCACTTGCTAGAATGCCCTGTTCGCAGCTCACCGGCATCACGATGGAGGCTCGATGCGTACTCACCCCCGGAAATGGCTCCCCGGCGGCCCCGCCTTGTGGCTGGGTCTGGCGGGGCTGCTGCTGGCGGCCAACGCCCCGGCGGCCGATCCGCCCACGCAGGTCCGGGTCACGACGAACATGGGTGAGTTCGTCATAGAGACCATGCCCGACCGAGCGCCCATCACGGTGCAGAATTATCTGCGGTATGTGCGCGAGGGCTTCTACAGCGGCACGCTGTTCCACCGGGTGGTGGCGAACTTCGTGATCCAGGGCGGCGGGCATGCGGCTGCGGATTTCAAGCTGAAACCGGCGCACGATCCCATCTTCAACGAGTCGGGCAACGGCCTGCAGAACAAGCGCGGCATGGTGGGCCTTGCGCGCGGGGAAAGCGCGCACTCGGGCAACGCGCAGTTCTACGTGAACCTGGTGGACAATCCCGACCTGGATCCGCTGCCCACCCGCTGGGGCTACGCGGTCTTCGGCAAGGTGGTACAGGGCATGGACGTCGTGGATCGCATCGGCGTGACCCCCACGGGCGCGATGGGTCCGTTCAAGGCGGATGCGCCCCTGAAACCGGTGATCATCGAGAAGGTCGAGATCATCGATGCCGCGGCCGGACAGGCCGTGAAACCCCCGCCGCCCGCCCCCGTGGCACCGGCCTCGCCGGACGGAATCCTCTCACCGAAGTAGTTGCGAACGGGCGTCCGGCATGAGCAGGTTGTTCGTATCGGATGTCCATCTGGATGCAACTGCTCCGGAGGCCGTCGCGCAGTTCCTCCAGTTCCTGCAGACCCACGCCGTGCAGGCCGAGGCGCTGTACATCCTCGGTGACCTGTTTGAAACATGGGTCGGTGACGATGAGACGGAGCCCACCAAGGACCGCGTGCGTGCCGGCCTTCGAGCCGTGACCGCGCGCGGGGTCTGCTGCTTCGTCCTGCACGGAAACCGGGACTTCCTGCTGGGTCGGGAGTTCTGCCGGGACACCGGATGTCGCCTGCTCCCGGACCCGGTGATCGCGGTACTCGAGGGTGAGCGCGTGCTCCTGACACATGGGGACGCGCTCTGCACGGATGATCATCCCTACCAGGAGCTGCGCAGCATTGTCAGAAACGCGGATTGGCAGCGACGCTTCCTTGCTCTTCCGCTGGCTGACCGTGAGCTGCTGGCCAATCAGGTCCGCGCCGGCAGCAAGCAACACATCGCGCGAACGATCCCGAAGATCATGGACGTGAACGCAGATGCCGTCGCGGCTGCCTATCGCTCAACCGAAGTGCGCCGCATCGTTCATGGGCACACGCACCGCCCCGGGGTACATGACACGGATGTGGATGGAGAGCCTGCTCAGCGGATCGTGCTGGGCGCGTGGTATGAGCAGGGAAGTTATCTCTCGTACGAGAGGGGACGCTACGAGCTGCGCGAGCTGCCGCGCTGAGCCTTCAGGACCTGGGCCCGGCCCTCGATCGAGGGCCGGGCCGGGACTGACACACAGACTGTCAGCTCAGGGTGAGGATGCGGGCCGCGATCGCAGGCGCCGGACAGGGGCTCACTGCGGAGCGGGTCCCGGAGGCGGACCCCCATGGAATCCGCCGCGCGGCGGTCCGTGCTCCTGCATCAGGATCTGGAACTTCTTGAGCTGCAGGGGGCTGAGCACGGGCGTCAGCTTCGTGATCGTGTCCTGCATCGCCTGCGCATGCTGCGCCTTCATTTCATCGAAAGACGGCTTCTGGCCCGAGCTGCGTGCCGCGTCGAACCGTGCCTTCATTTTGGCGTGCTGTTCCTCAAGGATGGCCTGGACCTGCGCCTTCTGCTCGTCGGTCAGATCCAGCAGTACAGCCAGATGATCCATGTGCTGTGCCGCGCCTTCGTGTCCACCATGGCCCGCCGAGGCCACTGGAGCCTGCATCATTGCAACGCCCGCCCACAGCAGCGCTGCTGCCACCAAGCCTGTTCTCATCTTGCGTACGCTCCTGTTAATGGGCCTGTGCCGGCCGCGTTCACGGCGCTCAACGTAGTGGTCCCGACACAGGGCGTCCGTAATCAATCGTTACGGAATGTGCGTCACGCACGCGGCAGGGTGACGATGGCTTCCAGTCCGCGCACCGGCAGGTTCCTCAGCACGAGGGATCCGCCATGCGCCTGAACGACATCCCGGGCAATGCTCAAACCCAGGCCCGTGCCACCAGTGTCCCGATTGCGTGAGGACTCCAGGCGATAGAACGGCTCGAAGACCCGCTCCAGCTCCTCGGTCGGGATTCCGGGCCCATCATCGCGTACGTGGATCACGAGGGCAGGTCCATCCTCGACCACAAGCGTAGCCCGTGTTCCGAACTTCACGGCGTTGGCGATCAGATTCGTGAGGCAGCGTCGCAGGGCCTGTGGCTTCGCGGAGATGGGCTTGACGGCATGCCCTTCCAGGGTGACGGTCGCGTGCATCTCGGCGAACTCCGACTTCAGCGTCGCCAGTAGTTCATTCACATCGATCGGCGCGAAAGCCTCGTTGTCGTCCAGCCCGCGGAACAGGGCCAGCGCCCCGTGCACCATGCTCTCCATTTCGTCGAGCTGTTTTCCCATGCGCGCCTGGGCCGCAGGATCTTCAATCATCTCCACCTGCAGGCGCAGCCGCGTGAGCGGGGTCTTCAGATCGTGGGACATCGCAGCCAGAACACGGCTGCGACTGTCCAGATATCGCTGCAGTCGGTCCTGCATCGTGTTGAACGCGCGCGCGGCATGGCGCAGTTCGCGGGCACCACGTTCTTCGAGCCTGGGCTGGCGCAGATCGCGCCCCACACTGTCCGCGGCCTTCGCCAGCTCCGACAGGGGCCGGGTGATGCTCCGCGCGGTAAGGAACAGCACGATCGACATCACCACCACGAGCAGGGTGAGATTCAGGATGAGGCCGCGCGGCAGTGGCGCCCCGCGAGGCAGCCGCGTGACGCGGAAGAGTGCTTCATAACCGTCCGGGAATATGACTGAGACGTCATAGGGCTCGGCATTCCCATCCCGGCCCTCGGCAAAGAAGGGACCGGCAATCAGGATCGCGCGCCTGGCCAGATCCGTGGTCGCGTTCACCTTCACCTGGAATCCGGTGCCCAGGGTTGATTGCAGCTGCTGCTCGAAGGTGTGCTCGACATCACCCGGCAGGGGGATGGGGATGTAGGTCTGGCCGGTTGCCACACGCGACAGGAAGTCCCGACCCTCCTCGGGGGATCCGGGCGCAAGCCCGTCAGGGCCGTGCGGTGCGCGTGGTTCGCGCGCTGCACGTGGTTCTCGCAGTTCGCGCGAGGATCCGGGCATGCCGGTGTCGGGCGGCCCGCCGTGGTCCGGATCCGGCGGCGGCGGCGGGCCATTGCGCAACATCAGGGCATCGGCCTGGCGTCGGCCGAACCGCCAGGGACGCTCGCTGAGCTGCGCCGCCATCGCGGCCCTCTCCTGCCCTTCCAGGCCCTGCAACATGGCGGTGACTTCGGCAATGCGGCGCGACCACTCACGCACGCTGCCCTGCAGGACAAAACGCTCGCGCTCGCGCGCGACCAGCACCAGACTTGCCGCGTGCGCCAGCAGTAGAGCGATCAGGGATGCGGCGATCAGCCGCCCGAACAGCGACTGCGGCCACACGGCCAGGCGCATGATCAGCGCCGCTCAGTGGGTCTGGACCGCGACCCCAACGACATAACCCTCGCCATAGACTGTTTTGATGATTTGCGGCGCGCGTGCGTCATCGCCAAGGATCTGCCGCAGCCGACTCACGCGCACATCGATGCTGCGATCAAAGGGATCGGCCTCCCGACCACGCAACAGCTCCGTGAGTTGGGCGCGGCTGAGAACGCGATTGGCCGAAGACAACAGCACTGCCAACAGCCGGTACTCCGCGCCGCTGAGCGCGACATCATTGCCTTCAGAGTCCGTGAGCGTTCGGGTAGTCGTGTCCAGCTTCCAGCCGTTGAAGGTGAACGCGCGGATCGTCTCCGGGCTTGGATCACGCGGCGCGTGAGCCGCGCGGCGCAACACCGCCCTGATTCGTCCCAACAGCTCACGCGGGTTGAATGGTTTGGCAAGATAGTCGTCGGCACCGAGTTCGAGGCCCACGATACGATCCACGTCCTCGCCACGCGCGGTCAGCATGATGATGGGGACCTGGGAGCGCGTACGCACCTCACGGCAGATCGCCAGTCCATCCTCACCGGGAAGCATGAGATCCAGCACCACCAGATCCACCCGCGAGCGCTCCATCACCCGCCGCATCTCCTTGCCGTCCGGGACGGCAGTGGTGCGGAAATCGTGCTTCTCCAGGTACTGGCTCAGCAGCGTGCGGATCTCGCGATCATCGTCGACGATCACCAGATGGGGACGATCGCTCATCGAACCTCGGCGGTTGTAACTAACTGTTAAGAACAGGCCGGCCGACCCGGGACACCATTCTATATCACGGCAGGCGGCTCACCCCGGCGCAGCGAACACCCCGGTGCGCGGGCACACCTGCGCAGCGGCCACACCTGCGCAGCACTGCCAGTATGCGTTTTGACCGCACGAAGACCCGACTGTTCCCAGGCCGGGCCAGTGTGCGCGCTCCCTCGCGAGGGTCCGGCCTCACTGGCCGTGATATCCGCCAGCTTCCACTTTCACGGGCGCACCCGACTGCCGTGTCAGATGAGTTGTTTCGCCTCGTCAACGCTTGTAACCAAGTGTTGTACGCGTTGAACCGGGTTCGCATTGACCGGTCGAACGCGTCACACTCATCAACCTGAACCAGGGGGAATCAATGCAGATGACGTCGTTGCAGTTGCGCTCGCCGCGCAAGTGGGTAGTCATCGCGAGTGCACTGATGAGCGGCGGTCTCGGAGGCTGCGCCACCGATCGCCTCGAGGCCAGCGCACCGCCGAGCGTCAACCTGACGGGCGACTGGAAACTCAACCTCAATCTCAGTGACGACCTGGACAGGCTCGGCGAGGCCGACAAGGATCAGCCGCGCGGCAGTCCAGGCATGGGACGCCGGCGTGGACACGCAGGCCCGGGCGGAGGAAGCGGACCGGGCGGCAGCGGACTGCCGCCCATCGGCGCAAGCAGCAACTGGATGGGCGGCGCGCCCACGCTCGGCGGCGCGCCCACGCTCGGCGGCGCGCCCACGCTCGGCGGCGCGTCCGCCACGGACCTCGACCCGTCCGCCAAGCCGCCGCCCGATGGACCTCCTCCCGGGGATTCGACGTCATCCGGACCGCCCAGGTCCGGTGGGGTTGCCGGCGGCAGCAGCGGCGGCAAGTCAGCATTGAGCCGCGCCCTGCAGGCACCCGACTATCTGTCCATCAGGCAGGATGGCGCGACCGTGAACGTGCGGTTCAATGCGCCGGACGGCAGCGTCGTCGAGGATCAGTTCAAGGCCGGCACGCAGACCACGATCCCCTATGGGAACGACAGCACCGCCGATCGAACGTCCGGCTGGCGCGGCCCGGTGTTTGTCGTGACGACGAAAGCGAAGAAGGGCGGCATGCGCGAGGACGACTACGCGCTCGATGAGGACGGCCACCTGATCGTGTCGACGTATATCAAGGGCGGCCACCGCGGCTCGATTGACGTCAAGCGCGTTTACGACCGACTCAAGGGTTGAGCGAACTCGCCCCCGCCGGGCGGCGGGGTTCAGCGGCTGAGCGCCCTGCGGGGATCCGCCGCGCGACGCGCTCTCAGGGCGGGCCCGAATGGAAGCGCAGCACGTCATCCCGAGAAGTGATCAGCTCGGCCTCACGCCGCGACAGCACCGCCAACCGCCTCTGCCACTCCTGCGGATCCGCCGCGCGGGCGAGATTCACGTACAGCTCGAAGTGGCGCGCCTCGGAGTGCTGCAGCTGCGAATAGAAGCCGCCCAGCGGCGGCGGCAGCCGCGTGCCGAGCAGCTCGAACCGCTCGGCGGAGCGCGCCTCGATCAGCGCACCCAACAGCAGCAGATCCAGCTTGCGACCCGGATCCGCGGTGCGGGTCACCGACCGCAGGCCCGAAGCGTAACGCCCGGGCTGCTGCCGCTCGAACGGTACCCCGAGCGTCACCATGAGCTTCTGGACCTGTTCGAAGTGGCGCAGCTCCTCGCGCGCGAGACGCGACAGTGCAAGAGTAAGCGTGTGGTCCTCGGGGTACGAAAATATCAGCGCCAGCGCGGTGGACGCCGCCTTCTTCTCGCAGTTGGCATGGTCGATCAGCAGCTCGCGCCAGCGCTCGACAGCGCACTCCACCCACTCCGGCGGCGTGCGCGCCTGCAGGATCGAGTACGGACCGGCCGCGCTCGGGCCCGCAGCGCCAGGGTCCGCGGCGCCCGGGTCCCCAGCGGCGATCCTTCCGGCGTTCATGTCACCGAAGTCTCGGCCTTGATCAGACGATAGGCCTTCTCGAGCGCCCGGGCGGCCTCGGTGGCGTTCGCATACCGGTCCTCGGGCTGCTTGGCGAGAAACCGGTCGAGCATCGGCTGCAGCGCTTCGAAGCGATCCGGCAGGCGCGGCACGGGCTCCTTGCGGTGCTTGTAGATGATGGCCATCGGATTTTCCGCGGCGTAGGGCTTCGCGCGCGCCAGCATCTCGAACAGGATGACTCCGAGGCTGTAGAGGTCACTGCGCCCGTCGATGGGCTCGCCGTGCCCCTGTTCCGGACTCATGTAGTGCGGCGTGCCGAAGATCAGTCCCGTGTCGGTCACGTCCTGCTGCAGCGCCGTGTCCTTGGACATGCCGAAATCGATCAGCGCGAGCGAACCATCCTCGCGCAACATGACATTACCGGGCTTCAGGTCCCGGTGCAGTACGCCACAGCCATGCATCGCCTCGAGCGCGTGGGCGATGGCGATCGCGGTTCGCAGCGCCGGACGGGGTCGCATGCCGGCGCGCATGCGCTTGCGCAGATCTCCGGCCTGGAACCACTCCATCACCAGCCACGCATGCTCGTCACTGATCCCCAGGTCGTACAGGCGCACGATGCTCGGGTGTTTGATGCGCTGGACGATCTCGTATTCCTGAAGGAATCGCCGGAACGTGTGGTCGAGATCGTGCTGGTCGCGGTGCTGGTCGCGCGCGACCTTGATGGCTACCAGGGCGCCGGCCGATTCACTCTCCGCCAGAAACAGATCGGACACCGGTCCGGAGGCGACACGCCGGATACAACGGTAGCCGCGGATGAAGGCCGTGCCGAATCGCTGCGCCGCGCGACCGGCGGCATCGGTGCGCCACGTGGCGCGCGCCAACGACTGCTTTCGCTGCGCTCCCTCGAGCATGTCGAGGAATTTCTGCTGCGCAATCTCCTCACGACCGACAACACCATAGGCTCCGAGGTCCATCGCGCGTCGCGCATCGGGATGGGTCGCCTGCTCACTCAGGAAGATAACCGGCGCGAAGCCCTTGCGCGCGCCGAGATCCTGCAGCCACTCCAGCCCCTTCGTCCCGGGCCACTCATTCGCCAGCAGGACGGCATCGAACCCTTGCGCCAGGAATTCCGGGGCGAGCGGCCCCTGTTGCGAGGGATTGCGCACATCGATCCGCGCGTCGGGTTTCCACGCAGCGATACGGCGCTGCACGGCGGCGCAGTGATGGGCGTCAGCTTCGATCAACAGCAAGCGCATAAGCCATTACAACACGCTTGCGTCCGGCGCGTCCCGCCCCTCCCATACGATTTGCGCCGCTTCCGCGGACAGCTTAAGTCCAATTACCAGATCGCCGACGTTGGTTCCCGTCGGCCCCGTGTGAATGAGATCGCCGCTGGCGGCCAGCGCCGTCCCCGCATCCGCGCGTTTCAGGCAATCGTCGGCATCCAGCTCCGCGAGAGAGATCCGCGCACAGGTCTCGCCGTCGACCAGTGCGCCTGCATCATCCGTGGGTCCATCCGTTCCGTCCGTTCCGACAGCCAGCAGCATCATCTGCGGTTGCCCGGCCAGCAGCCGGGCGGCGGCGAGAGCCAGATGCTGATTGCGGCCGCCACGACCGGGATGTTCCGGCAGGGTCACGGTCGATTCGCCGCCCCAGACGCACAGCTGCGCGGGATTCAGATGCAGCTCATGCGCGAAGCGCACCGCAAGCCGCGCGGCATCACCCTCGAAGCGCGCACCGGGGCGATGAACATCCAGACCCATCCTGCGCGCGGCCTCCGTGACAGCCTCGGTGGCGTGATTGAGGCTGGCGACAACCGTGCGCTCGATGTTGTCCGGCGCACCGTCGGCCGCAGGACCCATCAGCCCGGACCCGATTACGGCCGGATCGTCGCCGGGGACGTCCGAGATGAACAGTGCGCGTCCGGGCCGTCCCCGCAGCAGCGCGGCCAGGCGGCCACCCTTGATGCGCGACAGGCGGGCCCGTCGCGCATTGAGCTCGGCGATCGGAATGCCACTCGCCAGCCCTTCGGCATTCAGCTGCAGCAGCTGTGCGAGCGACACCCCCTCCTCCAGCACCTCGATCAGACTGGAGGCGCCTCCTGAGATCAGGAACAGCAGCTGCGCATCGGCCGGTACACCGGCCAGCCACGTGAGCAGCGCGTTTCCCGCGACAACACAGCGTTCGTCGGGTACGGGATGGGAAGTCTCGTGGATGGTGACCAGGGGCAACAGGAGTGTCTGCGTGTCAACGTGCCCGTCCTTGGTGACGATGAACACGCACTCCACGGCCTTGCCCAGCACATCATGCGCCCCGAGCGCCATGGAGGCGGCCGCCTTGCCGATCGCCGCGATCCACACAGGGCCGGGCTTGAGGGGCGATTCCCGCAGGGCGCGGGCCACGCAGCGGCGGCCGGACACGCGATCCAGGCCCGCTTGCAGCAACTCGAGCAGCAGGCGTCGGCGGCAGTCGGGTGAATTCAAACGGGCCGGGCCCTAGTTGCCGCGGATGACCTTCAGGTTGCCACGGCGCTCGCGCCGCAGTTTCTTGGCGGCATCCGAGCGCTCGGTGCGCAGACGCTCCAGGTACTCCGGTGTCACATCGCCGGTGACGTACTCACCCGAGAAGCACGACGTGTCGAACTCGGCGATGCGCGCATCGTCGTGCTGGCAGGCGGCGACCAGATCCGCGAGGTCCTGGTAGATGAGCCAGTCCGCCCCGATCAGACGCGCCACTTCATCGACGCTGCGGTCCGCGGCGACCAGCTCGCTCGCCGCCGGCATGTCGATCCCGTAGACATTGGGGAAGCGCACGGGAGGGGCGGCCGAGGCGAAATAGACTTTCTTCGCGCCGGCCTCGCGCGCCAGCTCGATGATCTGCGCGGAAGTGGTGCCGCGCACGATGGAATCATCCACCAGCAGCACCGTCTTGCCGCGGAATTCCAGGTCGATGGCGTTGAGCTTGCGGCGCACCGACTTCTCGCGCTGGTCCTGGCCCGGCATGATGAACGTGCGGCCGATGTAGCGGTTCTTGATGAAGCCCTCGCGGTACTTCAGGCCGAGCCGCTGTGCCAGCTGCAGCGCGCTCGTGCGGCTGGTGTCGGGAATCGGAATGACCACGTCGATGTCGTGGTTCGGGCGCTCGCGCTGGATCTTGTCGGCGAGCCGGTCACCCATGCGCATGCGCGCGCGGTACACCGAGATGTTGTCGATCTTGGAGTCCGGACGAGCGAAATACACGTATTCGAAGATGCAGGGCGTATGGCGGACGGCCGCGACGAGCTGCTGCGAGTGCAGGCGCCCCTGCTCATCGATGAACACGGCCTCGCCCGGGGCGATGTCGCGCACGAATTTGAAGGACAGCATGTCCAGCGCCACGCTCTCGGAGGCGAGCATCCATTCCGGGCCGCGCGAGGTGTCGCGCTGTCCCAGCACCAGCGGGCGGATTCCGTGCGGATCGCGGAAACCCAGGATGCCATGGCCGATGACCATCGCCACCACCGCGTAACCACCGCGACAACGGCGGTAAACCGCATTCAAGGCGGCAAAGACGTCAGCTGGAGTTACACGCGGCGTGCCGATGCGCTGCAGTTCGGATGCGAAGACATTCAGCAGGACTTCGGAATCCGACGTGGTGTTCAGATGCCGCCGGTCTTCCCGAATGATGATTTCCGCCAGTTCGCCGGCGTTGGTCAGATTGCCGTTATGGGCGAGGCAGATGCCGTAAGGAGCGTTGACGTAGAAGGGTTGCGCTTCGGAGGCACTGTCGCATCCCGCGGTGGGGTAGCGGACGTGGCCGATGCCGTAATTTCCCTTGAGCTCGAGCATGTGCTGCTGCTGGAACACATCGCGCACCAGGCCGCTCCCCTTGCGCGTGTAGAGCTCACCGTCGATGGAGGTCGCGATGCCTGCTGCATCCTGGCCGCGATGCTGCAAGACCGTCAGCGCGTCATAGATACGCTGGTTGACCGCGCTCGTTCCGACTATGCCGACGATCCCACACATGCCTTAGCCGCCTCCGGATTGCAGTTTGCGATGAACCCTCAGGCCGGATCCGTTGTCGCGCGCGTGGATTGCGCCGACAACCCTCCCGAATGACTTACCCGCGGCTCGCCCACCAGCGCGCGCAGGCCATTGGCCACCGACTCCCCGTAGGGAACCAGCAGCGAGTGCTTCCACCAGCGCTCTGTGTCCAGGCGCAACAGCTGCGCCAGGATCACGAACACACCGAGCAGCACCACGCCGCGCAGCAGTCCGAACAGCAGGCCGAGGAAACGATCCATGCCGCTGAAGATCGACAGGCGCACGAAGTGCCCGGCGATCGCCGCGATCGCGGCCCCGAGCAACAGGATCAGGACGACGATGATGATGCGGGCCGCCCAGGGTTTGACATATGAGCCCGAGAGCAGTCCACCCAGATGCGGCTCGATGAGATCGGAGAAATGCCAGGCGATGAACAGCGCGATGATCCACGTGGCCAGGGCGATTGCCTCGCGCAGGAAGCCGCGCAGGGCGCCCACGAGCGCGGAAATGAGGACGCCGGCAATCACCAGATAGTCGGTGACATTCATCAACGGTACCCAAGGTGTTTCGCGGCGCGGATTGTACAAGAGCCCGGCCCGCGCTGCGCGCGCCGGCACCGCGGTCCGGTGCAATTGCGGGTTCCGTCAAGAATACGGAACCACCGTGCCACTGGAACCGCCCGCCGCCTTGAGTTTGTCCTGCAGGGCCTCGGCCGCCGCGCGATCCGCTGCCGGTCCCACGCGCACCCGGTAGAGCTTGCGTGTCGAGGACGTGATCTCGGACACGGACACGCGGAAACCCTTGGATCGCACCTGCTTTGCCAGATGCTCCGCATTGTCGCGGCTCGCGAATACGCCCAGCTGGACGCCCCACCCGGTTGCGGGCGCAGCAGAGGCCCCGTGCGACTTGGCCGGCGCGGGGGCCGCGGCGACCGCCTTCGATGGCGTTGCTTTGGAGGGCGCCGATGAAGCGGCTCGAGAACCCGAAGTCGTCTTGTCCGATGTCGCGGGGCTCGGCGTCGCGGGGCTCGGCGTCACGGAGCTCGGTGTCGCGGATCCTGGCGTCGTTGTCACAGCGTTCGTGACAATGGGTGGTGTCGAGGGAGAGTTGGATGCCTGCTGCGCTGTCTGTGCAGCCGAAGACGGCGAGAAAGTCGCGGAGGGCTGCGCGGCGTCCGTCTGTCCGGAGGCGCTCGGCTGCGGCATCGCAGGCCCGCTGCCACCCGTGGCGGCGTGGTGCGCGTCGTCGGCCAGATTGATCGTGTAGGACCTTAATGGCGGATCCTCGGACGAGTTCGACACGCTCCCCGCAGGCTGCGGGGCGCTGGCGCTCTTCGGGCCGGTGAGCAGCTCGGGCACCAGAAACACGAACAGGGCGACCAGAATGATGGCGCCGGTGAGTCGCTCTTTCACCCGTTGATCCACAGTGGGGACGAAACCGCCTCTATCAAGCGGAGCGCGGGTCAGTATATCCGAAGCCACCGCAGTGCCGGGCCCACGGTGTGCACCGAACCGAAGACCAGGATCCGGTCGCCGGGCCTGGCCGCGGCGCGGGCCCGCTCGCATGCCTCCTCGACCGAGTCGGCGAGCGTCACCCGCTCGCGCGGCAACTGGACCCGCTGCGCCAGAGCGGCAGCCGTGACCCCGCGCGGGCCGGGGAGCGAGCAGAGTACCCAGTGACTGACGAGAGGCTCGAGTTCTCGCACGATCGCGGGTGCATCCTTGTCCCCGAGAATGCCCACGACCGCGAGCGTCGTTGCGCCCTCGCCTTGCGGCCGCTCACGCACATGTTGGGCGAACATCCGTGCGGCGGGCTCGTTGTGGGCGATATCGAGGATCCACTCCACCTCGCCCGGCACGACCTGGAACCGTCCCGCCAGACGGACCCGCGCCAGCGCCTCGCCCACACTGCGTTCCGTCAGTTGGGCAGCTGCTGCCCCGCGCGGCTCGGGCGGCAGACTCTCGATGGCCGCGAGCGCCGCGGAAGCGTTGCGGTACTGGATGGAACCCGCGAGAGCGGACGGCGGCAGATCCTGCAGGCTCAGACGCAACCCGCGATAACTCCATCGCGATCGCTCGCGCCCCGGAGCCGCGAGACTCCAGCTGAAATCGCGCTCGGCGACGACCGCCCGGGCGCCAATCTCGCCGATCCGTGCAAACACGCTGTGGGGCATCTGCGGCGTGCTCAGTACGGCCGGCCGGCCGGCGCGGAATATTCCCGCCTTCTCCGCGCCGATCTGCTCCAGCGTGTCTCCCAGCCAGTCGCGATGATCGAACCCGATCGAACACACGATCGCCACATCGGCGTCCACGAGGTTCGTGGCATCCAGGCGCCCTCCCAGACCCACCTCGAGAATGGCCACCTCCACCGCGCGGCGCTGGAAGATCAGCAGTGCCGCCAGCGTGTTGTATTCGAAGAACGTCAGCGTCGTCGATCCGCGGGCCTGCTCGATCGTCTCGAAGGCGGCGATCAGTTCAGCGTCCTCGACCTCGATGCCACCGACCCGGATGCGTTCGTTGTAGCGGATGAAATGCGGGGAGGTGAACATCCCGGTGCGGCGGCCGGCCGACTCCAGCAGCGCCTCCAGGTGGGCGACGGTGGAACCCTTGCCGTTGGTGCCACCGACCGTGATGACCGGGCAGGCGGGCTTATCGACGCCGAGTGAACGGGCCACCGTGGTCACCCGGCCGAGCCCCATGTCGATGGTCTTCGGGTGCACCGACTCCTGCAGAGCCAGCCATTCGACCAGGGTGCGCAATCAGGCCGCGGCGGCAGGCGGGAGTTTGAGCAGCAGACGCAACACGGCGGCAATGCGATCACGCATGTCGCGCCGATCGACGATCATGTCCAGGGCGCCGTGCTCCAGCAGGAACTCGCTGCGCTGGAAACCCTCGGGCAGCGTCTCGCGCACGGTCTGCTGGATCACGCGCGGGCCGGCAAATCCGATCAGGGCCCGTGGTTCGGCCAGGTTCAGATCGCCGAGCATGGCGAGACTCGCCGACACGCCACCGGTGGTGGGGTCGGTCATGACGGAGATGAAAGGCAGATGCGACTGCGCCAGGCGGGAGAGCGCCGCGGCCGTCTTGGCCATCTGCAGCAGCGAATACAGTGCCTCCTGCATGCGGGCGCCGCCGCTGGAGCTGAAACACACCAGCGGCTGCCGGTGCTCGATGCAGTGATCCACGGCCCGCCTGAAGCGCTCGCCCACGACCGAACCCATCGAGCCGCCGAGGAACTGGAACTCGAACGCGCAGGCCACGACCGGCATGCCGTGCAGGGCGCCCGCCAGCACCACCAGCGCATCGCGCTCACCGGTGGCCTTCTGGGCCTGGGCGAGCCGGTCCTTGTAGCGCTTGCTGTCGCGGAACTTCAGCGGATCCTCGGGCGAGATGCCCCCGCCGATCTCCAGTGCCTCCCCGGGGTCCAGGAAGCTCTCGAGCCGGTCGCGGGCGCCGATGCGCATGTGGTGGCTGCACTTGGGGCAGACATACAGGTTGCGCTCGAGCTCGGCGCGGTACAGCACGGCGTCGCAGGCCGGACACTTGATCCACAGGCCCTCGGGCACCGAGCGCGTGCGCCGCTCGGTCTTGATGCGCGAGGGCATGATCTTTTCGAACCAGGACATGGACCGTTCCGTCGCTTCAGGAGGCTGAGCCGATCATAGCGGATCGGCGCGGCAGCCATCCGCCATCGGCCGGCCCATCCGCAGCCGGCCCATCCGCGGCCAGCCCATCCGCAGCCGGCCCATCCGCAGCCGGCTCGGGCAGCCCGAAAGCCCCCGGGTAGCGCACCGCCCAAAGGTACAGACCCTCGGCTGGCGCCGTGGCCGCGGCGAGTTTGCGGTCCCTGCCCTGCAGCACCTCGCTCGCCCAGGAGGCCGGCGCATCGCCCCGGCCCACGGCGATCAGAAGCCCGGCGATATTGCGCATCATGTGATGCAGGAAGGCGTTGGCGGTGCCCTCGATCACGACCCACTCGCCTTGCCGGCGCACCCTCAGATCCGTCAGCCGCCGGATCGGTGAGCGGGACTGGCATTCGGAGGAGCGGAAGGCGCTGAAGTCATGATGGCCCTGCAGCAACCCTGCTGCCTCGGCCATGCGTTCGTGATCCAGAGGCTTGTGGATCCACACGGCCCGCCCGGCTGCCAGCGCCGAGCGCGAACCCCGGTTCAGGATGAGATAGCGGTAGGTGCGCGCCTCGGCCGAATAGCGGGCATGGAAGTGCATCGGCACTGAGCGCGCCCAGGTGATGCTGATGTCCCGTGGCAGCGCCGTATTGGCCCCCAGGACCCAGCCACGCATCGGGCGGACCGCGGAGGTGTCGAAGTGAGCCACCTGCCAGCGGGCATGCACACCGGAATCGGTGCGACCGGCGCAGACAGCCTGGACCGGCTCGGCGGCGACGCTGCCGAGCGCCTTCTCCACGAGTTCCTGGATGGCCGGCAGGTGCTGCTGCGTCTGCCAGCCCGCATAGGCGGAGCCGTCGTACTCGATCCCGACGGCGATTCTGCTCAACCCGGCAGGGACTCCAGCAAGCGCTGCGCTTCCTGCTTCTGGGCAACGGAACCCTCGTGGACCACTTCCTCGAGGATGTTGCGGGCGCCTTCCGGATCACCCATGTCCATGTAGGCCCGCGCCAGATCGAGCTTGGTGCCGACCTCGCTCATGGTCACCGGTTCGAGGTCGGGCAGCGCCAGATCCTCGGAAGCCAGTTTCTGGGTGGCCGTGAAAGCCGCATCCGGGACCGTGGCGGTGCCCACATCCAGGTCGAGTCCGTTCGCGCCGTGAGCCTGATGGCTGCCATCGGCGTCGACACCCGACAGCCCGTCGGCATCGCCCAGATCGAAGTCCACTTCGTCGCTCGACAGCGAGGCGAGCCGCGCGGTCGAGGACGGATCGAATGTCGGGTTCTCGGCCGTCTTGGCGTTGTCTTTGCCCAGCGCGGCCTCGAGGTCGTTCTCGTCCATGCGCCACGCGCCCGTGGCGGAGGTCTGTCGCTGCTGATCGTCGCCGGCGCGACGTTGCGCATCCTCCATCACCTTGCGCGAACGATCGTCCAGACCTGCTACCAGCGTGGGCCCTTCCGAGTGTCCCAGGCCAGGCTGGTCGATCGTGTCGAGCGCCCCGAGGTCCAGGCCCAGATCGTCGATGGCCAGCTCAGCGGTCTGCTCGGCGGCAGGACCCTGCTTCAGCGCCATCTCCACTTTCTGACGGATGGTCGGATTGTCCGAAGAAGCCAGTGCCGGCTGCTCGATGGTCGGACCTTCGGTTTCGGAACCGAACTCCGGCATGAGCACGTCGGCATCTCGAGTGATCTTCTGCGTCATCTGACGCGTGGTGCCCGTCGAGCTGCCCGATGCGGTGGCGTTCGTGCCGGTGGTCTCATCGTCCAGCGCGAAGGTGCGATCGGTCGAGCCGGTCGAGTCGGCACTGCCGGAGTCACCGAGCGCCGAACCGATGTCCAGATCCACTTCGCCGACGCCGGACTGTCCCGGAACCGGATCGCCCAGCAGGTCGAAGTCGACGCGGCTCTCG
>Ga0335070_10003261_pt1 | contig 18905 bp, 18 predicted proteins | sample Lox_Sample_13_FD_206722 | JGI IMG/M metagenome (GOLD analysis project Ga0335070, IMG submission 206722) | Soil microbial communities from Loxahatchee National Wildlife Refuge, Florida, United States - Lox_Sample_1.3 | ecosystem: Environmental > Terrestrial > Soil > Wetlands | place: USA... | reverse complement strand
GGCCGCCCATTTTGGGTATGCTAACCGCTATTGCGGCGTGGGAACTCTGCCCCCATCCAAAAAAGCATTGCCTTTTCAGTAGCTTCGATTGACGGCTCGTCACAGACTTGCCACAGTTAACCGGCCGGCGCGGGGGATTCTGCTGTCGGTAACTCCGTTTCCCTCAGGGGCAGGGGATGATCAAGTCGGAACTGGTTGCAAGGCTTACCGCTCGCTATCCGCACCTGTATCACCGCGATGTCGAGCGGATCGTGTCCACGATGCTGGACGAGATCACGAAGGCACTTGCCCAAGGACATCGCGTGGAGTTGCGCGGCTTCGGCGCGTTCTCGGTGAAGGTTCGCCCGGCACGGCAGGGGCGTAACCCCCGCACCGGGGAGCCTGTTGCGGTCGAGGAGAAGCGCGCACCATTCTTCCGCACCGGCAAGGAATTGCGCGAGCGCCTGAACAACGGCGACGGACGCGAATAGTCCGCGCCCTTGCCCTGTGGCCGGCGGAAGCCTATGACGCGCCTCGCATGAGCGCGAGGCGATTCCCGAACCCCGTATTCGTCGCCCTGGACGTGCCAGATGTCGGTCGGGCCGTGGCAATCGCAAGGGCTGTGAAGCCTTATGTGGGCGGGCTCAAGATCGGTCTCGAATTCATTACTGCTTGCGGTCCAGATGGTGTCCGCACGATTGCTGCGCTCGATATGCCGTTGTTTGCGGACGTAAAATTTCACGACATCCCCAACACCGTCGCGGCAGCCTCGCGTGAGCTCGCGAAGCTTGGCTCGACCATGTTCAATGTCCATGCCTCGGGTGGCGAGCGCATGATGCGCGATGCTGCCGAAGCGGCGCGCGCTGTCGACCCGCGCGTGATGGTTCTCGGCGTCACAGTGCTCACGAGCATCGACGACTCTGTTATCGACTCCGTTGGTCAACGCGGTCCCGCTGCGGAGCAGGTGGTTCGACTCGCCAGGCTTGTGAAAAAATCCGGCCTCGATGGTGTGGTTTGCTCCGCGCATGAGATCGCCGGCATCCGCAAGGTCTGCGGACCGGATTTTCTCCTCGTTGTGCCCGGCATCCGACCCGCCGGGGCCGATCGCGCTGATCAGAAGCGCGTGATGACGCCGGGCGAGGCGCACCGCGCCGGAGCCGACATCCTCGTCATCGGTCGGCCGATCACGGCCGCCGCCGACCCGGCCGAAGCCGCCCGCGCGATTGCGGTAGAGCTTGTTGAAACAACGACTTAGTCACGCTTTGCGCCTCTGCTTGATCGCCGACGCCCCTCAGTCCATAAGGCGCGTCCCATGGCGATCCTGGTCAAGATCTGCGGCATCACCAGCGTGGCGGCAGCCGAGGCGGCGGCGCTTGAGCACGCCGATTTCGCCGGTCTGAACTTTCATGCGCCGAGCACCCGCAACCTCCGGATCGAGCACGCGGCCGCGATTGCCCGTCCCTTGCGCGGGCGCGTGCGCATCGTCGCTTTGCTGGTCGATCCGACGGACGAGCTGGTCGCGGCCGTCGTCAAGGGCGTGGCGCCCGACTTCCTGCAGCTTCACGGCCGCGAGACGCCGGCCCGCGTCGCGGCACTGGTCGCCCGATACGGCATTCCGGTGATCAAGGGTTTCGGCATCGCCGAGCCGTCGGATCTTGCAAAAGTCCCTGCCTATGACGATGTCGCGGAGATGTTCCTGCTCGACGCCAAGGCGCCTGCCGATGCGGCAACGCCGGGCGGCCACGGCGTCGCCTTCGACTGGCAATTGATCCGGGGCCGCCGTTTCGCGCGGCCATGGCTTCTTGCCGGCGGCCTCAATCCGCGGAATGTCGCGCAAGCGGTACAGATATCTGAAGCGCCCGGCGTCGATGTCTGCTCCGGGGTCGAGAGCGCACCAGGCGAGAAGAACACGGAGCTCATGGCACAGTTCGTGCGGGCCGCGCGCAGCGCGTCCCGCGGAGCCGCCGCATGAGCCAACCAAATTCCTACCGCACTGGCCCCGATCAGCGTGGCCATTTCGGTGCCTATGGCGGCCGCTTCGTTGCCGAGACGCTGATGCCGAACATCATCGCGCTCGAGAAGGCGTATGAGGAGGCCAAGCGCGACCCCGCGTTCCACGCCGAGCTCGGCGGCCTGCTCAAGAACTATGTCGGCCGCGAGAGCCCGCTCTATTTTGCCGAACGCCTGACAAACCATCTCGGCGGGCCAAAGATCTATCTGAAGCGTGAGGACCTCAACCACACCGGCGCGCACAAGATCAACAATTGCCTCGGGCAGATCCTGCTCGCCCGCCGCATGGGCAAGACGCGCATCATCGCCGAGACCGGCGCCGGCCAGCATGGCGTCGCTACCGCGACCGTCGCCGCGCGCTTCGGGCTTCCCTGCGTCGTCTATATGGGCGAGACCGACATCGAACGGCAGAAGCCCAACGTCTTTCGCATGCGCCTGCTCGGCGCCGAAGTGCGCCCCGTCACCTCCGGATCGCGAACGCTGAAGGACGCGACGAACGAGGCGCTGCGCGACTGGGTCGCCAACCCCTATGACACCTTCTACATCATCGGATCTGTCGTGGGACCCCATCCCTATCCCGCGATGGTGCGCGACTTTCAGACGGTGATCGGCAGCGAAACGCGGGCGCAGATGCTTGCCGCGGAGGGACGGTTGCCGGATCTCATTTCTGCCTGCGTTGGCGGAGGCTCGAATGCCATGGGCATGTTCCACCCTTTCCTCGACGACCCCGATGTGGAAATTCATGGCGTCGAGGCGGCGGGCGAGGGCGTCGAAACGGGGCATCACGCGGCGACGCTGTCCAAGGGCTCGCCGGGCGTCCTTCACGGCGCCCGCTCCTATCTCCTCCAGGATCGCGACGGCCAGATCCTCGAAGCGCACTCGATCTCCGCCGGTCTCGACTATCCAGGCGTCGGGCCTGAGCACGCCTGGCTCAGGGATATCGGCCGCGTGAAATATTTCTCGATCACCGACAAGCAGGCGCTCGATGCCTTCGTCGCGCTGTCGAAGCTTGAGGGCATCATCCCGGCGCTCGAGTCGGCGCACGCGATCGCCCATGTGATGCGCATCGCGCCGCAGATGCCCAGGGACCGGCTGATCGCCGTCTGCCTTTCCGGCCGGGGTGACAAGGATGTCTTCTCCGTCGCCGCGGCGCTGGGTGAGACGATATGAATCGCATCGCCGCGAAGTTCGCTGAGCTCAGGAAGCTGAACCGCGCCGCCTTCGTTCCGTTCATCACCGGCGGCGATCCCGATCTCGAGACGTCGTTCAAAATACTGTCGAGGCTTCCCGCCGCAGGCGCCGATGTTATCGAGCTCGGTATCCCGTTCTCCGATCCGATGGCCGACGGTCCGATCAACCAGGCGTCTTACTTGCGCGCGCTCAAGGCCGGAATGACGCTTCCGAAACTGGTTGAGCTCGTGCGGAGGTTCCGCAAGTCCGAGGCGACGACGCCAGTCGTGCTCATGGGCGCTTACAACCCGATCCACGCCTACGGCACTGCGCGGTTCATGAAGGATGCTGCCGATGCCGGCGTTGATGGACTCCTGATCGTTGATGTGCCGGTGGAGGAGGATGACGTGCTGCGCGCGCCGGCGCTTGCGCACGGCATCGACATCATCCGCTTCCTCGCACCGACGACCGACGCAGCGCGCCTCAAGGTTGTTCTCGAAGGCGCCGGCGGCTACCTCTATTACGCGTCGATTGCCGGCATCACCGGCACCAGGAGCTACGCCGAGAGCGATGTGCGCGCGGCGCTCGCCCGCCTCCGCGCCGCAACGAAGTTGCCGGTTGTCGTTGGCTTTGGCATCAGGACCACCGAGCAGGCGAGCGAGATCGCGCGGTTCGCCGACGGCGCAGTCGTCGGCTCTGCCATCGTTTCGCGCATCGAATCGCACGTCGCGGGTGGAACGAAAAGTGCCGATTTGGTGGCGGATGTGGTGGAATTCTGCGCGGCGCTGGCAAAATCGGTGCATGCGGCGGTTAAGGATTCCGTGCTAGGTTAGCGTCATGAACTGGATTGCCAATTTCGTGCGCCCGCGCATCAAGGGTCTGATGGGCGGCGCCACGCGCGAGACGCCCGAGAATCTCTGGAAGAAGTGCCCCGCCTGCGGCGAGATGATCTTCCATCGCGACCTCGCGGCGGCGCAGAACGTCTGCCCGCAATGCGGCCACCATCTGCGCATCGGGCCGGTCGAGCGCTTTGCGGCGATCTTCGACGCGGGCGCTTTCGAAGAACTGCCGGCGCCGGACATGCCGCTCGATCCTCTCAAGTTCCGCAGCGAGAAGCGCTATGTCGACGAATTGAAGACGGCGCGGACCAAGTCGTCGCGAGGCGAGGCGTTCACTGCCGCCCGCGGCACGATCGAGGGTCTGCCCGTGATCATCGGTGTGCAGCCATTCGACTTCCTCGGCGGCACGTTGTCGATGGGCGTGGGCGAAGGCCTCGTCCGCGCAATTGAAGCCGCATTGGCCGAGAAGCGTCCGTTTATCCTGTTCGTCTCCTCGGGAGGCGCCCGCATGCAGGAAGGCATTCTCTCGCTAATGCAGCTGCCGCGCACCACGATCGCAGTGGACATGCTGCGCGAGGCAGGCCTGCCGTACATCGTGGTGCTCACCGATCCGACCTATGGCGGCGTCAGCGCGTCCTACGCGATGCTCGGTGATATCCAGATCGGCGAACCGGGTGCGAGGATCGGCTTTGCAGGTCCTCGCGTGACAGCGAACACGCTGCGCGAGCGCGTGCCGGAGGGCTATCAGCGTGCCGAGTTCCTGCTCGAGCACGGTATGATTGACATGGTCGTGCACCGCCACGAGCTTCGCCCGACGCTCGCGCGCGTGCTGCACCTGCTGATGCGGCGCTCGCGGCCTCGCTCTCGCGCGGCCAATGCGCCGGCTGTCGTCAGTGCCACGGCGACGCGCGTCGTGCCCGGTGAATCCGACACCATCACCGCCAAAGCCGCGGAATGAGCGTCCAGAACGACGCGGCCGACTTCCGAAGCACCGCCGTCCTCGAACGCCTGCTTGCGCTTCATCCCAAGAAGATCGACTTGGCGCTCGATCGCATCCTGCGGCTACTGCACGAGCTCGGTGATCCGCAGAAGAAGATGCCTCCGACGATCCATGTCGCCGGCACCAACGGCAAGGGTTCGGCCTGCGCCTTTTCCCGTGCCATCCTGGAGGCGCAGGGGCTCAGAGTTCATATGCATATCTCGCCCCACCTTGTTCGCTTCCACGAGCGCATCCGCATCGCGGGGCAACTGATCAGCGAGGACGAGTTGGTCGCGACGCTCGAAGAAGTCGAGCGTGTCAACGCCGGCGAGCCGATCACCTATTTCGAGATCACCGACGCAGCGATGTTCCTTGCCTTCTCACGCCACCCGGCCGATGCGCTCGTGCTGGAGGTCGGGCTTGGCGGAAAATTCGACGCTACCAATGTCATCGACAAGCCGGCGATGACCGTGATCCAACCGATCGGTCTCGATCATCAGGACTTCCTCGGCCCGGATGTCCGCAACATCGCGGCAGAAAAAGCCGGCATCATCAAGCGCGGCGTGCCGGTGGTGATCGGGCCGCAAGAGACCGCGCCGCTGGAGGTGATCCTCTCTCACGCGGACCGGCTTAGCGCACCGGCCTATGTCTTCGGGCAGGACTTTTCCGCCCATCAGGAACACGGCCGCATGGTCTATCAGGACGAGTTCGGCTTGCTCGACCTGCCACTTCCCAAGCTGATCGGCCGCCACCAGATCGAGAACGCGGCAGTCGCCATCGCGGGTTTGCGCCACGCCAATCGCAACTGGGGCACGGACAAGGCAATCGAGACCGGTCTTCGCACGGTCGAGTGGCCGGCGCGACTCCAGCGTCTTACGCACGGCCCGCTCATCGATATCGGGCCCAAGGGTGCCGAGATCTGGCTCGACGGTGGCCACAATCCGCATTGCGCGGCCGCGGTGTCGCGCGCCATTGCGGATCTTGAGGAGAAGTCCGAACGCCCCCTCTATCTCATCTGCGGCATGCTCCGGACAAAGGACGCCGCCGGCTTTCTCCAAGCGTTTCGCGGCCTCGCACGTCATGTCGTGACCGTGAGCGTTCCCGGCGAAGCGGCGAGCCTCGGCGCCGGTGCGCTCTACGACGTCGCCCGCAGCGTTGGCCTCGACGCCGCGCCGGCCGAGGACATGGAGGACGCGATGCTTCAGCTCCAGGCCTGGGCGCGCGCGCACCCCAAAGAGCCGCCGCCGCGCATCCTCATCTGCGGCTCGCTCTATCTCGCGGGCAAGGTGCTGGTGGAGAACGGCTAGGGCCGCAGCGCCGGTACCGACTGCGCCATACAGTCCTTGTAGGTGTCGTTCTGGATTCTTGCCTGATCGGCTAGGCTCGCGCCGAGCTGTTTGGCATCGGTGACGCGGTTGCTGGCCATCTCGCGGCAGCGCGCGTTGTAGTCTGGCGCCGGAGGCGGTGGCGGCACCGCCACGGGCGCAGAGTTCTGCACTTGGGGAACCGGGCGCTCGACATGGGGCGCAACCGGGTGCGGCTTCACTTCCGGCGGCGGTGGGGGTGTCGGCTTGGCCACCGGCGTCGGCGGCAGAGGGGGCGGGCCGAACTCGCGGTGCAGCCAGGAGCAACTGGACAGAAGCAAGGCTGCGGCTAGCACGGCGATGACGCGCATCGGGAAGTCCGGAAAAGGGCCGCAGCCGGATACTACAGCCTTTCGCGCGCCGCCAGCGCGTCGTTAGTTGTCCATCGGCTCGTTATCGAACTTGACGCACTCGTACTGGATCGAGGGCGTGTCCGCCGGCTTGTCTGCCATGCAGTCTTCCTGGGTCTTGTAGGCGCCGCGGTAGAGCGCTTGGTTCTTCATCGGCGTGTCCTTGACCACGTACCAACCCGGCCCGTGCCAGCCGAAACCGACTGCAAGCGCGGCGCTCGATGTTGCTGCGACAAACAGCACGGAGAGAATGATGTGGCGCATCTCCAAGTTCCCCTAGCTTACCTGGTCGAACAATAACGGAACTTCATGCGCATTCCGTCTACCGGACTCTATTCCCATAGACGGCGAAGACCGCCATCACTGGCGGCCTCGCGAGATACGTCGTTCGAACGATGGTTCAGACCGAGGACTCGATCCACTCCTTTATCTTCGACTTGGGCAGCGCCCCGACCTTCGTCGCCGCGACCTGGCCCTGGCTGAAGATCATCATCGTCGGGATGCCGCGAACGCCGTATTTCTGCGGCACATGCGGGTTCTCGTCGATATTGATCTTGGCGATCGTCACCTTGCCGTTCAGTTCGCCCGCAAGCTCTTCGAGCGCCGGCGCGATCATGCGGCACGGCCCGCACCACTCCGCCCAGAAGTCGACGACGACGGGCGTCTTGGAATTCAGCACATCGGCCTGGAAGGAGGCGTCGGAGACCTTGATCGGAGATGCCATGGGGAGTCCTTGGGGTTCGTAGTTCTGCAATACTTAGGAACCGCCCCCTCGGGGGTCAAGGCGCGCCCGGATTTGCCCCATTTCGGCATCCAAAAGGCCGGCGGAAAGCTCCATGAGCGTCGGACCGTCGGTCCACACAAGGCCGCAGACGACTCGCCTGTTTGGAAAGATCTTCTCCGCGGCCGCGCGATAGAGGGCCATCTGCGTGCGGTAGAGCGGCGCAACCGCATCCTCCGTCTTCGGCGGCGGACGGTTGGTCTTGAAGTCGACGATCAGCACGTTGTCGTCGCTGATCGCGAGACGATCGACACGGCCGTTCACGCGCCCGAGTTCCTTCAGGTCCGCGACGATCGCGACCTCGGCGCGGCTCTCGGGCGTGAACGCCGCGGCGAATTTGGGATCGTCCAGCACCGCGAGCGTCTCGCGGATCAGGTTTTCGGCCTCGTCGCCCTCGACATTCCGTGCACGGAGGAATTGCCGCGCCAACGCCGAGCGCCGCGCGGCCGCGACCTCCGGCAGATGCGCCAGGAGCGCGTGGACCAGAAGCCCGCGGCGGAACCGCCGGTTCTCGGCGAAGGGTGAGAGTGTCGGCGGCTCGTCGATTCCGGCAGCATCGAACGGCCGGATCAGCTTCGGCGCCGGCGCGTCGCGCGGCGCGGGCGTGGCGAGCCAGGGCGTTTGCGTCGGAAGCGGCAGAGTCAGCTGTTCTGCCTTCGGCGCCAGGATGTCCTCGCCGTCGTCGCCGATCACGCGCAGGGTCTCGCCGCCGCGTTCCAGAGTCACGCCGACCTGGTTCGCGGCCTCCTGCGCAAGTGCGTACCACGATCCGGGCTGGACGCCGTTCCGGTTCTCGAAACCACAGACGATGAGCTTGTCGCGAGCGCGGGTGAGGGCGACGTAAAGCAGGCGGCGGTGCTCCTCCATCATCTTCGCCTTCGCGGCTGTCTTGGCGGCGAGCACGGCCTGCGGCGCGATCGGATTGGCCATCGGATAGAGCACGCCGTTGTCGGTGTAGAGCAGGCTGCCGCGCGCCGCGTGAAGCTCGGGCACCGTGGTGGTGTCTGGCAGGATTACGATGTCGGCTTCGAGGCCCTTGGCGCCGTGGACTGTCATCACGCGGACTTCGTCGCGGCCACGCTCCATGTCGCGCTTCACCTCGGCGCCGCCGCGCTCGATCCAGTGCAGGAAGCCTTCGAGCGACGGCGTGTTCGCTGCCTCATGGGCGAAGGCGAGCGAGAGAAACTCGTCGATGGCGTCGTTCGCCTCCTGGCCAAGTCGGCGCAGGAACCTTAGCCGCATGCCGCGTCGGATGAGGGCGTGCGCGAAGAACTCATAGGGTGGCGTGAAGTCGGCCTTGCCGCGCATCTCGTTGAGGAAGGCGTGCGCCGCCGCGTAGGAGGAACGCTCATCCCTTCGCAGCTGCAATTCCTGCCAGAGCGAGCCCTTGCGCGGGTGGGCGAGATCGAACAGCTCCTTTTCGCCGACGTCGCAGAGCGGCGAGCGGAGCACGGCGGCAAGCGCATAGTCGTCCTCGGACTGGAGCGTGAACCGGCCGAGCGCGATCAGGTCCATCACGGCGATCTGTTCGGTGAGAACGATGCGGTCGGCGCCCGCCACCGGAACGCCGCGATTCTTGAGTTCGCGGATGATGGCGTTGCCGAACGGCTCGCGCCGCGGCAGCAGCACCATGATGTCGCCGGCCCTGATGGGCGCGCTGTGGCCGGGAAGTCGCACGCGGCCGATCCAGCCCCTGATCTGGTCGGCGACGCGGCGCGCGAGCTGAACGACGGGGCTGTCGGCGCTCGGCACATCGACTGGCGGCAGGGTGTACGGATCGGGCCGGGTCTTGTCGGCGACCGGCGTCGAGGGCCACAGCTCGACGCGGCCCTTGTCGCCGGCGCGGTGCGCCTCATGGTGGATCGCGGCGTCCGAGGTGACGCCGGCGCGCACGGCATCGGGCCTGAAGACGGCATCGACGAATTCGAGCACCTGGGGAACGGACCGGCGCGACTGGATAAGCGGCTGTTCGAGGAATTCGCATGCGGCATCGGCGGCGGCTTCGCGGAAGAACTGGCGATTGCGGTCGAATTGCGCCGGATCGGCGCCTTGAAACGAGAAGATCGACTGCTTCTCGTCGCCCACGGCAAACAGCGTGCGGGTGACGGGTTTCTGACCGCGCGTGTGCTCAACGCCCTCGCCGGCGAAGAATTCGGCTGTCAGGGCGCGCACGATGCTCCATTGCTCCGGGCTGGTGTCCTGCGCTTCGTCGATCAGCACATGCTCGATGCCGCCGTCGAGCTTGTAGAGCACCCAGGATGCGGCATCGCTGTGCTCGAGCAGTTGCTGCGTCTTGGCGATCAGATCGTCGTAATCGAGGGTGCTGCGGGCCTGCTTGAGGCGGGCATATTCCGCCCGGACGGCTTGGGCGATGGTGAGCGCGGCGATGGTGAGCGCGGCGGCGTGTGCGGCGCGGCGCTGCTCTTCCACCACGAGGAACTCATCGCGCAGCGCCTCGAACGCGGCACGGAGCTCGGGCCGCAGCCTCGAGATGGGCGCGGTCGCCAGGTCCTTTCGCGGCTTGCCTTCCCGCGTGAGGAAGAGCCCGCGGAAGATTTCGAACATCGTGCGGCCCGGCGTTCGGGCGAGGCCGAGGCGCAGATCGGCGGCGCGTACCTGGTCGCTCCTTGAACCGCCATCCAGCCAGGTGGCGATGGCTTCGAGCAGTGGCCGGTCGAGGCCCGCGCAGAACGCCGCCATCATCTCATCGGCGCTGCGCGTGGGATCGGCGTCATGGGCGCGGCGGATGACGCTGGCGAGGTCCGCGCCGTTCAGCGAGTCGAGGAAGCGCTCCACCTTGCGGCGATCGGAGCCGAGCGCGGCGTCGAGGATGGAGGCGAACGTCTGTTCGCTGAACTCGGTAATCAGGAGTGCGAGGGCCGTTGCTTCCGTGCTGCCGCCATGGGCGCGTTCCAGCACGCAGGCGCGTGCCTGGCTCATGAGCGCGCGCGCGGTCTGGTCGTCCAGCACGTCGAAAGACGCGGGGACGTCGGCCTCCAGCGGAAAGCGTGACAGCACGTTCTGGCAGAAGGCATGGATGGTGAGGATCTTGATGCCGCCGGGGGTCTCGAGGGCCTTGGCGAACAGACGCCGCGCCAGTTTCATTTCCTCCGGCCCGCCGAGATCGGCGCCGATCTCGGTGACCTTGGCCTCCAGCTGCCGGTTGGGCAGCATCGACCATTCGCCGAGCTGCTTGAACAGGCGCGCCTGCATCTCGGAGGCGGCGGCCTTGGTGTAGGTGAGGCAGAGGATCTTCTCGGGCGCGGTGCCGGCGAGCAGGAGCCGCGTCACCCGGTTCGCCAGCGTGTAGGTCTTGCCGGCGCCGGCATTGGCCGCCACCCAGGCGGAGCGCGTCGGATCGGCGGCGATGTTGGATGGATCGGCGAAGCGCGCGGTCATTCCTCCGGCACCTCCCATCCGCTGACGGACCATTCGCGCACGCGCGCAAGGTGGTCGTAGTCGCCTTCCTCGTGTGCGAATTGCGGATGCGGGCGCGAGAGATAGGGCGTGGCTTCCTGCTCGAATAGCGCAACATGGGCGAGGAGCTTGGCTAGCGCGCCGCCGATCAGAGACGTATCGACCGGCTGCACCTTGCCGGCGCGGCGCCCGCCGCTGACCTGGATATAGAGGAGCTCCTTCGTCTCGGGCTGGCCGACGCCGGGAAAGCCGCCGGCAGCGAGGATCGCCGCCTCCAGCAGGAGCTGCGGCGTGAGGAAGCTCTTGATCTGCGGGTCGGTGGGAGGATTGCCGGTCTTGTAGTCGAGGATCGCTGCTCCACCGGCGGTCAGAACGTCGATGCGGTCCGCAATACCGTAGAGTCCGAAGTTCGGGGCGAATTGTGCTTCGCCCCGGATCTCCGTATAGGAAGTGGCAATATGGGCGCGGCGCTCGCGTTCGATCTCGACGAACCATTCGGCTGCGCGCGCGAACCGTGGCCGCCAGAGCGCGAGCACGGAGGCCGGCGTGCCTTCGGCGGCATAGACCTCGTCGGCGATGGCACATAGCGTGGCGGTGGCGTCGGCTCCGAGCGGGCCCGGATGCTCCTTCACGAAGCGCTCGAGGATGTGGTGGATCGTGCTGCCGCGCTCCATCGGGCCGATCTCGGCATCGAGCGGATCCAGGATCCGCAGCCGCAGCACGCGCTTGGCGTAAATCGTGAAGGGATCGCGCAGCCAGTTCTCGATATCGGTGATGGGAAGGCGCTTGGGGCGGGCATCGACCGGCGGGGCGAAGCTGGGCGGACCGATGCGTTCCGGCTTGCCGGCATCGTACAGGCTGCGGGCAAGCGCGACATAGTCCTGGTCCGGCGCCAACACATCGGACGCTTCACTGCGCAGGCCGAGACCGGTCGAGAGCTGCGTGAGCCGTTGGACCCAACGCGAGGCGATGGTCGGGACACCGTCGGCCTTCATCGCGCGCGTGAGGACGACGCGGCGGCCGGCCGCGAGCATCGCGAAGTCGTGCGCCGACTGGCCGATGGCCCGCTCCGGCTGTTCGAGGCCGAGCGCCCCGCGCATGGGCCGCGAGAACCAGGGATCGGCGCCGGGCGTGCGCGGCCAGGTGCCTTCGTTCAGGCCGCCGAGGACGACGGTGTCGAAGCTTTGCAGGCGGGCTTCCAGCGGGCCGAGGATCGCGATGCGCGGGTGGCCGCTGCGCGCGAAACGCACAGCGGGTTCGAGCGCGAGTTTGCGGAACAGCGCGGCATAGGCGGCAGGCTCGATCGCCGGGATCGCGTCGGCGGCCTCGATCAGTTCTTCGAGGAAGAGTGCCATCGCTTCGCCGGCTTCCGCCTGCCACAGCACGCTGCCCGCGAGCGCGTCGGCGCTCGCCAGATGGGCGGCAACCAGCTCCGCGATCCTCGCGCTGGGCTTGCCGGCAGCCGTCTCGATCGGCTTCAGCGCAGCGCTGACGGCGGCGAACCAGTCGTGCAGGCCCTGCGCGTCGGGACGCTCCTTGCGCAGCGCGGCCGCGACGCCGTCGAGTCCCGGGTCGGGCCGCGGACCGCGCAGCGCGCGGTCGAGGGCGCGCACGGTGGCGCGGAACCCGGCCGCGTTGTCGCGGCCGAGCGTTGCGAAGGGGTGCTTGAGCAGCGCGAGAAGCGGCACCGGCGCAAAGCTCTCGCTTGCCGCTTCCGCGATCAGCGACAGGAAGGTGCCGGGCGGGGTGTGTGCCAGAGGCCGGCCGGCGGAATCGTCCACGTCGACGTCCCAGCGCTGCAGCTCGCTCGCAACGCGCCGCGCCAGCGTGCGGTCTGGCGTGACGAGCGTGGCTGTCTTGCCCGGCGACTCGAGTGCCTCGCGCAGGACCACCGCGATCGTTGCAGCTTCCTCGACCGGGTCGGCGGCTTCGATCAGGGCCAGTCCGTGCAGTCCGTCACCGATCTCTTTCTCTTGTCGTGCCTCGGCGATCGCGCGCCACGCATCGGTGGTCGGCGCCGGGCGCAGTGCCTCGCGCAGGACGCGCTCGCGCCTTGCGTCCCGCTTCAGGCCCTCCCAGTCCTTCACTGCCGCCCGCTCAATGCCGATCCGCCCCAGCAACTGCTTCATGCCGAACTGCGGATGGCCGGGGTCGAGACCATCCCAGCTCGCATCGTCCAGTTCGCGGTCGAGGCCCGGCAGAACAACCGCGCCGTTCGGCAGCTGCGCGATCGTCTTCAGGAGTTCTGCCGTTGCCGGAATCGAGCCGGTCGAGCCCGCTGCAATGACGCGTCCTCGTGGCGGTGTGTGCACGAGACGCTCCGCCAGTCGACGAAGCGCTCGGTTGCGCCGCTCGGCCGGGCTGATCCGGCCTTCGGCCGCGAGGATCTTCGGCCATTCCCGGCCCAGGAGATCAAGGAAGTCCTTCACCTTCTCCCAATGTGCGGCGAGAGAGCCGGGCACGACCTTGTCGAGGTCGGCCAGCGAGGCGCCCTGCGTCTCGACCTCGTCCATCACGGCTGCCAGGCCGTCGGCGAGCGCGGCAGCCTGCGCAAAGCCTATGTCCTCGGCATGCGTAGTCCGATGCCACGCGCGCACCATCGTCGCGAGCAGCATCGTGCGCCGCGTCTGCGTCACTGACGGCGGGAGCTCGAGGGCGCCGTCCTCGAACAGGAACTCGTCCTCGTCGACGTCGCCGAGCGCCTTGAACTGCGGGAGCAGCGCTGCGCCGCCCAGCGCCCGCGCGAACGCGTCGCCAAAGGTTCGCTGCGCACGCCGGGTTGGCAGATAGATCACCGCATCGGCCAGCGCGAGCTGCTTATCGCCCAACTGGTTGATCAATCCGCGGGCAAGCGTGTCGGCAAAGGGCGCGCTCGGTGCGATCGTGAAGACGTTCGCCGCCACGCTCAAACGACCAGATGCGCGTCGGCCAGATACTGCTCTGCCTCGACGACCGCTTCCGGCGTTCCGACGTGGAACCAGATGCCGTCGAGCCTGATGCCATAGAGCCGTTTCTTGGCAATCGCGATGTCCCACATCCGGTTGGTCGAGAACGCGCTGCTCGGCGCGCCGTCGAACAGCCTGGGATGCACAATCTGCACACCGGGATAGGCGAATGGCGACAGACGGCGCTCGGCCACGCGCGTCAGGTGCCCTTCGGCGTCCATGTTGAAGTCGCCCGGCCCCTCGAAGCCTCTCGACGTTACCATCGATGCGAGCAGAAGAAGGCCGTCCATCGCGACCGGGTCCCAGCGCGCGATCATCCGCTCGAGCGCGCCGCCGACGCCTTCGACCCACACCGTGTCGGAATTCATAATGAAGAACGGGCGGCCCTCGAAATGCGCCAAGGCGTTCACGACGCCGCCGCCGGTGCCGAGCAGCGCGTCGGTCTCCTCCGAGAAGCGAATCTCGACGTCGTGCCGCTTCGCGAGGTGCGCTTTCAGCATGTCCGCCCGATAGTGCACATTGACTACCGCGACCTTCACGCCGACGGCGACCAGGCGGTCGAGGGCGTGGTCGATCAGCGTCTTCCCCCCGACCTTGATCATGGGCTTCGGCTTGTCGTCGGTCAGCGGGCGCATGCGCGTGCCAAGTCCCGCCGCCATGATCATCGCGCGATCGGGACGGCTCATGCCGCGACTCCTTCCGGCGCCCGTCGCTTCTCGTGCGGGATATTGCGGTCGTACCAGGCCTTCAGCTCGCGCAATGCCGGATGCTCCAGGTCCTTGGTGAGATAGCCCCAAACCCGCGGCAGGTAGGAGAGATAGCGCGGTTTCCCGTCGCGCTTGTAAAGCCGCGCAAAAATGCCGGCAATCTTGGCGTTGCGTTGTGCTGCCATCACCGCCATCTGGCCGCGGAACGTCCCTTCGTCGACTGGCGTGCCTTGCGCTCGCATCGCCGCGAGATAGTGCTTCGTCGCTTCTTCCGCGATGACGGGCGGCACATCGCGTCGTGCGTCCTCGATCAGCGAGATCAGGTCATAGGCCTTCGAGCCCGCCACGGCATCCTGGAAGTCGATGAGCCCAACGCGCGCCGCACCCTTGCGTGCCGGAAGCCACAGCAGATTCTGCGCGTGATAGTCGCGATGCACGAACACGGGATCGGGCTTGAGCGCGGCGAGCGCGTTGCGCCACAGCTCTCGATGCTCTGCCGACTCGTCCGCCGAGACCGCGCGCCCGAGCGCCAGCGGCATGAACCACTCGGTCAACAGATCAATTTCGGCGCACAGCGCTGTCTCGTCATAGGCGTGCAGGGCCTTGTCCGGTGGCAGCACGGTGGGGGCGGGCTCGGCATGCAGCCACGCCAGCACCTCGGCCGCCGCGCGATAGAGCTGCACCTCGTTGGTAGTATCGACGATGTCGGCGTACAGAGTGTCGCCCAAGTCCTCGATGACCACGAAGCCCTGCTTCGGGTCCGCCGCAATTATCTCCGGCGCGGCGAGGCCGCGCTTCCGCAGGTAGTTCGCGGTCGCAATGAAGCGCGCGCAATCCGCACCCGCGAGCCGCGCCACTGCGTTGTATCCGAGCGCGCGCCGCTCTTCGGGCGACGCGCCGGCAGGCGCGCTCGGCGTCTCGGCGCCTTGCGGCTGGTCCATCAGCATCGCCCTGCGCCCGCCGAGCACGAGCCGCTCATAACGCCGCGTCGAGGCGTCACCGGGGAGGGGCACGCGTGTCGCGCCGCCCCAGCCGGCGCCCGTGAGAAACGCGTCCAGCGCCACGGCGCGCTCAGCCGGCATGAGAGGCTTCCGTCAGTGCGGCCGCCCAGCGTGCCGGCCCGCTCACCCGCGCGCGGCGCGCGCCGTTGTTCAGGCTCAAGGCGACATGCAGCCGGTCCTCCGGCAGCCAGGCTGGCGCGCGCTCCGGCCACTCGACAAGCGCTGCACCTTCGTCCAGTGCCTCGTCCAATCCCAATTCCTCGACCTCGGCAGCGTTCTCGATGCGATAGAGGTCGTAGTGCCGCACCGGAAGCTTCGGAGTCTCATAGTACTGGACCAAGGTGAAAGTAGGGCTGGGCACGTCCTCGCGCACTCCGAGAGCCTCGAGGATTGCGCGCGCCAGCGTGGTCTTGCCCGCGCCCAAACCGCCTTCCAGCGCGACCGCGTCGCCAATATTCAGGCCTGCGGCAATCCGCGCTCCCAGCGCGCGTGTCGCCGCCTGGTCGGGCAGCGCGACCGTCCGCTCAAAGCACTGGGAATCCTTGGACATGGCATCGTTCTAGCCCGCCTTTGGCTCCCGCTTCAACGCCGCTAAGCGGTTGATTCCGGTAGGGTCCTCCGCCATGTTGCGCGCGCTCTGGTAGAACCCGGAGCCGGGAACGGGAATGTCCGAACGTATTGTCATCATCGGCGCCGGCCAGTCCGGCGCACAGGCTGTCGCGACCCTTCGCTCGGAGGGCTTCGCGGGTGCAATCACGCTCGTTGGCGACGAGCCCTACGCGCCCTATCAGCGGCCGCCGCTTTCGAAGGCCTATCTCATGGGCACGATGGAGCGCGAGCGCCTCTTCCTGAAGCCCGATGCGTTCTACAAGGAAGCGCATTGCGAGCTGATCCTCGGCGTCGCCGCGACGAAGATCGATCGCGCCGCGAAGAGCGTCCATCTCGCCGATGGTCGCGCGCTCGCCTACGACAAGCTGCTCATCGCTACCGGCAGCCATGTGCGCAAAATCCGCTGCCCCGGCGCCGATCTTGCCGGCGTCCACTATCTTCGCGGAATCGCCGATGTCGATGCGCTGCGCGAGGCCTTCACGCCGGGCAGGAAGCTCGCGATCGTTGGTGGCGGTTATATCGGCCTCGAGGTTGCCGCAGTCGCAGCGAAGCGCGGAATCGACGTCACGGTCTTCGAGGCGATGGATCGTCTCATGGCGCGTGCCGTATCGGTCCCGGTCTCGGATTTCTATCTCAAGGTGCATCAGGCCGCCGGCGTGACGGTCCTGCTGAACACGGGCGTCGATGCGTTCGAGGGCAACGCCCGCCTCGAGGCGGTTCGCGCCGCCGGCAAGAGCCACCCCGCCGACGTCTCTCTGGTTGGCATCGGAATCGTGCCGAACGAGGAGCTCGCCCGCGAGGCCGGTTTGCCTTGCGAGGACGGAATCATCGTTGACGCGAGCAGCGCCACTGCCGATCCGGCGATCTTCGCCGCCGGCGATTGTACGCGTCACATCGGCCGCGAAGGCGTGCCTTTGCGTCTCGAATGCGTGCAGAACGCGATCGATCAGGCGAAGCACGCGGCGATGTGCATGGCCGGCAAGCCCAGCACCTATCGCGAAGTGCCGTGGTTCTGGTCGGACCAGTACGATTTGAAGCTGCAAATCGCCGGCCTCGCACGTCCCGGGGATCGCGTCGTCGTCCGCGGCAATCCGGAGTCGCGCAAATTCGCCGTCTTCCACCTGCGCGACGGCGCCGTCGCAGCGGTCGAGGCGATTAACGCCGCGCCTGAATATCTTGTCGGCCGCAAGCTGATCGCCGACGGCGCGAAGATCGCGCCCGAGCGCCTTTCCGACACTTCCATCCCCATGAAGACCATCGCCCAATGAGCGGAGCCTGAATGCCCAAGATCAAGTACATCGAGCATAGCGGCAAAGAGCACGAGGTTGACGTTCCGGTCGGCTGGTCGGTCATGGAGGGTGCAGTCAAGAACCTGATCCCCGGCATCGATGCCGACTGCGGCGGCGCCTGCGCCTGCGCCACCTGCCATGTCTTCGTCGACGAGGTCTGGCTCGCGAAACTGCCGCCGAAGGAAGACATGGAAGTGACCATGCTCGACTTCGCGCCCGAGGTCGAAGCCAACAGCAGGCTCTCCTGCCAGATCAAGGTGACGCCGGAGCTGGACGGCCTTACCGTCCGGATGCCGAAGAGCCAGCACTAGGGAGGCAGGCCTGCGGGTCTCCCATCTCCTCCCAATTTGGGCACGATTGGCAGTTCGATCTCGGCGACGGCTGGGGGCTGAGATCGCCTATTGCCCGCGATCCACTACGCCCCCACCCCGCACGGCTTCGTTCACCTGCGGGTTGCCCCAATAGGTGATGTGCCCGCCGCCATTGATTGCTGCGTTCAGCGCGCCCTTCGGAGCGGTCTTGATCCGGCCGCCGCCGTTTACCGCCGCGCTGACGGATCCGGCAGGCATCTGGCGCACGTCGATCGAGCCGCCGCCGTTCACCGCGACACTCAGCTGATCCTGGTCCGGAAAACCACTGTCGGCGACGATGGCGCCGCCACCCTCCACGGCGATCGCATCAAGCTCGGGTGATACGATCACGACTTCGAGGTCGTAGTGCTCGGGGCAGCTCTGGTAGCACGCGTCGATCTGCAATCCGCCGCCAGGTTCGACATGGAACCGCGTAAACTGCGTGCTGCCCTTCAGAATCGTGACGCGCTGTTCGCTGCCGGGCCTCAGCACGACATGGCCGCCGCCGCGCAGGCCGACGCCGGAGAAGTGGCCGAGCGGTACGACCTCGGACGCGGAGACGGGCGTCGCAAGAAGCGAGATTGCGGCGATGCTGAAGAACAGGGTCTTGAACATGGTGCCCTCCGGAAATCCAGCAAACGATATAGGCGCGGCGCACTAGTTTGGCCGCATAGCGCGCCGTGGCTTCTGCCATGAGCGCAAGAGATGCCTCGCCACCAGGCCGGGGCCGGACGTGGGTCGCGGCAGGACTAGTGGTTCGCCAGTTTCAACAGTACGTCAGCGTGGCAGAGTTCGTCCGGTGCGCACCAGCAGGCAAGGTTCTGTCCACGCAGGTCCCTCACATCGAGCGCGCTCCGCTTGAGGTGTTGCCTGTAGAGCGCAATCGCCTTCCCGCGGCCGTACTTGGCGACGGTATACGGGTTTCCCCATTTGCCGGGGCGCGACACGTTCACGGCCGGAAGGCCGTTCGTCCGCCGTGACAACCGTTGCAGGTTGAAACCGCTGCGCCGCGACAGCCGAAGCCGGACGGGTCGCGCCGCAACCACGACTTAGCCCGCCGCCCGCTCGGTTTCGGGCTTCGGGAGGCCTTCGTCGCGGATGCGACGCGGGAAGTG
>Ga0335070_10003260_pt1 | contig 18909 bp, 16 predicted proteins | sample Lox_Sample_13_FD_206722 | JGI IMG/M metagenome (GOLD analysis project Ga0335070, IMG submission 206722) | Soil microbial communities from Loxahatchee National Wildlife Refuge, Florida, United States - Lox_Sample_1.3 | ecosystem: Environmental > Terrestrial > Soil > Wetlands | place: USA... | reverse complement strand
TCAGAAGATCGTGGATTCGCTCTGCCGGAGGGTGATGGAGCGCCTGGACTGCCACGCCTTCTTCAATTTCCTGGTGGACGAGCAAGCCGGTCGCCTGCACCTGAACGCCTGCGCGGGCATCCCGGCCGAGGAAACCCGGCGGATCGAATGGCTGGACTACGGTGTCGCCGTCTGCGGCTGCGTGGCCCGGGACCGTTGCCGCATCGTGGCCGAGCACATTCCCACCACCCCCGACGTGCGCACGGAGCTGGTGAAATCCTATGGCATCAAGGCCTACGCCTGCCACCCCCTGCTGGGGGCAGGCGGACGGGTCATCGGCACGCTCTCCTTTGGTACCCGCAGCCGCGAGACCTTCAGCGCGGATGATCTCTCGCTCATGAAGGCGGTGGCCGACCAGGTGGCGGTAGCCATGATTCGCGTGCAAGGAGAGCAGGCCCTGCGCGCGAGTGATGAAGCCTTACGGCAGGCGAACGAGCACCTGGAGGGGAAGGTCAGGGAGCGTACGGAGGAGCTGACGGCGCTTAACGAAAGCCTCATGGAGACCCGTTACCAGCTCCGGTCCCTTGCCTCCGACCTCGTTCTGACCGAGGCGCGTGAACGGAGAGCCTTGGCTTCGGAGCTTCACGACACGGTGGCGCAGATGCTCGCCATCTCCAAACTGACCCTGGAATCAACGGGCGCGCGCCTGGAGGGGACGTCTCGGGAAGAGGTGAAAAGAGTGGTCCAGCTCCTCCAGGAGGCGAGTCGCCAGACTCGATCCCTCATGGCCGATCTCAGCCCTTCTCTCCTTTATGAAGCGGGACTGGGGCAGGCCCTTCGTGCTCTCGCCCGGAGAATGGGGGAGCTTCATTCCCTGGCCATCGAGGTTATTGACGACGGCAGCCCGAAACCGCTCGGGGAAGACTACCGGGTCCTTCTCTTCCGAGCGGTGCAGGAGCTCCTCCATAACACGGTCAAGCACGCCAAGGCTACCCGAGTGAAGGTCTCCCTGCGGAGGGATGGGACCCAGGTGCGAATCGAAGTCGAGGACGACGGTGTTGGCTTCCTCGTTTCCCCGCGCGGTCGCGGAGACGGGATGAGAGGGAGCTTCGGGCTCTTCAGCATCCAGGAACGGCTGCGGCACCTCGGGGGCAGTTTCGAGGTCTTTTCCCAGCCGGGGAGGGGTGTGCGGGCGGTCCTCGTCGTCCCGCTGCGAGTAGAGGGAGAAGGCGAAGGGAGAGAGCCTGCCGCGGTGAGAATCCTCATTGCCGAGGACCACCGCATGATGCGGGATGCCCTTGCCTCGCTTCTCGAGAAGGAGCCGGGCTTTGAGGTTGTCGGCTTGGCTGAGGACGGCCTGGAGGCGGTGCATCTTGCCCACGAAGTAAAGCCTGATGTGGTGCTCATGGACGTGAACATGCCGAGGATGGGCGGGCTTGAGGCAACGCGGCAGATAACTGCCGAGCTTCCGGAGATCAAGGTGGTCGGTCTTTCAGTCCACTCCGAACCCCAGATCGCTTCCGAGATGCTCGCTGTCGGGGCCACCTCTTTCGTGGCCAAGAGCTCGAGTCCTGAAGAGCTCATGGAGGCCATCCGCACTGCGGCCGGGTCTATCGAGGGAAAGTGAGATCGGCTCGTTACAAACGTCAGCGCGCGACCGCTCCGCTAGGACTTACACATACATTCTTTCGACGATCTTGTCGGCAGCCATATCCCGTGACCGACCGAGGTAGTGTGCTAGCTTGACATATCCCATGGGGGACGGTGGGAGATCTTGTGCTCGGGCTTCGCCGTCATCTGCGGGCCAAAGCCAAGTCTCCATCCGCGTTCATACTCTAGCCCTCCCCCGCCATACACTCTTTTCCCCAAGAAAATACTCTCTCCGACATATTCCGTTGCGACGCGGAAGAGCGGACCCATTGTCTGCGCGTGGTGCTCGAGATATCTCGGCATCATGAAAGACGCCGAAGGTGTTTCGCACGGGATCTGTCTCGATTGCAAGACGAGGGGGCTTGCACATTGGGGAGTCAAGAACCCGTCGGCGGGGAGTCACGGCGCTTATCATGGTGCCCTCGGCAGGGGTGAGAATGGGGTAAGGGAGCTAGCCCGCATTATGCACGAACCACCTGCTGCGACCGCGGATCTGGCCGTCCTTCCGGGCGTCCTCGGGTCTCGAACCTTGCGACGTACTGAACAAGTACGCCTCAGGTCCGAGCCCCTGTGGTTGCCCGGTGGCACGACCATCTCCACGATCTCACGACCCCGTCGCGCATAATGCGGGCTAGCTGGGTCGATTCATGGCTGCCGAACAGCGCGCAAGGATCGAAAGCACTTCGAAGGGTTCCTCAATTTCAGGGAAAGATGGAACCCCGAGAGGTTCGATGAAGGCTTTGCATTCGTCTTCGTAGCGCTTGTCTCCGCTAAAGGTTGCCAGAACAGGTTTACCCGGATACCTTCTCACCAGTTCGACGATGAAATCGAAGGGGGGAACTCCCGTGTCCTCGGTCAGCATGAGAACGATGACTACTGCGTCAATGTTCGGATCTTTGAGAACCGCTTCCATGCCTTCCCGGTAACCGAACTCCACTCCTTTAACAGAGGCGGCTGCCCAGATATCCACAGGATTCCTCATCCGGATGAAAGGCGGGCTAATGCTTTGGAGTCTCTGGACGGTTTCCGGTTCTAAATCCGGCACCTCAAGACCGAGGCGAACGCAAAGGTCAGCAAGAACCACTAGCATGGCACCCGAGGGAGCCAGGAAACTCACCCGATTTCCTTTCGGCAATGGGAGCATCGAAAGGGCCTTACCCGCAAGAATCAGATGAGTGTAATCCCAAATTCGAACGATACCGGCCTGGCGCAACAAGCCATCGACCAGCCGGTCCTCTGCCGCCATGGCTGCCGTGTGAGCCACCGCAGCATGCCTCCCAGTCTCGGTGGAGCCGCTTTTCAGCACGACGACTGGTTTTCGCCGGGTAACTTGCTTGGCAACCTCCAGAAAGCGTCGCGGGCGCTTGATGCTCTCGAGGTACATGAGGATCGCCGTCGTTTCAGGGTCGTTGCCCAGGTATTCCAAAGCTTCGCTTTCGTCGATATCGATCTTATTGCCGAGGCCGATAACTCGGGAAACCCCAAAATGCTCCGCCGTGAGGATGTGTTTCATGGTATGGGTTGCGAAATTACCCGTTTGCGCAATGTAGGAGACCTTACCCGGGCGGATTTTCCCTAAAGGGAAGAACGTCGAAGTAAAATGGTGGGGCGTTGAGGTATGGCCCGAGGTGTTAGGCCCCAGCACCCGCATTCCCTCCTGGTTGATGATATCGATAATCTCCTGCTGGATCCTAGCGCCGCCTTCGTCCACTTCCGCGAAGCCGCCAGCGGAAAGGACCGCATGTTTGATACCCTTTTCGGTGCATTCCCGCAGCGCTCTTGGCGTGTCTTTGGCGGGGAGAATAATCACGGCGAGATCGATGCCGTCCGGCAGACTGGCGACTGAGGGATGAACTGGGATTCCAAGAATCTCTCCTCCCCTGGGATTGACCAGGAAGAGCTCACCTCTGTATTGATTGGCAAGAATGTTTCTGATTACGTCATGGCCCGGCTTGCCCGGGGTTGCTGAGGCTCCGATGATCGCGACCTTATTGGGCTCAAAAAAAGGGGCAAAGTTTCCTTTCATGGTCGATTCTCCTGATACCTGTCTCGATCTAGTTACGCCCATTAGGTGATTGATGAACTCTCAACCTGGTGAAGGCACGTGACCTGCGGTCATACTTTAAGGTTCAGCCCTGTTTCAGAACCACGAGAGCATCCACCGCCACCGGCTTGCCGTCGGGTCGAAGTTTCAGAGGGTTGATATCGACCTCCATGATCTCTCCATGCTTGAGTCCTATCTCTCCGAGCGTTACCAAGATCTGACATACCATATCGAGATCTGCGGCCGCTTCCCCTCTGAAGGGTTCAATAATTTTCTTGCCCCGGATTTCCGTCACCATGTCACGGGCATCCCAACGCGTTAGAGGAGCAATACGGAAGGCCGTGTCTTTCAGGGTTTCCGTGAGGACGCCGCCGATCCCAAACATGACGCAAGGCCCAAAATGAGGGTCCCTGGTCAGGCCGCAGACCAGTTCCCTGCCGCCTTTGACCATTTCCTGTACTGACAATGCTTCACATCCCGGGATGCGCAACAGCCGCTCGGCCTCCCTCTTCACATCCTCGGCCGTTCTCAGGTTCAGCACCACCCCTTCAACTTCCGTCTTGTGAACCAGTTTAGCTCCTGACGCCTTGAGCACGATGGGAAAGCCCATCTCGGCGGCGTGATCTGCAGCCGAGTGCAAGTCTTTGGCGAGCACTTCCCGGGTCACCGGGATCCCAAAACCCGCAAGGAACTCTTTTGCTTCAGACTCGCTGAGGGCAGATTGACCTCTGGCGCGGGCTGCTTGAATCAGATCCATGGGTTGCTCCTTGTCGGTTATTGCTGCTACTTGAGGCATTCGGTCAGCAGTTCGACCGTATGTTTCACCTTGACAACGCTTCCCTCTTTATCAAAACCGCCTTTGATTTGCATCACACAGCCAGGGCAGTCCATGGCGACAAGAGAGGCTCCGGTATCCCTTATGTTCTTTAGCTTGCGTTCCAAGATGGGCGCGGAAATCTCCGGCAACTTGAGCGAGTACGAGCCGCCCATACCACAGCACATATCTGCTTCGAACATTTCCACAAGGTCACCGCCGGATTTCTTGAGTAGCTCCCGCGGTTCCTCGTGTACATTCAAAGTTCTCTTGAGGTGGCAGGAGTCATGGTAGGTAATTTTCCCGAGCTGTTGGCCTTCTTTGAAGGTGAGACGGCCGTCATCCACGAGCTTTTTCACCAAGGAAGAGAAATCCAATGCCTTCGCTGAGAGCTCCCTTGCCTGAGGCAACCATTCAGTCTGGCCGAGGCTCTCGAAGGTATTGATGAATTCATGTTTCAGGGCAACGGTGCAGGTGGGGCAGGCGGAGACCACATAATCGACTTTGTCCTCCAGGAGGGCCTTGATGTTGTCAATCGCATTCTGTCCTGCTACCTCATAGGCGCCGCCATAGCGGGCTGGGGCGCCGCAGCAGGTCTGCGCATCAGGAAAAATAACCTCAATGCCCGCTTTGTTCAATATCTTCACTATCGCTTCTCCCATTGCCGGATAAGCAAAGTCTATGAGGCACCCGGCATAGAAGGCCACTTTTTCCTCTGTCATGGGCTGCTCTATTTTCTCGATCCTGTCTCGGAAAGGGACGTCGGCAATTGCGGGCAAACTCCGGAAATCCGTCAGCTTCGACAGGAACATCGGCAGGTGCCGAATGAAGCCTTCCCTGGCGAAAGGCTTCTGCGTCAGCGATGCCGTGCGCAGTACGGAATGGAAGAGTCTTCGCCTATTGACGACGGCGAAAACAGCCTTCTCGATTAACGGCTGGCCTTGCTCCTTTGCTAGGCGGCGACGGATCTCGAGGATGAGCTCGGGAATGTCTATCTTCCCGGGACAGACCATTTTGCAGTTGCCGCACTGGATGCAGAGGCCCTGAATCTCTTCCGACTTTTTCAGTTCATCAAACCAGGCGGTGAGGATTGTGCCGATGCCGCCGGTATAGACTTGTCCAAAGACGTGACCACCAACAAGGCGGAAGACGGGGCAAACGTTAAGACATGACGCACAGCGGATGCACTGGAGGGCCTGTTTGAACTTTGGGTCCTGCGACATCTCCGTCCTTCGGTTATCCATGAGGATGATGTGCAGCTCTTTCTTGGTTCCGTCAGTCGTGGGTGTGGGTCCCGTGATGATAGAGACATAACTCGTCAGTAATTGGGCTGTTGCGCTCTTGGGAAGCGCTGTGAGAATGGGGACAATGTCATTGAATGAGGCAACGAGCTTTTCGAGTCCGATGATGGCGACATGTATTTTTGGAAGGGTGGTGACCAGACGGGCATTCCCTTCATTGGTTACGAGGACTATGCTGCCCGTCTCTGCGACCGCAATATTCCCGCCGGAGATGCCCATATCGGCATTCAGGAATTTGCCGCGCAACTCTTTACGGGCTACCTTAACCAGACGGGGAATGTCTGTGCTCAGTCGCTCGTGAACCTCTTTGCTAAAAAGATCTGCCACTTCTTCCTTGGTCATATGAATGGCGGGCAGGACCATGTGAGAAGGTCTCTGTCCTGCAAGCTGAATTATCCACTCCCCTAGATCTGTCTCCCTTACTGCAATCCCTGCCTTTTCGAGGTAAGGGTTGAGATGGAGCTCCTCTGAGGCCATCGATTTAGACTTGACAACACTCTTGACCCCTTTCTCCTGGGCTAACTTTACGATGTACTCCTTAACCGCCTCGGGGCTGTTGGTTCGGAACACTTTAGCCCCTTTAGCTTCGGCCTGCTGTTTGAATCGTTCAGCCAGAACATCAAAGTGCGAAGCCGCAAAGGATTTTAACTCAGCTATCTTGCTCCTCAGGGCCTCGAAGTCTATCCCTTCGTACGCCTGTGCACGGCTGATCCGATACGCCTCGGAAAACCTGCCGAGGGCTCCCGTCAGAGTTGGCGAATGTAACGCCTGGTCTATCCTCTCCCTGAATTCCTTACTTATACCCATCAGTTCATCCCTCCAAGCTCGTCCACGAATACAATGATTAGTCTCTCAGGGCCATGAACCCCTATGGTCAACACCCGCTCGATATCTGCAGTCCGGCTCGGCCCGGTTATCATGGCAATGTAGCCGCTCTCGTTAGGATTTAGTTTCGTCAAAAGGGCCGGCAGATCTGCCAAAATCCTATCCGTAGCGATCAGGGCGATATGGATGATGGGCAGGGTAGACGCCAAACGCTGTTCTACCGGTGTTGAGTCCTGCACTAGCGTACCGGTATTTGCCATGGCCCAATCCATCTGGCTGATGCCAATTTTAGTGTCAGCCGCAAGCTCACGGGTAACCGTGAACTTGAGGCCCGGCACTTCTTCCGAGAGTTGCCTCTTGTCCAATCCTCTCAGAAATGGGCTGTCAGCCCAGAGGGCATAGGATTGTGGCGCATCGGCCACCTCTTCCTTCTTGAGGAAGTCGAGGATGAACGAGAGTGCGTCGGCCCTGGTCGCAAAGCGATGTACCTCGGCGCTCACCGCCTCTGCTTTTACTTTAAATGTATCAAACATTTGCTCCGACTCCTTTCGGGACCGTCCGTAGCATTGTGCAAGAATGACTTCTTCCTTGTGCGGAATTTCCACGACTGAATCCGATCCGCCCGAGCTGAAATCGGGGGATGGCCCCCCAAAAGAATCTCCCGTGGAGTGAGGAGGGGGGGAGTCGCCTCCCCGCCCCCAGTGAGCCGATCTAGTGGAAAACCGTTTTAATCGTACCTTCTTTGGTCTCTAGGCCCTTGCCTAGAATGCGTGACATTAGAGTGATGAGAACTGCTGTGGCAAATGTGATGCCGAGATAGAGAAGACCGCTCGAATCGATGCCCGTCGCCGGCGCAGCCTGAACAGCCTTGGCGGCTGCGGGCGCCGCCTTCTCCACGGTCGGAATGATCCCGGTGAAGACATAGGCCCAGAGCATACAGATGATGCCGACCACCGTGCAAAGGATCAGCGAATGCTTCAGGGTGAACCGGAAGATTTCTGACTCTTGGCCGACCATGTGCGTCGCCGCCGTGGCGACGGAGATCGACTGCGGCGAGATCATCTTGCCGCATACGCCGCCGCAGGTATTCGCATTGACGGTAACAAGGGGATTAATACCGAGCTGTTCTGCCGTAACGGCCTGCAGCTTTCCGAACAGGGCGTTCGTGGACGTGTCGGAACCGGTCATGAAAACGCCCAGCCAACCCAGATACGCGGCGAAGAACGGGAAAAGCCAGCCTGTGGCGGCGAAGGCATAACCCAGGGTGATGGCCATGCCGGAGTAGTTCATGATGTAGGCGAAACCCAGAATCATGGAAATCGTGACAATCGGCCACCGCAACTGCTTCAGGGTATTGCCGGCGACCTCCAACGCGGTGCGGATGGAGGCACCCATCACCGGGATACAGAAGAACCAGGCCAGAAGAATGGCCGTACCGGCGGCGCTCAGCCCGTTGAAGATATAGACGGCGGCTTTTGCCTTGCCGACGTGGTCGATCACCATGTTGTCAAGGCCATAAATGGGTAGCTTGACCAGGAAGATCTGGTTCATGGCGGTCTGTACAGGTTTGATGCCCCAGGCGGCAACAAAAATGGAAAGCAGAATAAAGGGCGCCCATGCCCGAAATACCTGGCCGCCGCTATAGTCGAGCGTTGCCCTGCATTGGGTCTTTGCCTCCTCGGGGAAGTACCAACATTCCTTTGGATGCCAGAATCGCAGGAAGATAACGGTGCAGATGATCGAGGCTATGGACGAGAGAATATCCGGGAGCAACGGGCCAATATAATTGGAAGACAAGAACTGCACGAGTGCGAAAGAACCGCCGCAGACCAAACAGGCGGGCCAGACTTCGAGGCCTTTCTTCCAGCCAGTCATGAGGACCACAAGATAAAGTGGGACAAAGACGCTCAGGAAGGGCAGGGTACGGCCGACCATCTGGCTAAAGGCCATTAAATCCACGCCGGAAACGCTGGCGCCGACGACAATAGGAATACCGATGGCGCCGAAGGCAACCGGGGCCGTGTTGGCCAGAAGACAGATGCCGGCGGCATAGAGGGGATTGAAGCCAAGCCCCGCCAGCATGGCAGCGGTGATCGCCACGGGCGTTCCGAACCCTGCAGCGCCTTCGATGAAGGCACCGAAAGAGAAGGCGACAAGTAAGGCCTGCATGCGACGGTCATCGGAAATCGTTGCCAGAGAGTTCTTGATCACTTCAAATTGTCCAGTCCTTACGGACATATTGTAGATGAAAAGGGCGGTAATAACGATCCAGCAGACGGGGAAAAGACCGAACAGAGCGCCGTACACGACCGAGAGGCCGGCATACTGTGCAGGCATGCCGTATACGACACACGCGATGACTACGGCCAGCGTGGTGGCGATAATCGCTGCCCAATGGCCCTTCATTTTCAAAAGCGTAAGACCGATAAAGAGAAATATAATGGGAACAGCCGCAACCAGCGCCGAGAACGCCAGGTTCCCCAACGGATTAACATTCATTGCCCAAGTCATGGTCTTATACCTCCTTTCATTCTGATCCCATTCCCGAGTCTTGCGAACAATACCAGAACTCCTCAGCCAGGAATAATGCTCTTCTCGATACCCGCTGCCTCCAAAGGACGATCCCCAACCCCGCTCCCTCCATCGACCCCATCACCTCCCTCCGGCGATTAGACTTTGATCGTATTCACACCTGACCAAAAAAATAATAGGACACACCAAGATACCTTTTGTTCAAGTACACCACAGGAAAGCAGAGCTGTCAAGAAAAAAAATGGTATGGACACTTTTTTCTTGACATTATATCACAAATTTGATAGATTAGCTGTAAAGTACGAGGATTTGAGGGATTTTGGATTCTTGGTTATTTGATATTACCATTTAGAAATATTTTCTGCGGAACCCTTACTTGGGTGGTCAAGGGAGCAGAAAACAAAGGGAGGCAGGACGATCATGAAAGCTTTGATTAAAGAATTCGAAAGGGTTTTGGGAAAAGAGAACGTCTTCCAGGACGAAACGGATCGGGCAACCTATTCCTATGATGCCGCAGTCCTCGATCCGGCTCTTCCTTCGCTGGTCCTGCGGCCAACCTCGAGCGAAGCCCTGGGCAAGGTGGTGGGGCTGTGCAACGAGCATGCGCTGCCACTGACCGTGCGCGGGGCCGGCACCAACCTCAGCGGCGGGACAATCCCCAAAGCGGGGGGCGTGGTGGTGCTCACCAACGCCTTGAATCGAATTATCGAGATCAATGCAGAAGACCTCTATGCGGTGGTTGAACCCGGAGTGGTGACCGCAAAGTTCGCGGCAGCGGTGGAGGCGAAGGGGCTCTTCTATCCCCCCGACCCCGGCAGCCAGGCGGTTTCGACCCTCGGCGGAAATGTGGCGGAAAATGCCGGCGGGCTTCGCGGGTTGCGCTACGGGGTGACGCGGGATTATGTGATGGGGTTGGAATTCTTCGATGTCAATGGGGAAGTGGTTAAGACCGGCGCGCGCACGGTGAAGTGTGTTACCGGTTACAACCTCGGCGGCCTCCTAGTCGGTTCCGAAGGCACTCTGGGAGTCTTTGACAAGATCATCCTCAAGCTGATCCCCATGCCGCCTGCAAGAAGGGCGATGATGGCCATATTCAATGATATCAATAAAGCCTCGGAAACGGTTTCGGCGATCATTGCCCACCGCATCGTTCCGGTGACGCTCGAGTTCATGGACAACTTCACCATTCGCGCCGTGGAGGATTTCAGCCATGCGGGACTGCCCGTGGACGCGGCGGCCTTGCTGCTCATCGAAGTCGACGGCCATCCGGTGCAGGTGGAAGAGGATGCCGAGAAGGTGGAATCCCTCTGCCGACAGATGGGAGCCCTGAGTATTCGCGTGGCCAAGGATGCGGCAGAGCGGGACAAGGTGTGGGAAGCGCGGCGGGCGGCGCTTTCGGCTCTCTCCAGGGTCAAACCCACAACGGTGCTGGAAGATGCCACGGTGCCGCGGAGCAAGATCCCGGCTATGATTCGGTCCATCGAAGAAATTGCCAAGGAATTCAATTTGACCATTGGGACTTTCGGCCATGCTGGCGACGGCAACCTCCATCCCACGATCCTTACGGATCGGCGCAACCATGAAGAGTGGCACCGGGTAGAAAAGGCCATTGACGTCATTTTCGACCGGGCGCTGGCGCTGGGAGGGACTCTTTCCGGTGAGCATGGCATTGGTACGGCCAAATCGCGGTTCCTGGAGAAGGAAACCAGCAGGGCCACCATTCTCTATTCGCGGCGCATCAAAGCAGCCCTTGATCCCAAGAACATCCTGAATCCTGGAAAAATCATAGGAGATTAGCCATGGCCGACATGAAACAGCTTGCAGGACTGATAAAGGAGCTGGAAGACCAGCTCGTCGTGTGCATGCGTTGCGGGATGTGCCAGGCGGTCTGTCCGGTCTTTGCCGAAACCGGGCGCGAGGCCGATGTGGCGCGCGGGAAGCTCGCCCTCCTCGACGGCCTGGTCCAGGAGATGTTCAAGGATCCCAAGGGGGTGAATGACCGCCTGATGCGCTGCCTTCTTTGCGGCTCCTGCTCCGCCAATTGCCCCAGCGGGGTGAAGGTGCTGGATATTTTCATCAAGGCGCGCGCCATCCTCACCGGCTATATGGGGCTTCATCCGCTGAAAAAGGCAATTTTCCGAGGCATGCTGGTCCACCCCGGATTCTTTGACAGCCTCATGGAGTGGGGCTCGAGGCTCCAGGGCATCTTCGTCAAACCGGTTGACGACCTGCTGGGGGCCTCCTGCGGCCGCTTGCTCTCGCCTCTCGGGGACCGCCACTTTAGGGCTCTGGCGCCAAAGGCCTTTCACCAGATGGTGAAACCCATGAACAGTGAGCCAGGGGCATCGGGACTGAAGGTGGCCTTCTTTGTCGGCTGCGTCATTGACAAAGTCTTTCCCAGCATTGGAGAGGCGGTGATGCGGACCATGGACCATCATGGCGTCGGCGTTTATCTTCCTGAAGACTTTGCCTGCTGCGGCATTCCTGCGCTTGCTTCGGGGGATACCGTGGCTTTTGACCGACTGGTTCGTCACAATCTGCAAAGATTCGCCGGGCAGCCCTTCGACGTTCTCGTTACCGCCTGCGCCACCTGCGCCTCTACTATAAAGAAAGTCTGGCCTTTGATGGCCGAGGAGCTCTCGCCTGAAACGCAGGATCAGGTGGCGGCAATTGCCGCAAGAACCATGGAAGTGAGCCAGTTTTTGGTTGATAAACTGGGCGTTGGTCGGGTAGAAGTACGAGGGGATGATAAAAGGGTCTTGCTTACATACCACGATCCCTGCCACTTGAAGAAGTCCCTGGGAGTGGCAGCGCAGCCACGCGCTTTGCTTCAGGCCAATCCCGAGTATCGGTTCAAGGAGATGGTCGAAGCAGATCGCTGCTGTGGTATGGGGGGAAGTTTTAATCTGCAGCACTATGACATCTCCGCCGCTATTGGGAAGCGCAAGCGTGACAATATTGTGCAATCGGAGTGCGAGGTTGTCGCCACGAGCTGCCCGGCCTGCATGTTGCAGATTACCGACATGCTCTCGCAGGCGGGGGACCGAGTCCAGGTCAAGCATGCCATCGAGGTATACGCTGACTCTTTAGCTAGAACATAGGTGGGACTTAGTCTTATGTTGAAGCCAATTAAACCCAAGCGGATGTCGGATCAGGTCTTCGAGCAACTGAAAGACCTCATTTTCCGGGGCCACCTCAAGCCCGGGGAACGCTTGATGACCGAGCGCGAACTGGCTCAAGAATTGGGCGTCAGCCGACCGACGGTAAGGGAAGCCATCAACAAACTGGTGGCTATGGATTTGCTCCAGCACCGTCAGGGACAGGGAACCTTTGTGAACCCGCCAACCGCCAGCGCTGGCAAGAATCCTCTCACGGCACTTATGAATGGGCAGGATGCCAGCTTGATGGATCTGTTGGAAGTGCGGTTGGGGCTGGAATGTAACGCCGTGGCCCTGGCCGCTCAGCGGGCTACCGAAGAAGATATCCGTGAGCTTGACAAGAGTGTGCAAGCGATGGCTGTAGCGGTCGGCGAGGGAAACCTGGGGAGCGACGCCGACATTACTTTTCACATGGCGATTGCCTATGCCACGAAAAACATCGTCCAGATTCATATCATGAAGAACCTTTATGACCTTCTGTTCTATGGCATCCAGGAGAACCTGCAGCACCTTTATATGGAACCGATGAATCTGGACAGGGTTCTGGAGCAGCATACCGACATTGTCAATGCCATTCGTCAGCGCGATCCTGATGAGGCCTATGCCGCAATGAAGCGGCACATCACGTACGTGCTCGATTTCTTCAAGACACGCAAGACGGTCTAATGTTGGGTCTCTGCGTCTCTGATCTGGAGGCGACCCGTTTATTCCCATTGCTAGTGGACCCACGGCTTGACGGGACGTTGACGTAGCTACCCGATCCCGGCAAGGATAATTAATGGAACGCACCGATCCCCCCATTGTCATCTCCACAGGGACCAGACTCGGCTGGGTCGGAACCGGCGTCATGGGTCTTTCCATGTGCGGTCATCTCCTCACGAAAGGCTATCGGATTAAGGTCCACAGCCGAACCAAAGCCAAGGCGGAGCCGCTTCTCACCCGCGGCGCTGAATGGGCGGGCTCACCCCGGGAGGTGGCGGGCCAGGGGGATGTGATCTTCACTATGGTTGGATTCCCGGCGGAGGTGCGGGAGGTCTATCTGGGGACTGAAGGCATTCTGGCCGGCGCCAGGTCCGGTAGCGTCCTGGTTGACATGTCCACCACCAAGCCGAGCCTCGCCCAGGAGATTTTTACGGCGGCGAGCGCGAAGGGGATCCAGGCGGTGGACGCCCCGGTATCAGGGGGAGACGTGGGGGCGCGGAACGCCACCCTTTCTATCATGGTTGGCGGCGAGCCGGAGGCGGTGACCGCCGTCATGCCTCTCCTTGAAATCATGGGCAAGCAGATCGTCTACCAGGGAGGGCCGGGGGCGGGGCAGCATGCCAAGATGTGCAACCAGATCGTCATCGCCGGGACCATGATCGGCGTGTGCGAGTGCCTGCTCTACGGGTACAAGGCAGGGCTCGATCTCGAGGCCATGCTTCGCTCCGTAAGCAGCGGTGCCGCCGCCTGCTGGTCCCTGACGAACCTCGCCCCTCGCGTTCTCAAGCGGAACTTCGACCCCGGCTTCTTCGTGGAGCACTTCATCAAGGACATGGGGATAGCCCTGGAAGAGGCCGGCCGACTCGGGATCGTCCTCCCCGGTCTCGCCCTGGTGCACCAGCTCTACCTGGCGGTGAAGGCGCAGGGCCACGGGAGACTCGGGACCCATGCCCTCGCGTTGGCCTTGGAGCAGCTCTCCGGGACCGAGATCTCCGGGACCGAGATCCGGCCGGCATGAATACGCCTCTATATCGTCAAGGCAGGACTCGAGTTGGAGGCCATGCTTGGCCCGGTGAGTAGCGGCGCCTCGTCCTGTTGGCCCCTCACCGATATCGCCCCACGCATTACTCTAGCCGGTGCCTTCCACCTTCTCTATCAGCTTCCTTATGGCTTCTCCCAGCTCCGGTAGCTGGGCAGGAGAAACGGTAATGCCCTTCTTGGTCGGCCGGTACTCCCCGTCGTCGGCCTTGTAGTAAATCCTGATGTCCGCATAGGTCCTGCCCTTGTACTTGCTCAGGCTGACCTGGACCTGCTCGGTGGCGCTCCTGTCGAAACTGTGAACCAGCTGTCTCTCGTCAGGCATAGCCTCGCCCTTTTTGAATCGGCGATGGAACGTAGCCTCTGTCAGACCAGCACGATGCCCGGTCGCTGGTGCAAAAGAACTCTGACCGGATTGAGGTTACAGGGAGCTCTTGGCGAGGGCAATGAAAAACTCTCTACCGGCCTCAGGTGCAAGGGCCGGCGGGGTCACGAGACCAACAAGGAATGCTTTCTGGCCTAGCCCCGCGTCACCCGTTCGAGGAGCTGCCGATAGTAGACGTAATTTTCAAAGGGCACATCCTCCCGGACCCGGCCGTCGGCGAGAGGCACGTACCCTCCCTCGGCGAGAAGCGGTGGGACCTTTTCCTCGATCTCGCGGCGTATGGCCTCCTTGTCACGTCGCAACGCATCCAGATCGATGCCGCCAATGAGGCGGAGGTCACGCCCGAACTCACGGCGGATGTCGCGGTAGTCCATGGCGTCGACGTTTACCTCGCACGCCCAAAGGCAGTTGAACCCCCCCTTAAGGACGCTCGGGATGAGGATCCTGGAGTTCGCAAAGGTCCGAAACACGATCGTCTCTACCCGGTGGCGGCGGAGTACAGCGAGAACCGGCTCATAGCTTGTCAGGACAAAGTCCTCGTACATCTGGGGTGAGATCAGGGGTCGGTCGTTTCCCCCGATGGGCTCGGTGAAAACCGCGGCCTCAATCTCCACTTCCCGCAGGACCCTGTCCGCCAACCCGGCGGCAAGGTCGGCCTGGATCGCCATGGCGTCACGGACGAAGCGGGGACTCGTGATGAGAAGGCGGATCACCTCGCTGAACCGCGACCAATCGGCCACACCCATGGAGAGGAAGAAGCCGCGGTGCACCCGCAGCATGAGCACATGGGCGCGCTCTCTCCAGGCGCGGAGAGACTCGGCCCACCCTTTCGGGAGACGGCGGGGATCGTCGGGATCGAGGCGGCGCCGATGGGCGTCCAGCTCGCGGCTCGAGGTGGGCCACCTCCTGGGCCGTGGCAGAGGCTCCAGGTCCACGATGAGCTCTTCACGCTGGTCGGAGGGGAACATCCGGGAAAGGTCTGCACCGGGCGCAAGGCCCTGGGTTCGCCAACGGCTGAGCACCTCGTCCCGGATACCCTCCTCGAAGTAGGGCACCCGGTCGGGCTTCCCGTATCTCATGGTTTCCCGAAATCGTTCGCGGCTGTTCATGGAAGAATCACCTCGTGCCGGGCACGACGGGCTGGCGCCGGCGAACAGGAGCCGCCATCACCGCGACGCCAGGTTGCGGGCTATGGTGATGGCGCCGGCAGCGTCGGGACTGTAGCCGTCGGCGCCGATCTTGTCCGCGAGGATCTGGGTCACCGGCGCACCACCGACCATGGTCTTGAATCGGCCGCCATCTCTCTTCACCCTGGCGACGGTCGCCTCCATAGCCGGTAGGGTCGTGGTCAGCAAGGCCGACATGGCGATAACCTGGGCGTCATGGCGTTTGGCCATGGCGAGAAATCGGTTTGGAGCTACGTCCACACCTAGGTTGATCACCTTGAACCCGGCGCACTCGAGCATCATGGCTACCAGATTCTTGCCGATGTCGTGCTGATCCCCCTTGACCGTGCCGATGACGACGGTGCCGCCCGGCGTGGCCTCCGGCGCCGAAAGGCGCGGGCGCAACACCCCGAGACCGGCCTTCATGGCCTCGGCCGCCATGAGCATCTCGGGCACGAAGAAAAGACCCTCGCTGTATCTCCTGCCCACCTCGTCCATGGCTGCGATGAGGCCCTCCTGAAGGACGCTCGTGGCCGCCGTACCGTGGTCGAGCGTGGCCTCGATCAGCCTGATCGTTTCCGCCTGATCGAAGGCCAGGACGGCGTCAACTATCTCTTTCATGGCCATACATTCCCCTATGCCGTCGCGATCGGACCGAGAGATCCATCCTGGTCTCGGGCGACGAACGGGAGATCGAGTGCGGTCTAGACCCGCCCGCCCGGACACCATAGTACATCATCCGGGCGGCAACCGCATACCCCTTCTTGGCGGTGCGGTCCCTGAGCTCCAAATTTGGCCGCTCGCGTCCGTAAAGAGCAACCGAAATGGCCTGAACGTTGCTGGCTTGCTTTCCCTTCGTTCCACGTCGACTCAATTCCCGGATGGCGCTCAGATGTCATTTAAGTCCCGGGACCCAACCTGTGAATCTTTTCTCGATTCACCCATGGTCTTGACAGCCACCAGCTCGACGGTTAGTTGATGTTTAATGTACTACCTTGTAGATAGGATTTACCTGGCGCTGACTGCACGGTTCGTGAGAAGCCGCGACGGCGCAGAGAGAGCCAGAGCATGGAGGATAAGCTCATGAAGGGCCTTTGCGTCGTTCTGGTGATCCTGAGTCTTGTTGCCCCGGCGGCAACCGTTTGGGCTTATCTAGACAATACCACCGTTTCGGGTTCTACTTTAGAAAATGATGATGGGCGAAGTTATGTGATTGAAGTGATAGATGCTGGAGAGGTGTATCGAGTAACAATCCTCGACGGGTCAACGGTGAGTCTCTGTACTTACACATGTCAGCTCATATTGCCCCAGACCGGGCAAAGCCTGACGGTCCGGCCATATGACCACGTTGTCATCAACGACGGGGTCATGAGCGTGGTTTACTAGAGTCTCCTTTGCCCTGCGGGAGTGCCGCTACTCGCGAGCAAGTCTCGGAACTAGGTCCGTATTGACTTGTTGACCGCGGCGAACTTTTGGTATATGGCGAGTCTGTAGGCGTTGCTGTAGGTCACACCCAAGTTGCTGGTTTGTATGTTGTCGCCCGTTCAGGCAGAAGGAGGCTCCCATGCTTCAGGGCAGAGTGAGGGGATTGCACCGCATCTACTGTTTGTTCTTTCTCGCTCCCCTCCTTCTTCCAGCACGCGCCGCTATGGCGCTCGACACGGTCCACCCTTTCCCTGTGGCCGTTCGTGCGGCGGTGCTGATAGACGCTCAGTCGGGAGAATTCCTGTACGCTCAAGATCCCAATGAACGTATACCTCCGGCGAGTCTCACCAAAGTTCTCACCCTTTTCCTCACCTTCGATGCGGTTCAACGAGGTCGGGTTCACCTGGATGACATCGTGCCGATAAGCAAAAAGGCTTCGCGCACCGGGGGCTCCAGGATGTTTCTGAGGGCTGGGGACCACGTGCCGCTGAAAGAGTTGATCAAGGGCATTGCCGTGGACTCAGGAAATGACGCGAGCGTGGCGGTGGCCGAATATCTTGAGGGGAGTGAGCGGGGCTTCGTCACCAAGATGAATGAAAAGTTGAGGGCACTCGGCATTCGACATACCCGGATCGAGACGGTCCACGGCCTACCCGCCCGCAAGCAGTACACCACCGCCGCCGACATGGCTCTCCTGGCGAGGGCGTACATCCAGGCGCACCCCGAGGCGCTCCCCTACCATCAACTGGCCTATTATACTTACAGGAACATCTCCCAGGAAAATCATAACAAGCTCCTCTTCCAGGACCCCTCCGTGGACGGCCTGAAGACCGGGTACACGCGCAAGTCAGGCTACAACCTGCTAGCCACGGCCAAACGGGGCGACCAGCGACTCATCGCGGTGGTCCTCAAAGCCAAGAGCAGAACGATTCGCGAGGAGGAGGCGCTCCGACTCCTTAACTTCGGCTTTGGGCAGTCCGGACCGCCACCCGGCACGCAACTGCCTGATGTGCTCCCTAACCCTGAAGGCGGGGCTCTCCCACCAGTGGAACACACTGAGGAGGTCAGCCCCGAAGGCGTTTGACGGGGAGGACAAGGCAATTTCCGTGTGCGCGAATGCGAGCCAGGTCTCATTCTGCGTGACCGACGTAACTCCGGTTTATGGGTATGGGTCCAGGCGATGTCGATCCCTCTTGAAATCCTCCTTCATGTTTCCCACTGGGAACGGCTTAACTCGTGTGGCGGGGTGACCCGCCATGTTTTGGCCGGTTCAAAGATTTTGTAGGAGCCTGGAGGCGCTAAACCCGGAACCGGTGATGATGGGTGAGGATTCTTACTGCTCAGGGCGGCGTTTGTCCATCCTATCAGTTTATACGCATCATCTCGGGGGCGAAACAGCCGACGTATAACGAGTCAGTTAAAGCCTGAGAAAACAAGGTGCACGAGATGCCGATCTGCAAGCTGTGCAACGACGCATGCGAATCGCTCCAGGCCTTGGCCAGAGTCTGCACCCTTGAACTCGTGAAGAAGGACCATCCGGAGTGGGTGAGAGAGGATGGCGCATGTCCCAAATGCAAGGCCTATTATGAGAGCTTGGAAAATCTTGTTTCGTCGGAGACCAACCGCCCGAAGGTATAGCCCGGAACTCGGAGCGCCCTGCCGGCTCCAAACGATTGTCATGCTGCCCATCTGATGCTGACACAAGGCAAGGCGCCGGGAGACGCGGGTGGGAGGCTGACATAGAGACGGTTCAGATTGGCAAGTAAGCCGGGCGCCCGCCACTTTACGGGGACGGCACTCGATCCACCGCTAGCGGACCGTTCGTTATCGGCCAGTTGGTCAGGACAAGTGATCTCCTCTGACAGTGGCACATAACGAGACCTGCGCTGT
>Ga0335070_10003259_pt1 | contig 18913 bp, 14 predicted proteins | sample Lox_Sample_13_FD_206722 | JGI IMG/M metagenome (GOLD analysis project Ga0335070, IMG submission 206722) | Soil microbial communities from Loxahatchee National Wildlife Refuge, Florida, United States - Lox_Sample_1.3 | ecosystem: Environmental > Terrestrial > Soil > Wetlands | place: USA... | reverse complement strand
CGATGGCCGAAGGCACAGTTCCGGATTTGTGGTCGCGGCGAGGAGGAAGAATCTTGCCGGAGGCTGGCGTCGGAACTCGGTTGCAGCAACGTCCGTTTTTTGGGGCAACTTGGACAATCCGACCTGGGAGAGGAAATGCGTAATGCGAATGTTTTCCTGTTTCCCAGTCAGCTCGAGGGTCATCCCCAAGTCTTGCTGCAGGCGGCCGGCTGCGGGCTTCCGTCAATCGCAATGAGCTCCTACCTTCCCGATGCTGTCGTGAACGGAGAGACAGGCCTTCTTGTCAACGGGGAGAACGAACTGTCGGAGAAACTCGATTTGCTGCTCGCCGACACAGCTTTACGAGCTCGGATGTCGCAAGCAGCCGTGGAACACGCCAAGGCTTTCGACTGGGACAAAGCGGCCACTGACTGGGCACACGCATTTGAGCAAGTGATGGGAGAACGCGCTTGACACCTCCGCAGCAAACCGTCGTCGGCTCGCGTCCACTGCACGTGCTGACGATTACGCCTTTCTATCCGAAACTCGGGAATGAGGGGGGCGGCCGTTTTGTTGCCGAACCGCTGGCGGAATTGGCGAAGATGGGAGTGCGGTCCACGGTGTTCGCTGTCGAACCACTCTACCGCCCGCCCAGAAAAGCATCTCCGTCGGCCCCGGAGGCGACGTGGTACCGATACCCCGCTTTTCCGGGCAATACAGGCTTGGCGAGTGCCGGTACAGGTCTCTATTTACGTCTAGGAGGGCCGGTCGGCGCGTTACACCGAGGGTCTCCCATCGATGTGATCCACGCCCACGGCTCGCTTCCTTGCGGAAGCGCGGCCCTCCGGCTGAGCCGCCAATTCAGAATTCCTTACGTGGTCACGGTACATGGGCTGGACGCATTTTCGACCCGGCAGGTCCGAGGACGGCCAGGGGCATGGTGTGAGAGGGTCTCACGTCAAGTTTACATTTCCGCGAAGCGGGTGATCGGCGTGAGCCGCCGCGTGTGCGAGGAAGTGCGGAAAGGAGCGGGAACGGATTGCGCTCTGTCGGTTGTTTACAACGGCGTGGATCCGTCGCTGTTCACGCCCGCGGATGATCCGGCAGAGCCAGTCCTGCTCACCGTTGGAAATCTGATTTCCACAAAAGGGCACGCCTTGATTTTGCAGGCCATGGTGGCGTTGCAGCGGGAGTTCCCAGGAATCCGATGGGAGGTGATCGGCGACGGACCGGAACTGAGTTCTATCCGCAAGCTGGCCGAAAAGCTAGAGGTGCTCGCGCGCATCCGCTTCCGAGGCCGTACGGGCCGCGCCGAGGTTGCCGAGACCTGTCAGCAATGTACAGTCTTTGTCCTGCCTAGTAGCTACGAAGGGTTGGGCTGTGTTTATCTGGAAGCGATGGCGGCGGGCAAGGTTGCGATCGGTTGCCGGGGGCAGGGGATCGAAGAGGTAATCCGGCACGGCGAAAATGGATGGCTGGTGCCGCCGGAGAGTGTGGAAGATCTGACGAAAGCTCTGCGGGTTCTACTCAGCGATGACTCGCGGCGCCGGCAGATCGGGGCAGCCGCCCGGGAGACGGTCATGCAATCTCTCACCCTACAACATCAGGCGGAGCGCCTGGTGACTATTTACCGGGAGATCTTAGGGTGAAGCGTCGCCTTGTGATTCTCACGGAAATCATTGCCCCCTATCGCATTCCAGTATTCAACGCGCTCGCGGCGCGAGACGATGTTGAGCCGCATGTGATCTTTCTGTCGGAGACCGATCCTAGCCTGCGGAAATGGCAGGTCTATCGCGAGGAGATTCGGTTCTCCTATCAAGTGCTGAAGTCGTTTCGCCGGCGAATCGGAAAGTTCAACACGTTGATTACGCATGGCGTTGGAGCTGCCTTACAGGCCAGCCATCCGGCTGGGATTCTCTCTGGCGGCTACAGCTATCTAGCGATGTGGCAGGCACAGCGGTGGTCACGGCGGCATGGGGTCCCGTTTCTGCTCTGGTCCGAGAGCAACGCGATGGACACGAGGAAGAAATTCTGGTGGATCGAGACCGCCAAGCGAAAATTCATTCGCGCGTGTCAAGGCTATGTGGTTCCCGGATCCTCGGCGGCCGAGTATTTGAGAGGCCTTGGCGCTCCAGAGAAAGCAGTTTATGTAGCCCCCAACACAGTTGACATAGGACTTTACGCGCGTGCGGCAGAAGCAGCACGACAAGACCCGAGCCGGCGTGAGCGCCTAAACCTGCCGCCACGCTATCTGCTCTATGTAGGTCGCTTCGTGAGGGCAAAAGGTGTCTTTGACCTGCTCACCGCATATGCGAAACTGCCACAGGAGACTCGTCGATCGGTGGGGCTGGTGCTAGCTGGCGACGGAGAAGAGATGGCGGAGCTGGCTCGACGAAGCCGGCAAATCAATCCCGGCCGGGTCGTTTTCCCGGGATTTCTGCACCGCGATGAGTTGCCCGCATTGTATGCTTTTGCCGAGGCACTGGTCTTTCCCACCCACAGCGACACGTGGGGGTTTGTGGTGAACGAAGCTATGGCCTGCGGTCTGCCCGTGATCGTGACCCAAGTGGCAGGCTGTGTCGCGGACCTGGTACAGAATGGCGTGAACGGATATGTCGTCGCGGCACAGCGGCCGGAAACTCTGTCGGAGGCTGTGGCGAAACTGCTGGGCATGCCGGAATTGCAAAAGCAGATGAGTCAGCACAGCCTGCAGGCGATCTCGTCTTGGACTCCGCAAGCTTGGGCGGAAGGAGTTAGTCGCGCGCTCGTCGGTTGCATTGGAGAGAGCCGTGGATAGCTCAACCAGAAAAGTGGCGCGGTTGGCGCTGGCGATTTTCTCGGTGCTGGCGCTAATTGTCTTCGCCAGATTCAGACCCGGCTATTTTCTTGACCAGCGGTTCTTGGGCGAGCTAATCGTTCTGCAGATCCTGGCGCTTTGCCTGTGGTTCTATGACCGCTTGTTCTTCCCCTTCCTGATGATTGCTTTTTTGTGGGCGGGAATGGACGTGCCGATGTCCGATTCATGGACCTCGGCTCGCTGGCTGGTGTTGGCCGCCGGGACTTTCGTTGGGTTTGTTCGTGCCATGCGCACGGGCCTCCGACAATACAGCCCCTTTCATCTAGTCGCGTTCTTCTGTGTGGCGAGTGCTGTGGTGTCGGCAACCGTCTCGGAGTTGCCAGCGTTCTCCCTCATGAAGGCTTTCAGCCTGTTGCTTCTGTTCCTCTATGGGGCCTCGGGAGCGCGCCTGCTGCTGAGGGCTCCGGATCGTTTCTTCCGAGGATTGTTGCTGGTTTGCGAAGTAGGAGCCTACCTGAGTGCGATTGCCTACCTAGTTCTGCATTTGGAAGTCTGGGGGAACACGAACTCCTTGGGCGCGGTACAGGGGATGGTCGCAGCGCCCCTGTTGCTGTGGGGAGCCTTGGTGGCGCCCGAGCGCAGGTTGCGAGTACGACGCGCGGTGGCATGTCTGGTTGCGCTCTACCTTGTCTATTTCTCCGTGACCCGCGCTGCGCTGCTGGCCTCCGCCGTCGCCATGTTGACGTTGCTCATTGGGCTGCGCCGTCACAAACTGATCTTGAAAAGCGTAGTCGGTGTTGTCTGTGTCGTGGCGATCACTGCCATTGTCTCCCCCAGTCGTTTCGAGGACCTCAAATCTTCCATCACCAACGGGGTAATCTACAAAGGACATCGAGAGCAGGGTCTGCTCGGCTCGAGGCTTACGCCTTGGCAGCAGACGGTGGAGGTCATCCAGGACAAGCCCTATTTTGGCAGCGGATTCGGCACGAGTGTTTCTGGCGAGAAGTCCTTTGGGGAAGCGGGGAGATTTTCTTCGTCTTCGCTGACTAATCGTGAGCATGGAAGCAGTTATCTGGAGATCGTCGAGTGGGTGGGACTGTTAGGCATTGTGCCTTTTGCGTTTCTGATCGCCATTCTGCTTCATTCCATCGCCCGCGTGTATCTTTGGTTGCGGAGAACCGGCAATACAGCGCATTACTCCGTCCCGCTGATGATGGTGCTGATTGCGGGGTTGGTCCACGCGGCATTCGAGGATTGGATGTTCGCAGTCGGCTACTATCTAACAGTCCTCTTTTGGACTCTGGCGTTCCTGCTGATGGATCTGATGCCCGAACCCGCTGCCTACCGCACCACGGTCCTCCACGGTATGCGCTTCCGCTATGCAACCAATCCGACGGCGGGCCCGCGGTAGTGCGCCATGCGCCTTTTCATCAACGCACTCGGGGCTTCCGCAGGTGGCGGCCTCACTTATCTAAGAAACGTAGTTCCCCACATTGCGGCGCATCCTGACGTCGAAGTGCCGTTACTCGTCAGCAGGGACGCGAGAACGCTGATTCCCGCTGCCAGCAATGTGCTCGTCATCGATCCCGGCGAGAACGCACACGACAACTTTTCCCGTTTTTTCTGGGAGCAGAGGCAAGTCCCCGCTTTGATCCGGCAGACGGGAGCAGATGTGCTTTTGTCTGCAGGGAACTTTGCGATCTGGAAATCTCCGGTTCCGCAGATCCTTTTGAGTCGCAATTCGCTATACACCTCGCTGGACTTCGCACACGATCTGCAGCGCCGGCGTGATTACCGGCTATGGGTGGATACTCGCCTGAAGGGACTTCTGGCAAGGAAATCCGTGCAGCGCGCCGAGCTGACCATAGCTCCGAGCGAAGCATTTGCCCGCGAGCTGAGCGCTTGGGCAGGGCGGGATGTGATTGCCGTGCATCACGGATTCGACCGTAGTGCATTCTTTCGCGACGATGGCCCGCTACCGCTGACCATTCAAGAGAAGCTCAAAGAGACGGAAGGCGCTGTCCGCCTGTTGTTTGTCAGTCACTACAACTACTACCGGAATTTCGAGACACTGCTGCGGGGAATCGCGCTGCTGAAGGCGCGGTATCCCTTCCGCCAAGTCCGGCTGCTGCTGACCTGCGAACTGGTTCCAGGGAAGAATCCCGGTAGCTATAGCACGAGGGAAGCCAGCACGCTTCTTCGGGAATTGCGAATCTCGAGCGACGTCGTTCAACTCGGGCCTGTTCCGTATGCGTTGCTCCACCAGGTGTATCGATCCTGCCAAATCTATGTCACACCTGCATACACGGAGACATTCGCCCATCCGCTGGTGGAAGCGATGGCCAGCGGGCTCCCGATTGTCGCTTCTGACCTTCCCGTCCATCGGGAGATCACGGGGGGTGCGGCTTTGTTTTTTGACCGGTTCTCCCCTACTGAGCTGGCCGACAAGGTTGCTCAACTGCTGGCCTCGCCACAGCAGCAATCTGATCTGCAAAAGCGAGGCCTAGCTCAGTCCGAGAATTTCAGTTGGAAAGTCCATGTTCAACGGCTTCTTGAGTTGATCGCTCCGCTGTGCGAAAAGCGCTGATCGCCTCGGCGATGACGCACAACTGGCACGAGCCTCGGAGGCAGACGAACCGAACTCGAAGAAATGACGAGATGCAATGGCGCGAGTGGGACTAACGCTGGGAAAAGAAGACGACTCTTCCAACCTCGCCCATGCTTGGATCGGTGATCACCTGATCCAATGATGCCCCCGGCGAGTTCCTTAGCTGGTTGACGATCGCCTGATAGGTGCGGTTGCCGGGTAGTCCCCACACCAAGACCGCGTCAGCCTTCTTACTGAGCACCGCCGAGGCAAGCTGGGTGGCCTGGCCAGTCTCGGGGAGCGCACTATTCAACGCGAGCAGGTGTCGCCCGCTCAGGTACGCAACGTAGGGTCCGACTTCAAAGCCGACACCATGGTCAGGATACGGCCCATTTCCGATGCTGACGAAGGTTTCAACTGCGGGCTGCGCTCCCTTGAGCAACGCGGAAGCGCGGTAGCAACTAATCTCAAAATCGCGATCCGTTGTGCGGAAAGGAGACGCCCAATAGGACGCGAAGAAAATCGTACTGGCGACCAACAGGCCGACCGATGCCTTGCGTAGGAATGGGGTTGGACGAAGCTCATCTTGTGTCCCGGCTTCGCCCGGCGCCATAAAGTAGGAAGCGACCGCCATCAGGATCGGCGTGATCGGCCAGACATACCGGCCATCGAATACCAGCATTCCGTAGGCGCCGAGCAGAGCAGCCGAACCAATTACGGAAATCCATGCTGTGCCCGTTTCGGCGGAGTGAGAAGAACGGTGTCGCGTAAGCAATACGAGCCCAACCAACAGTGCGAGGAGCCCACCTGGGGAAAGCAGAATGGCGGTTTCCTTGAAAGCGGCTGGAAGGTTGCGGGACTCACTCTTCAGTATGACCCGCACAAGGGCCGGATTCATGAGCTTGAATTGCCGTATGGCCGGCCACTCTTCCACAACCGTGTATTCGTCATAAGAGACGTCCACAAAATCGTACGGATTTCCGTTCTCGTAGTGGGTGAGCTCTCGCTTCAGGTTCCTCATGAGGTTTGCTTTCAGTTGGTAACCCGTCATAAACACGCCGTACTTCGTTTTCAGAACTTCGCCCCACGTTACCCACATAGCGCATGGCGCCAGAAACGCGAGAAGCAGCAAGACCGCCTTGGTCCTGAGAGATGTTACCCTGCTGGTCAGAACCGCCAGCACGGTAGTCACAGAAAGCCAAGGCATGGCAATAGCCTTGGCTGTGAAGGCGACCGCATGAACTAGACCTAGGAGCAGCCACTTCAACTTCGTCCCCTTCCGGAGGCAATCCAGCAGCAGGATGAAATAGGTTAAAGTGCACACAGCAAACAGGAAGTCTGCTTGGATCGTGGTCACGGCTCCGGCAATGACCCCACGCGCCGTGGAAAACCACAGGACGGTGAATGAAGCCGTCAGGTGGGAATGCCACAAGCGATAGGCCAGCGCGTAGAGCAACGGCAGACACGCAATAAGGCTGGCGATCGTAATCACGCGTCCGAGAAGAGTGAAATCGTGCGTGAACAGCGATCCCGCTGCGATGAGCCAAGTGAGGAGTGGACTCCAGTAGCCATGCAGAGACGCGGTAAAATTTCCGTCCAGAAGATGCCGCGCCAACCCAATGTAATTGATAGCATCCATCGTGATGTTGTGAGCACGGAAGCGCCAGAACCACGCAATCTGAAACGCGCAGTTCGCTGCGGCAGCACCAAGGAAGATCCATGAAACACGACGGTTCAGCATTCGATTCGTCTCTGCCATGGTTCCAAAGTATAGCGGGAGTCCCCCTTCGTGCTGCAGCCGCTTCCATCCCGGCCTCGGGGAGCCTTGCCGGAAAACAATGAAAGCCATCTTCAAAAGCGTAGTTCGGCGCACCGCGAGAAATCGCGTTGCCTGGCTCCTCTACCGGTCTTGCGGGGCGCTTTCCAGACAGTTGGGGCGAGTGTACAGCCACGCGAGCTTCGCGCGCGAGAGCGCCGAACGTGACGACAAGCTCGCCGGAATCGCCAGGGAATTGTTCCCGGGACTGACCGTTGCGCACGGGCCTTTCCAAGGACTGAAGCACTCAGGGGCGCGATCCGTTGCCAGTGCGTTCTTGCCCAAGCTATTAGGCTCTTACGAATCAGAGCTGCATCCGGTCTTGGAAGGAATGCTGTTAAACGACTACAGCACGATTGTCGACATCGGGTGCGCAGAGGGTTACTACGCAGTCGGTTTGGGACTCCGGTTTCCCCGCGCCCGGGTTTACGCTTTTGACACCGATCCGGAAGCGTGTGAGATGTGCGCCGAGATGGCCAAGCTGAATGGCCTTGGCGACCGTATTTCCATTGCAGGGTTCTGCGATGAAGCGGCACTGAAGTCGATCCCATTAGGGAATCGGGCGCTTATCATCAGCGATTGCGAGGGCTACGAAGGCCGCCTGTTCGGTCCTGAATTGGCTGTGTTTCTTGCCAACCACGATCTGATCGTCGAAGCCCACGATTTCATCGACATCAACATCAGCGTGCATCTTCGCCGCGTTTTCGAGAGGACGCATCAGATTCAATCGATCAAGAGCCTCGACGACATTGAGAAGGCACATACGTATCGCTACGCGGAACTGGAGAAGTACAGCCTTGGGGACAGGCGGCAGATCCTGGCGGAGCGGCGTCCCGCTATCATGGAATGGCTGGTCATGACGCCGAAGAAGTCTCCGACCCGAGATTAGCGCAAGACTTGCGCAACTTTCAGCCACTACTCCTCTTGCTGATTCCTGGCGCACGTTATCATTACAAACGGCTTCAACTTCTCCACCATGTGTGGAATCTTTGGGATTGTCACGGACAACGGCCCTCTCCCTGAGGGTTCACTCCAGAGAGCGGCGCAGAGCCTCGCGCATCGTGGGCCGGACGACTCTGGCACGTTAACCTTGCACGGCATCGGCCAGACGATCGGTCTTGCCCACGCCCGTCTTTCCATCATTGACCTGTCGCCGCTTGGTCACCAGCCCATGCAGGACCCGCTCACCGGGAACTGGATCGTCTTCAACGGCGAGATCTACAACTTCCGTGATCTGCGGCGGGAGCTGGAATCGAAGGGCGACTCATTCCGCAGTCAGTCCGACACTGAAGTGATCCTGGCTGCGTACCGCAACTGGGGCGAGGAGTGCTTCTCCCGCCTGCGCGGGATGTTTGCGTTGGCACTGTGGGACCGGGCGCAGGAGAAACTGCTGCTGGCGCGGGATCCCATGGGGATCAAGCCCCTGTATTACTGGCAATCGGGCAAGCAGTTTCTTTTTGCTTCCGAAGTTCGCACCCTGCTCCAGACCGGGCTGATGCCGCGGAAAATGGATGGCATCGGACTGTTGAGTTATCTGGCCTTTGGCTCCGTTTGCGAGCCCTGGTCCATCATCGAAGGGGTAGCTCCCGTCCCGGCTGGCCATGTGCTCACGGTCCAGAAAGGGACGGTGAGCAGGCGGGAGTACTGGAATCCAATCCGTCCCGCCGCTGGCTCGCCTCCGCAGGGAAAACCGTCGCCGGATAGTGAGGCAACTCAAGAACTGCCCAAGATCCTGCGCGATGCGGTGCTATCACACCTGGTCAGCGACGTGCCGGTCGGAGTCTTCCTTTCCGGCGGGATCGACTCCAGCAGCCTGGTCGCAGTCCTCAGCCACAACGGCGTGCGCGCTAACACATTCTCGCTCGTCTTCAGTGAAGAGGAATTCAGCGAAGCTCAGTATTCGCGGGAAGTCGCGCGTCGTTTCGCCACCGAGCATCATGAGATACCCGTTTCCCAGGGGGACACGCTGGCGGTTTTGCCCGAAGCCCTTCGCGCCATGGATCAGCCCACCATGGACGGCATCAACACCTATCTGGTGTCGGCCAAGACGCGGGCGGCGGGTGTGAAGGTCGCGCTGACCGGGCTGGGCGCGGATGAGATGTTCGCCGGCTACTCGAATTTCCGCCGCGTTCCGCAAATGGAACGATTTCTGGCGCGCTGGAATAGGCTGCCTTCCTTCGCGCGGCAGCTGCTCGCGACTCGCATGAGATTCGTCTTCGGCAAGAGCGATCGCGCCCGCAAGCTGGCAGAATTGGCCTCGTTTAACGATGGGAGCGTTCATCCTTACTTTCTTTTGCGCATGCTGTTTGGGCTAGCGGAACGCAAAGCCCTCTTCGCAGCCGCAGAGTATGAAGCCGCAGAACGGGCCATCGGGGAGCGAACGCGGTACTCTGTCGCGGAGAGCTCAGCGCTCGATCCCGTCAATCGTGTTTCCTATCTGGAGTCATTCTGGTACATGCGAAACACTTTGCTGCGCGACTCCGATTTCATGAGCATGGCGCACGGCCTGGAACTGCGGGTTCCTTTTCTGGATCGGGCGCTGGTCGAGACCTGTTTCCGCATCGCAGGAACAAAAAAGTTGGAGGGAAAACTTCCGAAAAACTTGTTGCTCTCCAATTTGGGAGTCGATCTGCCGGCGGAGATTGTGAAGCGTCCTAAGCGAGGATTCACCTTGCCTTTCGAGCGATGGCTGCGGGGCGAGATGAGACCGGTGGTTGAGAAAGCATTGTTCGCGGGTGATGCGGATCAGGCTTCGCTGGATCCCATCGGCGTGCGACAGGTTTGGGCCCGCTTTCTGGCGGGCGAGACTTCCTGGTCGCGGCCATGGTCGTTGTTCGTGTTGAAGCGGTGGTGTCAACAGAATCTTTGAGCGGGCGCTACCGGAGTGGGAACCATTCCGCGAGTTTTTGGTACCTGCGAGCCCCATCTATAATCACAGCGGTACCCCGGAGAACGGCTTGCTTCATCAGCGCTACAAAGACCTTGCTTTCTGGATCATCGCAAAGGCGACTGTGCCCAACTATTTCGTGCGCAGAGCGCTCTCTGCCGTGCGCCACGTCAACGGTCCACAACACCTGCACCTCGGTTCTGGTACTTGGTATCTTCCGGGCTTTGTCAATGTCGACGGGAATCCGCTGAACAAGTCTGACCTGTGGCTTGATCTGCGGAACGGGCTTCCGTTTCGTTCTAATTCTGTCGATTCGATTTATTCCACCCACGTCTTTGAGCACTTCTACGGCGACGAACTGAAGCGCTTGCTGCGCGAATGCTATCGCGTGTTAAAGCCGGGTGGCGGTATTCGGCTGGTGGTTCCGAACCTCGCCAACGCCATTGCCGCCTACAGCCAGCAACGCCGCGACTGGTTTGCGGATTTCCCTCAACATCTGGAATCACTGGGTGGCAGGTTCTCGAACTTCGTGTTCTGCGATGGACAGCACCGGACCGCCTTCGACTTCAGCTACTTGGCCGAGGTGCTTCGCAGCGCCGCGTTCGAGGACATCGAGGAATCTGGCGAAGGCAAGAGCCGCCTCTACGGCAACAAAGTGCCAGCCTATGAACCCGGTGATTCGAAAGAACTACCGCATTCTTTGTATGTGGAGGCTTTCAAGTAGATCCCCTTCAGGTGACACGCGAGTTTTGCCGCAGCGGAGATTTGCCTTACGCGGACGGTTTGCGAGCGGAAATCAACAGGAATAGTCCAAATCGGCGGCCGATCCGGCGCACGATAGCCCGCGGATAGAGAGTCCAAGCGAGCCGGTACAGGAATCCTTGGAAGCGGGCCGAAGGTTCATTCAAGAGAAGATCTCCTGGGCTGAAGACGTGCCGGAACTGGATCTGTTCAAATCCTTCCAACAGGCCGCGAGCCTCGCGGAACGTGTACGCCTTCGTGCCCGGACTCTCCAGGTGGTCATAGACGGTTTGGCGGAGAGACTTGCGACGCAGCCAACCGTAGCGCAGCCAGAGCATGAATCCTGTGAGCGACGTGTGGTGGTAAATCATGATGCGAAGAACCCCGCCAGGTTTCAGAACCCGTTGGGCTTCACGGATGCATTGCGCAGGATCCGGGCTGTGGTGGAGGGCGCCGTAGGAGTACACGATATCGAAGGCGCAATCGGCAAACGGCAGGGTTTCGGCATCGGAGACGTACAGATCGGGCGTGTAGCCAGCCAGTTTGCAGCGGCGCTGTGCGCGCTCGATGGAGGCGCTGGAAAGATCGATGCCACTGGCACGGGCTCCCGCCTTCAACCATTCCAGATAGTCCGACCCCATTCCCACCCCGATTTCCAGCACGCGCTTGCCGGCGGACTCAGAGAACCCAGCGAAATCGTGGATGTGGGTTTCTAGTTGGTAGCGGGCGCGAGATTGCGCGTCGAAGTCTTCACGGTCCCCCAGATAGCGCGAACCGCAAGGCTCGGTGTTCCAGAAATCCCGAACCTCGGACTTCAAGTCGGGCGCTGCGGAGGTTGGCGGCATAGTTTCGAAGCCGATACTAGCACAGCGTTCGCCATGAAAAATCAGGTAGTGACAGGCTAAGATAGAAGAACCTTCCACCTGTCATCGGAACGGATGTGATCGAAGCAAAAGCAGAAGTCGATGTGTCGAATTCCAGCGGGACACCGCAGCGGTTGCCGGTTACGGTGATCGTTGCGGCACGCAATGAAGCCCACAACCTGCCGCGCTGCCTGGAGTCGCTGAAGGCGGTGGGTGAGGTGTATGTGGTGGACTCCGGCAGCACGGATGACACGGTGGCCATCGCGCAATCCTATGGTGCGAAGTTAGCCGACTTCCGTTATTCAGGGGGGTGGCCCAAGAAGCGCCAGTGGGCCATGGACACGCTGCCGCTCGCCTACGACTGGATTCTATTGCTTGACGCCGATGAAGTACTGACGCGGGAACTTGCCAACGAAATCGGGCAGGTGATTCAAGACCCGCGGATAGATGGGTATTTCATCGCTTTGGAAATGTATTTCTTGGGCCGTCGTCTCCGGCACAGCGGCGCGAGCTTTTGGAAACTCGCGCTATTTCGCAAAGGCCGAGGACGTTACGAGTGCCGTCTGCAGGACCAGGACCTCAGCATGGCCGACATGGAGGTGCATGAACATGTCGTAGTGGCGGGAGCAACGCGCAAGCTGCGCTCTCCGCTGGTTCATCACAATGTCGAGTCCCTGTCTCGCTACATCCAGAAACACAATGAGTACTCGAATTGGGAAGCTCGTGTCTGGCTCGATGGCAAGCGGGGAGAAGAGGAAATCCAGCCTGCTTTTTGGGGAACGCAGGCGCAGCGGCGGCGATGGCTGCGGCGGCGTTTTTTGGGATTGCCGGGATCGCCCGTGCTCTTCTTTCTCTACAAGTATCTGTTCCGCTGGGGAATTCTGGACGGCCTGCCGGGCCTGATCTACTGCGTCTTTCAGGGAATCCAGTTCTTCCACATCAAGGCCAAGGTGTACGAACTACGCATGGCGAGGAAGGCGAGCTGAAGAGATGTGCGGCATCAGCGGTCTGGTGAACTGGGGAGATGCGGAGACGCTGGCGCGGATGACGCAGGTGCAAACGCACCGGGGCCCCGACGACTCCGGGCTCTGGGAGCGGCATTTCCCCGACGGAAGCTACATCGGACTGGGAACCCGTCGGCTCGCGATCCTCGACCTCTCGCCGCAAGGCCACATGCCGATGAGCAACGAGGATAGCTCGGTGTGGATCACCTACAACGGCGAAATCTACAACTTCGCCGAACTGCGCCGTGCACTGGAAGGGAAAGGGCACCACTTTCGCTCGCATACCGACACCGAAGCGGTCATCCACTGCTACGAAGAGGACGGTGTGGACTGCCTGAATCGTCTGAATGGCATGTTCGCGTTCGCGATTTGTGACCTGCGCGGGCCATCGCCGAAGCTGTTTCTGGCGCGTGATCATTTTGGAATAAAGCCGCTTTATTACTGTGACCGTGGCGGGAAGCTCGCTTTCGCCTCCGAGGTCAAGGCGCTGCTCGAAGTGCCAGGTATCGAAGCCCGCATGAACCTCGAAGCCCTCCACCAGTATCTGACCTTTCTGTGGGTACCCGATCCGCGGACGATGTTTGAGGGAATCTGCAAGCTTCCAGCCGGACACTATGCCATCTGGCAGGACGGCGAGCTCAAGGTCAAGCAGTACTGGGACCTAGCGTTTCCCCCGGCTGAGCATCGTTTTGAGCGTCGGCAGCGCAATCTCGTACAGGAGATTCGGGAGCGGTTCTGTGCCTCAGTCGAGCAGCAAATGGTAAGTGATGTGCCGATTGGAGCATTTCTGAGCGCGGGGCTGGATTCGTCGAGCATCGTGGCGGCCATGGCGCGGAAGCAGCCGGTGCGAACGTACACCATCACGTTCCCGAAGAAATATCGGGTCGGAGAAACCACGATTGACGATCCGGCCGTGCCGCAACGCCTGGCCCGGAAGCTCGGTTGCGAACACCACGAGATCGTGGTCGAGCCGGATGTGGTTGGGTTGCTTCCGAAACTGACTTGGCACATGGATGAGCCGACCGCCGATCCGGCGATCATCACGGCGTATCTGGTATGCCGCGAGGCGCGCAAACAGGCGACGGTTTTGCTATCGGGCGTCGGCGGCGACGAGATCTTTGCGGGATATCGCAAATACGCAGCTCACATGTGGGCCGAGGAGTATCGGCGGTTGCCGAGGTTTGCGCGCACTGCGGCGCAGAGAGCGCTGCTGGCACTGCCTGGTTTTCGTGGAACTCGCATGAAAGGTTACGTGCGGCTGGCGAAGAAGATGGCGCGCAGCGCGGGGCTCCATCCGGCCGACGCCTTCATCCGCAACTGCACTTATCTCGATGCAGATCAGAAATCAGATCTGTACGCCCCAGCCATGCAGCCGCCGTTCGATCCCGCCGCTCAGCACTTGGCAGCGTTCGGAAAGGTGGGACAGGCCGACTTCCTCAACCAGATGCTTTATCTCGACACCAAAATTTTCATGGTCACGCTGAACCTGACCTACAACGACAAGATGAGCATGGCGTCATCGGTCGAGGTGCGAGTGCCATTCCTGGGTCGTGAACTGGCGAAGTTTGTCGCCTGGAATGTCCGTCCGGAGTGGAAACTAAAAGGGAAATGGCGTCCGGTGACGAAGTTCATTTTTCGCGAAGCCATGCGTAGTATGCTGCCGGAAGAAGTTCTGCAGCAGCCAAAGGCTGGCTTCGCGGCGCCGGTGGATTATTGGCTGGCGCACGAATTGCGGCCCATGGTGGACGATCTGCTCTCGGAAAGCCAGGTCCGCAAACGCGGATTGTTTCGTCCGGAAGCGGTGCGCCGCTACGTAGATGAGCATCGGCGCGGCGCGGAAGACTGGTCGATGCAAATCTGGCAACTGCTGACGCTGGAAATCTGGATGCAGCTTTTTCTCGATGGCGGCGCGCGATCGTTTGCACAGAAACAAATGGGCGCGCCTCAACTGGTCAGCGCATGAAGCAACTTCTGCAGGACGCGCGCACGGGCGAGTTGTCGGTCGCCGAGGTTCCAGCGCCTCAGCTACTGCCAGGATGTGTGCTCGTGCGGGTTGCAGCGTCGTTGGTCTCGGCCGGGACGGAACGTGCTTCGTCCGAATTCGCCCGCAAGAGTCTTTTGGCAAAGGCGAAGGCGCGTCCCGACCTGGTGCGGGACGTGCTGGCAAAGCTGCGGCGTGACGGTTTGCTCTCGACCGCACAGGCCGTGCGCTCCCGCCTGGACCAACCGCAATCCGTGGGCTATAGCAGTGCCGGCGTGGTGGTTGCCGTAGGCGAAGGCGTGACCGGGATCAACGTAGGTGATTGCGTCGCATGTGCAGGCGCCGGATACGCGGTGCACGCCGAAATCGCGTGTGTGCCCCGGCTGCTTGTAGCGAAGATTCCGGAGGATCGAGGGGTTTCCTTCGAGGAAGCGGCTTTCGGGACGGTTGGAGCAATCTGCCTCCACGGTATGCGAACGGCTGAGGTCGCCGTGGGAGATACCGTCGCCGTGATTGGCTTGGGTTTACTGGGCCAGATCACGGCGCAGTTGCTGAAGGCGGCAGGTTGCCGGGTGTTTGGCACAGATCCGGTGCAGTCGCGCGCTGATCTGGCGGTTCAGAGTGGTGCGGAGGCGGCCTGCGCTGGCGCGGACGAATTCCGTGATCTCTGTTTCCAGAGAACCGGTGGCCTTGGTGTAGATGCAGTTCTGATCACCGCGGAGACGCCCAGTAGTGACCCCGTCAATCTGGCTGCGGAAGTGGCCAGAGATCGCGCCGCCGTCGTCGCCGTGGGCACCGTCGGCATGGAGATTCAGCGCAAACTCTATTACGAAAAGGAACTGGATTTTCGTATTTCACGTTCTTATGGTCCCGGTCGATACGACGCCGCGTACGAGCAGAGGGGCCGCGACTACCCCATCGGTCATGTGCGCTGGACGGAAACGCGGAACATGGAAGCGTTCCTGCAACTGATCGCAGACCGAAAGCTGAACTTGCCGGCACTGGTTACTCACCGTTTTGCGCTGGACCAGGCGGCCCGGGCCTACGATCTGATCACCGGCCGGACCGGCGAGCCTTTTCTGGGTGTACTCATCACCTATGCCGACGTGCAAGCCGGGGCCGGTCGCGAGCACTACGAGAAAATCCCGGTTCACGCGATCTCGCCGAGGACGGGTCAAGTTGGGCTCGCCGTGCTTGGCGCCGGGAATTTCGCGCAGAGCACGTTGCTTCCCGCATTGAGGGCGATTCCGGAAGTCTCGCTGGTAGGAGTCTGCAATGCCACTGGTCCGCGCAGCCGGCATGCTGCCGAGAAGTTCGGATTCGCTTATTGCACAAACTCCGAACAGGAGATTCTGCAAGACTCGAACGTTCATGCCGTAGTGATCGCCACTCGTCACAATCTGCATGCCTCTCAAGTTCTGGCAGCGGCGGCCGCCGGCAAGGCTGTTTTCTGCGAAAAACCGCTCTGCCTGACGGACGAGGAGCTGGGGGGGATTGTTGACGCTGTCGGCCGTGGACGGGCGAGTGCGCCCGTCGCTTCACTCCTGATGGTCGGATTCAACCGGCGGTTCGCGCCTATGACGGTTCAACTCAAACGATTCCTGGCGGAGATTCATGAGCCGCTGGCGATCCACTATCGAGTGAATGCGGGTTACATCGCCCCCGATCATTGGGTGAACGATCCTGAGCAGGGAGGCGGTCGCATTCTCGGCGAGGTCTGCCATTTTGTCGACTTCCTCTGCTTTTTGGCCGGTGCCTGCCCGGTCGAAGTGCAAGGACAAACCCTCGGCAATCCCGGCCAATACAGTGGGGAAAACGTGCTCGCTACTCTGAGATTCGCTAACGGCACGATCGGGACAATTAGTTATCTGGCAAACGGCGATAGGTCGGCGTCGAAGGAACGCGTGGAAGTTTTTGGTGGCGGCTCGGTCGTCATTCTGGAGGACTTCCGATCCCTCGAACTCGTGCGCCATGGACGCAAGCGAATGACGCGCGCCCGCTGGGGCCAGGACAAAGGGCACAAGGCGGAGATGCAGGCTTTTCTTGATGCCGTCCGCGGCAAGTCCGGCCCGCCGATTCCGTTTGAGCAGATCGTTGGATCGACCTTGGCCACTCTGCGGCTGCAGAACTCATGCCAGACCGGCCAGGCTCTGCCTGTGCAGTTAAGTGAGTTTGTCGCCTCGGCCGTGCAGCAAAATCCACACGCCCAAAAGGAAGGGAATCCCTCGTAAATGTTGATTCTGGGCCTGAACATGTTTCACGCCGATGCTTCTGCGGCCGTCGTCGACAACGGAAAGATTCTTTTCGCGGTGGCCGAAGAGCGACTGAACCGACGCAAGCATTTCGGAGGGTTCCCTGCGCTCGCGGTGAAGGCGTGCCTCGATGCGGTTGGCGCCAAGATCACCGATGTTCAGCACGTCGCGGTCGGCCAGGATAGCGACGCCAATCTCGCCAAAAAAGTCCAATACGCGCTGGCCAATCCGGCCAAGATCCTGAACTTCATCAAGATGCGGCAGCGCAAAGAAGCCATGCGCGGCGCGCGTTCACTGCTGGCGCGGGCATTCGATGTGGACGTACGAACACTCAAATTTCAAGAGCATCATCTTGAGCACCACATCGCGCACATCGCCAGTTCCTACTACTGCTCGCCCTGGGAGAAGGCGGCGGGGTTCAGCTATGACGGTTCTGGCGATTTCGTCTCCACTATGACGGCGCGCTGCGAAGGAAACGAAATCCAGGTGCTCGACCGCGTCTATCTGCCGCACTCGCTCGGCAGCTTTTACACCATGATCTGCGAGTTCATCGGCTACAAGAAATACGGCGACGAAGGCAAAGTGATGGGGCTGGCGCCGTATGGGAAAGATACGTACCTCGACGAGATCAAGAAGATCCTCGCGCTCAGAAACGGTAGCTTCCAGCTCAACATGAGTTACTTCAAGCCGCTGGGGAGCAACCAGGGAATGCAGGTGCTGCCCGACGGAACCGTGCGGCTGGCGCGGCATTTCTCCGAAAAGATGGAGAAACTCTTCGGCGAGCCCCGCGAGCCATATACCGAAATCACGCAGCGGGATATGGACCTCGCTTATGCCATGCAGCACTGCTTTGAGGAGGTGTTCTTCCACCTGCTCAACGATCTGCACAGGCGCGTGCCGGGGGAGAATCTGGCGCTGGCAGGCGGATGTGCGCTGAACAGTGTCGCCAACGGCAAGTTGTTCTTTCGAACGCCGTTCCGACGCACCTGGATTCAACCGGCAGCCGGAGACGAGGGCTTGGCCATCGGCGCAGCCCTGCATACCTATCACGCCGTTCTGAAACAGCCGCGGCGGGAGCAGATGGATCACGCATACCTCGGGCCGGAATTCTCTGAGGCACAGATTGAGTCAGATTTGAAAAGTGCAGGCGCGAAGTACCAGCGCTTCGATCGTGGTCCCTTGCTGGAGACAGTCTCTGACGAAATGGTCAAAGGAAATGTTGTGGGCTGGTTTCAGGGACGCATGGAGTGGGGCCCGCGCGCGCTCGGCAACCGGTCGATTGTTACCCATCCGGGCCTGCCTAACATGAAGGATGTGCTCAATGCCCGCATCAAGCACCGGGAGTGGTTCCGTCCCTTTGCGCCCTCGATTCTGGCGGAGGCGCAGCCAGAATACTTCGAGCACGACCATCCATCGCCGTACATGCTGCATGTGTACAAAATCCGTCCTGACAAGCGCAAGCACCTTTGCGCAGTGAACCACGTAGACGACACCGGTCGGCTGCAGACCGTCACGCGGGAAGAGAATCCGCTCTACTACGATCTGATCCAGGCTTTTTCCAGGAAGACCGGCTTGCCGGTGATTCTGAACACGAGCTTCAATGAAAATGAACCGATCGTGTGCACGCCAAGGGAAGCGATCGATTGCTTTCAGCGGACGAAGATGGATGCGCTGGCCATCGGGCCGTTTGTTGCCCGCAAGGATGGCACTTAGCATTTGGCACTTAGCAATTGGCGCAAGTGAACAATCCGAACAATGAGAACCCAAATGCCAACTGCCAAGAGCTAAATGCTAAATGCCGACGCACTGAGTCCCACCGGGGCGTTTACACCGCGACTCCGGCGGCTCGCCGCCTATCGTGGGATCCGAGCGCTCACCCGGGTTGGCGATCTTCTCTACGCCTGCCGGGGCTACCAGATTCTGCGAATGCGCGCCGGAGAATCGGACTGGGAGTCGGTCGCCCACTTTCGGCCTGCCTGGTGGAGGAATCTGACTGCACAAACAGC
>Ga0335070_10003258_pt1 | contig 18914 bp, 12 predicted proteins | sample Lox_Sample_13_FD_206722 | JGI IMG/M metagenome (GOLD analysis project Ga0335070, IMG submission 206722) | Soil microbial communities from Loxahatchee National Wildlife Refuge, Florida, United States - Lox_Sample_1.3 | ecosystem: Environmental > Terrestrial > Soil > Wetlands | place: USA... | reverse complement strand
CAGGTGTTGCAGCCGCGGCTGCTGGACCTCAACGCCATCGTGGGCGAGATGGAGAAGCTGCTGCGGCGGCTGATCGGCGAGGACGTCGCGCTCCGCACCAGCCTCGCGCCCGACATCGGCCTGGTGCGCGCCGATCCCAGCCAGCTGGAGCAGGTGGTGGTGAACCTGGCGGTCAACGCCCGCGACGCGATGCCGGAGGGCGGGACGCTGTGGATCGAGACCGGCGGCGCGGACGCCGACGAGGTGCGCGCGCACGGGCGGGCGGCGGTCGAGCCGGGTCGCTACGTGCTGCTGCGGATCCGGGACACCGGCGTGGGCATGGACGCCGAGACGCGGGCGCGGCTGTTCGAGCCGTTCTTCACCACCAAGGAGCAGGGCCGCGGCACCGGGCTCGGGCTGGCGACGGTGTACGGCATCGTGAAGCAGAGCGGGGGCTACATCTGGGTGGAGAGCGAGCCGGGGCGCGGCACCACCTTCACCATCCACCTGCCGCGTTTCGCGCCGTCGGCCGTGGCGCCCGCCGCGCCCGACACCCGCGACTGACCTCGCGCGCGCGTTGCCCCGTCCCGGGCCGCGCGTAGATTCACGGCCGACATGACGCCGCCCTCCGCCGCGCACGATCCCCGGCTCACGGAGCAACGGAACCCCGACACCGCGGACATCGATCTCGCCGACGCGGCGCGCATCGTCGAGCTGCTGAACGGCCAGGACCGGCTGGTGCCCGAGGCGGTGTGGGCGGTCCGCGAATCGGTGGCGCGCGCGATCGGGCTGGTCGAGCGCGCCTTCCGCGCCGGCGGGAAGCTCGTGTACGTGGGCGCGGGCACCAGCGGCCGGCTCGGGGTGCTCGACGCGTCCGAGTGCCCGCCCACCTTCGGCACGCCGCCCGAGATGGTGCAGGGCGTCATCGCCGGCGGGGCCACGGCGCTGGTCAGGAGCTCGGAGGGCGTGGAGGACGACCCCGACGCCGGCGCCGAGGCGATGGACGCCAAGGCGGTGGGCCGGGCCGACGTGGTGTTCGGCATCGCCGCGAGCGGCACGACCCCCTACGTGCGCGGGGCGCTGGCGCGCGCCGCGGCCCGCGGCGCCGCCACCGTCCTGCTGTCGTGCACCGATCCGCCGAAGGAGCTGCTGGCGAACGTGGATCTCGCCATCCTGCCGAAGGTCGGCCCCGAGGCGCTCACCGGCTCGACCCGCATGAAGGCCGGCACCGCGACCAAGCTGGTGCTGAACACGGTCACCACCGGCGCGATGATCCGCATGGGACGCGCCTACGGCAACCTGATGGTGGACCTGGTCGCCGCGAGCGACAAGCTCCGGGACCGGGGCGAGCGGATCGTGATGGAGGTGTGCGGCGTGGACCGCGCGGCGGCGCGCCGGACGCTGGGCGACGCCGGCCTGCACGTGAAGACGGCCATCGTGATGCTGAAGCGCGGCGTGGACCGCGCGGCGGCCGAGCGGCTGCTGAGCGAGGCGGGCGGGTACGTGCGGCGGGCGGTGGGCGAGGCCCCGCCGCCGGTGGGCGGGAGCGCGGGCCGTGGCTGAGGCGGGGCCCGCGGTGCTCGCCGTCGGGCTCATGTCCGGCACCTCGCTCGACGGGGTGAGCGCGGCCCTGGTGCGGATCGGCGAGCCGTCGCCCGGCGCCTGGGCGCTCGAGCTGCTGGCGTTCGTCACCACGCCGTACAGCGACGCGCAGCGCGACCGCATCGGCAACACCATCACCGGCGGGAGCGCCCGCGAGCTGGCGCTGCTCGACGCCGATCTCGGGGTGTGGCTCGCCGACGCGGCGCTCGCCGTCCTGGCGCGCGGGCGCGTCGCGGCGTCCGCGCTCGGGTTCGTGGCCTCGCAGGGCCAGACGGTGTGGCACGAGCCGCAGCGCGCCAGCCTCCAGCTGGGGAACGCCGCGGTCATCGCCGAGCGGCTCGGCGTGCCGGTCGTGTCGGACTTCCGCTCGCGCGACGTCGCGGCCGGCGGCCACGGCGCGCCGCTGGTGCCGCGCGCCGACCGGCTGCTGTTCGCCCGGCCCGACGGGCCGCGCGCGCTCCTCAATCTCGGCGGGATCGCGAACTTCACCGTGGTGCCCCCGCGCGGCGCCGACGCGCCGGTCCTCGCGCTGGACACCGGCCCGGGCGTGATGGTGATCGACGAGTGCGTGCGCCGGCTGTTCCCCGGCCGGCGGTTCGACGAGGACGGCGCCATCGCGCGCACCGGCCGCGCGGTGACGGAGGTGGTGGAAGCCGGCCTGGCGCACCCGTTCTTCGCCGCGCCGCCGCCGCGCTCGACCGGCCGCGAGGCGTTCGGCGTCGCCTACGCGCACCGGCTCATCGGCCAGTGCCGGGAGCGCGCCGCCTCGCCCGCCGACACCGTGGCCACCGCCGTGGCGCTCACGGCCCGCGCCGTCGGCGAGGCCGCGCGGCGCTTCATCCCGCCGCCGCTGCGGCCGCTCGACGTGGTGCGCTCCGGCGGCGGCGCCCGCAACCCCGCCCTCGTCGCGGCCGTCGCCGCCGCGTGGCCCGGCCCCGAGCACCGCGCGTTCGACGACCTGTTCTTCGACGGCGACGCGAAGGAGGCCGCCGCGTTCGCCTTCCTCGGCCATCTCGCGCGCACCGGCCGGGCCGGCAACGAGCCGGCGGCGACCGGGGCCCGCGGCCCCAGGATCCTCGGCTGCATCACGCCGGCGTGAAGCCGCTCGCCGCCCTCGTCCTGCCGGCGATCCGCTGGGACGCGGAGCGCGGCTTCGCCCCGGCGCAGCCCGCGATCGAGGCCGCCCTCGCGCTGGGCGTCGGCGGATTCATCCTCTTCGGAGGCGAGCGGGACGCGGTGCGCGCCCTGACCCGCGACCTCGCGGCCGCGGCGCCGCACCCGCTGCTCGTCGCCTCGGACTTCGAACGCGGCGCGGGCCAGCAGGTGTCCGGGCTGACGGCGCTGCCGCCGGCCATGGCCGTGGCGTCGCTCGGCGGCGACGCGGTCGCCGAGGCCGCGCGGATCACGGCCGCGGAGGCGCGGGACGTCGGCGTCAACTGGGTCTTCGCGCCGGTGGCGGACCTCGACGTCGAGCCGTCCAATCCCATCGTCCAGACCCGGGCCCTCGGGCACGATCCGGAGGCGGTGGGCCGCGCGGCGGCGGCCTGGATCGCCGCCTGCCAGGCGGCCGGCGTGCTGGCCTGCGCCAAGCACTTCCCCGGCCACGGGCGCACCACCGCGGACTCCCACGAGGAGCTGCCGGTGGTGGCGGCGCCACGCCCGGCGCTCGAGGCGGACCTGCTCCCGTTCCGCCGCGCCGTGGCCGCCGGCGTCGCCGGCGTGATGACCGCGCACGTCGCGTATCCCGCGCTCGATCCCGCCGGCGTCGCGGCCACCCACTCGCGAGCCGTGCTCGACGGACTGCTGCGCCGCGACCTCGGCTTCGGCGGCCTGGTCGTGACCGACGCGCTGATCATGGAGGGCGCGGTGCGGGGGACCGGCGAGCGCCAGGGCGCGGTGCGCGCGCTGGCGGCCGGCTGCGACCTGCTGCTCTACCCCAAGGACGTTCCCGGCGTCGTGGACGCGATCGAGGCCGCGGCCGCCGCCGGCGCGTTGGACGCGCGCCGGCTCGAGGCGTCGCTGCAGCGGAGGCGGGCGGCCGTCGGGCGCGCGGCGCCGGCCCGGGCGGCCGGCGGCGCGGAGCTGGCGCGCCACCGCGAGCGGGCGGACGCGCTGGCGCGGGCGGCCGTGCACCTGGTGCGCGGCGAGGCGCGGGCGATCCGGGGCCCCGTGGACCTGGTGGTCGTGGACGACGACGCCGGCGGATCGTATCCGGTCCCGCCGCGCACCGCGTTCGCCGAGGCGCTGGCGGGGCGCGGCGTGGGCACGGCGCCGGGCGGCGAGCGCATCGTGGTGGTGTTCTCCGACGTGAAGGGCGGCAAGGGACGCGCGGCGCCGTCGGCGGAGAGCCGGCGGAGCCTCGCCCTGGCCCTGGCGGCGCCGGCCACCGTCGTGCTGTGCGCCCACCCGCGCCTCGCGGCCGAGGTCGCCGGGCCCGGGCCCGTGTGGTGCGCGTGGTCCGGCGACGTGGTGATGCAGCGCGCGGCGGCGGGGCGGGTGCTGGCTCCCTAGTGCGCGCGCTCGACTGGATCGTCGTCGCCGCCTACCTCGGGGGCACCCTCGCGCTCGGGATGTGGCTGGCGCGGCGCGGCTCCCGGAGCCTGGCCGAGTTCTTCGTGGGCGGGCGCGGGATCCCGTGGTGGCTGGCCGGCGCCTCGATGGCGGCGACCACGTTCAACGTGGACACGCCGCTGTACGTCACCGGCGTGGTGGCGCGACGCGGCATCGCCGGCAACTGGGAGTGGTGGAGCTTCGTTGTCGCCCACGTGCTGATGGCGGTGGTGCTGGCGCGGCTGTGGCGGCGCGCCACCGTGATGACCGATGCCGAGCTGATCGAGCTGCGCTACGGCGGCCGGCCGGCCGCCATCCTGCGCGCCACCCGCGCCCTGCTGTTCGCGGTGCCCATCAACGGCCTCGGCATCGGCTACGGGATGCTGGCGATGCGCAAGGTCATCGTCGCGCTCGGCGCGCTGAGCGGGCTGCCGCTGCCCGGCGACCCGCAGCTGTGGGCGGTGGTGGCCATCGTGGTGATCACGCTGGTGTACGCGGCGGCCGCGGGGCTGTGGGGCGTGGTGACCACCGACTTCGTGCAGCTGGTGCTGGCGCTGCTGGGCGCGCTGCTGGTGGCGGGCTACGCGCTCCACGAGGTGGGCGGCCTGGGCGCGCTGCGCGGGCGGCTGGCGGCGACGGGGCACGCCGGCGCGCTGCACCTGGTGGCGCACCCGGGCGACGTGGCGCTGCCGTTCGGGACGTTCCTGGCCTACATCGGCATCCAGTGGTGGGCGTACCGCGGCGCGGACGGAGGCGGGATGTTCGTGCAGCGCCTGTCGGCGGTGAAGGACGAGCGCGCGGCCGAGCGGGCGGCGGGCCTCTTCAACCTGCTCAACTACGTGGTGCGCACCTGGCCGTGGGTGGTGGTGGCGCTCGCGGCGATGGTCGTGCTGCCGGGCCTGGCCGACCCGGAGACCGCGTACCCGCTGATGATGGTGCGATACCTGCCGGCCGGCGTGCTCGGCCTGGTGTTCGCCTCGCTGCTGGCCGCGTTCATGAGCACGGTCTCGACCCAGGTCAACTGGGGCGCGTCGTACCTGGTGCGCGACCTGTACCAGCGCTTCGTGGCGCCGGAGGCGGCGGAGCGGCGGCTGGTGGCGGTGGCGCGCGCCGCCACCGTGGGGATCACGCTGCTCGCGGCCGCGGCGAGCTTCGCCATGACCGACGTGGGCAGGATCTTCCGGTTCATCATCCTGATCGGCAACGGCTCGGGCACGGTGCTGCTGCTGCGCTGGTTCTGGTGGCGGGTCAACGCGTGGGCGGAATGGGCCGCGCTGCTGGTGGCGCCCGTGATCGCGCTGCTCGCGACCTTCGTGCCGGGCCTCGCGGAGCTGAGCTTCGGCGCGAAGCTGGCGCTCACCGCGTTCGGGGCCGTCGCGGTGTGGGTGCCGGTGATGCTGCTGACGGCGCCGGAACAGGCGCCGGTGCTGGAGGCGTTCTACGCGCGGGCGCGGCCGGGCGGGCCGGGCTGGCGTGCGCTGCGCGCGCGGACCGGCCTGGCGCCGTCGTCGCCGCTGGGGTGGGAGTTCGCCGTGGCGGGCGCGACGCGGGCGTTGGTGCGGGGGGGGTTGCTGGCGGTGGGGGGGGCGGTGGTGGGGTCGATGGGGTGGGCGATGGGAGCGACGGGGGCGCTGCTCACCGGATGGATTGTGAGACGAGCTGTGAGACGTGAGAGGTGAAGGGTGAGACGTTCACCTGAGACGTGAGAGGTGGAAAGGCGTGAGAGGATACGCCCTCTCACGCCTTTCGCTTCTCACCTCTCACAGCCGCTCAGAATATCAATCCCAATCCCACCCCCACCCGGACGCCGGGTCTGGTGGACCCGAAGATATCCGCCGCCGACACATCGAGATTGATCCCCACCACCGACAGCCCGATCCCACCGGAGATCATCGTGGCGCCTGCGAAGTCCGAGGCGAGACCGGCCCGCAGCGGCACCACGCCCAGCAGGCGGTACTCCGCACCGGCCGAGAGCAGCTGGCTCGGCTGCTGGTCGAGGCCCTGCTGGAGCCGGACCTGCGCGTCGGCCGCCAGCAGGAAGTCGCCGGTCCGGAGCGCGACGCCGGCGCGGGCGAGGCGGGAGAAATCCCCGTGCGCCAGCAGGTCGCTCCTGAGTTTCGCGGCCTGAGCGTCGCCCGCGATCGCCGCGGAGTTCTTGAGCGTGACCGACGAATCCTGCAGGGTGACGAAGTCGCCCGCCGCGGTCAGCGAGTCGTGGCGCAGGGTGCGGCTGTAGTACAGCCGGTCCGCGTCCCAGGTCATCGTGCCGATCACGTTCACCAGCACGGCGGACAGCGTGATGCCCCGGCCGGCGAGCTGCAGCGTGCCGCCGAGATCCACGCCGTAGCCGCTGCCCGCGCGGCCGCCGCACCTGCCGCTCTTGAGCGGGCTGAAGTCGCCGCAGCCGGTGTCGTAGTTGGTGTAGATCGCCTGCCCGGCCTCGGTGGCCGAGAAGTTCGTGCCCGAGTTCACCTGGGTGCCGAGGTCGGTCGCGGTGCCGATCAGGTGGCCGATCACGTACTTGTAGGTCGCGCCCACCGCGAGGTGGCCGAGCGGGATCTGGAACGGCCACGCGAAGCTCCCCGCGATGGTGCTCGCGGCCCAGGCGCGGCCGTTGGAGCCCTGGGCGGTGAAGATGTTCGACTGGCCGGGCCGGGGCGCGTTGCCGAACAGCGCCAGCCGCACCGCGTCCTTCCCCACGCCGACGTCCATCTGACCCGCGGTGCTCACCAGCAGGGCGAACGGGCCGACCGAGAAGCCGAACGGCGCCACGCCCACCAGCGAGCGGAGGGACAGCGTCGAATCCTTGATCTTGTCCAGCAGCGTCTGCTTGTCGGCGTCGCTGAGGTAGCTGTTGGCGTACTTCCGGACGTCCGACAGACCGTAGGCGTTGCTGCCGAACTCGAGGCCCAGGTGCGGCAGGTCGATGCTGAAGCTCGCGTGCCCCACGGCGGCCAGCATCGCGGGGTTCCAGGCCACGGCCTCGTAGCCGCGGGCGCTCGACGTGTACGCGCCGCCCATGCCGAGCGCGCGGGTCGAGGGATCGGCGAGCTGCGCCTGCGCCAGCGCCGGCACCAGGAGGCCGGCCAGGACGAGCGAGAAGCGCTTCATGGCGGTCCTCCTAGTGGGAGACGGCGACCCGGATGGTCACCGACAGGGAGAGCTTGATCGAGTCGGCCACGGTGACCGTGAGCGGGCTGGCGCTCGGATTGGTCACCTGCCCGCGCAGCAGGACGTACAGCGGCCGGCCGTCCTCGCCCGCGGTCTTGAGCATCGCGACCGTGGCGCTGCTCAGCGTGTCCGTGAACGTCGTGGTCTGGTCGGTGGCCGTCATGGCGATGGGGAACACGACCCGGCCGGGCCGTGGCACCGCGATCACGCTGGAGTCCGAGATGAAGAGCGTGTCCACGACCGACACGGCCGTGGTCTTGGTCGCCGTCAGCGCCACGACGTCGCACGACAGACCGGGGCCGGCGCTGCAGCGGGTCGAGTCGGTCACGTTCTTGAGCACGTCGCCCAGCACCCCGGTCACGTCCTGCTGCTGCACCGGGAAGCTGTCCGGCGCCGACAGGCCGGCCGGGATGACGGCGGGCGTCAGGTGGATGGTGTGGGTGCTCAGCGGCAGGTACATGTCCGCGTCCCACTTGGGGGCGAACGCCGGATGCTCGCATGCCGTGAACACGAGGGCGGCCACCGCGCCGATCGGCGCGAGTGCACGACGGAGGCGCATGGTGCCTACTCCCGCGTAGTGGAGGATGTCAGGAGGGGGGTGGCCCGCCGGATGGGCAGGCCGAGCACGACCCGGCCGCCGGATTCCCGGAGGCCGCCGTACTCGATGCCGATTACCAGACCCTCGCGGTCGAGGACGGGGCTGCCGCTCGCGCCGGTGCCGCTGTAGGCGTCGAGCTGGAGCAGCGAGTCGGTGAGGATCTTCGCGATGGTGCCGGGGGCGAGCGTCGGCTGCACGATCGGGTGTTCGGCGGTGCCGCCCATCGGCGCGTCGAGGCCGAGCGGGAAGCCCAGCAGCGCGATCGGGTCGCCCACGCTCGGCGCCGCGCTGTCCGGCTTGAGGCCGCGCACCACCGGGTACGTGCCGGAGTCGGTGATCTGTACCGTGGCGATGTCCACGTCGGGCGCGACGCGCTCGAGCACCGCCCGGAGCACCGCCCGGGAGCCGGCGAACTGCACGCCGATCTTGATGGGGGTCCGGCCCGCGCGGTCCATCACCACGTGCTTGTTGGTCAGCAGCAGGCCGTTCGCGGACACCGAGAACCCGGTGCCCGTGAAGGTCGAGTCGTCGGGGAACTGCACGTAGATCATCGCGACGGCGCGGGCGTTCGCCCGGTTGATCGCCGCCCAGTTCACGCTCTGCGCGACCGTGATGCTCCGCTGGCGCCGCTGCACCGCGGCGTACTCCTGCTGTAGCGAGGCGAGCCGGGTGGGGTCGCGCTCCGACGCCAGCTGGCCGCGCAGGGTCGTGGCCTCGGAGTCGGCCCGGGCCTGCGCGACCCGGAGCATCCGGACCTCCCGGCTCAGCGAGTCCACGACGGTGCCGATGGAGGCGAACTGCCGCTGGGCCGTCCACCCCTGCCACAGCACCACCACCACCGCCGCGACCACCACGAACGCCAGCACGACCAGGGCCCAGCGGTAGCGTGCCGCCTGCTGGTTCACCTGGGCGCGCAGCACCGAGGTGGCGGACGGTGCGGGCGGCGTGCGCGCCGCCGGCGGCCGCGCGGACGGCGCGGCGGTCGCCTTGGGCGCGGGGGCGGGAGCGCGGACCGCGGGCACCACCTGCTCGGCGCCGTCGGCCACGGCGTGGAACTCCACCTCGGGGCCCTGCGGGCCGAACCGCAGCCGGTCGCCGCCCTTCAGCTCGGTGTCGCCGGTGATCCGGTGGCCGTTCACGAACGTGCCGTTGCGGCTGCCGAGGTCGCGGACCACGAACCGGTCGCCGGTCCGCACCACCGCGGCGTGCCGGGTGGACGCGTCGAGATCCTGGTTGGGATCGAGCGGGAGGTCGGACTGGGGGTCGCGGCCCAGCGTGAGGTACGGCTTGTCGAAGACCTCGCGGTGGCCCGCGCGCCCGCCCGACACGATCTTCAACTCACATCTCATGCGTGACGCGCGCCTCTCCGCGAGCGGGGACTAGAACAGCCACCATTTCTTGCGGCCGGGGTCCGTCTTCCGGGTCGCGGGCTCCGTCTTGCGGCCGCCGGCTTCCTCCGGCTTGTACACCGGCACCGGCTCGGTCGTGGATTCCGTGTCGAGCAGCGGGTAGACCTGGTGGCCCAGCGGCTCCGAGCCGTCGGGATTCGGCAGCCCGCCGCCGAACTTCGCCACGATGCACGTGATGTTGTCCGGGCCGCCCCGGTCGTTCGCCAGGTCGATAAGTTCCTTGCACGCGGTCACGAGGTCGGTAGCCTGGGTCACAATGCCCAGGATCTCCTCCTTTTTCACCAGTCCGGAGAGCCCGTCGGAGCACATCACCAGCAGGTCGCCGGCCCGCAGCTCCTGGCGCGTGAGGTCCACCTTCACGTGCGGGTCGGGCCCGAGCGCCTGGAGGATGATGTTGCGGCGCTCGCTGACCGCCGCCTCCTCCTCGGTCAGCTCGCCCGCGTCCACCAGCCGCTGCATCAGCGACTGGTCCTTGGTGATCTGGGCGATGCGGCCCTGGCGGATGAGGTAGCCGCGGCTGTCGCCGATCTGGGTGAGGTACAGCGCGCCCTGGAACACGCCGGCCGCGGTGGTGGTGGTGCCCATCCCGCGGACCTCGAGGTGGTTGGACGCGTACTCGTGGATCTGCTGGTTGGCGAGCTCGACCGCCTCCTTGAGGCGGTAGGCGAACCGCTGCTCGCTGACCTCCTGGTCGCCGCCCCACGCCTTGACCATGTGGTCGTAGACGGTCGTGGTCGCCATCTCGCTCGCGACCTCGCCCGCGGCGGCGCCGCCCATGCCGTCGGCCACCATGAACAGCGTGCCGCGCCGTCCCACGTCGTGCTCCCGCACCTCGGGCTGCAGGGAGGCCCGGCGGGTGGTGAGGTCGGCGACGAGGAAGCTGTCCTCGTTGTGGTCGCGGGCCTTGCCGACGTCGGTCCGGCCGAAGACCTGGACGCGCACCGGGCGGTCGCTCATGGCGTCCCGCCGAGCTGTCGGATGAGGTCCTTGACGGCCTGATCGTTCGGGTCGTATCGCAGCACGTTGTGGTACCAGGTCAGGGCGTCGGCGCTGTTGTTCTGCTGCACGTACGCCGTGGCCGCGAGCTTCGCGGCGCTGATCTTCTGGGCCGTGGTGGCCGTCGCCGAGCCGTAGACCCACTGGCCGAGGCGGATGGCGACGTCGAAGTTGTTGCCGTCGAACGCGACGTTCGCCGCGCGCAGCGACTCCGGTACCGACACGGCGGGCGGCTGCGGCACCGGCTCCTTGCCGCTGGGCTGCGGCCGCGGCGGCGTCGCCGTGCCGCCCGGCCGGCCGCCCGGCGCCGGATTCGCGGTCGCCGGATTCGCCGCGGCCGTGTTGGCCGCCGTCTGGGTGCCCGCCGGCGCCGGGGCGGCCGCCTGGCCGGAGTCGGCCGGGGTCGGGGACGCCGGCGACTTCGGCGCGCGGCTCATCATCATCACCGCCACCACCGCGATCGCGCCGACCCCCGCCACGCCGCCCAGCACCGGCACCAGCGGGAACTTCTTCGCCTTCTTCGCGGTCGCGGTCGCGACGGCCGTGGCCGGCGCGGCCTTGGCGCGCGCCGCCTTGAGCGCGACGTCGGCGTCCATCAGCTGCGTCGCGGCCTGGGTGACCTGCTCGGCCACCCGCGTCCCCGGGACGGCGATCCCCGCCACCGCGTCCTCGGCGTCGCGCCCGAACTCGCTCGCGTTCGCGTAGCGCTGCGACGGCGAGCGCGCGAGGGCCTTGTCCAGCACCGCCTGCAGCTTGGGCGGGAAGGCGATGTCGGGCCGCGCGGCCGCCAGCGGCATCGGCTCGTCGGTGAGCCGCTTGATCATCGTCTCCTGCGCGCTGTCGGCCTGGAAGGGCAGGACGCCGGTGAGCATCCGGTAGAAGACCAGGCCGAGCGAGTAGATGTCGCTGCGGCCGTCGAGCTTGTCGCCCGACAGCTGCTCGGGGCTCATGTACTCCGGCGTGCCCACCACCAGCCCGGTCTTGGTCACTTTCTGGCCGGCCTCGTCGCCCGCCACCGCCTTCGCGATGCCGAAGTCCACGACCTTCACCACGTCCGCGCCGTCCCGCCCCTGCACGATCATGATGTTGTCGGGCTTGAGGTCGCGGTGGACGATGCCGAGGTCGTGCGCGGCGGCGAGCGCGTCGGCCGACTGGCGGAGGATCCTGACCGCGCGCGGCGGCGCCAGGGCGCCCTCCCGCTCGATGATGTCGGTGAGCGCGGCCCCCTGGATGAACTCCATCGCCAGGTAGATGATGCCCTCGCGCGTCTCGCCGAAGTCGTAGATCTGGCAGACGTTGGGGTGCGAGATGCGGCTCGCGTTGGACGCCTCGCGGTTGAACCGGCTGATCGCGTCCGGGTCGGCCGCCATCGAAGGGTTCATCACCTTGATGGCGCTCTTGCGGCCCATCTTCACGTGCTCGCCGAGGTACACGGCGCCCATGCCGCCCTCGCCGAGCTTCTTGATGATCGCGTAGCGGTCGGCGACCACCTGGCCCACCAGGTCGGCCGTCGGGCTGGCGGCGCGGAGGGTCGAGCCGTCCACCGGACAGAACTTGGAGGTGTCCGGGTACTCCTTGCCGCACACCGGGCAGGTCTTCACGTCATCTCCACCACGAGCAGCTTGTCCCCCACCAGGATGCGCGAGCTCTTCTTCAGCGCCACGTCGCCGCGCGCGGCGACCGCGACGCCGTTGCGGCTGCCCGCGTCGGTCAGGACGAAGTCCGCGTCCTCGGAGCGGATCTGGGCGTGCGTCGAGCTCATCGACGGATCGTACGGGAACGTCCAGTCGCCCGCGTCGCGTCCCAGCTTCACGTCGCGGCCGGGCGAGAGGTGGAACACGTCGCGCACGCTGCCGTCCACCCGCAGCTGCGACAGGCTCGCGATGTCGGCGCTGGGGATCAGCGAGCCCATGCGGCGGGTGGCGTCCGCGTCGGGCGCGTACGGGCCCGGGTAGCCAAGGCGGCGGAACCGCAGCAGCTGCGACCCGATCAGGATCTGGTCGCCGTCCACCAGCCGGTGCGGCCCCTCGAGGAAGATCCAGGTCCCGTTGCGCGAGCCGAGGTCCCGCACCCGCAGCTGCCCTTCCTTCCAGATGAACAGCGCGTGCATCGGCGACAGGTAGACGTCGTCGGCGAACGCGACGTCCGCGCCGCTGCGGCCCATCGTCGTCTCCTCGCCGACCAGCGGATAGCGCGTGCCCTTGGTGCCGTCCTCGCCCGTCAGGACCAGCTCCACGGGCGGCCGCGAGGCGCGCTGCGGCGAGAACACCTTGGTCGGCTCGTGCGGCGCCGACACGCGCGGCCCGTGGCCGAGCGGCGTGGCGCAGATCGGGCAGAACCTGTACTCGGCGCTGGCGACGGCGGCGCCGCAGTTGGGGCAGGCCGTGCCGGCCGGTGCGGCGGCGGCGGGCGCCTCGGGCGCCAGTTTCGCCCCGCACGAGGCACAGAACGCCGTCGCGGCGTCGACCGGGTGGTGGCACGACGAGCACACGGGTCCCGGCGCGGCGCCGGGCTGGCTGCCGCTGGCCGGGGCGTACACCCGGGTCGCGGGCGTGCCCGCGGTGGCCGACGGCGAGGGCATGGCGATGGCCGAGGCCGAGAGGGGTTTCCCGCAGTCCATGCAGTAGCGCGAGTCCGGATCGTTGCTCCGGCCACAGTGCGCGCAGGTGATCACGGTTCGGACCGCCTCCGTGGCGAGATATCCGGCGAGAAGCGAGCGCCAATATATGGGCCGATTCGGGGGCTGGTCAACAGAGCTAAATTGACGTTGCGCCGAGAGTTGGTGTACGTTGCGCGAACGATGCGCCTCAGCCGTTCCCCCCTGCTCGTGGCCTGCCTCGTCTCCGCGACCGGCACCGCCGCCCGCGGCCAGCTCGCGCCGTCGGTGCGGCCTCCGGCGCTGCCTCCGATCGAGCCCGTGGACGGGCCGCTGGCGCTCACCGTCGTGTACCCGCTGGCCGACGCGCTGGTCGGCGCCCGCGACAGCGAGTTCCTGTTCGGCTCGACCGGGAGCGGCCGGGCCACCCTCACGATCGACGGCGCAGCGGTGAACGTGGCGCCGGACGGGGCGTTTCTCGCCTGGCTGCCGCTGCCGGACGACACCGTCGCCGTCTTCCACCTGGTGGCCGCCAGGGGCGACGAGCGCGCCACGCTCGACTGGCGGGTGCGCCTGCCCGCGCGGTTCGTGCCGCCGCCGCGGCCGCTGTGGATCGACACCACCTCGCTGCGGCCGCGCGGCGACGTCTGGGCCGCCCCCGACGAGCCGCTGCGGGTGGTGGCGCGCGCGGCGCCGGGCGCATCCGTCGTCGTGCGGCTGCCCGACGGCCGGCAGTTCCCGCTCGCGCCGGACACCGAGCTGGCGGCCGGCTACGGGCCGTTCGAGCGCCGGCCGGAGCGGCTGGCGAGGCAGCCCGCGGCACGCTACACCGGCAGCGTGCCCGCGGTGCCGCTGGGCGCCGCGCTCGGGCCGCCCGTCACGCCGGCCGCGCCGCCGGACACGGGGTCCGCGCCGCCGCCGGCCGCCGTGATCGCCACGCTCGGCGCCGACACGGCCGTGGCGGCGCTCCCGGTGCGCGTCACGCTCGTGGATCCCGCCGCCCCGCCCGTCGCGATGCTCGACGACGACACCGCGCGGACCGGCAAGACGCGGGGCGCGGTGGTGGGCTCGCCGCTTCCCCACGGCACCTTCGACTGGTTCTTCGCGGAGGGGACGCCGGCGGCGGTGGACGGGCGCGTCGGCGACCAGGTGCGCCTGCGCCTGTCGCGCCAGTCGGTCGCGTGGGTGAGCCTCGCCGACGTCGCCGGGGTGCTGCCCGCCGGCACGCCGCCGCCGTCCACGGCGGTGCGGCTGGTGCGCCTGGCGCCGCGCGATTCCCTGGTCGAGGCGCGCCTCAACCTGGAGGCGCGGGTGCCGTTCCGCGTCGACGAGGACGAGCGCGCGCTCCGGGTCCGGCTCTACGGCGCGCAGTCCGACCTGGACTTCGTCCAGTACGGGGGCACGGATCCGCTGGTGCGCCGGGTGACCTGGGCGCAGCCCGCCGCGGACGAGTGCACGGTCACCTTCGAGCTGGCGACGCGCGTGTTCGGGTGGCGCGCGCGGTGGGAAGGCGCCGACCTGGTGCTCGAGATCCGGCGCCCGCCGCCCATGGACCGGGCGCGGCCGCTCGCCGGCCGGACCATCGCGGTGGACCCGGGGCACCCGCCGCAGGGCGCGACCGGGCCCACGGGCCTCCGGGAAGCGGACGCGAACCTGGCGGTGGCGCTCGCGCTCCGCGAGCTGCTGCAGCGCGAGGGCGCCCGCGTCGTGATGACGCGCACCGCGGACACCGCGCTCGACCTGTACGAGCGCACCGCGCTGGCGGAGCGCGCCGACGCCGACGCCCTGGTGTCGATCCACAACAACGCGTTCCCCGACGGCGTGAACCCGTTCGTCAACAGCGGCACCAGCACCTACTACTTCCACCCGCGCGCCGCGCGGCTGGCGTTCCTGGTCCAGAGCGCGCTGGTCGGCGAGCTGGGGCTGCCCGACCTGGGCGCCGCGCGCGGCAACTTCGCCCTGGTGCGCACCACCTGGATGCCGGCGGTCCTGGCCGAGGGCGCGTTCATGATGGTCCCCGAGCAGGAGAACGCCCTGCGCACGCCGGCGTTCCAGGAGGCGTACGCCCGCGGCGTCGCGCTCGGCTTGCGGGCGTTCTTCCGCGAGCTGGCGGAGGCGCCGTGACGTGCGCGGGCGGCGAACCGCCGCGGGCGCGGGGGGTATGAGCCACGTGATGAGCCCGGCGCCGCGCCTGCTGTGCCTCGCGGCCCTCGTGGCCGCCGCCGGGCCGGCGCGCCTGGCGGCACAGGAGCCGCCGGACCGCGCGCGGCTCGACTCCCTCGCGGGCGCCTTCGGCGCGATCACCGACTCGACGACGCTGCTCGCGATGGAGGCCTCGCGCATCGCCTACGCGAAGGACCACCGCGACGACCCCCTGATCCACCTGGAGCTGGGGATCCTGGCCTACCGCACCGGCGAGCTCACCCGCAGTGCCAAGCACTTCGACGACGCGGCCGGGGAGTTCGAGTGGGCCTCGGACCTCCGGCCCGACTGGCCGATGCCGTGGTACTGGCTGGGCCGGGCGGAGCTGGCGATCGGCGAGGCCCGGGTGATCGTGCTGGAGAACGTCCGCGAGGCGCTCGGACTCGACTGGCTCTCCAAGGCCGCGCGGGCCTTCGCCCGGGCCGCGCAGGCCGACCCGGCGTACTCGCGCGCGCTGGTGGACCTCGCGACCACCGCGCTGCGGCAGCGGATCGCGCCGCGGCTCGGCGTCGCGCAGCGCGCGCTGCGGCTCGCGACGGCCACCGCGGCCGGACGCGAGCCGGAGGTGCTGCTGGCCCGCGGCCGGGTCGAGCGCGAGCTGGACCAGAACGACTCCGCGCTGGTCGCCTTCCGGGGATACCTCGCCGCCGGCGGCGACAGCGGCCTCGGCGGGCTCGAGGCCGCGCGCACCCTCGCGCTGCTGGGCCGGCCCGACTCGGCGGTGACGGAGTACTTCGCGGCGTCACGGCGGCCGCTCACCCCGGCGGCGCGGGCCGCTTTCCGCGCCGACCTCGCCTGGATCGCCACGCCCGGGGAGCTGGCGGCGTTCGACGGCCTGGCGGCGGACTCGGCGGGACGGTGGCTGCGGCGGTTCTGGGGCGAGCGCGACGTGGAGGACGCGCGGCGGCCCGGCGAGCGGCTGGTCGAGCAGTTCCGCCGCTACGCGTACGCGCGGGCCAACTTCCGCCTCACCACGCGGCACCGGCACTACGACATCACCGACGTGTACCGCGACAGCGACCAGGCCGAGCTGGACGACCGCGGCATCATCTACCTGCGCCACGGCGAGCCGGACGGCCGGGCGCGCTACGCCGACCAGACCGTCGAGCCCAACGAGACGTGGGTCTACCGCCGCCCGCCGCCGGCGACCGACCTGGTGTTCCACTTCGTCGCGTCGGGTCACGTGCAGGACTACCACCTGGTGGAAAGCGTGATGGACGCGTACGGGTTCAGCGCGGCGGTGGTCTTCCAGGCCGGCGCGGAAACGCCGACCGCCGCGTTCGGGGGTCTGCTGAACTCGCGCTCGACCATCTCGGACATCTACCAGCGCCTGGCCGACCAGGGCTCCGCGGGGCGCGGCTCGCTGCTCGCGGAGGAGCGGCGGCGCGGCCGGCGGGCCATCGCCGTCGGCACCACGACCGATTCGTACGAGCTCCGCTTCGCCCACGACCTCGCCCCGGTCGTCACGTCGTTCGTGCTGGCGGACGCCGAGCGCCGCCCGGTGCTGCACGTGGTGTTCGCGCTGCCGGCGCGCGCGCTGCGCGCGTTCCCCGCGCCGAGCGGCGTCGGCTACCCGTTCGAGTTCCGGCTGATCGTCTACGACTCGGCGTACCGCCGGGTCGCCGGCCTGGACACGCTGCGGGTGTTCCACAATCCCACCGAGCTGCCCGAAGGCAGCTACCTCACCGAGCAGCTCGCGGCGCCGGTCCCGCCGGGCGGCTACCACTACCACCTGGTGGTGGAGGAGCTCCAGGCGGACGCGGGCGCGCTGGTGCAGGGCGAGCCGGTCGAGGTGCCGCGGACCGACAGCGGGTTCTCGGCGAGCGACCTGGTGGTGGGGCGGACCGGCAGCGGGCTGGTGCTGCGGCGGGACGACGGCGACATCGCCCTCAACCCGCTATCGCGCTTCCCGCGCGACGGCACGGTCGAGCTGTACTACGAGGTGTACGGCCTGCCGCGGGGCGCGTCCGTCGCGACCCGGGTGAGCGTGCAGCCCGCCGGGCGCCGCTCGTTCTTCCGGCGGCTGTTCGGCGGCGGCGGCGGCGCGAACCTCGAGTACACCACGGTGACCGGCGCGGACGGCCGGGCGCCGGTGCGGCAGCAGATCGTGCTGAGCGGCCTGTCGCCCGGCCGCTACGTGCTGGGCCTCGAGCTCGAGGACGAGGCGACGCACCGGCGGCTGCGGCGCGAGCAGAGCTTCGAGATCAGCGGCGCTCGCGCGCCTTGACACTCCCTCCGGGCGGGGCCTAAGTTCCCCCCGCTCACGGCGTTACCTACCCGGATCGCGAGCGCGCATGTTCTGTTCCCGGTGCGGCCAGCCAGTCGACACGTCGGTCAAATACTGCCCCAACTGCGGCCTGGACCTGACCGCCATCACGCAGGGCGGGGCCGCCGGCGCGACGCAGCCGCTGGCGGTGGACGATGCCGCGGCGGTGCGCGAGGCGCTCAAGGCGGAGTACGAGCTCGAGAAGGAGCTGGGCCGCGGCGGGATGGCGATCGTGTACAAGGCCCGCGACACCGCGCTGGAGCGCGAGGTCGCGATCAAGGTCCTGCCGTTCTCGCTGTCGTTCGACGCGGACTTCGTGGAGCGGTTCCAGCGCGAGGCGCGGAACTCCGCCAAGCTCGAGCACCCGAACATCATCCCCATCTACCGGGTCGGCAAGTCGGGCCGGGTCATCTACTACGTGATGAAGTTCCTGCGCGGCCAGACGCTGACCAAGGTCATCGGCGCGCGCGGGGCGCTGCCGGTGCCGGAGATCAAGCGGCTGCTGATCGAGACCGGGCGGGCGCTCGGCTACGCGCACAAGCACGGCATCGTGCACCGCGACATCAAGCCCGACAACATCATGTTCGACGAGCTCGGCCAGGCCATCGTGACCGACTTCGGCATCGCGAAGGCGCAGTCGGGCGCCAAGCTCACCGGCACGGGGATGGCCATCGGCACGCCGCACTACATGAGCCCCGAGCAGGCGCGGGCGCAGCCGCTCGACGGCAAGAGCGACGTCTACTCGCTCGGCGTCGTCGGCTACCAGTGCCTCACCGGCCACGTGCCGTTCGACGGCGAGGACAGCTTCTCGATCGGCTACAAGCACATCATGGAGGAGCTGCCGACGCCGCCGCTCGAGACGGCGGAGCAGCGCGGGCTGTTCGCGATCATCCAGCGCATGATGGCCAAGAAGGCCGAGGAGCGCCCCACCGCCGAGGACACGGTCGGCGCCCTGGAGGGCAGCGGCGGCGTCGCAGCCGCCGTGTCGGCCGACGTCGCGACGCGGCCCACCGAGTCGCTGCGGCCGCTCGCCGGCGTGGCCACCATCGCGTCGCAGGCCACGACGCCGCTGCCGCGCGCCTCGGGGCCGATGCTCCGGCCGCCGGCCTCCGCGGTCGCCACCAGCGCCGAGGCGGCGAAGGCCGCGAGGCCCAAGCCGCGGCCGGCGCGGCCGCCGGCCGAGAAGCCGAGCCGCGCGCCGCTGGTGGTGGTCGGCCTGCTGGTCGTCGTCGTCGCGGCGCTGGCCGCTTACTACTTCCTCGTGCTCCGCCAGGCGCCGCCGAGCCTGGCCTCGGCGGACACGACGCACGTCGCCGCGCCCGCGCCGCGCGACACGGCGAAGGCTCCGGCGGTCCGGCCCGAAAGCGCCGGCGCGCCGGCCGCCACGCCGCAGGGGGCCGCGACCCAGCCGGGCGCGCTGCCCGCGGGAACGCCGCCGGCGACGACGCCGGCGGCGACGACCCAGCCCGCGGCGCAGCCGCCAGTGCAGCCGGCCGCTCCGCATCCGGCGCGGGGACGCGAGCGCCCGCCGCGCAAGGAGCCGCC
>Ga0335070_10003257_pt1 | contig 18914 bp, 14 predicted proteins | sample Lox_Sample_13_FD_206722 | JGI IMG/M metagenome (GOLD analysis project Ga0335070, IMG submission 206722) | Soil microbial communities from Loxahatchee National Wildlife Refuge, Florida, United States - Lox_Sample_1.3 | ecosystem: Environmental > Terrestrial > Soil > Wetlands | place: USA... | reverse complement strand
AGGTCGTTCAATCAATCAAAACCGGAACTTCCATTCTAATAAAAGGAGAAAAGTATGAATCGCAGGATCTTTTACATAGCAATGCTGGTCGTCTTGGTTGCCAGCCTGGTGGGCTGCGGCCCCAAGGCCACTTCCAGTGGCAAAATAAAAGTTGGCCTTTCCTTCTCAGACTTCGCCACCGAACGCTGGCCTGTAGAAGCCGCCCAGATGACGCAGTTGCTTCATGCCAAAGGTTACGAAGTGATCGTGCAGGAAGCCGACCATGATGTGAAGCTGCAGAGCGACCAGATCGATAACATGGTCTCCCAGGGCATCAAGGGCCTGATCGTGATCGCCGAAGATGGCGATGCGGCGGTTACTCCTGTAGAGAAGGCTGTTGCGGCGGGCGTGAAGGTGATCTCCTATGACCGCCTGATCAAAACCCCCAAAATTGCCGCTTACCTGTCCTTCGATAACGTCGCAGTTGGCAAGGCGGAAGCCGATGGCGTTGTAAAAGCCCTTGGCCTGGACACGGGCAATGCCACCTGGACCACCGCCAACCCCGTCAAGATGGTCCTCTCGGGTGGTTCCCCGACCGATAACAACGCCGTCCTGGTGCGCTCGGGCCAGATGGAAGTCCTCCAACCCTACATCGATAAGGGCGTTGTCAAGGTTGTGGCCGACCAGTGGGTTGAGAACTGGGACGCTGCCAAGGCCGAGGCGATGATGGAGAACATCCTGACCGCACAGCAGAACAAGGTCGACGCGGTGGTTGCTTCCAACGATGGCACGGCGCTGGGCGAACTGCAGGCGCTGGCTGCCCAGGGATTGGCCGGCAAGGTGCCGATCTCGGGCCAGGATGCCACAGCAGATGGCTGCAACAGCATCGTCAAGGGTCAACAGACCGTTACCGTTTTCAAGGATACCCGCCTGCTGGCCCCGAAGGCCGTGGACATGATCGATGCCCTGATCAAGGGCCAGGCGCCCTCTGGCCTGCAGACATTCACGATGGCTGCCCTGACCAACGATAAGACCAAGACCGGTGACGTTCAGGCTGCCTTCCTGCCGGTTGTCGAGGTCACCAAGGCCAATGTCTATGATGTGATCGTTAAGAGCGGTTTCCAGACATACGATAATGTCTATCGTGGTATTCCGGCGGATCAACTGCCTCCGCGCCCCTAATCTCTGATCCATAAGCTCGTAATCCCGGCTCCCGGAGCTCATTCCCGGGAGCCGGGGAACCCGCAAAGTAACGAATAGTGACGAAGAAATTCTGGCCGATTGGAGGAAGACCCAGTGGATAACGAAATTATTCTAGAATTTCAACATATCACCAAGCAATTTCCCGGTGTGGTGGCGCTGGACGATGATTCTTTCCAGATCCGCCGCGGCGAGATCCACGGCATCTGTGGCGAGAACGGTGCCGGCAAATCCACGCTGGTGAAGATCCTTTCCGGCGTTTACCCGTATGGCACTTATGAAGGCAAAGTAATCTACGACGGTGAGGAATTGAAACTCGGCCAGAGTTCCATCCGTGAAGCGGTCGAGAAGGGCATCGCCATTGTTTATCAGGAACTGACCCTGGTTCCCACCAGGACGGTTGGCGAAAACGTATACCTGGGCAAGGAGCCGGTGGAACACGGCTTGATCAATTGGAACAAGCTCTACGCCGATACGCGGGAGATCCTGGAGAAATACCAACTGGATGTGGACCCGCGCGCGATCGTCAACAACCTGGGCATGGGTAAAATGCAGATGGTCGAGATCGCCAAGGCGCTCTCCGAAAACGCCAAGGTGCTCATCCTGGACGAGCCCACCAGTGCCCTCAGCAAAGCCGAGGTGGAAAAGCTGTTCCAAATCCTGAGGGGCCTCAAGGAGCACGGCATCACCTGCATTTATATCTCCCACCGCCTGGAGGAATTCTTCCAGATCACGGACCAGGTCACGGTCATGCGGGATGGCAAGATCATCACCACGCAACCCGTTGAAAAAGTCACCCTGAATGATCTGGTCAAATACATGGTCGGGCGCGAGATGAAAGAGCGCTTCCCCAAGGGCAACCGGCACCCGGGCGAGGTCGTTTTTGAAGTGCAAGACCTTGAAGCGGTCGACCCCAATAACCCCAGCCGCAAGGTGCTGGATGGGGTCAGTTTCAATGTGCGCAAGGGCGAGATACTCGGGATCGCCGGCTTGATGGGTTCCGGCCGGACCGAGCTGGTGCTGACACTCTTTGGCGAGTACGGCAAGATCACAAAGGGCAAGATCCGCTTGGATGGAAAGGAGATCGAGCCAAAGAGCGCCCGCAAGGCGATCGATGCGGGCCTGAGCCTGGTGCCTGAGGACCGCAAGAAAATGGGCCTGGTGCTGATCCAGTCGATCCTCAGGAACATTTCCCTGCCCAACCTGGACCAGTTCTCCAGTTTCTTCCGTATCAATGCCAATGAGGAGAGGCAGGCCAGTCTGCAACAGGCCAAAAGTCTCACGATCAAGACCTCCAGTCTGGATGTGCAGGCTTTGACTCTCTCCGGTGGCAACCAGCAGAAGGTGGTCATTTCGAAATGGCTGCTTTCCAGGCCGTCTGTCCTCATAATGGATGATCCGACGCGCGGCATCGACGTAGGCGCCAAGTTTGAGATCTACAAGCTGATGAATGACCTGGCTGAAAAGGGCGAGGCGGTCATCATGATCTCCAGCGAGCTGGAGGAAGTGTTGGGGATGAGCGACCGGGTCATGGTGATGTGCCGGGGACATTCCACCCTCACCCTGCCGATTGCTGAAGCCAGCCAGGAACGTGTGATGGCATTGGCCACAGGTGTTGCAGTCGCCTGAGGATGAAGAGAAAAGAAAACGAGGTGATCCGATGAGCGTTTCTACTACTGAAGTGAAAGCAACAACAAATCTCGGAAACCGGGTGCTTGGGAGCATACGGCGTAACATCCAGACCTATACGCTGCTTATTGCCGTGGTTGTCATCTGGGCGATTTTTTACTTTTTGACCGGCGGCAGTTACCTGGACCCGCAAAACATTTCGAACCTTTTCCGCCAGATGTCCGTGACCTCCTTCCTGTCCCTCGGCATGGTGCTGGTGATCGTGACCGGCGGCATTGACCTGTCGGTGGGCAAGCTGGCCGGCTTCGTCTCGGTGGTCTGCGCGTATTTGCAGTACTTTACCTGGTACTCATTATTTCCAAATCAACCGCTCCTGGCAGCCATACTCTCGGTCATCTGTGGTTTGCTGGTCGGTACGCTGGCAGGTGCCCTGCAGGGCTATTTCATTGCTTTTCAGGGATTGCCTGCCTTCATTGTGACCCTGGGCGGCATGTGGCTTTTCAACGGCCTGATCCTCTGGCGCACCGCCGGCAAGACCATCGCGGCCCACCAGGCGTACTTTTCGAGTATTGCCCAGGGCTATATCCCGCCTATCTGGGGTTGGATCATCTTTGCGATCATCCTGGCGCTGCTGGTCTGGAATGTGTTCAGCAGCCGGCGCGGCAAGGCCAAGTATGGTTTTTCGCTTCGTCCGCTCTACAGGGACTTGCTCAATGCGGCAATACCGGCAGTCTTGATCGCTGCGTATATCTTTAGCGTCAATGCCTACAAGGGCATCCCGGCCCCGGTGTTGCTGTTGGCAGTCGTAGCGATGGTCATGATGTATGTTGCGAATAACACCCGCTTCGGCCGCTACGCCTACGCTATTGGCGGTAACCGGGAAGCCGCCCGGCTCTCTGGTATCAATATCACCAGCGTATTATTTAGGGTTTTTATCCTGATGGGCTTCCTGTGCGGCGTGGCTGGCATCGTGCTGGCTTCCTATGTCGGTTACGGCACCATCGCCGCCGGGCAGGGCTATGAATTGGATGCCATTGCCGCCTGCATCCTGGGTGGCACCTCGCCCCTAGGCGGTGTCGGCACCATTCCGGGCGCCCTGATCGGCGCACTCATCATCGGCAGCCTGTCCACCGGTCTGCAAATGATGAACGTGGCCCCTGCCTGGCAGTTTGTGGTGAAAGCGGTCATTCTGGTTTTGGCTGTTCTCGTTGACGTTTACTTCAAGAAGAACCGCTGATATTTTTATTGACACGTTCTACGACCGCACGGTCTGCGTTCGAACGTTCCAGCGCGTAAATGTTTTAATGTATTGTCATGAGAAAGGATGGAACCATGAGCAATTCCTATGAACCCAAACCCGAGCATAAATTCACCTTCGGCTTATGGACGGTCGGCAATACCGGTCGTGATCCTTTTGGAAGCCCTGTCCGCGCTGGCAAGACCCCTGCTGAGCTTGTTTATCTATTAGGAGAAATTGGCGCCTACGGCGTTAATTTTCACGATAACGATTTAATCCCCATCGATGCCACTCCAGCTGAGGCCGAACAGATCAAAAAAAGTTTTCGCAAAGCATTGGCTGACACGGGGCTTAAAGTCCCAATGGCGACTACCAATCTTTTCGCCGATCCGGTCTTCAAAGACGGAGCCTTTACATCCAATGACCCCAAGGTACGTGCTTATGCAATACAGAAGACCATGAAAGCAATCGACCTGGGGGTGGAGTTTGGAGCTGAGGTTTATGTTTTTTGGGGAGGCCGGGAAGGGGTTGAAACCGATGCTTCCAAGAACCCGGTGGACGCCATCAAGCGCACCCGTGAGGCGATGAACTTCTTCTGCGAATACGTGCTGGATAAGAAATACGACCTGAAATTTGCCCTGGAAGCCAAGCCAAATGAGCCGCGGGCGGATATCTATAATCCTACCACCGGCCACATGCTGGCTTTCATTACCACCCTCGATCATCCGGAGATGGTGGGCGTGAACCCTGAAGTGGCACATGAGCACATGTCGGGGCTTAATTTCTTGCACGGGGTCGCCCAGGCCTGGGAAGCCGGAAAACTCTTTCACATTGATTTGAACGACCAATACCCTGGACGTTACGACCAAGATCTGCGCTTTGGATCGCGTGACCTTAAGGCGGCCTTCTTCTTGGTCAAGTTCCTTGAGGATGTGGGCTATCAAGGCAGCCGTCACTTCGACGCACATGCTTACCGCACCGAAGATTACGAGGGCGTCAAGGACTTCGCCCGCGGCTGCATGCGCACCTACCTGATCTTGAAAGAGAAAGCTGCCCGTTGGAATGCGGACAAGGAAATCCAGGCGTTGCTGGCCGAGATCAACGCCGATGACGGCGGCATGTCTCCAAACTTCGGCGCGTACAGTGCCAAGAAGGCTGCCGCGCTGAAGTCCCAATCCTTCGACCGGGCTGCCATCGCGGCACGCGGTTTGAAGTACGAGCGCCTCGACCAGCTGACGGTTGAGTTGTTGATGGGAGTAAAGTAGGTCATGTACTTCCTGGGTATCGATGTCTCCACCACGGCCACCAAGGCCCTGCTGATCGATTCCGCCGGGCATGTGGCCGCGGTTGCGGCAACGGAATATTCCTTCGAGACGCCGCACCCGCTGTGGAGCGAGCAGCACCCGGATCTGTGGTGGGAGGCGACGCAGAAGTCCATCCGCCTCGTGATCGATAAATCCGGCCTGGATGCGGCCCAGATCGGCGGGGTGGGGCTGACCGGCCAGATGCACGGACTGGTGCTGCTCGATCAGGCCGGTACCGTGCTCCGCCCGGCGATCCTGTGGAACGACCAGCGCACCCAGGCCCAGTGCGACGAGATCCATCGCCGCATCGGACGGGAAAAATTCATCCAAATCACCGGCAACGTAGCGCTGCCGGGTTTTACCGCTCCCAAGATCCTGTGGGTGAGGGAGAACGAGCCGGAGGTGTTTGCGCGGGCCGCGCAGGTCTTGTTGCCGAAGGACTACGTGCGTTTCCGGCTGACCGGCACGTTGGCGATGGACAAGGCTGACGGCGCCGGCACCGTGTTGATGGACCTGCGCAAGCGGGACTGGTCGGACGAAGTCCTGGCCGCGCTCGACCTGCCGCGGGCCTGGCTGCCCCCGCTTTACGAAGGCCCGCAGGTCACCGGCGTGCTCACAGCCGAGGCGGCGGCTGCCACCGGCCTGAAGCCCGGGACGCCCGTCGTGGCGGGCGGCGGCGACCAGGCCGCCCAGGCGGTGGGCGTGGGAGCGGTCCGGGAAGGTATCGTGGCGCTGACCCTCGGCACGAGCGGGGTGGTCTTTGCGACGACGGACGGCGCCTTCATCGAGCCGGAAGGCCGCCTGCATGCCTTCTGTCACTCAGTGCCGGGGAAATGGCATCTGATGGGTGTCATGCTTTCGGCGGGCGGAAGCCTGCGCTGGTACCGCGACGCCTTTACCCCGGGCATGGGTTACGACGAGCTGCTCGCCCCGGCGGCGGGGGTCCCTGCCGGCTCCGATGGCCTGATCTTCCTGCCTTATCTCACTGGCGAGCGCACGCCCTATCCGGACCCGCTGGCGCGCGGCGCGTTCGTCGGCCTCACCGTCCGGCATGGGATGGCGCACTGCACGCGCGCCGTGCTGGAGGGGGTGGCCTTTGGCCTGAGGGACTCGTTCGGGTTGATGAAAGCCGCCGGGCTGGCAAAAATCGGACAGGTGCGCGTCTCGGGCGGGGGAGCGCAGAGCGCCCTCTGGCGCCAGGTCCTGGCCGACGTCTTCGGGGCGGAGCTGGTCACGGTCAACACGGCCGAGGGTGCAGCGTACGGGGCGGCGCTGCTCGCCGGCGTGGGGACGGGCCAATGGCCGGACGTGGAGTCCGCCTGCGAGACCGCCGTCCAGCTGACGGGTCGCGTGAGCCCGCGCCAGGAAAACGCCCGGGTGTACGACCGGCTCTATGCCCAATACCGCGAGCTGTACCCGGCACTTAAGCCCATCTTTACACAACTCTCTTCGACGAGCGAAACGAATTAAGAGAAAGGATTGGTCTCATTGGCAACCGGCCTGACGTGAAGGTCAGGCCGGCATGCCGGACATTCACAGAAGTGAATAATGGGGTAAAATCCTGCTTTCGATATGAACTGAAGGCACATGATCGACTCAACGGGAAAGGAAGATGACATGACAACCAAAGCCGGCGCTCAAATGAGAGCCCTCGGGAAGACGGACATCCTGGTCACGCCGATCGGGCTGGGGGTGATGGAGATGGCCGGGGGCGGCGGGCTGCTGGGCAGCGTCTTCCCGGTCATCCCCCAGGAGGAGAAGAACGCCATCATCAAAGCCGCCCTGGATGGCGGCATCAACTGGTTCGATACCGCCGAGATGTACGGCAACGGGGTCTCCGAGCGCTCCCTGGCAACCGGCCTGAAAGCGGCCGGCAAGACGGACGGGGAAGTCATCGTGGCAACCAAATGGCTGCCGTTCCTGCGCACGGCAGGCAACATCCGGCGCACGATCGACGAGCGGCTGCGCTTCCTGGATGGGTACAGCATCGGCAATTACATGATCCACCAGCCGTACAGCTTCTCCTCGCCCGAAGCCGAGATGAACGCCATGGCCGACCTGGTCGAGGCGGGCAAGATCCGCTCGGTGGGCGTGAGCAATTTCAGCCCGGCGCGCATGCGGCGCGCCCACGCCGCGCTGGCGAAGAGGGGCCTGCCCCTGGCGGTGAACCAGGTGCGCTACAGCCTGCTGCACCGCGAGATCGAGAGCAATGGAGTCCTTGCGACCGCCAGGGAATTGGGCGTGACGATCATCGCCTATACCCCGGTGGGGCGCGGCCTGCTGACCGGCAAATATCACCGTAACCCGGGGCTTCTGAACCGCCAGCCCGGTTTCCGCCGGGCGGCCCTGCAGCGCGATATCGAGCGGACCCGCCCGCTGATCAACGCCATGGAAGAGATTGCCGCCCGCTACGACGCCACCGTCGCCCAGGTGGCGCTGAATTGGTTGATCCTCTTCAACGGCGATCTTGTGGTCACCATCCCCGGCGCTACAAAGGTCCATCAGGCCGAGGAGAGCGCCGGCGCGATGAAGTTCCGTCTCTCCGAAGAGGACATGCACCGGCTGGACGAGCTGTCACGCAACTTGTAGGGTAAAGGAGAACCGCCCTGGGTAATGGAAAAACCAGGGCGGTTTGTTTGCCCCGCCTGCCACCGGGGCCGGGCTACTGGGATTTGCCGCGCCCGGTGATCGACCAGATCGCCTCCAGGCGGTCGTCCCGCACGGCGTAATAGCGGTCGTGGAGGTTGACGGTCGTGCACACGTGGCTGGGGATCAGCTCCACCCGGTCGCCGACGCGCAGCGCCGTCCGCCCAGGCTCGACCTCCAGCCGGCCGTGCTCCTCGTTCAACGCAGCCAGCCTGGTCCCCGCAGGGGAGATCACTTCCGGCAGGCCGTTCTCCGTGGTCAGGACCTTTAGGCCGGCATCGATGATGGCGCGGCCGGGAGCGGGCGTGCTGACCACCGTCGCCACCAAGCTAAGGGCACAATGGAAAGGCAACTCTAGCAGGCGGTACTTGGTATCCATGAATAGGTAGGAGCCGGCCTCGACCTCGGTCACGCCCGGAAATGATCCCGTCAGGTCGTACGTTCCGGTTCCGCCGCCGCTGACGATTTCCACCGGCAGGCCGGCCTGGCGGATCAGCTGCGCGGTCTCCACCAGTGCCCGCATGGCCTCCCGGGTCTGCCGGGCGCGCTGCTCGGCATCCGGCAGCAAGACGGTGTGGCCTTCGTACCCTAGGACGCCGGTAAAATGGATTCCCGGCAGCCCGCTGGCCAGGCGAGCCAGGTCCACTGCGGCGGGGCCGGGCTCCACTCCGCAGCGATGCAGCCCCACGTCCACCTCGACGACCACGCCCACGCGGCTGCCCGCCTCCCGGGCGGCGGCGGAAATCTGCCGCAGGTTGTCGGCTTGGTCGACGGCTACGATGAGCGTGGCCTGGCCGGCGAGCTGCGCCAGGCGGGCGATCTTGACCGGGTCGACCACCTGGTTGGCAATCAGGACGTCCCGGACGCCGGCCTCCACCAGCACTTCGGCCTCGCCCAGCTTGGCGCAGGTCATGCCGATGGCCCCGGCGGCGAGCTGTTTATGGGCCAGGACGGTGCACTTGTGGGTTTTGAAGTGCGGGCGCAATTTCGCCGGCTTGTCTTGGAAGAAGGATGCCATGCGATGGATGTTCTCCTGCATGGCTTCCAGGTCGATCACCAGCGCCGGGGTCGGGAGTTGCGCCTTTGGGGTACCGATCTCTGGCAAATAGTAAGGAGCTAGCATTTGCCTCCGAGAATGTATGGCTCGGTGGGTGAACCGGCCTTTGCCTAAAGCTCGGATGTCTTTTTTACGAAGTCAATGACTTCATCCAGTTTGGCAAATGCCAGGGCGGTCACCGTATCGGCTCCGCCGTAGTAGATGGCGATCCGTCCGGTCGGTGGGTCGTAGAGAGTGGCACAAGGGAAGGCCACATTGGGCACGTCCCCCACGCATTCGTAAAGTGTCTGGGGGGAAAGCAGATAAGGTCCCCCGCGATAGATCACCTTCCAGGGCTTCTCCAGGTCGAGCAATGCGGCGCCGAAGCTGTAGACGAATCCGTTGCAGGAAGTCAGCACGCCGTGATAGAACATCAGCCAGCCCCCAGGTGTTTCGATCGGGACAGGGCCGGCCCCGATTTTCGTGCTTTGCCAGCCGCCCTTGACGCCCATCACGAAGCGGTGCTCTCCCCAGTGGATCAGGTCCAGACTCTGGCTGAGGTATATGTCGCCGAAGGGCGTATGGCCGTTGTCGCTGGGACGATTGAACATGACGTACTTGCCGTTGATCTTGCGCGGGAATAGCACCCCGTTGCGATTGAATGGCAGGAGTGCATTTTCGAGGAAATGGAATTTTTCGAAATCAAAGGTATATCCGATTCCGATGGTCGGTCCGTGATAGCCATTGCACCAGGTGACATAATAGCGATCTTCCAACCAGACCACCCGCGGGTCGTAGCGATACTGGTAACAGCCGATCTCAGGGTCGTCGCAGGACCACTCAATGGGATCGTTATCCAATTCCCAATCCATGCCGTTTTTGCTGAAACCCCGATTCAGATTCATGTCGCGTTTTTTGTTATCGCAGCGAAAGACGCCGGCGAATTTTCCTTGGTGGGGCACTACCGCGCTGTTAAATATGCTGTTCGACGAGGGGATCGAATTTCGAGGGATGATGGGGTTCGCACTGTAACGCCAAACCACATCGGAACAGCCTGCAGGCCGGTCTTCCCAGGGAATATTGGGTAAAGGGGAATTGGTCATGGGAATTCCTCCATAAAAAATTGGACGGGAAAACATCAACAACTGGTCGATTAATCGTTCATGATATGTGGTTGGGGCTCGACAGAGTAGTCCCCATACAAACGCGGGAGATCATCTCGGGGAGGTTCTTACGATAATAATTTATCCCAAATTTCACAGACCAGTTGACTCGTGCCCTCAAAAGGAGTATAATCATTCTGGTGTGGGAGCGCTCCCAAAAAGAACGCTCCATCCATTATAATCCACATACAAAATCCTCAAATAGCCTGATGACAGGCTTTTTATAAGACCAATATCGAGAGCGCTCCCAAAAGGCTATATGCCGCTTACCCTCGAAGATATTGCACGTCTCAGTGGTGTCTCCCGCTCGACTGTTTCGCGGGTGATCAATGCTGATTCCAATGTCAAAGAGGAAACCCGCCAGAAGGTTTTGCAGGTCATCCAGAATATCAACTTTCAGCCTAATCTGGCGGCACGCGGACTGGCTGCAGGACGTACCAACACCATCGGTTTGGTCATTCCGGCAGGCGTCTCTACCCTCTTCGCCGACCCCTATTTTCCCCAACTGATCCAGGGCGTGTCCACGGCATGCAATGCGCGTGACTATTCCGTCATGCTCTGGCTGGCCGAACCCGAATACGAGCGGCGCATGATCCGCCAGATTTTACACAACGGCCTCGTCGATGGGGTGATTGTGTCTTCGACGTTGATGAACGATCCGATCGTCAACTCGCTGTACGAAAGCCGCATGCCGTTTATCCTGGTGGGCCGCCATCCGACCCTGGATGTGAACTACCTGGATGTGGACAACGTCCAGTCCGGCCGGGAAGCGACCCTGCACCTTTTGCGCCTCGGGCGGAAGCGGATCGCGACGATCACCGGCCCGCAGGACCAGATCGCCGGCTTCGACCGCCTTAAAGGTTACCAGCTTGCGTTGGAGGAGCGTCAACATCCTTACTTGCCTGAACTGGTGGTAGAAGGGGACTTCACCGAAGCGGGAGGGTATACCGGGATGCTGCGCTTGCTGCCCATGAAGCCCGATGCAGTCTTCGTGGCCAGCGACATGATGGCGATGGGCGCCAACCGGGCAATACGCGAGGCAAATCTCTGCATCCCCGACGATGTGGCCATCATCGGTTACGATGACATCCCTGCTGCATCGAAGGCGGATCCCCCGCTCACGACAGTTCGTCAACCTATCCGCTCGATGGGTTCGGTAGCAGTGGAAACGCTGATTGACATCATCGCTCATCCCGGATCAGAGATCCGGCATATTATTGTTGCCACTGAACTGGTGATCCGGTCCTCTTGCGGTACCTTGAAATCCAAATATGAAGGAGGTGATGAAAAAAAGCATCCAGTTGATTCGCCAATCCCTACGTTCAATCAGTCTCAGCAATAAGTCGGTAATCCTGCCGACGAAAACACTAACAAGGAGAGTGAAGAATGCGTAAGTCAATTTTGATGTTGGTTGCGATCTTCTTGGTTGCAACCATGGTGTTGAGCTCTTGCGCTCAAACCCCCACCCCGGCCCCGGCTGCTCCGGCCACCGCTGCCCCTGCAACAGCCGCGCCCGCGACCGCTGCCCCGGCGGCAGGCGCTCCGCTGCCCCGCAATGAAACCATGTACTTCAATGGTCAACAGTGGGGCTCGGTTGTCTGTTGGAATCCGTACGTTTCCACCTGCAACAATGCCTTGGCGATCGGCCAGCAGGACAGCGCCCGCGTCATCATGTTCGAAACCCCGTACCTGTACGACATGCTGGATGGCAAGGTGTATCCGCTGCTGGCGGATGGCCCCTACGCCTGGGACGCGGGGATGACCACGATCACCTTCAAGCTCAAAGCTGCCGCAAAATGGAGCGATGGCACCCCGGTGACCGCGGATGATGTTGCCTATACCTGGGCCACCCATGTCAAGTACCAAACCAATACTGGCACTAGCAATACAGATTACATCGACACCATTACCGCGGTTGATCCCCAGACGGTCGCGATCAAGGCCAAACTGGGTGCGGATGGCAAAGCGGTCAATCCTCTGATCGTCTCAGCTTACGTGAGCACCAACTATGTCCTCCAGAAAGCCTGGACCCAGAAACTGGAAGCACGCGTCGGTGGCGATGCGACAAAATTCAAAGCCGATACCGCTGAAGATGTCGTTTACTCCGGCCCCTATCACAAATTCTTCGCGGACGATACGAAGGTTGTCTATGTTCGTGATGACAACTACTGGGGCCAGGATGCCAGCATGTGGGGCAAGCTGCCTGTTCCGAAGTACCTGGCGCATACGATCTTCAAGGATAATGCCGCCGGTTCGGTTGCTTTGGCACAAGGTGAAGTGGATGTCAGCCAGCAGTTCAACTCCAATATTCAAGTTTTGTGGCTCAGCTATGGGCTGCCCATCTCCACCTACCTTCCTGATGCTCCGTATGGCATTGGCGCCAGCCTCCCGACCGCCTTCTACAACCTGAAGTCCTATGGTTTGGACCAGCTTGCGGTCCGCAAGGCGATCGCCATGGCGGTTGACTATCCCACCATCATTGCCAACGCCATGACCAACCAATCGGCCACCTTCGATCAGGTTCCGCGCTCGCTCATGAACCCGACTCCTGGCGAACAGGCCCTGTATGACCACACGGCTGTCAAAGACTTGCAGTGGGCCGGCAACGACATCGAAGGCGCCAAGAAACTGCTTGATGACGCCGGGATCAAAGTCGGCCCCGATGGCTGGCGCTACTACAATGGTAAAAAGCTTACCTACGTAGCCACCTGCCCGAATGGCTGGTCCGACTGGCAGGCCGCGATTGAAGTGGTTGCTGCCGCCGGGAAGAAAATCGGGATTGACATCACGACCAACTACCCGGAATGGGCCGTTTATCAGACCGTCGTGACCAAATCGGATGCGCCACTCCCCGCCGGCTATGACATCTTCATGATGTGGAGTGACGGCGCTGGCCCGACCCAGCCCTGGAGCCGTATCCGCCACCTGCTGAGCTCTGAATTCATTGGCATGGCGAGCAACTGGAACGGCAACTGGGGTGGCTACTCGAATCCTGACGCCGATAAACTGATCAAAGAGATCCCCACTTTGACCGACCCCGCCAAGCTGAAGGCAGACTACACGGAATTGGTCAAGATCTACTTGACCGACATCCCCTCCTTCACGCTCATGTACCGTCCCCAATCGTTCCACGCTGTGAACGAGAGTGTTTGGACCAACTTCCCGCACCAGGGTGATGGTACCAATCCGCCTGTCCCGCCGCTCGACTGTACAGACGGTTGGGGTATCGCCTGTCTCTATAACGTGAAGCTCGTCAAGTAAACCGTAGTGCAGTAAAAACAGCCATGTTCCGCAAACCGGGGCATGGCTGTTCTTTTATAAGCAGGTGACAGTCACTCTGCGTCCATTATGGCAAATCTCTGAAGCCGCAGACCCATATCTGGTCCGACCTGGTGACTGTCACCTTATTGGTATAATACCGATTGTATGTACGAGGAGGTGCTGCGTTGAAAGGATACCGAAAGTATTTCCTTAACAAGCTGGCTTGGTTCCTGGTCACTGCTGTTTTCGCCTTCATACTGAATTTCACCCTGCCCCGCCTGATGCCGGGAGATCCTGTGGCAGCCATCGTAGCACGGCTTGCCCAGGGCATGACCAATGCGACCGGCGTCCAAAAGATCTATCAGGAATACACGGAGCTGTTTGGAACCAACAAACCCATGCTTGAGCAGTTCATTATCTATATCAAAAATGTTGCCCATGGCAATTTCGGTTACTCTTTCAGCCAATATCCCAGAACGGTTGCAGACGTTCTCAAATCCGCCATCTGGTGGACGATCTGTCTGCAGTTCCCGGCGATCATCGTCGGCTGGCTGATCGGGAATACACTTGGCGCAATGGCAGCTTATCTCAAGGGCGGTTTTGATAAAGTCCTCATGCCGGTCAGTATTTTTGTGAGTAATTTCCCGGCATTTGGCATGGCGGTCATATTGCTGGTTATTTTTGGGGTCGATTTAAAATGGTTCCCGACCTCGGGTGGATATGGGTTTGACCTGATCCCCAGCTTTACCTGGTCATTTATGTGGTCCGTGATCGTCCATTACCAGCTGCCGTTCTGGTCGATCGTGTTGATCGCCATCGGCGGTCAGGCGATCGGCATGCGCTCCATGTCCATCTATGAATTGAATGCGGATTATGTAAAATACAGCCGCTTCCTGGGGATCAAAGACCGCAAGATCGTCGGCTATGTGTTCAGGAATGCCATGCTTCCGCAGGTGACCGGCCTGGCGTTAGCCGTCGGTACCATGGTCGGCGGCGCGCTGGTGGCGGAGATCATCTTCAGTTATCCGGGGCTTGGTACCACGCTCTTACACGCTGTATTGGGACAGGATTATCCGCTGATCTCGGCATCCGCATTGATCATTACGGTGATGGTGCTGATTGCGAACTTTCTAATTGAGATCTTTTATGGCATCATTGACCCGCGCATTAAAGCAGCCCAGGCTGATTAAGGATAGATGCTGGTATGAAACATACGCTTCGACAAGTCTTTCACTCGGGTAAATTTGCCACTGGTTTTTGCATTTTTGTGGCATTGCTGCTGATCGTGATCGTTTATCCGCTGATCGTAAAAAACTCTCCATTACAGATCATCGGTCAGGGGACTTTCTTCCCACCCGGGATCTATTTGAGCACTTTTGATGCCGTTAATTCCCCTATTACATATATCCTTAATTTGGATGATGCCGCTGCCAAGCGCATTGCCAACAAGTTGAGCAATGATGATCGCATTGCCATAAAGGAGTGGCTTGTGGCAAATGGGGTTCCGGCGGACCAGATCGATATCGCCAACACGGTACAACTCCTCGATCTGTGGGAAAAAGATTATGACCCTAATAAAAGTTTTACTAAGATGACCTTTGCCAAGCAAAGATACTATCAAAGGCTCGATGCCTCGCTCAAAGGACTTCTGCTAACCGAGGGGGTGACCATTGCAGCAAACAACGCGCAAACGGGCACCCTGGAACAGACAGGGACTGTCAAACAATCTGATTACGTGAATCTCACCAATGTTGCGAACGTGCGGGTGTTGCCGCTTGGAACCGATAACTTCGGCAGGGATGTGCTGACCGAGCTGGTTAAGGCCACCGGGGTATCGCTGCAGATCGGTCTGGTCGCCGGTACTATTGCAACCTTGATCGGTTTGACCCTGGGATTGCTGGCGGGGTATATCGGCGGCCTGGTGGATGACCTCATTATGTTCATCACCAATCTCTTTACCGTCATCCCTGGCATTGTGTTGTTGATCCTGATCTCCTTCAGCATCGGGCAGGAAAAACGAGGGGCAGTCACTATTGCTGTGGTGATTGGATTCACCGCTTGGGTATGGCTTGCCAGGGCCGTGCGGTCCCAAGTGATTTCCCTGCGTAATCGCGACCATGTCAACCTGTCGAAACTATCCGGGCACTCGATCGTTCACATCATCGCCACGGATATTCTGCCTTACGTCGCTTCCTATGTTGTTATGGCATTCATCCTGCAGATTGCCTCGGCTATCCTGGCGGAAGCCCAGTTATCGATCCTTGGATTGGGACCCAGGACTACTGAAGTGCCAACGTTGGGGCTGATGATGAACTGGGCGATGATCTATCAGGCAGAGATCCTGGGAAAATGGTGGGCGTACTTCCCCGTGCTCGTAACCATCGCTCTGATCACCTTCTCGATGAATTTGATGAATACCGGTCTCGACCAGGTATTTAATCCGGCATTGAGGGACTAGGTGGATCATATGTCAAGAGTAATTTTAGAGGTCAAGGAACTGACAACAAAGTATATTACCCGGTTTGGGGAAGATGTTTACGCCGTCGATCACGTTTCTCTGAAGGTCGAAGAAGGGAAGTCGCTGGGAATTGCCGGTGAATCCGGCTGTGGAAAGTCGACGCTTGCGCTCAGCCTGATGGGGTATTACTTCCCTCCGCTGCATTATATGAGCGGGGAGATCATCATCGATGGACTTAATATTTCCGGGATGAATCCGGATGACATTCGCAGGGATATATTGGGCACGGAGATTGCCTATATCCCCCAATCCGCGATGAACGCCCTCAACCCCACCCAGAAGATCATCCACTTTGTTGAGGATGTTATTCATGCGCATCATCCCGAAACCACCAGTAAAGAGATTTATGAACTTGCCAGAGAACGCTTTGAGATCTTGGGGCTTTCACCGGAGGTACTGCAGAAATACCCCGTTGAACTTTCGGGCGGCATGAAACAGCGCACGGTGATCGCGATTTCCGTGATTCTATTACCACTCGTGCTGATCGCCGATGAACCCTCCTCCGCGCTGGATGTCACTTCACAGAAGATGGTCATCAAGATGCTGCGGGATTTGATGGAACATGGTTACATCAAATCGATGATCTTCATCACGCATGAACTTCCGCTGCTTTACAACGTGACGGATGATATTATGGTCATGTACGCAGGGCAGATCGTGGAGAAGGGCACCGCAAAGGAAGTCGTGTTTGATCCACTCCATCCCTATGCCAAAGGTCTCATGGGCTCGATCATTGTGCCTGAAAAGGGTCTGCGGGGAATCAAACTGGCTGCCATTCCCGGTGTACCACCTAATCTCAAGAACCCACCGGCTGGCTGCCGGTTTGCCGAACGCTGCAAATTCGTCCAGCCGGAATGCAGGGCAATTTCTCTCAGTCTTCGCGATGTGGCTGGCGGTCGCGCTTATCGTTGTATCTTATCGGAAAAAGAACTGAAGGAGGCTTATAAAAATGACCGATGAAAAAAAATTATGCCTGAGCGGATCAGGGCTTACCAAGGTGTTTGGGTTTGGCAGCCAGAAAACCCTCGCCGTTGATCATGTGGACTTCAATTTTTACGAGAGCGAAGTCATCTCGATCGTGGGCGAATCGGGCAGTGGAAAGACCACTTTGGCGAAGATGCTTTTGGGATTGATCAGCACCACGGAGGGGGAGGTTTACTTCCAGGGGAAGAAGCGTGATATCAGTACTCAAAAGAAGAAACAGGAATATTGGAAAAACATTCAGGCGATCTTTCAGGATCCATTCTCTTCCTACAATATTTTCAACAAGATCGATGACGTGCTTCTAGATTGTATTTACATGCGCGGCGGTCGAAGACTTCCGAAGGCGAAAAAAGTGGAGTTGATGACCGAGGCGTGCAGCTTTGTGAACTTGAAGTTCGAGGAATTGACCAACAAGTATCCTTTTGAACTCTCCGGCGGACAGATGCAGCGCTTGATGATCGCCCGCATCTTCCTGCTGAAGCCGAAGATCCTGCTGGCGGATGAACCCACCTCCATGATCGATGCCTGCTGCCGCGCGACGATCCTGGATATGTTATTGCAGCTGATCATGGAAACCGGGATGACGCTGATTTTCATCACCCATGATATTGGCCTGGCGTATTATATTTCTGACAGCGTATATATTATGGAGCATGGGAAATTTGTGGAGAGCGGATCTGCCGACGAGGTGATTCTGCATCCGAAAGCGGCATACACCCAACGCTTGATCAGTGATGTTCCAAAGATCCACGAAGAATGGGATCTCTCGACTGTGTAATGCATTCCCTTGAGTTTGGATTCGAGCTAAATAACGTATATGCAAATTCAACCCTTGACGGGTAATTGGTTATTCCATCAAGCGGGGACGGAAGAATCCCTGCCGGCCAGCGTTCCTAGCGGCGTCCATACCGATCTGATGGCGGTCGGTCGTATCCCGGATCCCTTTGTCGCCGACAACGAGAAACGGGTCCAGTGGGTGGCCGAAGCGGATTGGATCTATCGCACCAGCTTTGCCTGCACACAAAAGCTGCTGGGCGAAGAGAAGATCGAGCTGGTCTGTGACGGCCTGGACACCCTGGCGGCGGTCCTCCTCAACGGCCATGAGCTTGGCCGCACGGACAACATGTTCCGCCAGTACCGCTGGGACGTCAAGCCATTGTTGAACGTAAAAGGTGAGAACGAGCTGTCGATCACCTTCTCCTCGCCGGTGAAATACGCCGCCGAGAAGCAGGCCCTTCGCCCTCTGCCGGGTGTCGCCCAGGCGATCCCCGGTGGCCCTCACCTGCGCAAGGCTCCGTGCCAGTTCGGCTGGGATTGGGGGCCGCAGCTCCCGCCGATCGGCGTCTGGAAGGATATCCGCCTGGAGGGCTACAGCGGGGCGCGCCTCGCCGGCGTCCGCCTGCGCCAGGAGCACGCCGCTGGAGGCGTCACGCTCGAGGTCCGCGCCGGCATCCAGCGCTGGAGCGAGGGGGCGCTCTCGGTCGTCGTGCGCGTCACGTCGCCGGGCGGTGAGGTCCTGGAAAAGCAGGCTGCGGTTTCGACGCAGGGCGAGGCGCTGATCCGGCTGCCGATTCCCCACCCCGAACTCTGGTGGCCCAATGGCTTTGGTGCGCAGCCGCTTTACCGGGTGGAAATAACCCTCGAACAGGGCCGGGCGGCCGAGGTGCTGGATCGGCGCACTTACCAGGTCGGGCTGCGCACGATCGAGTTGCGCCAGCAGGAAGATGCGTGGGGACGCTCGTTCGTCTTTGTGGTCAACGGCGTGCCGGTCTTCGTCAAGGGCTCCAACTGGATCCCGGCCGATTCCTTCCCCACCCGGATAACGGACCAATCCCTGGAAGGACTCATCCGCGCCGCCGCCGAGACGCACCAGAACATGCTGCGCGTCTGGGGCGGCGGCTTCTACGAGGACGAGCGCTTTTACGACCTGTGCGATCGCTATGGCATCCTCGTCTGG